>Ga0214545_1001821_pt1 | contig 40621 bp, 14 predicted proteins | sample CNSS4metaG_FD_160064 | JGI IMG/M metagenome (GOLD analysis project Ga0214545, IMG submission 160064) | Root nodule microbial communities from cowpea collected in UCLA plant growth center, Los Angeles, California, USA - CNSS4 | ecosystem: Host-associated > Plants > Roots > Nodule | place: USA... | reverse complement strand
GTCTATAAGTTGGGAAAAAATTAGAGTGGACAAGGAGTGAGATCCATTTTTCCACCAGAGCAAAGTGCCAAAGACTGCAAAGGGATTTAGGTCAAAAGCAATATCAGAATGAAATAGCAGGAAGCCATGAACTTGATAAAGAAGAAAACAATATGCCATTATTGAATTAAAACACCAAAAACAAAGTGTATATTATTAAATTATGAAAGGTGACTTACAGCATCCCAACACCACCAAAAACAAAGTGTAATTTTGTTATGAACGGGGGTGCAACCAAAAAAGTCAAAATGTATGGAAAACGGATTACGAATTCCGTTTCGTAAAGTTCTGAAACGGAATTCGTAATCTGTTTCCCATACATTTTGACTTTTTTCGTGAAACGGCTTACGTAATCCATTTGGTACATGTTTGAAACGCATGCCAGAATCCGTTTCATATAAGACTTTGTGTTATAGTTTCTGAAACGGAAAACAAATTTCGTTTCACATCACAAACAAAAAAAAATATTAAGCTTAAGGCTAACCTAGAGAGACGGGAAGTACCACAGTTGCAGAGAAGATAACAGGATGCAGTTAGTGATAATAGCACCTTCCTTCAAACAACCAACAATCACAGAACCTTCAACCAGAATAACACAACGCAAACTGAGACAGCGAGAACAAACAACATTCCTTTAAAAAAAATTAATGAAAGTGATACAAACCGGAAGAGGGACCACCACACCAGAGACAATGAAAGAATGAAGGACAGAAAAATTAAAACTCTCAGAGACCACAGAGAATGAAACTGAGCAAAATTTTAAATGAACGAAGAGTGGGAGGGAGGGAGAAGAAACGGGAGAAGAAGAAATAGTGATGGTAACGCTTTGGGGGTGCAGGGATGTTGGCGACGCAGTAAATGAAATTTACTGCGTCCGTACCCACTTTCATCCACTTTCACCGGTATGTTAAATAAGGGTATAAGGGTAAATTTTGGGGGTACAGAAAAACTGTTGGAGGTGCAGGGAGAAGACCCCATAAGTAAACATTAATGGGCTTTGACTTAATTGAAGTCATTTAGCCCGTTTATCTTTTGGATTTGAATTTGAGAACACGCCACTGCTATGTTATCTAGCTCGTTGTTGTTGTTTGTGACACACAATTAAAAATTAAACACTGAAGTTAGAAAAATGTTTAGTCAGTTAAAAAAGATTGTTTTAATTTTTATCAAAAGTTACCAATATTAATTGATCAAACGAATTTTACAGATAAATTAGTTTTTTATATTTTATTATCACTAAAACATCCCGTTTCTCTATATCAGTGTAGAGACAAACAAAAAACTAAATAATTCTTCTTATTATAAATATTTAGATTAAAAACGTTTTAAAATTTGTCTTATTTTTGTACTGAAAGATTAATTTGGCTTTAAGGTTACTCTGTTATTTTAAAAGTAATATATTATGTAATTTGATTTCATTTTTATTTATAAAATCATTTTTGTTTCATATTAATATTTATTATATAAGTAAATTTAGATATTATAAGGGTAAAAACGTTTTATATAAATGTAAGAACATCATAATTTTTTTTACCGGAAAGAACAAACACCAATGAGACCTGAGCCCAATCAGGATTTTACTGGATAGAACCAACACCAATACAACCTGAACCTAACCACATAAGACATTGGCACCACTCTCGATCCAAAACCTTAAGACAATAGATTTATGGGTCTTTTTCCTTATGTAATGCTCTACTTTTTTATTTCTAATCGATGTAGGACTTAGACTCACACTTGAATTCCGTGTTCCTAACAAGAGGAGACTACAACTTTAACCAATGTATTACATAAATGGAATAAATTATGTATTATGATTGATTTGGTTAAGTTGGTCTACAAGGAAAATTATACGATGAATTTCATTTTATTTCTTGACATAGTTTAATTAGATATATTTATATTAATTAATGATACACAGGTAAGAAAGTAAAAGATGTGGATAAAAAAAGATGAAATCATGGTATCATTGCCGTTTTAAAAACCATAAAAAGACTTACTCAACATTGAATAAAATGAGACTAAGAGAGAGAGGTGGCACAAGTTTTCCAATTGGACGGAAGCTTGTTCGAAAGCAGAGGAGGTTGATTTCTAACATTCACATCAATAGGAAGAAGCCTGTATTCAATATCAAGTTCCTTCAACACTTTCATCATCTCTTCAATCAATTCCGCTCTTCTGTTCCATCTTTCTTTCATGTCTTGATAATTCATTTTGTGTGTAAGCCACACTGACATGTTCACTTTGTTCAAATCTTCCACATCCTTCATTATCACCATTGGTGCCACATGCCACTGTTCATTCTTCCTTTCAATATACCTACAATTTACAAAACATGTAACACTAAATGTTCCAAATTTCACAGTACTGTCAAACATGACCTTACTGAAAAATTAACGTAATTCACATACTCTATAATTCTTCTTTTCATAGTTGCAACTTTATCTAATGGAGTGGAGACATGAATGCAGAAATCCACTGCATCTCCCATGTCTGGACTACGTTGATAATTACTAATTGCTTTGGTAGCGAGAACACTGTTTGGGTATGTAACCTTCTGGTTATCGCACTTCAGAAACACTGTTGTGAGTATATTCATCTCTTCCACTACCATCTAAGAACCAAACAAGACAATTACAAAACTTATTGTTTTATTGGAAACAAAATTAAACTTGGAATTTCCTCTACCTGGACTCCATCTACTTCACATCGATCACCAACATCAAATGGGTGCATCACAAATAAGAAGATGATTGCTTCAAAAACAGTTCTGCAAGAATTCCCAAACACAAACACTGCCAACAGAAGCTGGGATCCCATGAAGACGAGGAAGTGTAAGATTGGAGTTCCTAGTATGGCAAGCCAGACAATCAAAATGACAATGCCAACAATCATGTTCAACATGTTATGGAGCTCATCCACTGCAGTTTTTGTGTCTTTCAGTGATAGTGCCAGTGCCCTTCTCTCCCTGAAAGCATTCACCTGTAGACAAGATTTTTAGAAAACCGTTTTACAGGACATTATAATTTAGGAACATAAAACATAGTCATAGGTTCAAGCACAATACCATCCACTCTCTAAGACAAGACATGCTAATCCCATGGTCTGTACAAGCTGCTCCCAACAGATCCATAGACTTCAAAGCCTCGTCTCTTCGCATGAACTGCATCACATCTTGCAAGAAAATGCATCTGTTGCGATCGTAGAGTTTTCGTTTTCAGGAATCATATTTTAACTACTAAATTTTGATAAGTTTCTCTTTTAACATGATGTGTCTATTGAGAATGAGAAAAGAAAAAATGAAAACCTACCTAAAAAATGACATCTAAAATTGTAATAGAAAGTTGTAAAAATAAAAAAATCATTTTCGATTGATAAACTTCAGAACTAAGAATGAGACACGTAATTAAGAAGCCTTACTGGGATCCTGGCTGCGCAACGTTATGAAAAATTTTCTGAGCTGCGATCTTTGCTTGATTTTCGCTTCGAAGTTGCAGCAAAGGCTCATCCTCAACATCTGAACAAAAGATACGTTCGTCCAATGTAGTAAACGACCCATGCATGACGATGTTGATCATTCTCTTCATGTTCCACGCTGATATATTTCTCTTATTCAACCTATGCAACTGCTCAATCGACATTTCCTCATCTTGCTTCTTCTTCTTCTTATCACACAACACCCTCCCAACGGATCTATCTTCACCTTCCTCCTCTTCCCTCAACCGATCACACGACAGCGTTTCGATCACGTATTGGCTGAACAGAGCCTCCCGAATCCGTTCGAAGAACGTCTTCACGTGGAAGTGCAAGGCGAAGACCTTCACGAGGATCGTTTTAATGAGCCACAAAAGAGTGCCGATGAACAGACACACTACAACCTTTGTCACACACGACAAAATCCTGTCGTTGACCTTTTTCTTTACCGCGTTGACCAAAATAAAATGCCACACCAGCAGAACCAGACCCAACCAGACACAGTTTTTCACCGAGTGTTTCAAACCGTACACAAAATACAGCACTCTTTTTCGCAGTATAAAATTGCGTTCCACGAAGAACACGATTAGTTTAATCACCCAACCTGAGACCAAACGTCCACAAAGTATAACCAAAATCATTGTCTCCCATTCCCACAGAGGAATCCCACAGAGTTTCAGTTTTTGCAAACACGATACCCAAATGTTTGAAAGCAACGCTACGATTATTAAGGCGAGACATAGCCACTGAAGCAGTGAGAACGCACTGAACCTCGTTTTCTTGTAAATTTCTGGCATGTCCTCAACACTGTCATCGTTTTCTGCCACTTTTTGTTCACTTGACTCTGAATTTGCGCATGATTCCTCAGGAGGGTCTATCAGCCGAGACTTTGTTCTGCTCATCGATGATTTCCACGAGTATCGTGGAGTTGAATTGTTCGAAGAGGACCTCACAACATTTTCTTCTGAATGTGAAGTTTGAAGGTGGTTTTCTTCGTTTTTTTGCTGTTCCTGCTTTCTCTTTCTTGTTGATTCACTGCCTCTGCGTTTTTCCCGCGAGTCTTGATGAAGCTTGTCACTTGAACCGTTGACAGCACCTTTCGATGGTAAATTTTCATCTTTGTTGTTGCTTCCGCCATTGTTATCTTCGAAATCAAGCACAACTTCCTCTCTTTGGGTCATTAGATTCTCTTTTACGCCACAGAATTATACAGCCTTAGGCTTGTTTTCTTTATGTTGTGCTAGACTCAAAAAGCGTTTCCCAAAAATGCTCGCTGCACATCAAATTTACATAATATTCTATTGAAAAAAGTGAGACTGTTTAAACTTTGTGCAGTAAGACAATAAAAAATTATATGTAAAAATATTATTCCTGTGTATGTCTGTGAAGAAAATATATTTTATAATATGAATTTTTCGCCCCTTTATTCATCCCATTTTGTAACTTTTTTTTATATTTTCTTTCTCTAATCCAGAATGTGTGCAGACGGTGAAAGAATTGGGAATATTTAGACATAACCTCTCTTTTGATGCCAAAATATATGAATCCGTGGGAAGTGACGAATAATGGTTTGAAGCATGTAATAAAGGTTCAAAAGAATAAAGTGTTTGGAAGTGTTCAGAATTATTCATTAAGTTGTGGTAATGCTCCATTGCATGCACTTTTACTGATGCATGTTCTTTCATTCTTATTTCACTGGATCAATGTATAACGCGCAAATATGTCAGAGAATGGGAATGAGTTGTTGTAAATTACTAAAAGGGTTTTAAAAAATTTTGGAATTGAATAAACTAATTATGAAAAAGAAAAAAAACCCTTTTTCTATTCATAGGATGAAAAAAATAATTCATTTATACTTAAAATTGAATTTAACTAAAGTATAGCGTAAACATGCAAAATTATATTATCTTTTTTGTATTTTATCTTGTGATAATATATTATAATAAAGTGACTTATGATTTGTGATCAGATTTATTATGGAGTTTAGTTTTTGGCATAGTCAATGTAGAAAAGTTTATATATTTATTATAAATATCATTAAACTTAACGTATATGTAAGTTTATAAATATAAGTAAATAAATAATATAAACATTCTTTATACTTATAAACTATTTACTTTTTATCATATGTATGACTCTTTTTTTGTTGAGTATGGTTCTTTGATTGAGAGTTAGCTATTAGACAAAGACAAGTTTTATACATATTGACGAAAAAATAGCAACAGAATAAATCAATGTAGTTAAATCAAGAAAAAACAATGTTGAGTAAAGAAAGTCTTATTATAAACATCAGTTTTTATTTTAGTTGTTAAACTATATTTTTATTATAGTTAATGACGTTTTTTTTCATTTATACTAACTAAAAATTAGTACTTTCTTAAGAAAAAAAAAGTACAAAAGCTAGAATACGGATGTCATGCTAATGTAAAAGGACCAACCCAAAGTAATTGCATTTTAATTAAAATCTATTAAAAATTAAATTTTCAATGTATTTTTTTTAAATATCACACTTTGACAAGAATCTAGTTCTCCACCATTTGCTGCCTTTATTATCACTTACCACTGTTGTAGGATGCGGGTCGAGTTTTATAAAAGAACAATTCCTCCAATCCCATTTTTATTCTTCTCTATAATAAAAAAATCAATGTACTTTATATTTTTAAGAAATTAAAGGTGTCTATTTTTTATAGTAATGTTTTTATGAAGGAAAAAACGGATTTGTAAAAGAAAAGTATTCAAAGACACGACATTACTAATTGTAGATCCCACTTATTCATTGAATTTTAATCACGATTTTATAGATTTTGAATAAATATTAACCAATAATAAAAAAATTTAACTATTGTATTATTATCATTATTTCTTAATTCATAAAAATCAATAATAAAAATAGATTTTCGTAATGATTTATTTGATATACACATTTTCTTCTAATTTTAACCCTCAAAATTTTGATAAGTAACTTTTACTTATTAAAATAAATCTATAACAATATTCAAGATATACGTTCTGTATATATTTTTTCGATGATCTTATCTTTAAAATTTGTGATAATTGATTTTACATCTTAAAATAAATAATTAATAATTAATAATAATATATAATAGGAATACTCTTATTTGATTTACATATTTTGGGTATATATTTTAAAACTAATTTTTTTAATGTCAAACTATATTTCTGTAACATATGCAACAATAAAAAAAGAAAAATCCGATTCCCTTAAAATAAGTGCATACCCCACTTTCACAATATAATTATGTTATTTGTTTTTCTTCCTATGTCACGTAAATATTTAATCTATATTCTTTCGTCTAAATTTTTTCAAATTATAAATTACATACAAATATTAATATATATGTTCCATTTAAACAAACATACAAATATTAAATTAAATTCGTTAAAATAATGTAATATAATAAAAAAATCGACACACCTATGTGTTTGCGCTAGTTAAAAGAATGAGGATTTTGATCGTACATCAAAAAGAAAGAAAGAAAAAACTATATTCTTTTTGCCTCATTCTTTTTCTTGAATAATTTTTTGTTTACATATCCTTAACACATATTATACTTAAGAAATATTTAACATCATTTAGAATCATGACAATGTACAACAGAATTCCACTTGTTTTTCCCCTAAAATCTTACATGTGGATCGTCTTCCTATCATTTATAAATCCAAATTTATATACATCTACCCAAACCCTAACATTAACTTCATAATCAATCACGAACTTTACTTTAAATTGAGAAATCACACATGTCTATGTGTACACAATTTTCATGCATTCTTTAGCCTTCACATTCCCCAGTAACCTGTTCAAGAAAAAGTAGTGGTGTAGAGGCTTCGATTTTTCTTTTGAATGTAACACAAAATTTGTCAAGAATCCCTCTACACATACCGTTTTGGTCACACGTAGCAGAAATTCCAGAATTTCTGAGAAATTGGGTCTCAGAGATGAATCATGGTGCCAGCACCAGTGAAGCAATTCCACTAACTGTGAATGAGTATTGCTTGGAATTTTTGGCCTTAAACCCTGCAATTCACATCCAAAAAACTTACTCAATTTCACAACATTTTTGTGGCTTGGTAGCATAAGATACTAGAGATAGAGCTTTTCAATTTAGTGTCCATTTTCACTGATATGTAATTTGTAGTTGAGAAATACCTTCTGGATCACTCCTACTGCTGCTTGCAATGGAGACAAATGCTCATATGGAAGCTGTCGTTTAGTCATAAAACAAAACATAGACCAAAGATGTGAAGTCTGAGCAAGTAATGTAATACTGATAAAACAATGTCTAAAGTATACCTATTAAGTCTTTTCTTCTCCATTTTTTGTTAAATAATGTTACTCATTTTTGTTCATTTGGAAACTAGTTTTTTTGGTTCCATGAATATCAAACAAGAGAAAGTAAAAGAAGGGAAAAATGCTACCTTTCCTGTGAGCAGTTCCCAAAGAACAATGGCAAAGCTAAACACATCGGCTTTGTGATCATATGGTCTATGTTCAATAACCTTCCATATGTCAAGGGAATCACAAGTTTAATCACAATCAACACAGTGAGAAATAGAAGGCAAGAAGAAATATCAATCTTTTTAGTTGTTTTACATAGCCAACTAAAACCTCCATGATAAAAACCAGAGTGCCTACCATTGTATTTTATTGGAGATTGTTACATAGGAAACCAAAAGCAGTAATGAAACAATGTTAGCATCAAGTATTGTTCATCAGAAAAAACAAAAACAAAAACCGTCATTCTCATTCCAACCTGTCTATAGATTCATCTTATTACATCAAAAACTGCTGCCTATCGTGTCCTTAAACAGCCACATCCATGCCTGTAAGTTATACATTTAATAAATTTAAAGTGATCAACCCTATATTGCAATACTCATAAATATACACAGACCTCTGGAGCCATCCACCTATAAGTTCCTGTTTCTGCAGTCATTATGCCAGATTGATTGTGCACTCTAGCCACACCAAAATCAGCAACCTTAACTACCTGTCGGAAAAGATTTTAAAAGTAAAACACAAAGACATGTTACAAAGAAGTTATAAGCCAATAGAGTCAGAAGTAAATGTGACAGTGTAAACTAACCCCATTCTCATCGATCAAAAGATTAGCAGCTTTAAGGTCCCGATGTATGATATTATTCTGATGCAAATATTTCATTCCTTCACAAACATCAATGGCTACTTTGAGTAAAGTTGGAAGAGCAAGGGCGGTTTTCTGTTTATGCAAAAAGTCGAACATACTTCCACCAGGCATGTATTCTGTCAAAAAAAAAATATGCATTGAAATTGACAGTGTCTTTTTCCCATTAATCAATAAGAAAGAAGTAACAAGAACGCTGTTTTACCTGTGACCAGGTACAGGTTTGGGGATTGTGTACAAGCGCCAACAAATTTAACAACATTTTTGTGCTTAATTTGACTGCAAGGAGTAAATTTATAAAATCTATGAATTAACAACAATCTTCATTAAATATTAATGAAATTCGAAGAAAAGGCTCGGTGATGAGTGGAAATTGTTGATAAAGCGAACCTTATGATATACACTTCCTGAGCAAATTCCCTTTGTATATTTTCATTCAAATTCTCGTGCTTTAGAACCTTGATAGCTACATCTTGATTGTAGAATGTACCTTTATACCTGTTTCAATTTATCAGTTACTCAAAAATGTACTGATCCACAAACAAATCAAGAAGAAGGATTGATAATACTGACAAATCACTCAGAGGTCCAGATGCAATTTTCTTTTCAAATCTCAGACACCCGGCATCGATTCTCCAGATAAAGTTCATCCCTGTTTGCTCTTGCTTTGCAGTAGTACTAGTAGTAGGAACACTCCCATTTTCTTTCAATTGATGTTGCTTCAGGAATTTTTCCACCAAAAATAATAACTTATGAATGGTTCTCTCTTATATAAGTGGAAATGCAAGCAAAAATGAATTTGTTAAGCTAAATATGAGTCAAGAACATTAAAGATTCTACCGCTTGTGTATGCATATTTCTCAATTCAACCAGTTAACTTCTATTCAAAGTGAACATCTTCTGTCATTAACTAGGGAAATTGAACTATTATGACTGACAGTAAAACTGTTACCATAACTATATATGAAATTTTGGGCAGAATTGACCATTTTTCTTATAAAGCAAAAGGGTTTTTTCATATAAAGTAAATATGCATTATCAGTGACATATAGAGGGTCTACCTGGAGTTTCTGAATTTTCTTTGCTAGTTCATGTTTTAACTTCTTCGTCTCCTATAAATTTCAAGCATGCACATCTGTCATGTAAACTTGTTGATTTTCCTATAAATAAAATTCAATGAACTATTGTACTTCAATCTGTAAAATAATAGGGAGATACCTCTATTGGCCAACCACCAACAACAAAAACATCCAATGAATAGCCGTCTATTGTCGAAAAAGCATGAGCTTCCAGAATGTCCAACCCAGTCTCAGAAAGTAAGGAAGTCAACTGTAGTTCAACACAAAACCTTAAAATTATAGAAACATTGATTTCTGCAAAAATTAACAAAAGAAATGTAAACTGAGGCTGCATATTAGCACACCTCAAGTCAGACACCTGGATTAATAACACCAGCATTCTGGTATCCATAAGTTCAGTCCTCACTAATTATAAAACAATATCAATAGTTTTTGGTAGCTATCAGTGTAGTGGGAAAAAGATTTTATTGATGTTGTTATCAATAGATGTATAAAACAATGAGATCAATAAAACCGAAATTAGAGACTGTGACCCATTAACATTATGCGTACAGAACGAAATTTAATCCCATCATTCCTCTCCCAGTCAAACATTATCATACTATTAGGGTTTTCAGAGCGAATAATCAATACATAAGACATTGACACCACTCTCAATCCAAAAATTTAAGACAACGACCGGAAAGAACAAACACCAATGAGGTCTGAGCCCAACCACATAAAATATTGACACCACTCTCAACCCAAAACCTTAAAACAATGAGTTTATGGACCTTGATCCTTATATGGTGCTTTATTTTCTCATTTCTAATCAATGTGGGACTTAGACTCACACTTATATTCCTAACAGAATATTCTAGAAGATTAATTAATTACCTGGCTCAGAAGTTTTGGTTTGTCATTTGTTGAAATTGTGATTTCATGCATTGGCCTGCCGTAAGTAGGAGAACGGAAAGTGATAGTAAGAAACTCTTTAGATTATCATTACATACATTATATATGGTATTAAAAAGAAAATGAAATTTACACAAATAAACACTAGATTTGGTGGAAAAGGTATACTGATAAATAAATTATAATTGAAGTTTTACCGAGCATAATGTGTATAAAAATTCAAATAGTTATCCCTGTCTCGAACTGGTAAGAACTGGGTGTTATGTTCCATATTAGATGACGAACCGAATGCAGGTGGAGGATGGAAGCTGAGAAAGCATGAACAACAAAAACTTTATAATGCAACTTAAAAAGTTAGTGATGAATTCAATATAGTGTTAAAAAACAATAGAAATTGACATAACCATGCCTCATGCTGCCTGGAACATCAGAATCTTCGGGACAAACTTTACTTTGTGAATTTGAAAGAAGGGATTTACTAGAACCTCCAGCAGAAGCAGAACGAACCTGATATATAAAGCGAAGAAATTTATGTTCTACGTACTATTGAATTCAGAGCATAATCATTTGTAATGTATAAATATTTGAGAAAACACCTTTCGTCTGGTTAATTTTTTTTATCTATTTAATCATAAAACATCATATGCAATAAAGTATATTAATTTTATAATAATTACTTTAAAATTATATTAATCATATTAATTTAAATGTAACACAATGATGTATTTTTGGATAACAATTTAAAAAGAAAAAAATTACACTGCAGGCTTTTAGCTATTAAACTTGTATATTTTTTATTTGTTATTATCAATCTGAGATTGTTTTCGAGAAGTACTATTTTTAAGTGAAAAGAATTGGTAAATGGAGAGAAGAAATTGATAATTTTAATGAAAATTCAAATATTAGTATTTTTACTGAGTAATTTTTTAATCGTCTCTAAATTACATCTTTAATTCTTAAACTCTAAATTATCTGTCATACAAAATTATAATCCTCGACAAAGTTCTAAACATAATATTTTCTTTTACATTTTTTAAGAATTTGGATTTTTCTATTGAGTTTCTTTTGTGTTTCTTTTTTTGTTGTGTTTTTAAAATACCATTATAATCACTAATTTTAAAGATTTAAAATACATTAAAAATATTTGTAAAGTATCAATATAATAATTTATAAAGTATGAATATATTAATGTATTTTTAATATTCAGTAAAAAACAATATCAAAAAATATGCTGAATTTTTCTGAATTGTATTTCGATCATAGGATTTAGAAAGTTAAAGAGACTTAAGTTAATAATTAAAGGGAATGTTGGCCATTAGTAAATAATAAAGTCAAAAATCAAAAAATAAAAAATAGATTTCCATTTATATATTTTTTATAGGTAATTTGTTTGTAGAAAAGGAAGCGTGACGTTGGTTCCTTCGCCAACAATGTCGCCTAATGCCAATAGCCAGTAGTGCGTCATACACAAACATATACTATATACTATTATAGTGATTGGAATTCAAGGAAAATTGACCCATGAAGGCCGAAGCAAACATAAGAAGTCAAAACTTATTTTGATGGTAAAAAAAAAGTTAAAAAAAAAAAAGTGCGTTTCGTGGCCATTGTGGTTACGAAAATGACCTGTACAAGACGGACTTCAATTGCAGGTCCGATTGCTGTAATTGGGCCTCCTGCGATGTCCAGTAACCTCTTATGCATCAGAACTTCTTCTGCCCTCTCCACATTCATGTCCAACGCATACCTAACACCACAACATTAATTCAATTCACAAATTCACAACTCCTATGACAAGTTCCAAAAATGATCACCACCAAAACTAAACCAAAACAACGTATGAACAATCAAACAGTAAAAAAGTAAGAGAAACGAAGATTTGGTGTGCCTTGCGGGAAGGCGATAGAAGTGCGACCAAAGATCGTCCTCAAAACCAGGAACCACAGCTTCTGGGACATTCAATTCCTTAAGTCTGCACAAAACCTCGTTGTAAACTCCGACCTTCTGTCTCTGTTTTGGACATCGATGATTCCATCCAGAGTTCAAAATTCCGCTACTGCAACTCGCTGTGTCTCCCATGTTTACTGAATCCGAGTCATCAAGCAAAGTTCAGTGATCCATATGAGAGGAACATGAACAAGAACAAGAACAAGGAAAGTTTGAAGGACATCAAAAGACCTCTGCATGAAACAAAAATTGTTCCGACACTTGTGTCGAGAAATTAATAGAAGTGAGTTTTAAATAACATCATTAATGAGGAGAGCAATGCGCACCTTGACTAACCCAAATCGACGTGGATTGTACAAAAAAATTAACCATACAGATTAATCAATGACGATAAACACAATAAAAAAATCGTTTTTTAATATATTAAAAATTAGTTTATATACATCTTTGATGGCATCACCCACCCACCAAACACTCGCGCACCTTGTTTCTCTCGCCTCCCGCATAAACTACCATAACATCACACTCACACTTAGTCAGGCACAACTAAATTAATTTTTAGTATTTTACACTGTTATTTGTAATTTATCCACACATCATCTTTTTCTTTCTTTATTTATTTTCGTTTCTCTCTTTGAAAGAGAGATTCATATGATAGGCATTCTCCTGTTGGTTGCATTATTTTTTATGCAAACAAATAACTTCTATACTCATTTTATCAGTGAAAAATACTTATTAATAGTATAATATTGTGTGTCATTGATAATAATTTGATTGCATGTATAATACTACATTTCAGATATGTTTCAGTGAAAAAAAAAATATTTTCTAGCCGTGTGCGGTCAATATCACATAATAAATCACGACCACTTCTACTATGTTACAGTTTTTGCACTTGGAATGCGTAATAATTATGATTTTTCAAGAAGAAAATATAGATTATTATTCTTTTATGGAAATTAAGATACAAAACGAACAATATATTATATAATAAAAATAATCTATTGAATTTATCATCCTCAGTCTAAGTTATCATCTCGATTCAGGTCTTGTGTGGTCATTTTTCTCTTCTTCGTTATTCTTCTCAAAATCATTTTCATTTGCTTTAGAGATGTGTCATTTTTATATTAAAATTTTATAATATTATTTATTGTATCATCCATAGTATGTTATTCTTTATATTCCTTTTTTGTGAAAAATATACAAATTTCTTTTACAGCATAATTTCTCTATGACGTACATGGCTCCCAGGTGAGAGTTCTTTCTCATTAGATTGACATTAGAAATAGTTAATTGAGAAAACTTGCTATGTGTTGAAGTAACTATAATTGTTCCATACGTCAGACTATTTCAGTTAAAATTAAATCCTAACGTTTCGATTATTAATTCTTAACTAGAAAGAGTTATAATTGGATTATCAATTACACTTTCCGTTTATTAACAAACATTTAATTCAGTAATTAGTATACAAACAAAGATTATAAATACCATTTCAGTTAATAATTACAAATAAATAAATAAAAAGTGATTCATAGTTATGTTAATTATCTCTTAATATAACTAATTTAAAAAAATAAATCAATACTTCTTATTTGTAAATAGGAAACCTTTTGACTTTAGCATAGAATGAAAACAATTCTGAAAAACTTAGAAATCTTAGTATGATAGGGAAGTGACTTGCAATTTAAAAATATATTTGCATAATAGATTGATAGGAATACGTAAGTATATTGAAACAGTTTTTAGAAAAGCTATATAGAAAGTATTGTTACTGAACACTTTGTATTCTTTGGTATCCAAAGTTTTGTCTTCATGGTTGAACCATTGGTATTGAAATCTGTGTCTTATTTTTTTTAGAAATTTCTATGTACTTATATTTATTTTTTTTTCTTTTATAATTAAAGAGATGTAAAGCTTTTCTCACAATTTTACATTTGATTTAGCTAAACAACGAAGATCTATTTTATATTTAAATATCATCTAATCACTTTCATTGTCTCTTGACATATTATTTCTTGTTTAGCCATAAATTTTATATGAACAAGTATACTTGAACAAACGTTTTATTTTAAGAATATTAATAACTATATTTAATTTATTGTGATACTAACGTATTATGGGTCCAAAATCATAAATCCACTACAGGAACCACTGATATTTTTAAGCAACATAGCGAAGTATTTCTTACAAGGACAAAGTTTGGGCCAACAAGCATTTGTGTAATCCCCTAGTAATTATCTATTTTAGGAAAACAGTCTAGAAAATATTTGGTTTCAATCTTTCATTAAAATGGAGGAATTCTACGGATATTTTACTTTTGAAAATGATAATATCATGAAAATGGAGTAATTAAGTGTTTTGAAAATAATAATACGATGAATAGTTATATATCAATGGATGCATTGTCTCATTTCAAAAAACACTTCAGAGAAATTCTAACCACAAAAAAATGGAAGGAGTTAAACGATTTTAAATCAAATTTTCTTTTTTTTTTTAAAGATTAAAAATATAAAAGATTGTGTGGACCACGCTATACTTGATTGTACCATCCATCCAGAAAGAACAAACTTAGGAAGATAATAGATTGATTAAACGAAAGGAAAGGATCGACACTGGTTTTCTTTTTTCTGAAAAAATAAAGAAAAAAAAACAATAATGTCCAATGGACCATTATCCTCATGAATGGTATGTATGTAAAAGTCCACAAGATTTCTAAGCCATTCTTTCTTTGGTTTCCAGAAAAGGGTAAGCAGTAAGATTCTATGGAAGTCCAACTTCTGAGGTCTGCCTAAGCTTCATCTTCTCTTTGTACTCCGTCAGTTCTCTCTTGTACCTTTCTTTGTCTCTTAACCCGATGTTCTGATAAACCTGCACCAAACATCATTAACCAACATCTATTATTTTCCAACATGCATGCTTTAATCAAAAACTACATTGTAATAATCCAGATAACAACAACATAGAAAGAAACAAAAAAAAAAAAAACAATTACCATTCGTTCTTCGGGGCTAAGACTGTTCCATGACTGCCCAATCATCTTGGTAAACTCCCTTTCTCTGTTCGGGTAGAGAGCTTTGAGAGAGTAATGCTTTTCAGCAAAGAAGAAGTTATAGCCACTCCTATTCGGCTTTGGATAGTTAGGGTCCCACCTTCTCTTGTTTCTTCTCCTACGACCAGAACGGTTACCTTTGCTTTTGAATGGCACAATCGCATTTTCGTGCTGCGGAATCGAAGGAGGAGCAACCATTTTTTCTGGATGGTAAAGCACCCCTCTCAGAACCTCTGAACCCAGTTTCACAGACACCAAATAACCACACTCAAATTTTCCCTCTATTGTTCCATTTCCTGAGAGACATGAAGTTTCTACAAACAACACAACACAACAAACAGTAAATTTCAGCACTGAACAAACACTTTCAAAGTGCAGACAACTTACATAAAATAAGTGCATTATTGTTCCTGGCTTAAAACGGCATCAGCTATAACAACAAGGATTATGCCAATAAGACCAACTACACCACTACCTTAAAAATTACAACATCGTTCTTGTCCAACCATTATTCATTTCAAATTACATTTACATAACACTAAACATTTATTAGTGGGTTTGTTGAAGTCAACCTTTTCAACATTCAACCAACGTATGTCCCAGATAAATTGTGTCCATGACATGAATAAGCAGCCAATAATGTAATTAGCTTACGCAAGAGAAACCGAGTTTCATTAATTAGCAAGATGTGGGTTATTTATTAGAGAGAGCAACAACATCGATAAATGAATCAGAAATTAATCAACCCATTCCACAGAGATGACAGTTCCAAGAACTAGCATAGCAAAACCCAAAATTAAACAACTTAATCTTAGAAATTTAATTTTTTTTCCCTGACTTAAAGAATTGTCGATTCACCTTCAGCACGGGATTCGGAACTACTATTGGAGGGCTTAGGAGAATATTCCACAATAGCTAATTCAGGTCTCCAAGAAGGACTGTTCCCGGAAAATGCATCTGCAAAATCGCAATTCATTAATCAACAGGTTAAACAAAAATTAAAAATGAGCAAATATAAAATAAATGTAATGTGGCACCTGTTGAAGGAGTATAAACAGAACCCCTAGCTTTGAAAAAGTGAACCTGTTCGTAATGATAAAGAAGACTCAAGTAATGTTTCCTCAACACAAAAGAAGCACTTGTGGTGGTTGCTGAGAACTTGAAAATGCTACCAACTTCCCTCCACTTCTTCTCTGCAACTACCTGACGGGGGTTACAAAAAGAAAACATGTTCCATTTCTTCACTAGTTAGTCAATTTATTTAACAAATAAAAAATAAAATAATAATCGGAGTGTCGTAAAGAGGTTGTAGGGACCTTCTCGTAGCCACTTCTTCTGGTAACTTCCACGTAAAGAACGTGCAAATCTAGCTCCTTCCCTCCAATCACAGGAATCCTTCACAAGTTGACCAGGCCAAAACGGTCCACATTATTTCATTTTATTTTAACCATTTTTAATAACAACAATATCTATCACAGAAACACTTTCCAAAACCAAACCTTAACCCCATTAAATCAACACCACATTTTTTATTAATGAAAAAAAGTCTGAAAATAAATAAACAAATTAACGGAAGAATAAAAAATAGAAGCTCACATGAACTTGGTACCCATGAGGAAGTGAAAGCGTCTGAGAGTGTCCCAGAAAAGAGAGGAGTCCCTGACGACGTCGTCATGAGGAGCGAGCGGAGCAGGGTAGTGTTTTCCGTCTTCTCCGGCGTGGGTTTCCGACACAGATGACATTCCTACGGCAGTGGAAAACGAAGAAGAAAAAAAGTGGTGTTGGAAATGAAAAAGGTGATGGATGAATATGAATATGAATGAATGAAGGAGTAAATAGGAAGAGAGAAGTTGAGAGCGGGAGAAAATGGGAATTAAAGAAGAAGGGTTGCCGCGTGGGGGGAACGGTTACTCAGCAGAGTTGGCTTTTTCTGCCATTGCGGATGCAGTAAGTAGGGTACAAAGTCCCAAGAAAAAGAAAGCTTATTATATAATATAATATTATTAAAAATATTATATTATATTACTATGTTACTTGGGTTGGGTTGTGTTCCTTTATTGGAAGGGTGACAGAGAGAGAGAGAACACTGTTGCAGAGTGGTTCTGTGTGAAGAGTTTAGGAGCGTTGACATGCACCTCTGTTTCTGACTCCTCTGCTTTTCCATGCCTCAAACATCAAACAATCAAATACATCACACATTTAATTCTATTTTCTCTATTTCTAATAACCACAATACCTTTTTTTTTTTTATTACCTTACTCTGCATTTTATTTTAAATTTTTATCAAATATATAAATAAAAATAAAACTAGGCAGGCATGCCTTGAACCACACTAGGTTTCTTATTTATTAACTTTGTATTTTTTTTGTTTTAAATTGTTATCAAATATAATAATAAAAATAAAACTAGGCCCGCGCGGCTTGAACCTTTATTTCACATTATGGTCATTATAAACACAACAAATCAAGAATAGTTACTGAGATAAATAATGGTAAAAGACATTTAATTTGAGTTAAATTTAGTGTATTATTTGTATTATTAGTAATGCGACGTTTTATACTGTTACTCAGTTAAAAATATTTTTATCTAGAAAATAACTGAAAATGTTTTTAAATAAATATTATCAAACTTAATCACTTAATCATTTTTTGTATATAATATATTACTCTATCTACCATTTTGTATCGTTACAACATATCAAATATTATCTACCAGCAGTTCTTATTTGATTCGTCCTTAGTGGTTTATTGGAGAATGTGATTTGTTTTTACACAAAATACAAATGAAAGAGAACACAACTAGTAGAAAAGATAATAAGTGCAAGATTTATCTCCTAGTTTATATATAATAAATAAAATAAAATTTAATGAAATTTCAATTGTTAAATTGATTAGTTAAATTAATAATATTGAATATTTTAATTTTATGATAAAACATATAATATTACAAGTTTTAAATTTATGATAAAATATATACAGTGCTAATCATTCAAATTGTTGTAATAAATAAATGTGTATTTTACTATTTGACATATAAAATTATGTTTATATTTATTTTTACTCATCCCAACCATGTTAGTACCAAAAAGTAAGAATAATTAGGTTTAAGAAATTGAAAATATAATTGTGATGAATGAGTGACTATCCTATTAGTATATGATGTATTCTACTGAATTTTACAGTATTAATAATTATATTATAAAGGTATAAAACTAAATAATATAAATATTTAATTTTAACTTTATATTTAATAATACTAATACTAGTACAACATAATATATATATATATATATATATATATATAATATGTACTGCATGTTAGATGAACATATTATATTTGTTGATATCCAATGTAATTTATTGAATTTTAAATTTTAAAATAAAAATATTTTATTTTAAAAATATATAAACGAAAAATAATATAAATATTAAATTTTAATTTTAGTATTTAATAATACCAATAATAGTATAAATGGTATTTTTTTTCCAATCAGCAAGCGTATCTTAATTAGTTAATAATCTAATAAATACATTTGTTTTCTTACCAAAACATTATATCCCATCTATATAATTCTTAATAAACTGTAAAAAATAATATTTTATACATTTTGAAATTCTGATATGTTTTATTAAAAAACAATTGGTTTCTTATATTAAAAAAATGTATAATATTCTCTTATAAAATTTAAAATATATAAAAAATAATATATATATATATATATATATATATAATATACACTAAGTTAAAACTGATGTTATCTTCCTGCATTAGACATAAGAGGGGAGGTATAATTTATATCTATACATCTTCTTACAGATTTATAATAGTTAATAAAGATTGTTCAATATATGACTCTTATTTAGTGTACATTTTTACATATTTGTCTTTTGTCTTTATGTAGTGTGTTAAAGAGTTTACAAATTTATCTTTAAAATCAATAATAACTAATAAAAAATGTACTTTTATATAGTGTGTAAAGAGACTCAAACTCTTTAGTACTTATGAATGACCAATGTAGTAAAAAATATTCAATTATTTAAATGAAAGAAAAACAAAAACCAGTTCTCCCACTATTTTTATTGAGAACATTCAAAAAACAATCAAAATCTCAAATAGTAACAGTTTTGCATTACTTAGGCAAAATGTCCATTGTAATCATGTGTTATGAGTTCATTGTTCCTAAAGGCTAGTATTTAATCAGCGTGGATGGTGTCATTTTTTATTTTTTTTCTTTCTAACCAATTTTACATGACATAGATTGTGATATGAATAGGAATGATAAAATTAACTCTTTCCATAAATATTTATATATAAAATTTACAGCGAATAATTGATATTCAGGTGATACAGATGTTAAAATGTTTATAAATAAATCAGATGTTATATCATTTTATATGTCCTCGAGAATATTTGTTACTTAAAAAAATCAATTAAAATTTAATTTATATTTTGTGAAGTTGAATTTAATTAAAATTAAAAATTAATTTATATTTATTAAGTTAAATTTAATTAAAATTAAAAGTTAATTTATATTTATCAGATTAAATTTAATTAAAATTAAAATTTAATTTAAACTTTACTTATTTTATATTTTTTTACAATTTTATTAATATTTTATTTTAAAAATATATAAAATATTTTTTAAAATATTCTTGAGTATGTTTGCAGGTTCTAAAATATTAACAAATATTTTTTAAACGGATATTAATAGATAATAAAAAGAGTAACAAATGATTTTTTTTATCGGATAATAGATACACATTTTTGATTTTTCATGTCTGACCTAACTAATTATCATTCTATTGTATAGTATAGTAGTAGGATAGGATACGAATCTATAAGTTCATTTTAAATTTCGGACAACTCTTAATATTCATATAAAACAATGTTTAATAAAATAATAATTTATTTTATTACATCAATTTTCTATTTCTTATTTTATAAATTATTAAATTTAAAATATTGACTTGAAATACATTATAACTATTTTTTTTTACTTTTTATTCATAGTGTAACTTTCAAATAATTTTTCAAGGTATGCTTGAAAGTTATGTTAAATTATAATTAGATTTTACTAGCATAAACACAGTCGCTATCGCGTCTGTGTATATATTTTTTAAATATATGTGATATTATATTAGTAGGTGATAAAATTGTAATATTATTAAGTTGTTATATAAACTAAATTTATATTTATTAAAAATAAAGTGAAATATATCAGAACAGATGAAAGAATAATTATTGATAAATAAAGAAAAAGAGAATAAACAGAAATAGCCGAATGTATAAAAAAATTATAAAAGTAACAGTCAATTTTTTAAAAATTAAAAAATTATTATATTTAAAGAGTAAAATTAGTATTTTGAAATGTAGACACAAAAAGGAAAATTTCCTTTATATATTGTTATAGATAAAGCTGTTATACTCTTCGCAGATTTTTTTAATTTTTAAACTCATGTATGTTTAATAAATATTACTATCTTTAACTCGAGAAATGAATATCATTATCTTATCATTGTTTGTTAAATGAATATCTAGATTAAAAATAACCTGAGTTAGAGAATTAATTAACTAATAATGAAGAGGGACGAATATGCGTATATTATTTTATTGAACAAAACAATTTTGGACCCAAAGTTGCTCGAAGGGAGAGTAACAAGCCCTGTTCATGCAAGCTATAATACTCCAACCAAAAACAAAACATTGGATAATATAAAAAATTGATACCAAAATAATCTTAGAATATCCATCCAGAATTTATCCTATTTGTTGGTCACGTTAATATCTTATCCATTCACTTTAACAATGTTTCAACCGTCCATCTGTCACCTGCACTGCGTGGTCTATCACTTACACTCCCAATATCATTTTTTTTTTCAATTTAACTAAATAAGTAATTAACAAGTCAAACAAATTTTATTATCTCTAACCAAGTTTGCTATATTTTATATAAAATTTGATAAAAATATATTATTTTAGTTATAAAAGCCACTTTATTACTTTTAAGCTAACCATGTTCAAAGAGAATTATTTGGGACAAATATTTTCATATTTAAAAATATATTTACATAAAAAACTGTTAAAATTAACTTATTAGGACAGTTAACGTGTGTGTGTGAGAGAGAATAACCGTAATAAGTAAAAGAATATGTTAATTAAATATTTGATACTAAAAGTATTAAAGAAAATATCAATTTCCGTAGCGTGCATTTAAGAAGTATAGAACACCTATTTTAAGTGTTAGATAATTAAGGGAAATAATACCAGAAGCTCTACAAACCTTATCAACTGACATTGGAGTGGATGATTTTTTTTTTCTTTTAATTTGATGTCTATTTAATTCAAATTAAGAAATTGCCTGAAATAAAACAAATGAAGATTAAACAACTGTGTGTTATTATAGTCACCAAATCACTCAAAATATTATTGTCAAGTATATAATAATTTGATTTATGCATAGATTTTGTTCCCCTATTTCTCACTATACAGAATATCGTATTAGTAAGGGTTTTTTTATCATTAAAAATATGATAAATTTGAGTAGTGTAATTAGTTATGCATTATCAAAATTAAAAGTTAGTCAAAATACATTATTACTTCCAGAACTAGATAATTTTATTGATGTACAAATTTTATCGAAATAGACATTTTTAATTTTTTTATCAGAATAAATATATAGTAAAGACATTTTATATATATATTTGTTAAAGCACAATGTGTCAACATTCTTTTTCTTTTTTCATTTTTATTTTTGGTATTTGGTGGTAGTTAAAACATTTTATCTGAAAACAATAAAATTAAAAAAAATTATTCAATCAAAATAATTGAAATTTTTAAATAAGTTAAACTGAACAAAATTTAAATTTAATATTTATTAGTTTTATAAAAAAAAACAAGGGAAGTAAAACTTAAATACGCATTTGTTTATTTCGGCCCTTTCTATTTTTTAGTATTATGGTAAATGTTTTTTTTTTTGTGTGTGATAATTATTATAGTACATATGTATTAAAAAATTATGATAACTACTTTACTAACTGTGTTTAATTGTTTTTGTCTCTTATTATAGAATATATGAAGATATAAATGTTTTAACTTTTGAATTTTCACTGGTACATTATTAATGATAATACAAAGTTGTACTATGAACTACCCAAACACTAAAAAAAATCACATAGAACAGAAGAAAAGCCCAAAGTAAAGAAATGGAATGTGGTTGTTAATCTAGACGTAAGGCAAAGCCCAAACAGAATACTGAGAAAGAATATGAATTTGTATTTAGTTTATTTAAATTCTGTTACAAAGAAGCGTGGGCACTTGGTCTAGTGGTATGATTCTCGCTTTGGGTGCGAGAGGTCCCGAGTTCGATTCTCGGAATGCCCCTTTGTTTTGCGTTTATTCTTTTGTTTGAATGTTTTTATTTTGTTTCTATTTGCATCATTGCATTTCAAATTCGAAGATTTTTTTTTTTTTTCATTTAGGCATATTTTCTATTTAGAATGCAATTACTTTTATGAAGTTGTTGTTTAACGTACCATGTGTCAACGCTGTAAATCCAATGTGTTCTTAATTTTTATGACAAAATCCACGTTCATACAAATTTTAAGTTCATTATGTGTATTGTGTTTGATTCCTTTGATTCTTATTTGAACAAGTTTTCAGATGAAAAAATTATATTTCTACTTTCTGCCCCATCACATTTTTCTAATTACTGTAATTTATTTACATTATATTATACGTTTCTGTTACAGAAATTAATGGAAAAGTTTTCAGACGTTGAAAACTTGAAAATTAAGACAGAGGACAATGCAAAGACAATGAAAGTTGCTGTGAAGATCGGTAAAAAATTTAATCTTTGGTTTTGATTAGTCTACTTTTTTTATTTTTTCGTATGAAGCAGAATGGTGGTTGTTTTGTGTGTGCATAAATGGTTGTATCCATTTTGGGGATGAAAGTGAAGCTGATGCGAAAGATAAGGCAACAGGAAAGTCGAAAGTTTCTTTATTTGCAAAGTAAAACCGATGAGAACTTATAAAACAAGTTTCAATATGTCACAAGAGGTTATTTCGTTCCATATTTCAAAACAGGTTATTTCGGTCCGATTTGATTTATCCTAATTTTGATCATTATAATAAAATGGGTTGAATATTATAATTGTCTCAGGACGGGCCAACAAACTGATTGTAACTTTTTATATTTTTTATTTATAATATATATATATATATATATATATATATTTATATAATATAAAAATTTTATTTATTTCTAATTTTTAAATATAGAAAAAAGGTTGGCAGATTAGGACGGACTAGTCCATCTTTAACCCGCTACTTTAGCGAATTGTGCCACGATGGGTTGATGGGTTGGAAACTCCAACCCGACTTACCTTTTGTTTGGCGAACTGGCATACCTGACCTGCTTTAACATGCCTAACTATGTAATGTATCAATTATATGTCAAAAAAAAGTATAATAATATGAAAATCTGATTATATTAAAAGATGAATATATTTTGAATTAAGTTATATTTAAAGTCACTTCTTAGTTTAATAATATAATCATATAAATTTAATTTTATTGGACCTGTCAACCTATTATCAAATCATCTGATGTCTAAAAAAATTGATGAAGTGTTAGAGATCCCGCAATCAACTAGGCATAAAAAATAAAGAAAGTACATTCATAGTGTATACTTAACAAAATCTTACTTCAAAACCGTTTCTTTAATTAGGAACTTACCTAAGTCTACTGGTGACCCACCACGATGTTAAGTTAAAATTTATTTTTAGACAAAATAATTAAAATTTGCATAATATAGTCGATAAAAATAAAAAAACGTTTATATTGACTTGAAATAAGATAATTTTATAATATATAAATAGATATAAATGTCATTCTACAAATGATTTTGTGTTAAATTATGTTTAAAGTTATTTTTTAATATAATACCAAAATTACATAATATCAATTTTAATAAATTTTGTTGTTTATTTGACTTATCATATTATTATGAGATCATCTGATGTATAGTTCCACGTTCCATAATGGGTCGAACATCTTACCTCAATTATAAATAATATAATTTCACAAATAAATAAATAAATAAAGTGCACCTTATATCATAACAAACTTTTTTATATAATAACTATTTCATTGAAAAAACACCTAATAATAAAATTATGCGTAATCTGATTTCTTTAATTTCTTCATAAACGAGTAAATTGTTTAGTATTAAATGTTAATTACATATTAATTTATATCATTATCAAGACACCCAAAATAATAATTTCTCCATAGAAGTTACATAGAAGTTACGGTTCTTTGGAGAAAAAAAATGGCAAACACTAATATTAAATGCTATAATTTAAAAGATTTTAGAAAGTTTTGGTTAGAACATTCATAACTTAATTTATAAAAGATCATATCGTACGAACTTTACTTTTTTAATTTACATGCAAAAAAAGTGTATCTATGTTACAAATCTCATACTTAAAATTCTTGTAAGTAAACTATGCATCTAGCAAAAGCAACACAAACATAAGTCCAGGCTAACAGTACTTTAAAGAGAGGGGTCCCACAAATGCACCTACAGTGTTTGGGCCTTTATTTGGGAGAAAGTAGTTGGCCCAAAAGTAGCATTATTTGAATAGGCATAACATGACATATCATTGCCCAAAAACTTTTTCTGTATAAAATGAAGAACATGAATGATAGCATGTTATTTAGGATAACAATGGTTCATAATCATGAAGAATAGTGGATTCATATGCATCGAGTCTTGAAAAATTGAGTGGAGTGTTGTAACTCCCTAGTTCCGAGTGTGCCTAATATTTGTTTGATATTCAATTAGGGCACTAATAAACCCAATCTGCATATTTAATAGCCCAATAAGTAGTACTTTAGAATAATCTCATTATTAATCTTTTTGTGTCCCAAAAGTAAAAAATTGATGCAGCAAAAGGTAAGATAAAAGAGAAACACCCTTTTTCTCCCTTTTGGTTTGCGCCATGGTAACTTTTATACCTGAAATTTAGTCCCCACAGTTGCACCATCTCGTAAAAATGCCTTTCAATAAAGAAAAGAAAAGAAAAGGAAGAAGAATAAAAGTTGACACTTACCCTGCAGAGAGGGCAGGGAGCAAAGGGCATGTACCTTTCTGAAAGGTTAAACTCAAAGTGGACTACAAAGTTGTTTCTTCTGCATCTTCTCAGGTCAATTTTTTCAATATTATTAATCAACTTCTAAACTTTATATATCTTTTTTGTCGAATTTGGATTTTTTTTTGAATTTTTTTAACAGTTCTTAAGTTTTTTTTTTACCGTTTCTATACCTTATCTTCATAATACATTGATTATAATTAATTTTAATATTTTAAAATATATTAAAATATATTTATAATATTAATATAATATATTTTTATTACTCAACATAAGACCGCACACAAAAAAATTAGTAGAAATCAGTGACTTTCTTTTTTCTCTCTCATTCATCCATTCTTAAATTTACCTAATTAATAGTTTTAAATTCATTATTACTATGAATGTTAAAGTAAAGTTTGTTTAGCAGGTCCAAAAATATGTACAAAAAATTTATACGAAGCTAAAAAAATATTACCTACTTTGAATTGGATTCTTTTTTTACTCGCAATCTAAACATGTTTAGTTGGATCGATCTATTCAATAGAAAAAAATAAAATTAAAATACTATAATTTTTTAAAATAGATGTATAATTTGTATATATGTATATGTTAAATTGTTATACTTCAAAATTAAAAATACATATTGAAGTTCTATTTTTAAAATCGACCAAAATGATCTTTTACCTTTTTTGGTCAAATATACCAGTCAAATTAGAAAATAATCAATCGTGCATTTATAAAACGAGTTGAGATGCAAAAGTTTTAGATGGTCAAAACTATCATTTTGATATTAATATAAAACAAACCATTATATTGCTGGTATCTTAATTGTATTCTCTCATTATAATAATGGGATTTTATTTCAACAATTTACGTTAATATTTATTGTCAAGCATTTTTATTTTTACTTAAAGCTCAAGATAGAATAAAACAGTAAATGTAATTCTTGTAATAAAAGTTCAAAATTTGATTTGTCACATATGATCATATGTGAGAATTATCATTATAAACCTTTAAGTTTGATTAATGGTCAGTATATTACTCTTTCATTTTTGGTGCAAGCAGAATCCAAACTTTTGAAGGGAGAATTGAAAGAAAAATGTTCAGAACTCACATTCCATTTAATTTATAGTTCTCAAACAATTTCTCAATATATATAGATCAATATAAATTAATAAAAATAATTATTTGAAAAGTTTTTTTTTTCAATTTCCATGTAAATCAACCTGTCAATTTATTTAGAATAAAGTAAAGTGTTATAAGGACCAAATACATTTCTTGTCTACTAAAGTGAAAACAAACACAAAGTTAATTAATATATCTACTAAAAGTTTAATGAAAACAGTGAAGTTAAAAGATTTGATCTGATAAGTAAAAAAAACTCAAAATTATTTTGTTTGGTCAGAAGAAGCAACTAGGAAAAGAAAGAAATAATAGAATAGAACAGTATTTGAAGTGAAGAAGGTAGTGAGAGTTGAACAATACAGTGAGTTGAACTTGGTTACGAACAGAAGAAAGAAAAAAAAAAATGGTGCATTGTGTTGTAATGTAATAGTAAATAGTAATAGAAGCGGGTGTTAATAATTTTGCATTGTTCCAATGATTTAATCATAGCTGTGTCTGACAGTGATTCAGAGAGAGAGAGAGAAGAAAAAGTGATGCTGATATCTTCTGGGTTTCTTGTTTGAACTTCCAAAGGGTGAAAGAAGATATTAAATTATGGTTGGAGGGTTAGATTTGAAGCAATAAATAAGAGAAGTAAAATGGGTTGGTGTCATAAATGCATGCACACACACAAGTAGCATAGAAAAAGAAGAAGAAGATGGTAATGGTAATTATTTGTGTGGGAGTTTGTTGTTGTGATTCATTATATGAGTGAGTTTTTCTAAGCCAAGAGCGTGGCTTTGTGCTTGTGGGCGTCATGAGTGCGACGTTTCACACGACAAAAAGGAAACATTAAATCATACTTCCTCTGCTGTGCTCTCTCACTCACTATTTATTCAATGCAAAACTTAATCAACTTCTAATTTTTTGGGTCAAAACTTTTTTTTTTTAACTTGATTTTTTGAAAGTTATTTGGTTGAGTTGAAGACAGAAAATGATACATTGGATTCTTAAGTAGTGGAAGGTAGGTCCTTACTTACTCCATTCATGAAATGAAAAAGGTCCCTCTCCATTGTTTTTTTTTTCTCTACCTCTTTTTTTCCTGCAAAAACCAACTAAACTAAATCATTTTATTTACTGCAAAAAAGAACTAATATAAATTATTAGTGTTAATCTAACTGTATGCAGTATTCCTATGTTTTAGGTTTTTTACTCTTGTAGTTTTGTTTTTTCTGCAGGAATCACACAAAATGATAAAATCTGCATTTTTTTTTCTTCCAATGATTTTGACTATTGTATTAATACAGGAATATAGATATCATAATTCAGTCTTTATTCTGATCCTCTCTGTATGATAACCACGTGAAAAAAAATAAGGTAATAGTTTAGATGTTATATAATGTGTCAAGTTAAATAACTATTGTGAAAGACAATGTAAAAGAAAAACCTTACTTTGTGAGGATCAATTTTGAATTTCATTAATTTTTTAGACTAGTTTTAAGTTTCATTTTTTTTATAATCAAGTTTTATATTTTATTGTTTTCAGGATTTTTTTATTATAAATTATTTAAATGTCTAGTGGAAAATTCATGATGAAAGCTCTTCTATTAACATGTATATTACAGACAATTTTGACATATCTTTTGATAGCATGTGCGAGTATTTTGATTACTAATTATTAATATATATATATATATATATATATATATATATATATATATAATATTTTATTTTTATTATAAAAAAAAATTTTTTTATTTATATATATATTTTTATACTAAATGTATATAATTAATTTTATTTAAAACTCATATTTTGTATACAATTTTTTTGAATTTATATTTTAAAAACTAACTTTAATTTTACTATTATGTTATGTTATAATTTTATTTATATTATTAATTTCTATATACATTTATATTTAAATGTAATTTTATGTAAAATTTTGAAAATATCCATATATATATATGGCTTGAAGTATCATTTTGTAAGCATATACCAACCAACAATACAAAATCTTGCACACTAACAATAGTATAGATGCAGCCACACCAAACCTGTGGCTACATAGAAGTAAAAAAAAAATAAAATTATAAGGGAATTAATTGAAGTGGTAATGTAAATTTTGTGTTGAATTAATATATTTTTAGAAAATAATTTGATGTAAAAAATAATTTATAAAATATGAACTAAAGTTAAATAAATTTAATTAAAAATATTATCAAAAATTCTATGTATAAAAGTAAAATAGATTATTTTATAAAATATAAAAAATTAAATTAATTATTTTAATTTTATGTATTTTTTTTCATGATATAGAAAACAAATATACTAATAAAATATTACTTACTATTAAAAAATATGAAATTATATTCCATTATACATATATCAAATGTTATCATAATTGTATTGAAAATTCATTATAACCTCTTCAAAATAAGAGGAAAAAAGGCCTTTGTAGTAAATCTTGTGAATATTGCAACAAAGGTTTAACATCTCTTTCATTTGCCCAACCTTAGGTGAGGATGAAAGTTTTGGATAAAAAAAAAAGTAAATTTTCTACATTATGTAATTTTTCTTTATCTAAATAAAAATCTGACTCAATATATTGCTCATCTGCTTGTGCTTAGAAAATGTAAAATCAATTAAAAACTACTGAACAGAAAATCAAACATACTAATAATATTCTTCATAGTCGAGTTTTAACCTCAAGCACACCTAAATCCGTTTGACAGGTAGGTAACCATTTTTCATCTGACTCTAAATATTTCATTCCTTAGCCTATAACATAGGTATCTCCCCCTTTTAAATATACATTTTCTTCTTTAAGCTTTTTTACACTTTCATGGTCCACTTTAGTATTTGCATTCAATTGTAACCAAATTATATTTTCAAGTTTAATATTAAACTATAATTTTTTTTTTAACATTTTCAGAGATTCAGTAATAAAAAGGTATTATTTAATTATTCATTTTGATACAATAATAAAAGCTGTAATAATTTATGAAAAGTATTGAGGGAAAAAATGTTAAGCACAGACACGTCCAAGTGTCGAAAGAGAGAGCTTGGTGAGACAGATCCAAAGTGTGTTGTTTGTTTTGTGGGCATCAGAATCGAGGATGTGAAAGGAGAGAAGAAGAACAGATTTGTGGAGAGAAGAAGAAGAATGAAAGAGTGATTTTTTTTTCTTCTTTTCTTTTCATCAAGAACGAGGGAAGAAGAGAACAACCATGATGATCCTACCTTTGATCGTTCTAAATATGCCCTTCTTCTTCAGGATCAGGAAGAATGAACCATCCAATCTCATTGCTCATCAAATCTTTTTCAGTCTCATCTCTATTCTCTCTCATTAATTAATAATTAATTAATTAAACAATAATCAAACCCACCTCAAACCCTCTTCTCTCTCTCTTATTTATTCTCATGCTCCATCACATCTTAAATAGGCCACACCACAAACTTTCTCTTCATTGTCTCTCTTTTTGCTTCTTCTGCTGTGCCTTCATCTCTCTCTCTGTCTTCACTTCATCTTCACACAGGTTTAACAAAGGGGTGCTTACAGAGTTTCTTGGCATTCTGTCCACCTCCACTTCATGTGTCTTTTTTTCTCGTACACTTTTCACTACTACGAGGAGGTGGACATACTGCCAACAGAGCTGTGTTGGCTTCTCTTTGTAAAGCCTTCGTGATATATCTCACTCTCAAAATGCTCTCACTCGTGGGTTTTTAAGTTTTTACCTGTTAATTAGCATAACTTGGTAGGTAAACTGAACCCACCATTCTTCTTGTTTTTTCCTCGTCTTATGTTTGGTTTTGTGTGATTTTTACATGTCTGATAAAGGCTCTGTAGGATATTGTCACCAGCTATTTACATGAAGAATATCGGGTTTAATTTTAAATTTTTTCTTGCTGGGTGTTCGTGATATTAACATTATGCTATGTTTTTGTCTCTCAAGTTTTAATCTTGCAGGGTCAGAAATGAAGGGTAGAGAACCTTGTTTTACTTTCTGCTAGTGTTGGAAAGTGGAAACCCTACGAATCTAGCGGTTTCTCCGATGGTTGCAGTAAACCCTACGAGTTTCCCATGGCATTGAGGTCTTTCACTTCTTGTGTATGATCTGTCAGTGTTGCGGATAGCTTATGTTTTTGTTTCTGTCTTTGTCTTCCTCCTCAGTTGTTTGCAGTTGTTCGAAGTTACTGGATCTAGGGTTTCTGCAATTAGAGGTTTTACAGTTTGTAAATCTGCAACCTGCTAGGATCGGTGGGAATGAATTTCTGATTTTGATAGCAGAAGCTTTCATGGAAAGGATCTGTAGTTTTCGGAGTGCATGCAGAAATGTTTTGTTGATCTTTATTCTTAGTTCACTTTTGAATCCGTGATTTATATTATTGGGGTCTGGTTATTTGATTATTTTATGTGAACTGCACTGAGGGGTTAATGGCTGCATGCATGATCATCACTGTCTGTGTTCCCATTGTGTATTTGTAAGTGAAAAAATTGAAATGGATTCTGATGATTTTGATTTGCATATCCAGCCGCAGGCAGCACAGACTATAGATATTAGATGGTACTTTAACTGCTGGCATTAATTTTTATGACTGACCCTTCCCTGTTGCCCCTAATACACTGCTACCCTTTTTAACAACGTTACAAGAGCCCTCTTATGATTGAACCCTGACATTACCACCTTTTATATATATATATATATATATATATATGTAATATTTTAGTTTTGAAATAATTATGTAATCATTTCAAGAGCCATTGAGTTTTATTCGAGTTTTATGAGGATTGACTCCTCGTTTATGACAATGATATTAAAGTTTTAAATTTCTCGTGTTTTTTTGGCAAATGGTTTTATTAAATGCGTTCTTTATTTTATCTTGAATTTTATTTATTAAATTTTCGTAATATTCCTTAGAGATGTTACAAGAAGAACTACTTTGATTTTGTATCCCATATCACAATTGCATGATAAAGACGACTGCAAGAGAGACTTGAAAAACACAACATATTACTGGATGACAAATAAGAAGATGATGAATAATGTAGGACAAAGAAGACCACAAACAACAACAATATAAAGAGTTTTTTTTTTATTTGGAATAAAAAAATAATTGTTAAAAGGGTAAAACTGAAAATGGTTCTATATGCAAATTCCTTTATTAATATTATAGATAATAGTATAAATAGTTTTATTTACTTTTTAGTTTAATTATCTACAAATATGATCAACTAGCCAAATTCATTGGATATATCCTTACATATCCAAAATAATGATCTGAAAATTGAATAAAGTTAGAAATATTTAAGAATTAAAGGATTAAAAGTGTGTTAGAAAATTCTGACTCTAAACTCATGGATGAATAAAAATTAAGACAATAAAAGTATAAAAGAAAATTAAAGACTAACATTTTAATCAAGTAAAAAAGTGACTGATTTTGTAAAATACAGTGATGCACATTTCAATTAAGTAAAAAAAATCAAAGCCATAATAACTATCTTCTTAACTTTGTTAAATAATAAATATTTTGTAGTAAAATACATTTTTAAACAGTAGTTCTTTAAATCAGATAAGGTATAAATTTGTAAATAGTAATTTTATAATTTATTATATAATAAGTGAATTGACAGAGAGAGTTAAACCAGAGAAAGGTAAAATTGTGGAGACCGGTCAGCAGTGATTCGCCCGAATCGGTTATCAATATTGATTTGATTCCATTTCTCGCTGAGCTTGTGAGAGAGAAATGACCGAATGCTGTTATTCACTTCTAAATCTTCAATTTTCATCGTTTCCCATCACTGATTTGGGCTCAAACTCTTTTCCTCAACGTTTCCGCAAAACTCTTTCTTTCTCACATCGCTCATCGAAGCTTTTACTTTCTGCAATTTCCCGAACTATGGAAGCGGTTGAAGGGAGTGAAGGTAGCAGAGGGTCATCCTCTCCAATGAAGCTCTTGTTCGTGGAGATGGGTGTCGGCTACGACCAACATGGGTGTTGTATTCTCTTCCTTTTTTTTTTCGTATTTTTGGTCTTTTTTTCTTTTGTTTTTGCTGACATGGCGATGAACCCAACAGACAGGACATAACAGTAGCAGCAATGAGAGCGTGCAAGGATGCAATTTCTTCTAATTCAATCCCTGCTTTCCGCAGAGGTATATGTGCGTGTGTGTGTATAATCATATTGGGTTTTACACTGTTCAACTTCTTAGTGTTATTGTTGAGTTATTCTATCATAAGACACATTAGCCGTCTTAGTTAATAGAAAATATGAATGGGAATATAGTTTATCTTTTTGGTGTAACATAAGGGGTTTTTTGTTGCCCAATGACATTGAACATTTGGTTACGTTAATTAATGGGGGTGGTGCCTTGCTTCTTATGAAAGAATAAGATAGTTAGTTAAAGTGTAATGTAATGGTTGGATTTTGTGACGCTAGAAACTTTCGTTTTGTTAGAAATTGAAGCAAATGAAAGTTCGAGCTTCTATGGTAGTCTGTCCCCACCTTTATTATTGACTACTGAACTTGATCTTATTGCAAATTGAAGCAAGTCCATTTTCTTGCTGAATTGTTGGAAGATGCAAGGCTCACTTTGGTGGTCTTTGTCCCTTGAAAGAAATTAGTGTATAGTTTTGGTTGGGAGATATTCTTGGTGTACATACGGTAAATATGAAGCAAATCAAAATAAGAGCTTGAATGATAGAAATTATGCTTAAGGCTCCTAAATGTACATTTCTTCAACCAATTAGCTCTTTTTGTCACAAATCGTTGAGACTAATTTGACTGGTTAAATACAGCATTCAGGAACTAGTTTGACAATTAAATGCCTATTTAGGAAAACTTTTGAAATTTTCATGGCTCAAAGATTAATATGACCAATTCTCTCTCTTTTAGGGACTGATTTAACTGTTTACTCTTCTAGAGTTTTATTTAATAGACTGAACAGGGTCAAACAAAAATGAAATTGAAATAATTTCCTTTTGTTTCATTATAGTAATACCATTTCTTATTTGTAATAAAGTAGAGGTATCATGAATATCTTATATTTCATGATTTTGTGTCTTGTTAGATATTCCTCCAGGAGCAATACGAGGTTATCATGAGACCAAAACAATATCTTACCGCAACTTCTAGGCTTCTTAATGGATTCCTGTCTCTGGTCCGGTTCGTCTACTAAGTATTCGTCCGCTCTTTCCCTTACTACGAGGGAGGTTGTATCTGCAAAAAAGACTCCAACGATCAAGTTAGCAGAACTTTTTCCAAAGTCAACTCACAGTTTATTGGATTAATGAATTGCGGATCTTTGATTACGTGGGTTAAGTTTTATTTATAATGATTTATTTGACTTTTGACTACCTTAATTACTCTTTATGGGCCTGGGCTTTGGACCCTTATTGGGGCTAAGCAGGCCCAATTTCTATTAGATGCCTTGTTGGTAATTTACTTAAATTTGTCTAAGTTAGGTTGGGAGGAAAGTCATATATGTACCGGTCTACCGTCGCGTTACTTTTCTTTCGATGTCTGCTTACTTTGCGTTAGTTTGCTGCCTGGGATGTCTTTGGTGTGATATCTATGTAGTCAACTTTTTATGTCGGCCTTAGGTTCTAGTTGGAGGCTAAGGGGTTGACTAGTTTTGCTGTTACCATGATTATTATGCGTCCTGCGGGGAAGTAACCGGCCTTGGTGACTCATAGAAGAGATATGCGGCTTTTCTTTCTTTCTATTAGTCCGGGAAGTTTGCGGCTTACTTGGCCTTCTTAGTACATCAACTCCTTAGCCTTTTGAATGTTTTTGCTAAAGGCTATTAAGTACCCTGCTCATCTTGTATTATGGAGATTAAGTTTACGGTCTACCTGACCTTTACAGTACTTTAGAGTTGCAACGCATCCTAGTCGAGTCATCTTCATTCCTTTCGTTTGAAGATGTTGTACTACTTTATAATTGCCAAATTTCTGTCTTGAGATTGAATATCTTTCTTTTCCATTATAAATGTCCTACAACAGCATTTAAGATATCCGTATTCTGTTATCTGCACTCTACACTACGCTGCTAGCTTTCTCCATTGTTTTTGTTTCTCAGCATGTTGCTTGCAAATGTCTTTACAAATATTTATTTTCCTAGTGGCTATTAGTTAAACATGTATTGTCCTGTATATGGGGTAAAGTATGAAGAAATAGTAGAATCACTTACATGATTTTTTTCCATGGTCAGGAAAGTGAAAGGAATCAATGCATGGAATGTTTAATTTCGCCTATGCTAGTTAGGGAATGTACAGCAAACTGACATTAAGAAAGATAACTTGTTTTATGACATCTCTGAGTACAGTTTTTCCTTCTAATTGAGACAAGTTTGATTTAGGTTCCATTCCTGGAGTCAGTTTTGGCCAGATGAAATTGCAGATCAAGCTAGGGGTTCCTCATTCCCTCCAGAAATCTTTGGATATGGAGAAAGTTAAATCAGTTTTTCCGTAGTAAGTGCCCAGAACAGTGAAAAATTAGGCCTTATTTTGTTATTTTTTCATATTGTTCTATTTAAGTGATGACATGACCATCAATATGAAATCATATATCATCAATGATTTTTTCTTGTAAAATTAACTGTTGTTATTTCAATCTTTTACTGTACTCTGGTTATTGGATATTAAACTCAACATTTCTATCAGAAACCTAAGTTACTCTTTTCTCCTTGTTTGTATTCTGTATTGAAGTTTATATATTTTGGCTTGAAGCCCTGAACAAAAACATAATTTTGGTGTTCGTATATGCTAATGAACATGTATTGACCTGTGCTTTTGCTCATTTCTTTCGGTAGTTGATAATCTACTATGCTTATTTACTCAGTTCGTGTTGTTTTTATTTTTAAAGCTTAATATATAATAACATGTTATATTTATATTTCTTTACTTATCTTTTTGAAATTGCAGTGGAGAAATTTTGAATGTTGAAGTTGTGGACGGTGGTTTGATATGCTCAAGTGGGGTGCTTGTAGAGGAAATGGGTGACAAGAATGATGATTGTTATATTGTGAATGCTGCTGTTTATGTGGGTTATTAACTTTCACGTTTTGCAGAGCTTCGTTCGGTTTATCATGTTAATGAACTCTTGATTTGAACAATTCATGCCAACTGCTATACAATAACATGAAAAGTTGTACATTTCTTCTATATTTTAAGATGGCATTGAGAGGTATCATGTGAGCACTATTGTAAACTACTTTCATTGGATAACTATATAGAAATGTTTTTTTAACATGCAATTAATCATCGAAAGGTAAGCATTTTATGTTTATAACACTTTATTTTCTTCTCAATAAAATAGGTTTTCCCTCAAATTTGAATTTGCTTATTAGTGAAAAATTGTAAGAACTAACTTTTATGCGTTTGGTAATACGTTGCAACAAGATAAGTTTCAACAAGATAAATTGCAAAGATTTCTATTTTACATTTGTTTATTTTAAAAGCCAGTTCAAATTAGGCATGACAGTAGAAAATGTTATATTTTAAGATTTTTAAATAGGTTAAATGGTATGTAACGTAATATACAAATTAAGGAAATTGAGTTTGAACTGTTTTTTTAGATTAAAGCAATTTGTAGGCGGCTAGGTTATTCGGAGGATTTTATGAAGCTTTGTACTTTAAAAATTTGTAATTGTTATTTTTAAACTTATTTTTTTTAATTGGGCTTTGGAACTTACTTTTGTTAGGTTACACTATTTTATTTTTTCCAAAATAGATAGAGATGAACACATTATTGAGAAGTGATTTTTGAAGTTTGATTTCTTAAAACAAATTTATATGTGTTGCATTTTCATATATACGTGGCGTAGCTTAGTGACGACGTGGCACATGCAGAACGAAATATTTAAGCTAGGTAGAAAGATATACTACACATGCCTCCGGTTTCTGTTTTTTTTTTTTTTTCACAAAAATGGGTAATATTTATCCGAAGTTGTATGGCGTGGAGACACTTTTAAACCGAAGTTGTATGGCATGGGTAATAATTTATCCGTTTATTTTTTGTCATCCTATCAATTTAATTATAAATATAATTAAATTGACTAATTAAAAGAATATGAATCAAAAAATCAGGCGGCTTGAAGTACTATTTATTATTAAATATTAAAACTATTAATTAACACACTTCATAATTTATTAGTGTTAATATTCATAAGTTTATTAGTGAAACATGTTTGGTAAGAGACAGATCTTGAAGTTTATAAGGGTTATATATTAAAAAAGGGGTTCAAATATTAGGCATTATTTTATAAAATACATTTTAAAAACTATAACAGACGTAGTTTAAATAAGCGAGTTAAATATCCACACATAAAAATATTCAACTAAACAAGCACAAAATAAATTAAAAAAAAATGATCTATCACATGATTAATCAATTAATAATTAATTTTAAATATACTCATTACAGAAATTTAACCCGCTCATGCATGTTACGTACGTAGCATCGTACGTGTTGAAAAACATTTGACCGTATTCTTAGGTTATGATACACGTATCACAATCTCAATGTTGATTTGGCACATATACAAAGACACACGAAAAGCTATGTTATGAGCTGTCTCCATTTCGCATAGACATGTGCTTATAAACAACAAATTTCAGAAACAAAGGTTTCAATCTGATAAGTATAAATAGTTAAAGTTTTTCCAACAACACAATCACTTAATTGAAGAAGAAATATATCGTGATAATGGAAGGTGGTGGACAAAAAGAAAGCTCAGTGCATGACATGAAGCTTTTGTTCGTTGAGATGGGTGTTGGCTATGATCTTCATGGGTATTCATTCTATATCTTACTTTTTTGTTTTCTCGGGATAAAGTTTAGTGAAGAAAAAGAGAAGGCTATAAATTGTTTACTAAAAGAAATTAATGATTTTTTTTTCAATGAAATATTACTATGAAAATTTAATTTCTATGTTTTACATAATAAAATGTTGTTACGCAAATTTCAATATCCATCTCTATTCCTTAATAGAAAAACTTGTATTCTTTTCTATTCTCGATATCAAATATATATCAAATTTGTTTCTTGTTTTATTTTAATTGGATACCAATCAAATATTTATTGAATATATTTTTGTAAAAAATAAGAATTACAATAAAATAAATATAGTAGTTGTGTTAAGAATTAAATACACAACTTTTCTTTTATATTTTTACTATCAAATAAAGAAAAGATTATAATCATATAAATTTTAGAATAAACTATCCAATAAACTAAATTGTCTTAAAGTTGTTTTAAGTAATCTGAAACAGAACTAGTATTATTCATGTTTATCAAAATGTGTAACATGTTCAATCTATTTCCTACTAGATCTAAAAAGTCAGTATCATATCTATTCGTATATTCAGTTAATTAAAATTTTCTTCATTAACATATATAAGACGAATTCGGACCAGACATAACGAATTCACATACTACTAATTTATTTATTTTAATTGAATTGAGTTTATGCTTAATCCAACTTTACCTTGTTAATTATTTAATACTCTTAAAATGAGAATTATATCTGACTTATATATTTATTTGTATTACCATCTAGTATAATTCTTAATAAATGTAAAATTTTCAATATATCCTTGCGAACTTGATAACTTTAAATAACTTCATAATACCTTTGATTTCATCTTAATAATTAAATTTATATATAATTAAACTTAAAAAAAATTATAAGGAGAGCATTATATTATAAGCTCATCTAATTGTTATCTGGATCACCAGTTATTGTGCTTAACATTTGTCTCATTTTTTTTTACCTCTGTACATATTTTATATTCACTAACATTACAAAACCTTTTGTATATTGAAATGATATTAGTAGTTTTTATTGTTTGATCCGCATGATATTACTGATCTTAAAATGTATTTCACAGTCAAGACATCACAGCCGCTGCAATGAGAGCATGCAGAGATGCCATCGCTACCAATTCACTTCCAGCATTCCGAAAAGGTATTTCTGAATTAGGTTTTATTGTAACTCACGTTAATGTTAACTTTTAATTGATTACCAATTAACCGAAAATTTTATTTTCCCATTTTATATTTGGAAGCAGAATTGAATTTTAGAAGACTTTTAAAAAATTTAACTCATTGATGACTTTCAACATTCTTTATATCCATTCTCATTCAATCTTTTGCTGCTATTTAAATAAAATTTGAGGAAATAAAAATTATGGAGATGAAATTTCCGGTGAATATATATAGACACGTATCGGACACCGACACTCATACGATATATATTAGTAAAGCGTACAATTTGAAAGACATTTTTTTTTCTTTAACATAATTTTGACATAACTTCAACACAACGTTATAATAACCACAAATTCAATTATTTTCTAAAAAATATATAAACCTGTAAATTTATCATATTAATTTTTATTATGATTATAAAAATAAAAAAATAGTATATAGTTACTACTTTTCACTTTTTGGATATTAGATAGAGGAATTAGATTCATATTTTTGTGCTATTTGATAATGTGTAAGTTGAAAGTTGAAACTAATATCTATATACATGTTGTGTTCCATATCATATATTTTTCCATTTAGCCGTATCTTTGTTCGTGTTCGTATCCGTGTCCGTGTCGTATCCGTGTCTGTCTCCGTATCCAGACTTCATAGGTTGAAAGTTAAAATTTGGTGCAGGTAGCATCCCTGGTGTGACATCAGATGACATGAAATTACATGTGAAACTGGGGGTGCCTCATCCTCTGCAACAAAACTTGGATAAGGATAAAATCAAGTCTGTGTTTCCATAGTGAGTACAAACACTACTCCTCTTTTAAATCAGAATTTTGATGCACATAATCACTGAACTTACGTTTTGTTTGAAAATAATTTCAGTGGGGAAATTATGAAGTTTGATGTAGTGGATGGTGGATTAGTGTGCTCAACTGAAGAAGTAGCTGAGAAGAACGATGACTGCTACATTGTTAATGCTGCTGTCTATGTTGGCTACTAGCCTTATGGGGTTAGTTTCACTTCCTTTTCCGTACTTCACTTCTTTCTTACATCTCCACCTCATGATGCACCACAACATTTTTTATAAACATTATCCTTTTTATATGCTTATTGTTACAAATCTTACATCTATCATATATAAAACTACTTTATAGTACATAAGTGTAACAATTCTCACTTTCCAAATTGATTTTATAAAAATGAGTTAAACTTTTCTTATTCTGTTATCAGTTACCAAATCATCTATAAATATCTAATTTTAGATATTGAACATTCATATTTCAATTAAATAGAGTGTGGTATAAGGATAAATTATACTTAAATCTAATTTTTAGTATTTGTCACTTATCACATTTAGGTTTTACATAATTTTTTTGTCCATAAAAAGATGGATAAAAACTTATACTTGTAGAGTATTTTATGACTTTGTACATTTATCATTTCATTGCCACTCTACTTAACGTTGACATGAGTTAAATTATTTGCAGGAAACTTTGTGTGTTGGAGTGTTGGTGTTTCAATAAAGGTGCAATGAAAAGTGTAAATCTACAAAGAGTTTACTTCATCAAGTTTTATTTCTTTAATCGATTGTGGCCGTTATCCTTCGTTATTTCCGAATGCATGAACGTACTTTTGTATTACTTGGCGTTATGTTCACTGTTTGGTTGTAATAATTATAGTACAATAATGTAATATCAGCTTAATCCATCACTTCATTTAAGATTTGTAATATATATATATATATATATATATA
>Ga0214545_1001820_pt1 | contig 40628 bp, 13 predicted proteins | sample CNSS4metaG_FD_160064 | JGI IMG/M metagenome (GOLD analysis project Ga0214545, IMG submission 160064) | Root nodule microbial communities from cowpea collected in UCLA plant growth center, Los Angeles, California, USA - CNSS4 | ecosystem: Host-associated > Plants > Roots > Nodule | place: USA... | reverse complement strand
TCGAATCGCAACTTGTGCTTCCAAATTGGCCATACGAATACTCATTGCTTCCTGAAATGCTTTCTGGCTCTCAAGCAGTTGAAGAATGGCATCCATTTTTTCCTCGCTCTTTGATGGTGCCATGAGCTCTCAATGAAAGCACCAATTGCAATGCCTATTTTGCAGGTTAGGCTTCCTCCTGCAGAAAACATAATAAAGAAAAAGCAATGCTGGATAATTCCCCCTTTTATTTATGAAGAACCTATCATACATATAGTGCTCTCCATATTCTTCCATAACATAGAAAGATATCTATGAAAGATTCTAACAACCTGAGAAAATACTAGTTTGCCCTTAGATTCAAAATATTTACTTCCTTCTGCCTTTAACACTGCAGTCATAGTCATTTAGGTGTTTAGGTTTGGTGTTGTTACGTTTGGGCCTGCTCCCTGCTATTGGACTGCTCACTTTGGTTGCTGCACTGTCATAATCTTCTGCTGTCATTTTCTGGGCCATAACACAGTGCTAAAAGATATTTATATTTTCTGTGATTTTTTCCTTATCACCACTACAAATTTAATATACATTCCACTTGATATTTATTTACACACACTTCCAATTTTCTTTGAATGCTTGTATATATAAACCAAGAGTAAATTTTTTTAAGTATATTTCTTTTTCGTCTGTAAGGTGCTGAATAATGTTGGACTATTATTTACTAATAAACAAAAGCAATAGAGTGCTTTATTTTCAAGGTTATATGTTTACTTATAATTTTCTTTTTTTCCAACATCGTATGAATCCTTTAATTAAATCAAGTAAGAAGTTACGATTCTCCTTAAAAAAAAACAAAGACAAAATATGTAGTGGGAGACAAAGCTTTTCCTATAGTGTAACTTTGCACCCATTTCTATATTTGATTCACACTAGTTAAGTCCAATGAAGTTCTATAAAATGCTTATTGACACTTTGAGATTGAATATTCCTATCTTTATGCAGATCTCTTTCACATTGATAATCATATATATATATATATATATATATATATATATATATATATATATATATATATATAATAAATGAACTTTTATAAAATTAATTACAACAAAAATATGTATATATATTATTAAAAATAAAATTTTCATACAATCCATTTATATTAATTTTTGAATAATCGTGTGGACACATAGAATCATCTTCTCTCGTAATAAAATCCAATACCAAAATATAATACATATATCAGTATAAAAACAAGATTAAATGATTTATTATAATAATTATATTCTAGACGTGATAGTGAGTGGAATGGGATAAAGTAAAACTTTATATTTCAGTTTCAAGTGATAAATATGTCGGTTTAAATTTTAATTTTGTTGCTGTTTAAATCATGATCAGATAATAGGAATTATCATTTATATTTTGATCATCAAATTGTATTAAGATTAGACAATCAATGTCGTTCTTTATGGATTCGATCATTAAATCATGATGGGATGATAGACATTACCATTTATATTTTAATCATTAAATTTTATCAAGATTGGATGATTAATGTTGTCGATTATGGATTCGATCATAAAATTAAATCGTGATCGGATAAAAGACATCGCCTTTATGTTTCATATTTTTTGTCATCAAATTGTATCGAGATTGAACAATTAATGTTGTCACTTATAGATTTAATCATCGAATTAAATCGTGATCGGATAATTATGATCACCGATAACTCAATTATCAACTTATAGGGAAGGCATTATACTAAGATTATTTTGGACGTTAGGTTACGATTAACAAATTGTAGTATATAAGGTTGTAGTCTAAAACAAATATTTTAGACTATGGTTGATAACCTTGGATTAAATATTAACTATAGTCTAAAATATTTTAGATTATGGTTGATAACATTAGTTTATAATTTCTAATACGATTTTGAAAAGAATTGTAGTTTATTTATAGCGAAATAGACCACAACGTAGGTCAGTCAAAGATGAAAAACGACTCCTTGTTTCAATGGTTGGTAATTGAAACATTGAGCATATAAAAAAGTCGGTTAGAGGTTAAAAATAAATAGAGAAAAAAGAAAATGAGTGGAAACTAGCATGAACTTTAACATGGTTGTTATTTTCAAATAAAAACAAAGAAAACACAAGGAAGAAAAAGCTTTTTTCTATTACGGCTCATCAATGACAATGTTGAGCACAAAGATGAGTCATTAGAGGTTAAAAATGAACAAAGGAAGAAGAAAACGCGAGGAAACCAACATGAACCTGAACATTGTTACTTCCAAACAAAAACAAACAAAATAAGGGAAGAAAAAGTTCCTCTCTTTTTACGGTTGGTCATTGCAACGTTGAGCACAGAGATGAGTCATTAGAGATTTAAAATGAACCAGGAAGAAGAAAAAAGAGGGGGCCAACATGAACCTCAACGTGGGTGTTTCCAAATCAAAATGAAGAAGAAAAATGTCGGAGGAGGAAAATAATAGGTTATGTAGCAAGAGGCAACAATGACTTTTGTGAACAAATAAAAAATGAAGAAAATAATCATATTTCTAGAAGTATAATCGGAACTAGCTTAAAGTGATGCAATCTCAATATAGGCTATAGTTCTTTCAATGAACAATATATACTTTAACAATAATTTCAAAAATGCTAATGCATCAGAATAGATTAAGATTCCTTTAGTGAAACATAGCCTAAGGCATTAATTTCAAAAATCTCATTGCATCAGCATAGATTACGTTTTTTTCTTATAAACTCGGTCTATATGCATAGTTAATTTGTATATTTGCATTAGTGTATGATCGAACGATTAAGATTGCTCGTAATTTGATCAACGATTTGCATCATGATCATACGATTAAGATGGTCGATAATTCAATAATTAAATTGTGTTGTGATCAAATTATTAAGATTTTCTTGTGTTTGATCTCAAAAGTACATTTGTTCTTGAATCCTCCTTTATGCCTCATAAAAAAACCCTACAGGAAAAACACTGTAAAAAAACAAAGATCGATAATATTTTATGTCAAAGATTTTTGGGATTACTCATCCATTCAGGGACTCTAATTAATAAGCCTCCCTCACTAATATTCACATATTCGATAAAAACTTGTACATCTTAAACAATAATGTCAAAGTTTGCTTATTAAATATACATTAATAACAAATAAATAGAACACTTGATAAAATCCCAACTTAAGTTATAACACTGCACTTTTATAAATATAAAATAACACTCTATTACACAATTATCTACAAATAGGTTTTACTATCATTATTTTAATTTTTTATTACAAATAAAGATGCATTATATAGTAAAACTAAAACTAATATAATTATTATGGGTTTATTTGATAAGATTTTAATGTTATTTTAATTTTTGTAATAATGATGGATAATAACTTAATCATATTTTGCTTAAATATGATAATTTAAAATTTCAACAATTAAAGAGTAATTTAAAAAAAAATACAGCAAAAATTAATTTTCTAAAGAAAATTATTTACTTTTAAATTAAGTGAATCAATCAACGTATTTAACTTACTAAATCAGTCCAAAGTAATATTTTTATGATTAGCAAAGAGTGAATTATTTACCGAGTTATAATAAACTAAGGTAGTAAATTGAGCCATTTTAACAATTATAAAAAAATAATTTAAAATTAAAATTTTTAAAAATAAAATAATAATTATAACTCAATTAATCTAACTCGACCCAATATCAAAGATAATTATGTTGGATTAAGTTTAATAAAAAAAAATAATCCCCTGTCTGTCACCTAATACCAACTTTTCTTATTATTAAATTGAGTAAATAATTTAATCACTCCAATCATGCATACTCATGTGTATGGTACTAGAATTATGGTACAGGATGTAGTTTCTGTATTAATGGATTTATTATCTGTTAACCTAAACTAGTTATTGTATGTTGGTATAACGTATACTAAAGAAGTTACATTAGTAGCAGCCCATTTAAAACATTGGGAGTTACGGAAATTAAAAAATTGGTGAGAAAATGATATAGTCGATAACTTATCAAAAATTGTAACGTCATAGGATAGGAACGATGGGAATCTACGTTGGTGTGAGTCACCAGATCTCTACCACATGCTCTCCCATAACTAATCATTCTTCTACACATTTTCATCACTTATCATCTCCTTCACACCTTTTCAAATCTTTATCCATTTTGTTTGAAAAATAATTTTTTTTATTATTAAATTTTGACAATTTTTTCTTATAATTTTAGGTGTTATCTTTTAAATAATTTTTTATTTTTTTTTCATTCTCAATATTTCAAAACCATTTAGAAGATAACACCTCATGTTATAAGAAAAAGTTATTAAAATTTAATAGTCAAAATATTATTGTCCATTTTGTTTTGTTTCAACACTTTTTTTTATTATCATTTTATATTTCATTTCATTATAATTTTTGTTTTTTTTTTCAACTTAAACTAAAGTTATGGAGTTAAACTTCTCAAATTTTAACTCAAAATACAACTTAAATGTTCAACTCCTAATTAGCTTTCTACTTACAAGATCATATTTATAGAATCACGTTTACATTAATAAGGAAGACACACAAATATTACTTCTTATTACATAATTGAATAGTCACTAGAAGCTTCCACCAAATAATGACTCAATAGACACTAAAAGACTAAACGTTATAGTAAAATTATCTACTTGTATATTAACACTTGACAACGAAATTGAGTAAAAAGGAGGAAGGAGAACAAATGAAAGAGGAAAAGAAGATGAAAAGAAAGAAAAAGAAGAAAAAAGAAAGAAGAGGAAAAATAAGGGAGGAAGAGAAGAGAAAAAGGAAAAAACAAATATTTAACGATAAATAATTACCCACAATTTTTTTACTATCGATAGCTATTGATAATTTTGTTGTACCAATAAATTTTGATAATTATAAAAAAAAAATACCCGTTGATAAATTCATTTATCTTATAGTCACATAACACAACCAATAAATAACAATTTAACAATATTATCACTATAAAATTAACAAAATAACTATATTAATTTATTGTTAAAAGATGTACCAAACCAAAATCATTTAAAATACAGTTACATAATTAAAAAAAAAAACAGAGAAAAAAACTTTAATCTTAAATATTTTTGTTCTTTACACATTGGGAATCTATATTTTTTTTTCTAATTTTGTCATTTTCCTTCCCTAAACATACATGTAAGTGTGAAAAGACTTTCTTCTTTTATTTTTGTGTCCCATGTGGCTGCATCTATAATTTCGCATCTAATTATTTTCTGCACGACACCGTCAGATTACCGTTTGTTCTTTACTTTATTAAACATCATACTCGTGTATAATATAAATACGAGAAATGCTGTTACCGTACGTTCTAAACATTATTTTAAACAAATTCATTACTACTCATTAAAAATTGTCAACTCATTCATGGTTTAATAAACATCCTTAATAATTTCATAAATTCGAACTAAAGATAAAAACATTAAAAAATTATCCCATATTCTTAAGCTGGCGTAATCTCGATTATTATTTTATTCTATCTCGTGGTAACTCTATGTGTGAACCGGAAAACTTGATTATGTATTCATATTATGACTTTATTTAAGTTATGGCATTATAAAATAAGATGAGTAACTTAACTCAGAGTGATAGAGAGTGTATATTATATGAATATGATTGGATAATTTAACGAGACTAAGTAAAATTTTATATTAGTGACATGTGTAGAGGGAACCACATTCTCCATTTATTGTGGGGACACTAATATTTTTGATACCATTCTTTTGATTTTATCATCATTTGATATTATTTTTCATAATTTTTTTTTAAATATAAAAATTAATTTTTATTAAAATTATTTTATCTTTATATAAATTGGCATGATGGTGTCAAACTATTTTATTTTTATACATAGTGTCGCAAAGTTTTTTTCTTATTGTGGAACCCATTTTCTCTTTCATTGTCATCATCCACCTGGATTCTTCATCTTCTTCATCCATGTACAGACTATAAATACCCCAACAAAGTCTTTGATTATTCATCGGAGTTCACACAAATAGTTTCACATAACTAACGTAGTACCCTGTTCAACATGAAAGAAGTCATGGAAGAAGTTAACGGTATGTGCCTTTTCTTGGGGTTCAGAAATTTGCCATTTTCAACTCTTCCCAAGTGGTTTCTGATTTTACTTTTCTCGACCAATTTCTTTTTAAGAATGTTAGCTTTTGTGTATGGCTTTGGCCATGTTTATTGTCTCTCATTTACTCATAATTTTAATCCCAACACATTTTTGGTTCCTTCCGGTTACAATATTTGTCCTCTATTGAATTTTTGACCTCCCAAATCATCGAATCCTTACAAATTAACAGTGAATGTTAAGTTTTTTCCTTTCAGCATTCTCATAACTCTTTTGCTTTGTCGATCATGGCAGTGGTTCAAACCAAGGGTGGAACAGTTTCGGTAGCTTCTGCATTTGCTGGCCATCAGGAAGGTAATTGATACACTGGGTTTCTTAAATCTTCTCTCTGAATTTATGATCTGTGTTGCATCTTAATAATCAGTTTTCGTTGTTGCATTGGTTAAATAGCTATTCAGAGCAGAGATTACAAATTTTTAAGAATTGCTGTTGAAGAAGCATATAAAGGGGTAGAGTGCGAAGATGGTGGTCCCTTTGGTGCAATTATAGTTCGCAACGATGAAGTAGTTGCTAGTTGCCACAACATGGTGCTCAGGAACACAGATCCCACTGCTCATGCAGAAGTCACTGCAATAAGAAAGGTTATATAAAACACTCAAACTTCATTCCTATTAAATGTTTCCAGATTCAACAGTTTTTTACCAAATAATTTTCATGACAATACATCGAATACATGGTGATCAACAACGATTTTATTATGTTTCTTGTTTCATCTTTATGTTTTCCTTTTGCAGGCCTGTGAGAAGCTAAACCAGATAGAACTTTCAGACTGTGAAATATATGCTTCATGTGAGCCTTGCCCAATGTGCTTTGGAGCAATTCACCTTTCACGAGTTAAGGTTAGAAATGCTCTGTTTTTCCTAAGTTTTTCAAATGCTCTGTTTCTTTCGTTAATCTTACAATAATTTAATTAAAGTAGTTTAAGAGTGTAGAAATGAATGGTGAGTTTATGAATGTAGAGATTGGTTTATGGAGCAAAGGCAGAAGCAGCAATTGCGATTGGGTTTGATGACTTCATTTCTGATGCATTGAGAGGAACTGGATTCTATCAGAAAGCACAGCTTGAAATTAAAAGGGCTGATGGCAAAGAGGCTAACATTGCTGAAGAAGTTTTTCAGAAAACAAAGGAAAAATTCAGAATGTATTAGTCTCAAATCCTAATAATATCATCAACCACTAATTCTATCATATGCCAATCAAAATAAACTTCTCACTTTCTCCTATATCATGTCATTCTCATGTTAAATCCTTCCGATCATTGTAAATAAAATAATTATGAGATGTTAAAGAAAATTTGCAGCAGAATATACCTTGTTTGTTATTGGGGGCTAAATAAATAATTCGATCCCAATCAAACTTTAACTTTAACATTCAAGTTATAATTTGCTAATGCGAATATATAATATTTGTGTCACACATGTTCAAGTTATATTAATTGATTCACCCATTGTCAATAACTGTTTACAGAATCTAATTTATAATTTGTGTCCATGAACTATTTTTAGAATAGGCCTTTCATCCTTCAAGATCCGGGGCTTTTCTTCCTGCACCCCTTTCTTCCCCTTGCACCGTTAAAAAATCTATAATTCCCAAATTACCTCTCATTAAAAAGATGATAAAAACCCTGCTCCTCTTTTTTTTTTTTTTTTCTTTTTAATTTATCCAGATTGGATATTCTAGAATTATTTTCAGATCTAAAATATACCTTTCAAAACACCAAATCCATAATGCATAAAAAATATACCCCGAATAGGTATTTCAAATTGTATAATGTATTTTTTATACTTTTTGGATTAGGTGTTCCAAAAGTTACCTTAAAGTCTATCGGATGGGGGTTTCTTGCTGCACCCCAATATTTTTTCTGCACTTCCAAAGATTCATAGATTCATGCTCTTTCATTTATGTCTTTGAAAAATTAAATAAATAAATAAATAATTAATTAGGTAGACATAATAATTAAACAATTATGAAGTGGCAGAAGTAGTTGGTTTCCTGAATTAATTGACAATAGTGTTTGTATATGTACCCTTGCACCCCCTCTTCTTTCACTTTCACTTTCACTTCCACTTCCACTTCCATTGCAAAAGAAGAAGAACTTCCGTTGTTGGCTGAAGTGTGAATTTTGCAGTTCAGGATTCACTGGTATTTCACCACTTTGCTTCATTTCTTCTCAGAAAAAAAGCTATGCATTACAAGATAAATTTATATTTGATAAGTTTATATTTTAATGTTTTACCCATGTTACGGAAGTCATTTTTCATCCAACCATTTACGAAAGTTGACATCCGGAAGACAAGTGGACTTATGCGGAAGTGAAGTTTTTTTTTTCCATATACAGAAGTTGATTTCCGGAACACAAATGAAAAAATTCCAACTTTTGGAAGTGAACATCTGGAAGTGTATGTGTAAAACGAAAGTGAAGTTTTTTTTCGAGTGTTACGGAAGTGGACTTCCGGTCTTTAAAAAAGTTAATTTTTTGCAATTACGGAAGTCGACATCCAGAAATAAAATTTAACGGATGTCGACTTCCAGTGAGTAATTTTTTTTTCTTGTGGTAAGTTGCTTTTGTTTCTTCGGATGTGCTAGCATGTGTTTTTTTTTTCTTTCTTTTCCTTTCTGATGCGTGAAGCTAAGATAACATGTTTCTCTTTTCTTTTTCCACTTCCGTAGATGCTTCCCTGGTAGATAGATTAAGTGATTTTTTTATTTAGTTTTATTTTGTAATTTTGTTGGGGTTTAAGTAAAAACTTATGTTTTATTTATTATTTATTTATATTTATATTTAATTTTTATTTACATGAATATTTGTTTTTTGTTTATATATTTTTTATTTATATATTTTTGTGTGTTTTAATTATTATTTGTCTAAGTTTACTATTTTTTTGTTGTTGTTTGTTTGTTTTATATTTTTTAATGAATATTTTTATTTTTTATTGATTTAATTTTATTTATTTTGGATTTAATTTTTCAAATAATAATTAATTATAATTATTTTTATTCAAAATTATAATTTATTATTATTATTATTCAAAATTATAATTAATTACAAATAAAATTAATCAATATTTTAAATAATTAAATTAAATTTCATTAATATTAAAATTAATTTAAAATAAATTTGTTCAAAATTATAGTTATTTAAAATTATAATTATTTAAAAATTATATTTACTCAACAATAGAATTAATTAAAATTTAAATTATTCAAAATCGTAAATAATTAAATTTTTAATTATTCTAAATTATAATTAATTAAAACTAAAATTAATTTAAATTATAATTAATTAATATCAAAACTTGTTTACATTAAAATTAAGTACAAAAAAAATTATGTGTTCATCAAATGCTTACGAAAGTCAACATCCGGTGATAATTTTTGTACACCTACGGAAGTCCACTTCTGGGCACAACATGGAAGTCACGTCTCCTCCGGAATTCATGCCTCCTACGAAAGTTACTAAATCACTGATCTATTCTTACGGAAGTCACTTCCAGTTACATAAGTCATTTTCAACTACGGAAGTCAACAACTACAATCACGGAAGTCACCACAACTACGAAAGTCAGTTTTAATTACGGAAGTCGACTTCCGTAAGTGTCATTTTCATGCTATTCATAGTCATCTACAGAAGTCCACTTCCGTTATTTTATGGTTTACGAAAGTTGACTTCCGAAATTAAATCTGTGACGATAATAAAAATTCTATTTATTTAATTATTATTATTATTTCCTACAATATACTTATAAATTTAAAGACAAAATTATACAATCATATCTAGTTTTACTTAAAATATTCACACACACACACACACACACATATATATATATATATATATATATATATATATATATATATTTACAATACTGTATGCATCTTATATCTACACCATGTAGTACATCTTATATTTTCTACACTAGAAGAGGAATGAGTGTTATTTATTTATAGTTTTCCCCTCATATACTGGTTTCAAATAGGTGGAGGGAAATGTTATGGATAGGGTTCACTTGGACTGTTGGGGGTAAAAAAGGTAACTTTGATTTGTCCTTAGATGACAATCGACGCATTTGGAGCAGAGAGAAAAGTGATGGTAGAGTTTCTCGTTCCCTGAAATATTACAGCCACAATGTTGGCGAATAAGGGATCATGCATGTTGGGGGTAGCCATCTATGATGAGGTTATAAAATTTTTGTGTTTCACACAATCATAAAATAGGGAAGTGAGGCAAATATCACAAAAAAAATACAGCATATCATAATAATATAAAATGAAATGAAATTCTCTCAAATTCATAAAACTGGATTTTATTCTACTTTATAAAGATATTGATTAATTTTGTAGAGACTAGTCAGGATAAATGAGCTCATGACCAACAAAGTAATTCAAGAATATCTCATCTTGAGTAATACTAACTCGTTTAAATTCCCAAGGTCATACATCCAACTACAATAATCAAATCTTTATTTATCATAAATTTTATTTCAATATTAAACCATATAATTATATAAATAAATAGATAGATCAATGAATAATTAAAATAAATAAAAAGGACCAGTACGTAACTGGAGATAAATATAAATAAATAAATGAGAGTAAAGATAAATTGAAAAAATAGTACCAGTGCAGAACTAAAGATGAATATAAATAAATAAATGAGAACGAGAACTAAATATAAATTAGAATGAGGTTAGAGACATTTCACTTAAATGTAAATATAAATATAATTATGAGGAGATAAGAAAAATAAATAAAAGTCAAAAGATAAAATGATAAATGTTTCCTCCCCTTACCTCAAAGATTGAAAAAGATAAATGTACGTTTCTCTTTTTATACACTCACACGGTTAACACTCTTTTTTTTTTAACACCTTCGTTGTTTTTATCATTAACTTCTCTGTATTGCTTCCTTTCCCTCTCACTGTCTTTTTTTTTTTTTTTTGTTTTTTTTTTTTTTTTTTTTTTTTTTTTTAATTTTTTTTTTTATTCCCTGTCTTTTTTTTTTTTTTTAGCTTTGAATCTTTGCTATTTATAGACATCTAAATCTATACATACATATATAGATATACTTTTGCATTCAATTTCTTTTAGATTTTATTCAGATTTGGTTTATCTCCATTTATCCAAAGCTCTAAGCATTTAAGGTTCTGACGTTATGTACTTAAATTTTATCCAACGAAGTTCAATGTGATTAGCCAAACAAGAATGCTATCATTATATTTCCTGCATCTGTATCAAAAGGAATAAAACTCATATATATATATATATATATATATATATATATATATATAATTTTTTATTTTTTTTGTTTTTTATAAAAATTATCTTAATTTTTTTATCCTTTATATTTTTATCATTTTATTTAAATATTTATTATCATCATTATAGTAGTACTTATTAATTATTATTATTATTCTATATATATATATATATATATATATTTTTTATGAGTGTCATTATTTCTAATAAAATAAAATATTTATAAATAATGTGATATTAATAAATTGTATATTATTGCATTATAAAATTTATGCATGTCACAAAATCACTTGCGGAAGTCGACTTCCAGTTTGTGGTTTGCATTTCACTCACATATCTATGTTTCAATCAACACAAAAAATGTTTATACTTATAGATGCATGGCAAACATGGCATCAACAATACAAAAAATGAAAAACTATAGAGGGATATGATTACCTGTTAATGTAAAAGAATAACGAAGGGAAGAGGGAGACCAGAGGAAAAAACAAAGAGGATGAATGTGACTTGAGGGGCGACCTTATAGAGTGAGACAGAGGATTAGGGAGATGAGGTGAGGAGGCGGCTAGGTTTAGGTTAAAAGAGAATGAAGAGTAATTTTCATTAAATGAGATAGTGAAAAGAGAGAAGTGATTGATTTAAAATTTTAAAATGATGAAAGGGTAATTTTAGATTTAAAAAAAAAAATTGGAGGTCCAGGAAGAAAAACCCCTATGACATCGCAGGAGAAGCTTCCCAAGATCCAATCTTTTAGCCCCGTCTTCATGTTTCCCAAGCCCATAATATTTTAGCCCGTTGAATTAACATTTGAAGAGAAATGACCTTAATGAACATAATAGTATGATATAAAATGTGGTGAATAGGATGTAGAAGTTTGGAGTGATGTAGCATGTGAGTGTGGAAAAGTAACGAATTTGACGAAATCATATGTGGGCGTAGAGTGATTGGGGGGTCTCAACTCATTATTAGTAAGGGAGAATGAGTCAATCGTAGTTTCTATTCGCACAAATTAAGGATGTTTGACACATCATTTGTTGTCGTGGTGAACCAAAAATTGGTATGAAAGGTATATAGGGCGCAGCTTTTCTTTACCACCTCATTCTTCTTCCTTCTACTTGTTGATTTCGATCCATGACTTTGCTGCAACTCATTGATTTCTTCTATGTCTTTTTCTCAAGTAAACTCACTCTTTTCAAACCCAATTATTTATTCCTTCTTACATCCAAACACGGCACAGTCAACCCTACTCTCTTCTTCTTTCCAACTTAATTAACTTCACAAATCCAGATTAATTTACTGCTTCACGTCCATTATCCTGCTTTTTTTTTATTTATTTAAATAAGTTAGTTTAGTTCCAATATATATATTTTTTTAACTATAATTTACTAAAAGTTTCGTGCTACTTCATCCATATGGAGCTGCTTTATTTTAGGAGTGGAAGTTAATCTCTGCCAGAAAAAGTTGTATTTTCATAATAAGCAGATTTGATTAAACGAGTTCTGCACAAAGTTTGTTTACAAAAGAGATATATTATTATTATTAGATAAAAAGAATATAAAGTAGAATCAAAACTACAAATTTGACTTGACCACTCTTGATTGGTAAGAGTATAACGAGTGTCACTTAATCAATGATCGAAGTTCAAATTATCATTATCTTTTTTATGTCAAATATATATATATTATACTGTCAAATCAATACTATATTTGTTGTCATATCTATTATGTTTTTCTTTAAGAAGGTAGGTGAAGATTAGAAATGGTAAGGGAATGATTTGGTACAAATAATGATTATCGATTATTTCTTCTTTAAAAATCTCAATCGAAAGTTGATTGGTTATAATTGAGACGTCTAAAAGATGGAGATTAACTGCTAATTAAGTTAAAAAAATGAAATGAATGATGATAATTAGTTTTCCATAATTCATCGATCATGATACATGAAAAGTATTTACCCATTTACTAAATATAAAAGTTTAAATTTAGAAGATAGCCTAATAAATCAGATCCAAGTAAACTAAATTGTTGCGCCAATTATCCATGAAACACTAGAAAATTGTAATTAAAAAGCTAAAATCTAAAAATGGTCAAAAGTTCAATACATAGGAATATGGTTGCAATTGTACGAGAGATTAAGATATTATTTTTAATAAAGAAAATTTAAGGTAACAAATTTGTGGTTTTATTTGTATATTAGTAATTTTATTTATTTTACATAACTCATCTTGAATTTTTACCGTCTTCTTATTTAAGTGAGTCTCTTTGAATATCTATCTTAATAGTGGCTGTTATGACATATGGTTTTAAAGAGTAAATTGCGATAAAGGTCTTGGCTGTTTCCCCATTTAAACTTATTATGACAATTGTTTCACTTCCTTTTAGAACAATTTAGTGCAGTCTTATGTTTTTAGGAATACTTTATGTCTTTAATTTATGTTTTATGTTTCTTACTTCAGTTTATATTTTTTTGCCATGGAAATGTGAGAGGCCTTATTTAGCTTTTTTAAGAGTAGATTCTTTTTATCGCATACCACCGGCATTACTACCATTGTCAACAACACCACCAAGGACACTTGGATAGTTATGTTGCATGAGAGGATATGTAATTTTACTCTTGTAAAAGTTGTATTTTGAACACTACAAGAAAATACCATAATGGTAGTGAAATTTCATCATCGAAAATAGACAAATTATACCAATAAATTTTAGGATTTTGATTACCAGAAAAAATATCCATTGCAATGGATTTGTTGATATAATACGTCGGTAATCGATCTGTTTATAAAATTCGTTGGTAATTCAAAGTTTTTATTATCGATAAAAATTTCTGTCAATAAAATGAATGTCAAAGTTTCTGCTTTACCTTTGACCATGTCGCAATAAAATATGTTGGTAATTTGTGGATAATGATTTTTTTAAATCTACTAGTAATTTTACTTTTGAAAGTTTGTCAATAAGTTCAATAGTAATTGAGTTTTTTAAAATCTATTGGTAAATGCATCAACAATTATATATTTTTTAAAATCGTTAGTAATTCTATTAGTAAATCTCCGTCAATAAAATGAATACCAATTTTTCTGTCAAATCTGATGAAATATTTGTTTTAAATTAAATAGAGTTGGGTGAGAAAATTAACAAGAAGAGAAGAAAAAGAAAAGGAGAAGTGAGTGGAGGAGGAGGAGGAGGAAGAAGAAGAAGAAGAGATGATGATGACATGGCAGCAACACCAATATGTAAGACTCAATTCATTAGGGATGTTACACAATAGCAATAACAACTAAGGTGGCGACAATAACGACAATGGAAGCAATAGAGAAGGAGGAAGAAGAAGAAGGGAGAAGAAAGAGGATGAAGATGAAGAAGAAGAAGAGGAAGAAGAAAAAAAAAGTAAGACCAAATCATGATATTTATTAACATATTTTACCAAAAGAAGAAAAATTGTTGATAGTTAACAACGGATAATTTCTGACGAATTTATATTCATTGGTAATTATTAACAAATAATTACGAGTAAATTTATTGTCGACAATAATTACTGATAGATTTTTCTATATGACAGTAACATTTATCAACGATCATTTTACTCACTGACTTTTGGATGTCAGTAAGTCATTGATAATTTCATTTTATTGGGATATTTATACAATTATCGATAAATTGTCTATCAATAAATTTGATTTTTTTTTCTATAGTGAAAGGTTTCAAATTTTGTCTTGCAAAACTTGCTTAAGAGAGTTTGTAACTTTTGTTGGAAAAATTACATATTGAATATTAATATTTTTGTTAAATATTAGTGAAAATAGCACTTAAATGTTGCACAAAGTGGATTTTATTGTACATTTTATGTATGATTTTATTTATTTATAAACGTGTTTATACGAAAAGAAGATTATTTTCTATTACATGTTTTTCAATACACGTGCTCCATTCTCAAATATGCTAAGTCATGTGGTCCAATAACATCTATTCAAATTTGCTGACCTAAAGTTGTTGGAAGATATATTTGTTGGATCAAACATCCATATATTAACCGTATATGTGATCAAATATTGATAGTTTGATTATGTTATGATATTCCTTACTACCACAAATTTACATATTATTAGGTATATATGATAAGGTATCATATTATTATTATTATAATTCTGCTAATTATCAAATATACGATAAATTACTACTTTATTAATATTATTTGATATGACATTGACATTACTCGTTTTATCATGAGTCATAGAGTCCAAAAATCGTATAAATACACATAGTATTTCACATAAAATACATATTCTCACACCCACTCTCTTTTATTCAAAAGATCCAAACTCTTTTATTGACTTGAATGTTAGAAAGTATCTTGCAAGTGAATCTTTCCCTCTGTTCCAATCCTCAAAAACATACACTAAGATCCCTCAACCTACTTAGAGCTTGCTACTTGTTCAAAGGTCTACATTTTGAATCCCGATAAAAACACTGTTTTTTTTTTTAACAAAGAGATATTAACTTAAAAAAATAAGACATTAAAATGAAAAAAAAATCATATTCAATAATTTCGACACAAAATTTGTATAAAAAAACCAGAAAAAACAAGAACTTGGAGAGTAGTATGATAATTGTTGTCATTATAAAATTAAGTTATCAAAAGAGGACAAAAATATCATAACTGAATAAGAAATATGGAGTAAATATGAAAAGAGAACGTTGCTATCAGAAAAGAAAAATGTGCAAAATAAATGTGACTTGTTCAAAGTGTATTTAGAAATATTTTTAAAATGAAAACAAAACCACTTTCTAGATTTATTATAACTAAAACTAATTCAGAAGTCTTAGTTTAATTATATTTTTGTGAGCATTAGTTTTTAAATCACTTTCTTTCTAATTAATTTTAAAAGTTGTAGTTAGATCTAATTGTTTTACTAATAAAACTATGGGTTAAATATGTTTTTGTCCCTCAAGTTTCAGCGAAATTTGAAATTAGTCCCTCATCAAAATTTTTAATCAATTTAGTTCTTTTAACCATATTTTGTTAAGTTTATCTGACGTTTCAAGCGCATTTCATGATAGTATTTAAATTATTTAAACTGTTTGACACATTTTTGCTTCAATGTTAACTTAAATACTATCATAAAATGTGCTTGAAACGTCATATAAACTTAACAAAATTTGGTTAAAATGACTAAATTCACGTATTTTGAAAGATGAAGGACTAAATTAATATAAAGTTTTGATGATAGACTAATTCCAAAATTCACTTAAACTTGAGGGACCAAAAATATATTTAACCCTAAAACTATTAACAATTAAATTAATTACATTGAAAATTCCTTGAATATAAATTTAGAAATTTCATGTAAAAGTTATTAAAAAAATTAAAAAGAAAAGTCGATATACTCTAGATCATACTTTCTACATCTATTTATGCTACCGACTTTAAAAAATATTTTCTTGATCCATCCTATGAAAGTCAATATAGAACATTCATGGTAATAGTACAAAGATAGAAGACTCTTATGTCCTCTATCGTATTTCCGATAACCAATCCTAGAAAAGAGTTTTTATGCTAACGTTTTTGTCATTACCTTAATATTTAAATGAATTAAAATTTTGAAAGATTTCAACATTCACATACTACCCCGAAGCCAAGGCATGGTTCATAACTTAGTGTGACGTTTTTGAATTAACGTGAGCATACAAGGTTTTTCATTACTCATTACTCAACAAAACTTATTTTCTTAACTAAGTCTAAAATTAAGTCAAAATTCACGTACGCGGGTTAGACGCGTAAACAATCTTCTTCCAAAAGTCTCCTTCCAGAAGAGCTCACAAAAATAATACTTTTAATTTCTTTCAATCCTTTAAAAAATATCTTAAAAAATGACATTGGTTTATTTCGTCAATGCATTTTATTAATTAATTCAATATAAAAAATAACAGATTTATAATCAAACATGTTGTCAGTTTAATATTTAATTTATTTTTATACACTTTTATTAAATCTAAGAAAATGAGTCACAAATTTGTTTCCTTTAAACATTGAATTTGGTTGGATAATACTTGAATATTTTTTAGTTTTGAACAGTATTTGAAGGAAGGTTCAAGGTTCCTTCGTGGTGAATAATCTATACGACAAAAATATAATGCTTACATATTTATCATGACTTGGTAGGGTTGGTAATACTTGGTCTATATTTGACTCTCTGTCAAAACCTTGGGGGAGAAAAATAATATTAAAACAAACCACACTTTTCTATGTAGCAAACCATATATTATATATTAATTTTATATGCTAAGGTTGAGACAGCAAAATCAACCTTATTCTGAGGACATTATTTCCCTGAAATTATGTTCATCAACATTTATCCATCTAGCTTGGATTTATCCTCATGCATGCCATTATTCAACCCTATAAATATAAACAGTTGCGGGTCACTCTTGTTAGGAAGAATATATAATAAGATAACCAAAGTTATATAACTTCTTGACATATATGAAAATGACCATAACTTCGGGTCTCAAAAAATAATTACCATAATTGTCACTATATTGCAATTTTGGTCAAATTCCTTTGATGCAAGTATTGTAATGTCATTTAGTTCAAGTACAAAGAAGTTTTTTTTTTTTCTTTTTCTTCGAGACAAAGTTTTTGTGTTTACTTTTCCTTTTACAAAGACAAGTTGAGCCAGATATAGTTGGAGTAAAGTTTTAAAATAATCAAGAAAAGATGGAAAAAGTAGTTTCTTTTCCTTTTTTTCGTCGAATACTAACGGAAGTATCTCTAAAGGTATTTTTTTAACACGTCAAAAAAATATTATAAAAATAATAGAAAAAGTATAATAATCATGGGGAAACTAGACTAGTACTCATCAAACCAAATCATAAAAGAAAAAAGGAAAAAGGTTGCTTCAATTATCAAAATTTATAACTAATTAATAAAACTAGATAAGTTATTCCATAAAATACAAGTTTATCTATGAGCAAAGAATAAACTCTAAATACTTGAACTATCTAGAAAGTAAATTCTAAAAAAGAACCTAAAAATCACTAAAATGTTTTAGGAACCAAATGAAAATCACGCTTCAAAAGGATGAGTTTGTTCAAAGACTGGCATAATTACTAAGAGTTCTCAAAAGTAAGAATATTCTCATTGAGTTTGTAAGATTAAACACCACAAAGAAAATTCTATTACTTTCATAGAAAAAATCATCAATAAAATCCATTTCTTGAATTTTCATGTGGAGCCTTATTTGTGTTGCATTTTACCCAATTAGTCAAGGGAACATATCAAAACATCTTCATCAAACTTGGGAGAAGAAGGAGGGTGGGTAAGCATAAAAAAAAAAAAAATCATGATGCAAAATTTCGAGATAGAGAAGATTGTGAAACCTTATGAAAGGAAAGATTAGCTCTTGAAAGGAGGGTTGAATTTTGAAATCATTGACATAAAGATTATTTGTGTTATTATCATTTTCTTCTTAAATCGGCAAAAGACACATAAATTAATGAGAATAACAAATTACAATGACTATTTTGAAAATAAGTATGTACTTGTAATGAGAAAGAGAGAAGAGAGGCTATTTTGTTTCAAACATTTCATACAAGACAAACTTATTATCTAATAAGAAGTCTTTCAATACACTTAGCTCTATGTAAATATCTTTTCACTACTAAAAATTCTTATATTACATGAAAATTTTCTTGTAAATATGTTAAAAAATTTTGCAAGAAAGAATTTTTTCCTGCTATTTTTTCTAAAAATTTTATTTAGCAAGTAATTCCTTCATGGATAATTATTTTCTACAAAATTATAAAATTCACAAATATTTTTTGCAAAATTTGTTATGAAAAGTGTTTTATACAAAATATTTTACAAAAATATTGGTAGTAATCTCTTGCAATTTTTTTTTCATAACAAAATTTACAAGCATTTCCTAAAAAAAAAAATTCAAAACAAAATTTGCAGAAAATATGAGTTTTTTTAGTAATATTTTTGTGTATATATTCATATTTCCAAGAGTTATCCTTTATTAGGATGTTAAACTTAAACCTAGAATGATATCATATACCTTGTATTCTTATTTGAGACGTTTAAATTTCTAGTTTATATTTTAACCTTTGTTAAAAATTCATTCTAATAAAACTCTTTTAATGTGTAAGCTAGAATTACTTGTTTATCACAAAGAATACACTAATGATTTTAAGAATTTGGAAAATTTGTACAAGAATACTAATATAGGAAATCATAAATAGTTATTGAAAAAATACCATTTTGCACTTTGTTAGTATAATTAACTTGAGAAATCATTAAGAAGTGAGCATAAATGGAGAAGAAATGTAAAAAATGTGTTTGTATTTATTTTCTCTTCATGTGTGTTTGATTTAGTATCTTTAACTTACATCATTGAAATTTTATTTTTAACATTTTCAAATAACTTTTTAAATAAATCATCTTGTAAATCTTCCATTCTTTTAAAACTACAAACGATAAAACATCTTTTTCAAAGGCTTCTTAAAAAGTTCAATATTATTCTATATAAAAAAAAATAACTTGAATGATTTTTAAGTTAAAAAAATATTAATCTAAATATTATAAAATTTAGGGTACTTTAAACTTGTCCTCTTGCATACAATTAGTTGATCCCAATTATTTTAAAGTGTCTCCCAAACATTGAAAATGTTGGTCGATGTGTCCCTTGATGCAACAACAGCTGGATTTGTCTTTCAATCTTTTTGTTTATTCTTTTAGACGTGTGAAATTGAAGTGCATAAACATAATAGTTAAAAAATTGTGAAGATTTGATTTTGAATATATGGAAAATGCAAAGTGTTTTTAAAATATGTGTTGGGGAAATTTCCCTTGAATTTCTTGAATAAGCGTGTGGTGTACTTTGTTGGTTTGTTTAATAGTAAAGGGTTAATGTTGCAGCCTGAGTCACGGTGGATATTCAATAATTCTCGTCCTTTTCCTTCATTTTCCTTTCCATAAATGAAGGGAAAACAAAGTAATCTAGAATCCAAATTTGTCCCTTTCTTTGTTGGTGGTGAGAACCAAGGTATTTCTACATTGACTTACAACAACATTACAATAACATCATATAACTTTTCCATAATACTCTAATACAACCTCAACCTGTTCCAGAAAAAAAGAGTCTTCATCAATAAATGCAAATGGAACATATTATCAAACAGACACTCATCAAATCGTGTCACACGCCCCCTTCTTTTTATTTTCCTTTTACTAATAAAAAAAAGTTAACTTTTAAATTGTCAGAAATTTAATGTAAATCAGATATAAGATGTAAATATTATTTTATAAGTTGATTTAGGTTTAGATAAATTTAAAATTTATTTTTTTAATAATATAGTTTATCTTAACAAAATTTATTATTTATTGAATCTATTGTTTCATATGTTATCGGATCACCTTTAATATTTAGTCTCATACAAATATAAAAAGTGTCATTATATATAAATAAGTACAAATCTCTTATCTTATTAGTTAATTTTGTAAGATTAACGTAAATAATGAAAAATAAAAAATATTTTTTTAATTTATTTTGAAAACATATATTTTCTTCGACCAAAGAAAATATTAATTGGAATAAGAGCATCTAGATCTAGAGTTAATCATAAGATAAAAATATGTGTTTCATATTCCATTTGAATATCTTGATATGACATAACATAAATCACAAGAATAAATCTTCTTTTTCTTATTTTGAAAATATATATTTTCTTTAACAAAGAAAATATTAATTGGAATAAGAGCGTCTAGAATGAATCATAAGATTAAGATAAGAGTTCCATAATATATTCCCATTTGAATATCTTGATATGACAAGTTTTGTCTTAAGAATAAAAAGTCATTCTTCTATCACAAAATTATATGTTTTTGCAAACAACTAAATAAAATGTTCATAAGCTTATGAGTTTTATAAGACTCTTGCATAATAATAAAAATTGCAAATAAATTTTAAAAGTGATATAATACAGCAAAATTAACAAAAGTAAATTAAGATACTTTTTACTAAAAATAAATTGTCTTAAAAAATTTCGTACCACAATGGAATCTACACAAACTAAATTAAAACCTTGTAAAATTAAACTTAGAGATAATCTTACATCAAAGACTAATCACATTAATCACATTGTATTGATTTGAAAAGTGTTCACACTGAGTGAAATATAGTGTTTCTTTTTATATATATTTAAAGTAATCTTTCTAAACTTTTAAAACAGAAAAAAAAAAAAAATAATATTTTTAATATATATATATATATATATATATATATATATATATATAATTTCCTAATTTGTATATAACTTAATTATTAAAAATTATTTTATATATTTTTTAGAAATGTTTATGAAAAAAAAAGTGTAAATAAATACTAAAATACTAAATACAGCTCATGATACCCACTTTTTAAATTAGATAGGACCCATATACGCTCTCATTGGACATTTGTTCACAAATGTTGAAATCTTTATCAAAATTAATGAACAAAACAATTAAAAAGCAATAGATGAGAAGAAAAGACAAACTTACAACTTGTAACTGCAAAAGTGATAATAAATGAATAACAATTGACGGAAAGAAAATAAAAAACTAAAAAAAGAGTTACAAAAATCTCACAACGCTATTTAATGGTTTTATTGTTAAGAATGTGATTGATTAGAGTGATCATTTAAGAAAAAAGTAACCGTCTCTATAATTAACTAGGGTAAACACAGGCGTGATAACAGACGCTATGGCGTTTGTGTGAACGCATTTTTTTTTAAATTATATTTATAATTGATGATATTGTAATGTTATAATGAACATAATAAAAGTATATTTATAAAAATTAAAGTAAAATGTATGGAGAAAATATGAGAAAAATAACTGTTGATGAATAGTAGGAGAAAAAAGAAGGAAATAAGTAAATAGTTTTATAAAAACTTGTAAAATTAACGTTAATTTTTAAAAATTTAATAAATAATTAAATTGTAAAGGGTAAAGTTGGAATTATGAAATGTGGACACAAAAGAAGGAATCATTTTTATATATAGTTATAGATAACAAGAAATCAATCATTAATATATAAAAATATATATATATATATATATATATATATATATATTGATTATGATTGAATTTTTTTTTACAACAACTAATAGAAGTATCGATCTTTATTACTAAAATTTTTTATATTAGATGAGAATTTTTTTTATAAACTTTTTAAAAAAACTTGCAAGAAAAGACTTTTTTCTGCTATTTTTTCTAAGAATCTTGATTGGCAGGTAACTTTTTTGTGGGTAATTATTTTTTACAAAATTATAAAATTCACAGATATTTCCTAAAAAATTTGTTGTGAAAAGTGTTTTAAACAAAATATTTTGCAAAAAAATTGGTAACAATTTCCTACAATTTTTTTTATAACAAAATTTATAAGTATTTCCTAAAAAAATATTTAAAACAAAAATAGTATGAAATATGATTTTTTTTAGTAGATTGTCTTGTTAATTTTGTATGTCCACATTCTTTGGTAATAAAAAATAGATAACACAATTACAAAAATAATTATCATATTAAGAATATTATTATAGAAAAAAGTTGTGCAAAAATGTATCTATTAAAAAATGACAAGAATGTATCGTTTTTATTAATTGCTATCAATATTAATATATACAAAATACTTATTAATCTTATGTAAAGAAAAACTTATTTGGTCGACTTTAATAAGAAGTTTCTCTTAAATTATATCTTTTTATTTACAATTTTAATATCTTATTTTAGAAAATTGGTTTGTATATCACTCAATCAACCATTTAATCATTAGGTTGTATGATAATTAAAACTACTTTACTTTTAAGTCTTTGGAAATGAGTGTTCATCACTTTAGGATAATTGATATACCTTAATTTAGTCCAATAAAGGACTCCTTAATTAGTTAGCAAGTCCCTTATCATAATTGTCTTAACCCTAGGGTTTAGTCTTCCATATCCAATTCAACCATGTCTTGGAGCCTCTATTATGGATAAAATAATAAAAAAAATCTTTTTTTTCATATTTTTTTCTTCTCTCAAATAAGATTATTAATGGAAAGTTTCACATAAAGATAATTATTACATAAAATAAAATACTCACAAATTTATTTATTATCTTGAAATTTTAAATTAAAGAAATATTAGTCTTTTTTATATAGATTTCTTCATACATATACCTTAATATATCTTATTGAAAAGAAAGCAACAAGAAGTCTATCTCTTTTCTCCACCCTTAATGAGGTCATTTTCATATTTTGTGTAGAAAAGTATATTTCCTTTCTCGATCCTTTACTTGATGTCATTTTTATATTTTATAATTTAACAAAGGGAATTAATTAAATATTTTAGATGGAAAAAAAAAAACAAGGTATTAGAAAAATAGACTTAGCAAGGACAGTGCAGAAATTTCGTCCATAAACGCTGCAGACTACACCCACTATATAGTTAAGCCTCAAAAGTTTGGTGAAGAGATTAAAGTCTCTGGAAAAACCACTTATATATATATATATATGGAAGAAAAATCTGTTATCACCATCTCTCAGTAGTAGTAACCAACCATCATAAAAGGGTTAGAAAAATGGAAGAAAAATCTTCGTTAAAAAATTTGCTGAAAGAAGAAGAAAGACCAGGGAACGGAACCGATCACAACACTGTAAGTTTTCTTACTCTTTAATTTCTATCAGTTTAGTAAACTCATCTGGTTCTGATCAGATTCTTTCAAAACCTTAAAATATTGCAGAAAAATATGATCCATGAGACCATTCTTGAGGTTGACCTTGGTCTCTCGAGATCTCCTTGTTGCTTAATTCCATTTTTTACATCATACAATTTTTAGCAGAGTTTTTCACACGATAACATGATTTTGAGCTATTAACTGATTTTGGATCACTGCTTATGAAAAAATAAATAAAAAATTATGCAGATGGGATCCAGTGTTCTCTCCTTGAGCCTGAATAACTCTGGACAGCCCTTGAACCAAGTGAGTGATATTAATTTCTGGGGTACCCTATAAATTTTGATAGTCCCTTAGTGAACATGCATGATTAATTAACATGTATTTTAATTTTGTGGTGTTTGTGGTTTAGATGGGCATGCTGAGAATCAAACTTGAAGAAGCTAAGAAAGAGAATGAAATCTTGAAGGCGATGCTAACTCAGGTTAATGAACACTGCACTGTTCTTCAGAATCGAATACTTTTTGAGATGCAGCAACATCAACTCTCTTCATCAAATAAAAACAATAATCATCAGTCGCAGGTAATAATAATAATAATAATAAGTTTGACCTTCGTTTTGTAATTACTTTTGATTCAAAATTTTAGAATAATTTCCTGAAAATTAAGCAATTAATGTAGCTAGTTTTACTTGGTCAACAACTCAGCATGTATATTCAGTGCCAGCAATAATATCAGGCCCAGAAGGTCTCTATCTTCTAGCTATATACCGGGAATTGAAGACAAACAGATAAACAACAACTATATATGACCAAAACAAAAGAAAAAAACATTATTTTTTGTTGTTCTTGTAACTTTCGTGACGTATATACATTTGACAGAAAAATATATATAAGTAGAAAGAGTAAGATGATTGAGGGAAAAACTGTAATAAATTAGGAATTTTCACAGGAAATATTAAATAATTTTAAGATTTTGAATTGGAGACTCGGAGATATGCTATTTCGTTGAGATCATTAAATGTTGTCAAAATTATGACATATATGCAATTGCAATGTAATTAATTAGAAATAAAATTTATAAATCTTGACATTGTAATTGAGTTGTAGTTTCTGACTTTTATTTTATCAATAATAAATGTTGATGAGTGCTAATGATTTTTGTATTATAATTATGTTTTATGATTATGATAAGAAGATAACTAAAGAAGTTATATGAATTTTGAAGGGAAAAATACAAGGTTTGGAGAAACCAGTGCTACACACTCGGCAGTTTTTGAATATTGGTGATTGTTCTTCAGTTTCAGAGGGTTACACAGAAAACGTTGAAAAGAAAATATTCGGTGAAGGTGAAATGAACACAAAAATAGCATTGCATGAAGCAAAATGCATAGAAGATCAAGCATCTGAGGTTACTTGCAGAAGAGCTAAAGTATCCATAAGAGCACGATCAGATTTTTCTTTGGTAAGAATTTGTATCTCATTTCGTAACTATTGTGTTATTATATGGCTTTTCTGTAGTAGGACTTGGAAATTTTATATTACAAAAAATTATTCCACACGGAACAACATCATCCTTAAACTTTGATTCTCCTTAATTTTTTAAAGTCATATAATATTTTTTTGATAAAAACTAGATATGAAATCGAAGGGGTGCAAAACATTTTTTTTTCTTTCTAGGTTATAATATATGTTACTTTTACACATAATAATTGACTGATTATAGCAAGAAAATAGAATAAGATTTGTCTGATAATCATATATACCTGGCCGGCTGACACCTGTGTAAATCTACCAATAGGTCATTGTATTATTTTTTAATTAATTGAAAGAAAAAATTACTTATTTTCCTTTATATCAGTGTGTTTAAACCTCCCTTTTCAATTAAAAAGATAAACCCTTCTTAATAAGATTGATTTTTTGTATTAAACTTCCTTTTTTCAACTCAAAACATACATTTCTTAATTCTTCTCACTGTAAATGCAAATTAAAAAAAAAAATACTCTACTCTGACTGCAATTTAAATTTTACATTAGATAGCAGTCATTTTTTAGTTAATTATAATTTCATCTTCAACAAACTTATAATATTAATTAAATTTTATTAATAAGTAGTTGTCTTAACAAACAAAAATCTTAATGTGTGTGTATTTATATATGCATGCTTGCAGTGATTACAAATTGTGTCATAGACAGTGAAATATTTCTACATTCTCTTCAAATCTCTCCTTAAATGTGAAAAAAATAAAATAACGTGTGTTTTTGTATTATAAAAAGCATATCACATGTGCGAAGGGAGAAAACAAAAGGGTGTAAATTAGGTATAACAAAAAGACGCGTGAAATTATCATGCCTCTGAAAACTTAGTTAAAAAAATATTAATTGGACGGTGTGTAGAGATAGACATTTGTCAAAAAGAAGTAACCCTAATACACTTTTGTACTTAGAATTAATGTCTGACTTGGAAATCATCAAAGGAGAAAAAAAATTATTAACTAGACTTTTTTTACTAAATTTGTTATTTTATATTGATAATTTTTTAATTTAAGTATAAATTATATTCGTAAAATTGGTTTATAAAATAAAATTTATATGTATTCGTAAGTTAATTTTGACTAATTACAAATTTGAGTATAACTAAGTTAGAAAATAATTTAATTTTTGTTTGTAATGTGAATTAAACTAAATTTATTTCACTAATATGTAAGTTAAATAATTAATATGTGAGGTTAAACAAGTTCCAACATAATTGAAGAAATTTACAATTTTTTGTTATTTTTATTTATTATTTATCACTTTTTAATGATATAAGTAGACATTTTAATTTCTTTTAATATTAGAATATTATTCAATAATGTTTCAATAATTTAAATATTTGATTTACTTGTATGCAAAAAGTTTTTGTATATATATATATATATATATGATATTTTGATTTTCTTATGCTATCTATCACCTCATATTTGTCTAATTATAAGTATGTGATTTTGAATTAAGGGATATATGAGGTATCAACAATATATGAGTTACGAGTTTATGTGAGATATATTCTAAATAGAGATTAATTAGCAATAAGCTATTTCTTATTCATTTAAATGTTTTATGTAATCTATACCTTGAACAGTACTACTGTATCTAGAAGTTTAACTTCGTGAGTAATATATAATATTGTGTTGCAACTTTGTATATGAGTTAAAACTTCTCAAATATCCTGCTTTATTTATTTAACGTTAAAAAGAATTGTCTAATTATAAGTAATTATATTACAAGTGAATATTTTGATTCTAGATGAGTCAAATAATTATATTTTTGATTGCATTATAATTAACAAGTTTGAAAAATAAATTATGGTTAAGTAAACTAACTTATCTTACCTATTAATATTGGTGATTCAAATTAAATTCTAAAATTTGTTACATTTTAAAAAGTGAGTTAGGATGGTTCAATTTTATCTGAACCCATTATGAAGTGTGAGTTAGGTTGGATAATTGTAATCACTTTAATGTATATTTGAGTAGAATTAATGGTGTTGTTATGCATTCAGATGGGAGATGGGTGTCAATGGAGAAAGTATGGACAAAAGACCGCCAAAGGCAATCCTTGTCCCAGAGCCTACTACCGTTGTAGCATGGGCACTGCATGTCCAGTTCGTAAACAGGTTTCTTTCCTTAAATCTTCAAAAACCTTAATTTTTCACAAAAATCCATGTTCAAGGAAAACCGACCAAAATTTTAAGAAAATCTACCTCACATTTACCAGTTTATCTATTTAAAAAAGACCGGTTCAGAACATTATTCGTTGAAAGTCTATGTCGACTAGAGATAAGGTCAATTCACAATATATAACTGAGGTGCAAATTTTACTTTACAAATCGGTTTTATGATTTTGAGTTAGACTTAAAACTATCTCATAATATGATATCAGAACCAGGTTAGAGTCTATCCTAATGAACTTTTTTGGACATTCTATTCCACCGATATCTGATCGTTAATAAACTATTCACTAATTTCTTGTTCCATACACCAAATAAATATACCTCACTTCTAACATTATTACATTTGAAACAGGTGCAGAGATGTTTCAAGGACGAGACTGTTCTGATCACTACCTACGAAGGGAGCCACAACCACCCACTCCCAGTAGCAGCCAGATCTTTCGCAAGCTCAACATCAGCAGCATTGAACATGTTCCTTTCTGGTTCACTCACAAGTTCAGGTGGCAGCACCACTCTACCAAACTCACCCCTCTTCTCTTCATCACTGTCTTCTATTTCCCCAACTGCAGTAGCCACCTTCTCCCACAGTGCAACATGTCCCACAGTAACACTGGATCTGACTCACCCCAACAACAACACCAATAACTATCTCCACTTCCAAAGGGCCACCACCACCACCACTTCACACCCTTTGTTCCCTCTCCCACTGCATGGCCACCCTCATGAAGGGTTGCCCTTATTGTGTTCCAAAGTCCCAACCTTTCTGGACAAAAACCTTGCATTGGTGGATGTTGTTAGTGAGGCCATAACCAAAGACCCTTCTCTGAAGGCAGCACTTTTTTCAGCCATTTCCTCACTCACTGCAGATCCTCAGAAGAACAGCAATAACCTCAGCCAACACAGTAAAAGTAGCAGTGGTTATGACCCTTGTTCTAAGATGCCTGCAATACCACCTCACCAGCCTTACACTACTGAGTTGATATAGAGTTATATCTAAGAATATATAGTTGTCAAAATAATAAAACAAATACCAAATGTGGCTTCTTTTTCAGCAGAAAGAGGTGAGCATGATATGTGTGTTTGTGAGAGAGAGAGAGAGAGAGAGAGAGAAGAGAGGTAAGTTTTATGAGAAATCTAGGTCACAGCCATCTCAACATTGGCTTTCCTTAGTCTTTATACTTTGTAAAATAAATTAATGAACATATTGAAGTTTTGGCTTTTGGTCTTGTAATTAATATATATCCGCCTAGTGTTATGTGTATATATTAAGAAATAGTAAACCTAAAGGTTGTAATTTCATACATAAATTGTATGGATAATAAGTATTTTATGTTTTACTTAGAGAGGGCAAGCGAAGCGAAGAAAAAAGAGATAGGAATATGTTATTAACATAGATAGATATGAAAAATGAAGTGGAAGAATTTCTCTTCATTTGTTTAATTGATTAAATGTAAAAGATTCAAAAAATAAACAAAAAAATAGTTGAGTTAAATATTGATATTTTTGTATCATATATTTAAGGTATGCAATTGTTACATAATATAATTCAAATAAAAAAAGAAGTAGTTGAATCAAAAATTGGTATTTTTATATCATATATTTAAGGTATGCAATTGTTACATAATAATTAGCTAATGAAAAATAATGTTTTTTACTAATTTCTAAATTACACAAGCCACTTAATCTATTTCCCAGACCCATATTAAATTTATCTTATATTTCTCAAATGTTAAGTTAGGAGAGTTGAACCTCACTCTATATCCTTTTCTAGCATTTCATTTTATCATTAAATCACATCATTTCGTAAACATATAATAAATCATTTAATAATAAACGTGATGTGTTGAATGTAATTGACAAGTGTAAATAATAATTATATGATTTTAGTTAAAGGAAGTATATCAAGAAAATCACAAAAAGAATAATCTCTAACCAAGGTTGGATTTTATATGTTCCTATCATTTTCCTTTTGGATTTTATATGGGGTGATCGGTGAAGTGAATTTTCTATTCTTTATCTCTCTTTCCAAGGAAAGAAGGATTTGTTTAAACGAAAGGAAAATGTTTTTTTTAATACCATTCATGACAATTTACTAATATTTTTATCATTACCAAAATAAAGTTTTGTATTTATAAAGACAATTAGAGATTGAATGTTAAAATAGTAAATGTAAAGACTGTGTAAAAAATTTATTGAGTGTCAAATAAATTAATTTCTTCATAAAGACTTATAAAATTGAAAAATAAAAACAAATTTTAAATAATTTTTTATAAATTATAAACTAATTTATAAAAGTTGTAGTAGAATTTCTCTCAATTTTTTTTACTTGTGTACAAACTAATTTTCTCTTATTAAAAAAAAATTACTCATTTCATATTTATCGGGCTTGATTCGATCATATAGGTATGTTATAAGAAAAACACTTCAGGATTTATTCAGAGAAGAATCATTGATCAGTAACATTTTCACAAATTTAAGGTCGACGTATATATTTTTCCTGATAAGTTGATTCTAGTGGCAGATGGAAAGTTCGTGTAACATCCCTATCTCAAAAGTTGTATAGTCTCTTACAAATTTGCCGGTCAGGTTATGCTCATAATACGTTTGATTAAAGTTCTGATTGAAAATTTGTATTTATTTTGACTTAGCATTTCGTCAAAGATTTCCATGTTAAAGTTCCGTTTCAATGCCTCCTTTCTTTCATAAAAGGGCGTAGCTGAATATTCAATGCAAGTGCTTTATTTTACTAAATTAGAATCCCAATTCAAGTGATTAATTCATACATAACTTAAACAAAAAATGTTCTCAGAACAAGTGATTAGTGGTAGAGTAGAGGTTCAGTTCCTGGTACAGTAGTTGTAGTTGTTTCGGTAAACAAGATGAAAACAACTTAATCTTGGGAAGGAATCCAGATTCTTTTTTTCACACCTATTGTTATTACAATCCCCTTCTCACTCACTGATGAGTAAAGGTTTTTATTGCCATAGTGTTTTGACATTTTATAAGATGTATTTAATACTGTAAAATAAATGCAAAGTTAATTAAACATCTCTCAGGAAAGTTTTGCTGCCTTATATATATATATTCTTTCTCTCTTGTTGTTCTCTCATTTGAACGCTCCTGAACAAATATCACAAATTTTATTCATAGAATATTCCAATCACCATTTACAACAGAATAGAGACCTTGAGACAAATTCTCAAGAACTGCAATTATTATTTGCCGTAGTGGATCATGCAGACCTCCATTTTTATTATTCAAAAAGAATTTGGCATTGTAATATCACCAAGCTGTAACTATGCAGCTTCTGCAAATCCTATACGGAGATTGCCGTAGTCAAATACTGTATGATATGCCCCCAAGAATATATTTCCAAGAACCCTGCAAACATACCACTTCTGTCATGTCACACATAATATAAAGAAAACCAAGCACTTGCTAATTGCTGAAGTGATTTAGTAGCATAAATAATTTACATTAGCATGACTAGAATAGATTACCAGAGAGGACCCTGCGGAGGAGGCACATCTATAGCAATAAAACCACCATAGCAGACAGTAGAACAGCCTTCTTCAAATTGAAGTACATACTGAGGACAAAGGAGAGATTAAACTTATGAAACATTATGAAATGGGAACAAACTAAAGATTGCATCAAAAAGTACCAGTTTTGGTAGGTTATTTGTCAAATATTTTTAATGGAAAGGAGTAGAAGAAGCAAATATGAAAAGTATCAGATACATACATTATGCATTAGCCCTTTTCTACAAACAAAAAGACAGTGATGTATAGAAGCAACACATAATTCATGTTAAACAACAAACCTGTTCTGGAGAGATGGGAAAGGATTTGTTTCCAATTGTGAATGTGATGTGTGGCATGGATGAAATACTATTGCAGTTTATAAATGAATGTCCCGGTGGATTTGGGAGCTTCTCACACAGCTTTAGAGAAGGAAAGTGACACAGAAAAAGCTTGTGAGTGATTAATTGGGGACTTATGTGATTTGAAGCATATCTAAGAGTTTTGTAAGATTGTAAACAACTACCTCATCCACATATTTAAATACTTTTTCTTTCACATTGCTTTGCTTAATCTGAACTTGGATCCAAAGGACGATCATATTGCAAAAGGAACAAAAGGGGCTCTCCCTTGTTGGTGATCCATTCCAACTTTCATTATGCACCACTGTTTCAATAACATCACTGCAGGTTAAAGTTAGACTTATGTTAAAAGAACAGGAAGGAAGGAAAGTGTCTCTAAGTAATCAAGATTGGGAAAATGAAAAAAGTGTACTTCATTGTGTTAAATCCATTGTTTGAACAGAATCCAATGTCACTGCATACAAGGTCTGGATTTAACTGCAGATATAGTAGGTAAAGTATGATTAAAATTTTAATAACAGTAGTCTGTAGATGATTATTAAGTGTAAAATCACAAAGGAACAAACCCCAGCAATCAAGGATGACCATATTGAATCCCCATAGTTATGGAGAATGCTTTTACACTCGAAACTAACATACCCTTCTGCTCCAATGGCATGATTAATTTGAGTCACAACACTCTGCAAATAGAAAATAGTAAGAAAAAATCCCCCAAAGAGGAAGTGAACAAAGAGAATAATGTTCAAGATTATACAGTTGGACCAGCAATTAGAGATGTCCCTGAGTCTATAATTGCAGCACAGCCACCCTCACACAACCCTGTCAAATGATTTTCTGATATGAGGTCAAAGGTAATTAAGAAAAGTACCTAGCATGGCAAATTTGGAAATAATGCATGACTGCAGTAAAAATTTAAGGTGGAAAAATGAATCAAAAGGACCACTTGAATTAAAAAGAAACACAGTTTATACAAAAGACCTTTTACTTCTCATATGGCTGTGGAAATTTAAATGTCATTTCTGGAAAATGCACCAATTTGTTGCCTTTTAGCATAATGCAACATTTAGCAACCTTAATCTAAGAAAACGTACATAGTATTCAGTCACAGCTATAACAAACAATGAAAAACAATGCAGATTTAAGCATCATGAGGAATAACAATGTAGGATCACCTGTTGAGTTAGTTGCAAGGAGAACATCTCCTACATCAATCTGCAGGTGCAAACTCCAAAAGTCAATAATGACATGGTAGATGATAATAGCCATGGATGAAATTACAAATATGCTGTACCTGCCAATAACCCTTTTGAGAAAGGGGAACATATGTGTGTTCACCTCTAAAATGCCTGTAGTCAATACCACCAAAGACTATCTCACCACCCATTTCTTCTGTTGGATCTTGATTTAGCCAAAGAGAGAAAATTTGGTGGCATATTTGCCCTTGTTCTATCATATTATACCTGCATTCACCAAACTAATCATTGCATCTGAAGCATACAAAACTCAAGAATGAATTAATAAAGTTCTTGTGTGTACCAAACTGGTGTGACTTTTCCAACTGAAGCATCAAGGAATCCGAGTCCAAGTATGCCATCAAATGGAAGTGCAGAAAGTGCCAATGATCCCTCTCTTGTAATCTCCGCAAATTCCTTAAGGATAGGAAGTTACAAATCATCAGCAAAACTAAAACAGCATAATCTGAATGAAAACTAACAGAGATCAATACACTGACTTGATCTTTGATGATGACATCTCCAATTTGTACATTATCTTGGCTGAAGAATCCATAAATAGATCCTTGGCCATAAGGGATACTGCAAGGTGTCCCTGCATATAAAAAATGCAACTTTGAGTATGTTCATTGAAACAACATTTATGTTTCTGCATATATAAACAAATGAAGGCATCTAAAAAGAAAACAATCAATTTATCTTTTCAATCATATGCTATGATAATCCAAAGTTACCAATTTCGGTATAGGTGCTAGATATCTTCGACCTATACTTGGAATGAAAATAGCAAGCGATCTGCACATGCCATGTATGTTTTTAAAACATGTTCATTCAAAAATAAAACAAATACTAATGAGTAAGAACTTGCATCAGAATCAGATCATTGGGTAACTTACAGAGAAGATGCATTTGGAAGATGGAACCCAAAGATTTGAGCTGCCAGTGTCAAACACAACATTGAAGTATTGAGGGGGTGAACCAATACTAATCTCCCCAAAATATTGTGCATCAAGATAATTCTTAAGATATATTATGTCTTCATCACAACAATTTTTTTGATCATCCCCTAAATCAGTAGGACGAACGAAATCTTTGATTCTTGCATCTTTAAGACTCTGAAGGTCTAAATTCCTCCTTTTTAGACCAACCCTCATCAACCCATCATCAGAAGTTGCAAAAGTCAACGATCCTAACCAAGCCCAAACACACATAACAACCAGCAGACACTTCAAACCCATTCTTACGACTCATCTGCTTCAACATGTTCAATAAACTTCAGCAGAAGCAATATAAAAGCAACATATTAATCACAACAATCAGATAATCCTTTCCCTTTTCAGTTCTGAATAAATTTCAATAGTTTGACTAAAGTGAACAGCAGAATGTTGAAAATCCTCGAGTTCATTTAAATGCCAGCCATATACGAAACAAAGACATTTCTAAACAAAAGAAGAAAAAGAAAATCATGATAATATCCTTTGAATTAGCATCAGAAGCAAACCACAAGAATTTCAAGGTTCACAGATTGAAGTCAAGGAAATATGCTAGAAATCTAAAATCAATAGTGATTGACAACATCAAAGATAAACATGAAAATTTCACACCTGATGAAAAAGGTATATGCCTACACTATAAAGGAGAGTAACATGTGTTTCGTATATAGAACTAAACAATCATACGGGTCTTGCAATTTTATACACCTAATAGAGCTACTGGGTATGAAGTTTGAACAATTTACAGCTTCCCCTTTACCTCAAAATCGAAGCTTTACTTGTTTATTTTCTGTTTAAGTTGTTTTTTGTGCTGATAAGGAACAATTCAACCTTACATGGAAAGCACTGCGTAGTTTCGCTTAAGATGATGTTGTTTCCCGCACGGTAATAGGAGTGGAAATAACTGCAGCAGTTTTCAGAATACGATGTAACACATGCGTCGTAGAACGATCAATCTTCTTGGTATATTCCCAGAATCCAGACCACACTGGAGTTTGTACTAATCATAACGACGGAACCGTTGTTGGTCGTGTTCAGGGCCTCACGGCAATATGCTATTCTAGAACGAGTTACGCGTGGACATTTTCACGGCAAGATGCTTAAATTCTTACAAATTTTATTTTTCAAATTTTAGTTTTAATCTATCCATATATTTTAATCACAAATTTAGTTTCAATAGTTATATGCTTACTCTCCTTTAGGAAGAAAATATAAAATTGATATTTGATTCAGTTAAGAAAATTGAAGTTAGTTCTCCTTTTTTACTTGAAGTTCAAATATTGATGTAGGAGTATTCAACATCACTTTTGTAGATTATTTTAAAAAATAAATAAATAAATAAATAGTTTTTTTTTACATTGTTTGCGGCTCCACTCATTACCATTGATTTTTATTCTACACTCCCGTTATGCATATCGGACCAACAATCCAAGTCCATTTCTTTTCTAATCTAGTTTTCTTCATATTGATCATTTCTTTTTGCACCCTCATTTTTTCTTCCTGCACTTGTACCTTTCTCCTCTACTATCATCAACAGCCTTCGTAGTCTTCATCACTCGTACCCTTAACACACCATCTTAATCTTTCAAAAACATCCATCTCACCTCCATTTTTTTTTTTTATCAACACTCACAACTTTCATATTATCCTCCAATGTGGTGATAGGATTGAAAAAAAAAATGTTAGCTTCTTGGAGAAGATCACATTGTATACCAGATTGAAAAAAAAATGCTTCAGTTGATAAATTGAGCACGATTTTGTTGGTTATTATCAAAGTTAACAAACTTATATCATAAATGGTAAATCTGTGTCTGGATCAAAAGTACTTTACATTGTAAGTGCATATAGCTAGCATATCCTCTCTTTTTTTTTTTTCTCAAAAACTGTTTAAGCTCAATGACTGAAGATTTTATCCATAGAACTTGTAACAATTGAACTGTACCAGACTTAGCTTCTAAACATCTTCAACCACCCTGTGGAAAGTTCTTTCTTCAAAATCTCTGCATTTTTCTTCTTATTTCTTCTGAATGATCGTGAATAGTGTTGAACATTGGGGACAAGGTAAAAGAAAGCATAAAATATATCAATGGCCTCTCACGATGATGCTATGCCAGCCAAAAGTTCTCGAGACCCTGCTAAGTGTCCTGGTACATGTTGCCTTATCTCTTCAAAAGCACACAGAGTTTCTGCATCCAGACCTCCAGCAAACTACAAACACACACCAAAATATGTGAATCAGCCTCATAAATGATGAAAATTCTAATCTTTCCTATTGTCACTGCAAATACCTGATGGGCCCTATATGCAAAATGCACGCCCTGAAGCAGAAGGGATTCTTGACTAGATTGTCTGTCTGAATTCCTAGCAGATCCAAGCTCCATTGTCACTCTTTTCATGTACATTTTTACCAGAATCATAGAAGCCTGCTTAATCTGCACATACGGCATATTTATTATTCTTCTAATCAAGTTTTACAGTGAAAAATTGTAAACTTTTGCTATCAACTGTCAAAAGATAAATATCATATGTAAGTAGTATTCAGTAACCAATTAATTACAACAGACTTGGATTAATAAATCCTAAACTGAAGCACGTTCTTCATCCAGTTAGTTGTGTTCTTTCATTTCATTTTCATTGAATAAATGAAATGAAATTCTGCATAACTTCTAATTCTTATTAAACCATAACTTCTAATTCTTATTAGAAAGACAAGGTTTACATAGTGTCATTATTGTTATCATCACATTCACAAAGAAAACATAAAAATGATACCTTTTCCATGATTCCCGAGTCAAGCATCCAAGCGGTTGGAATTTTGTAATCTTGATATGAACGCATCACAGAATTTCTCAGCTTGATTAGTCTCTGTATGCTGCTCTCAGACCTATCACAATGAGAGAAAAGGACAGTGTAAGTATCATTCAAACTATAAACCTGGCATATTTAAAATTGAGGTAAACTATCATATAAATTTTACACTATCATACAAATTATCATATATGGTACGTCAAAAGTTGTATCACCAAGTATATTTAATGTAAAACTGTTGACATTATCTGTGCTCTGCATAACCATTGAACTCTTTAAAATTAGTACATAATATATGATATAGATTTAGTTTCTTACTTGTCTAATAGGGTGGCCATCTTTCTCAAGGAAGCTCCACATGGAATTTCAGGGTCATCCTTGAAGGAGGAAATCTCTTGTTCTAACAATTTAAGTTCACGATACTCAACTGCAGCTTCACGCATGGCATCAGCTTTTCTCTCAGGCCAATTAAAATGCTTCAACACTGCACGCTCATCAGCCTGTAGAAAACAGAATATGTAGCAATAAGAAAGAAACCAACATCAATCTATTCTGTAGAAAACTGAATAGATTAATAGTTTTTCTACACACTCACCAGTGATGAGAGTTCACCATCAAGCCAATTAACAAAACTTAAGACATCTTCAATGTCAGTGTAGGCCGCTTCTACCACCTTTTTTATGAGGTCATTGATAAAATTTCCTTTTGTTTCAATGTCTGCCCTTATCTGGAAAGCACGATTGATCTGTCACCAATGCTGTATATTCAATTTTGAAAATGACACCAGTTCAATTTGAAAACACAGTGCTTACTGCTAATAGATGAGCAGAACGGTTTTGAATTTCTCCAACAATGCTGCTGTGTACATTCACAGCAACTGGTTTCTGCTGTTTAACTGATCCTGTTGTGTTCTTCATTTCTTCATGATTCTTCAATGAGTGAAGTATTTTCACAAATGCAGGTGCCCTTTGTGTGTTATTTACTTTTGCTACAGGCCTAGAAGGGATTGATGGTGGCATCGGTGGTGGAGGTGGTGGAAGACATGCTTTTAGTGCAGGCTTTCTTCCTGTTCTTAGAGTTGTAGCAGCTTCAGGAATGGTAGGAATTGCTGTTGGTGCTGGAGTTGATGCTTTAACAAAGCATCCATCAGTAATGGCTTCCTTTTTCACTATGGACCTTTCTAATTTGTCAGCAATGAGTTTCTGAATGTGTTTAAATTTGGGGCTCTGATGTTCTGCATTTGGCTCCTTCATCTAAAATCAAAACCAGACTCACTTTCAAAGCAGTAGAAAACATGAACAGTAGAAAAGAAAAACAATTGAAGCTTATTATGATAACAAAACACAAACCCATTAACATTTGAACTCTCACCTTTTCACTTCCACCCAAAGACATCATCACCTTCGATTCAGCAGCAGCAACATCCTCAGTGAGTTTTCTGTTGTGAGATTCCAGCTCCACATTCAAGCCCTTAACTTTTTCCAACTCAGCCTTCAAAGCCAGCACTTCAGACTGCAGATTCTTGATCAAACTCTCACTCACCTCAAGCTTCTCCATCAGTTCCTTCTTACTCTTCCCATCAGGGTCCTCCTTATCCCTCTTCATAGCAAAATCCCCAACCACACTCCTTGGCCTAACAAACTGTTCCACAATATGAGGCCTCACGAAACGAGACACAACCTTAGCCTCTTCGGCTTCCCTACCCCTGTGGCTTCCCACAACCTCTTCATTGGGTTTGGTCTTGTTCGGCACTACACCCCTTTTGATCCTGGAAGTGTGCTTCAACTCTGGAGTCACAGACTTGGCTCTCCTTGTCACCCCATTGACAACCTCTGGTGGAGTCCTTGGAGGCTCTCTGTACTTGGAAGGAAGTCTTAACCTTGATGGCGTTAAACTGCTCTGAAGCCTGATCACATTTTTTGTTGGTGGTGGTGGTTGTGGTGGTGATGGTGGTGGTGGCGGTGGTGATGCTGGTGACCCTTGTTTCATTGCTCCTGTTCTGAAAATGTGGTCTCAAAAAGAGAGAGATAGCTCAAAGAATGGCACCAGAAAAAGAACAAAAGAGAAATTAAAAAAACATACATCTGTGTCAGTGGAATGGTGGTGTTTTTGTGAATGTCAATAATACAAGTGGTGGTTGAAGCAGGAACTTGCCACCTAGAAAAGACAGAAGATTTATGCAACACCTTTCTGTGTGGAAGATTAGACACAACACAACACAGCACAATCACTGATTTTTCTATTCTTTCTTATTCTCATATAAAGTGCACATTGCAATGAAGAGAGTAGAGTTGCACAAAAACTTGTTTGACATGGAATGGAAAAGCTCAAAAACTTGGTGCTTAACTTGGCCACCAAAAAAGAAAGTGACCCTCATCCAAAGGGTGAGGACACTATGACTCTTAAGGTACAGTGAGATTCTAATAGAAAAAGGAACAGAAATCCCATTGATTCTTTGTCTTTTGCTAGGCAAAATCAAGTCCTAGTTCTTCCACTTTAGATGGAATATATGCTGCTTGAATGCCTAGGACTAGTTTTCCTCAATAGGCACTAACCTATATCTGCAACAATGCTCCAATATCAGAATATAAAATACTTTATCAAATATCAGATTATCAATAGATTATATCTTATACAGCGTAAACCCATTTGTTTTAAAATTGAATATTCATTGCTAAACAAGTTTAATCTGTGTTCAAATTAATCCCATGTACACATTGTAAACTAAAACATGTATTGCTAATTATACATACATACAGACAATCACATGCATGTGTCGATGACGATTTTTCCATAAAAGGACTAAACCGTTATTATCATAGTAAAAAAACCTCTTGGGAAGAGAGTTATAGTGTCATGGAATAATTCCATAGAAGACTTTGTCGTGTACTATAGAGAGTGTCAACATCCTTAATTCAATGTTCCAAACAAGTTGAAGACATGAAACTTAGTCATTATTTAGTAAAGTACAATAGTACTGTTGCACACTAAATCAACACATTATATATATGGAGAGAGTCGTGTCTTCAAAGTTGAAATTACCAGTTGTTGGGTGTTATTTATTTTTGTGAGGCCAACATAAAACTGCATTCTAAGTAGATTTGGTTGTTGAGGTTTCTGAAGTGGGTAGAACTTGAAAAAAATAAGAGTATACTTGATTTCAAGTACATGTTTGGTGGCATATTCTCTTTCATTGTGGCTTGAACTACAAGTTTTAGCAGATTCATTGGTTCATCGATCAATAATGCGTTTTCAATTGACTTAACAACTTAAGCACTAAACTAAACCCACTTTTTTTTTCTCTCTAACCATGTGGTTAAACAATGCTTTGATTTTAGCTGAAGGGAACAAAATGTCACTTGCAAGCATGGAAACATGTTTTAAGGATATGGATTCCTCTGCCTTAAATGTCAAAATCAAACTCGTAGAGGTCACACTCTTTACCTTGTCTTCCACGGATAATTACAAAGTCTTTGCATTAGGGACCACAGATTGTGAAAAAAAAAATATCATTACAGAGGAATTGAAAGATAATGAAAGTAAATCAGAAGGCAATGAATGCATCAAACAGAAAAAATCTAAGGCATAAAGAATATTGGTTCAAAACTCTCATGTCTCAAACCCAACAATTCCATAAACTACTAAACTAAAACACAAAAAGTGTGGGTGAGTATCATTAGCTTTAACCATCAATTCTTTACTTGATGCCCTAAAAGCAATAAAAAAATATACAGTAAGTTCTTTTTCACTTTCTACAAGAAAGATTCATCAAGAATATATGGACAAACCTAGATGTGTTTTAGGCCTTTATAGACTTTGGCTTCGAGTGTTCATCTATCCTTTTTATTACTTATCAGATTCTTCATTTATCCT
>Ga0214545_1001819_pt1 | contig 40641 bp, 39 predicted proteins | sample CNSS4metaG_FD_160064 | JGI IMG/M metagenome (GOLD analysis project Ga0214545, IMG submission 160064) | Root nodule microbial communities from cowpea collected in UCLA plant growth center, Los Angeles, California, USA - CNSS4 | ecosystem: Host-associated > Plants > Roots > Nodule | place: USA... | reverse complement strand
TATATAATGAAACATCTTATTAAAAATACTTATTAAAAATACAAGTTAATAGTGATATCATAATAATTTAGTTATACGAGTTCATAACTAAAGCAGTTGTATATTTCAAATTAATTGTTATAGTTTCTTTTTAGATTATTTGAATCATTACCATTACATTTTTATCACAATAGAGATTTTATCTTAATATTTCCACACTCTTAATCATGTAAACTATCTATATTTAGATTTAGGTTGATCTACCATAATACCTTTTTTAGTTCCACCACATTTAATATCCATATATTAAGAACGAGAAACAAATCTTTTAGAAATCATTGAAAAATACATATACAACTCTTTAATACTTCTATTAATATTTTATAGGGTTTATTTAACAAGAATTTTGAAACATTTTAAAATATGATTGACAACTTAAAGCATCGAAGTGAGTTATAAATAAACCCACTATGTTTTAATGTTTTAACTTAAATTCAATAGTTTATATTATTTTTTATGAATGACATATGTATTGTTACATATATGTTGACATACGTTACTATTGAGTTTAATATTTATTTAACCATAAAGATATTAAATTAATAAACGACAACATGCAATTAAAAATATTAGTTATGTGTCCTATATGAGTTTGGTGAATGTGAAAACAAAACATCATATTTATTTGGAAGGGAATTTTCTTTGCCAACTGTCATTTTTTTTTTATATATTCTTTTTCTTTATTCTGTGGGGGAAAGCCAATTAGAAAACAATCGCATGCTGTAAAAGTATAGTAGAAATATCACAAAATTTTGTACAATTGATAGATAATTAAGCTCAGTGTTATAATCAAATATTGAATAAATGTATCTATTATTTTATTTTGTAAATAGTTATAACCTGGATAATTTCTTAAAACATTAACAGAAAAACAAAATAATAATTTTTTATAAAGTAAATTTAGTTTATAAATAACTAACTTGCAGACACAATTTTTTTAAAAGTTGATTTTTAAACTATATAAAAATTAATTTTGCAGTATTTTTGTTTATGATGATTTACTATTCATGTGGATACAAAATAGATAAAATAAAATTGAAAATAAAAAAGAAAATAATGTTGAACAATAAACTTTCCATCCTACAAATTCCGATTCAAGATTATATTTTTATTATTATTTATTTAATTTTTTATGATAATAGAAAATAATAAAATTATTATTATTATTATAATTATAAAAGATAATTTAAATGATTTTTATAATTTTATTTTAGGTATTGTTTTTCTTTTTTATATTTTTTATTATAATAACTATTTTAGTTTAAAAAATAATTAAATTTTAGAAAAAAAATATCAAATTGAAAAATATAGTTAAATTAAAATTTGTTATCTTTATAGTGAAATAAAAATTAATAAAATGATTAAGGTTAAAAGAGCGGTTAAATAAAAATGACTAAATTAAAAAAATTACATTTAAAGGATAAAATTAATAAAATAATTATTTTAATCAAAAAAAATTATTCAACCGATAAAATTGAAAAAAAAATATGGACATGAAAAGAAAAATATCCTTCATAGTATAATAAATATTTATCTATATTAAATTATAAAATATTTTTTCAATAATTATATTATTGATATATTATAATATTATGTATTAAAATATAGAAGTATAACTTTTCTTCTACTATAGAAATATACTAAAAATGTAAATGCAAATATAAATATGAAAATAATAAAAAAATAAAATAGTTTAAAATTTGATATTTTGCAAATAATTTATTTAATATATTATTAGTTTAAAATATAATTTTTACTGAGATTTGATAATATTTTTTTAATTATAATTTATATTTTTAAAATGATTTTTTTACATTAAGCCATTTAAAAAAAATATTATATATATATATATATATATATATATATAAGTTTTTTTTTATTTCAATAAAATTGACTAATTTACCTACTACTCTGTGTATAACAACATACCTTAACTCTAACTCGTTGCTTTGTTGGTAGGCAAGTTCTAGGAAAAGAACCAAAGAATCAAAGAACCAAAGACAAAGCAATAAAGTAGAAAGTTTGGTGCTGGATTTTGATAGAATGTGTATAATAAGGTAAAAGATTCTACTTTCATTGGGATTGCTGTACAAAGGAAGTCTCAATTTATATCAGTTTTTAACTTTATACTTGGTAGAATCTTAGTAATACTTATTTTATTTTGTTGATTTCCTTATTTTCTAAATTATGTTTAATCATCTTTATTAGAAACTTTCTTCATATTTAAATATACAAATATTGTATACAGATAAATAAAAGTTAAAGTTAAAGTTAACGAGAAAAGGAAAATCAATGTGTTCTGGGAGAACACATTTGAAAAAGATAGAACTTTGACATGTTTCTTTGCCGTAGCGCACATTCCAAGGACTAATAAACAAATCTGAAATAAAATCAAAGAAAGCCATCCCTCTCACAAATGACTGTCCAATTTCATTTCCAACTCTAACTTCAACTTTCAATTCTTCATCACACACTGCTCACTTCACATCAAACTCACATTTTCAGTCTTACACCTCTCAGTTTGGTGTTTACCTCTGTTCATTTCTCGTTTTATCCTTAAACTGATTTCACCCTTTTGTGAGAATCTCCTCTCCGGTGCCCCCCATGATGAAGAGGCTCTCAAAAGTTAAATCTTTCTCTTAATTGGATGCAAAAAAGCTGGTGGGTGTTTTGGGTTTTGACTCTTCACCGGGAAATTCGCTCCTCACCAGGTGGTGTCTGACTCTGATCAGTGTTGTTTTCCTTGATTATTGCTTGATCATTGCCTTTGCACAATGTTGTTGGCCTCGTTTCATTGTGCTAGAATTCTTCTACTGATTCCAAAGCTATTGCTATTTTTCAATGCTGTATATTACAGTATGTATATGTATGCTAAGTTTTTGGAATGCATGTAGAGGTTGCTGATTCATGCATCACTGTTTTTGTATCATTGGTTTTGGTCAATGGTTCATTATCTAGTTCCTTTCAAGCTCCAGAGGATTTTAGATGAGGGAGTTGATTATTTTTATCTTGAATAAATAAATTTTCTATTTCTAGTGAGTTAGGGGGAGATATAAATTCATAACTAGATTTCACTAGTTGTTTTCGTAAGTTGCAACACTAGATTAATTACCCCTTTTAATCGCTGTTTGATCACACGACTTTATCATCTTGTTGCTGTTTAATAGTCCTGAAATGAAGTCTTCTTCTGGAAAATGAATTGCAGCCTACTGAGTTTTGTTAAAGAATCAATGTGGAATATAAATGCAAGGGAAAGTTAATACTGGTACCCTTATGCTGCACTAAATCACTTTTCAGTTTTACATTCCCCCTTTTCACATTTCAAGTTAAATTGCAGTATTTGATTTAGAGTTGCTGATATGATGCAGAAACATATATGTATTGGATGTTTTGCTAACATTGTAATAAAATGCAGAACTATCAAAACATGGCTAATTTTGAGAATGACAAGCGCCCAATGCTGTCAGATACAGATGCACAATCATACGATGAACCCTTGGATTCTAAATTCCGAAGGATGGTATCCAGGACTCAAAGCGCTTCAATTTCTATTCCTATGAGCTCCTTCGAGTCATATGAGAAAGAAACTAGCCTTGTGGGACATACTGGTCCACTTCAGAGCAAGAGAAAAACACCCTTTATGCATATGAGTGGTCCATTATATGCTACCACTGGAACTGGAAATCTTTTGCAGAAGCATGTTGTATCGGGAAACAAAGCAGATGACAGAAAGACAGATAATTTTGCTACTCTCCATGGCTCAAGTTCAAATTACCAAAATGGTGACTACGATAGAAAAAATGAACACTTACTAAGGTCTGGGCAACTGGGAATGTGCAATGATCCTTATTGTACTACTTGCCCTACTTACTTCAATGCTTCGCAGCAAAGAAATCCAAAATCTTCTGCTAGATGGGATCCAAAGGTTTTTATCCTTCATCCTAAAACAGATTATAATTTCAGTTGCTTTCAATTATTTAGTGCATAGACAAACATTTTACTTTAGATGCTTGTTTTCATGTTGTAGACCTTTATTTTGGCAATGATCAGGAGGTCACTATGGTATAATAATAATTTGTAGGTATTTGGTTCAGTTTTACTAATGCAATTTCTAAGTAGGCTGTTAATAGATAGACCTGTAGTTAAACAGGTCTACTTTAGGAAGAAGGGGAATGGGCCAGGAGCTACCAAGGACCAAACCAATGTAGCACAAGAGTCAGTTTAGCTATTGGTAGTAGTAATTAGAAGTTTAGGTCAGAATTAGCAGCAGTTGCTATTTGTATTTGTTGGGAAACATCACTTAATATCAATTGGTTTTGAGATGACTTTTTCATGGTATCAGATCCTATAGCACATCTTGGTCAATTACTTATTCTAATAAGCATCTATGGAAGGGGGGTGTCAGGAAGTTTCACATTGTTTGTGTCAATTCTTGGAGTGCTACTTACATATCTGTTGGAGAACTTAAAATCAATTGGTTTTAAGTTGAACTCTGGCAAAGTATCACAGCATATAATCCATCTTGATAAATCAGTCATTCTGGTAGGCTAGCCTATTCTGACAAAAATCTGTGGAGGGAGTGTTAGGAAGTTCCACATATGTCTGTCTCAATTTTTGGGTGTTGCTTATATATTTGTTGGACAACTTCACTTAATGCCACTTGGTTCTAAGCCCATCTCAGTCAATCACCTATTCTGGTAGAGTATTCTGTTCTGGCGGACATATATGTGGCAGGGGTGGGTGTTGGAAACTCCTGAATAATTGTGATTTACTAATTTGTGGTGCCTTACACTGACAATTGGTATATTTATAGTATACTATCATATGATCCTTATATCCTTTTAATCTGGGTACATTGCAAGAAACCACTCTCGCAATCCTCAAGCTTGTCCTTATTACTATACTTTTAACAAAATTCTTATTTTCAAGCTATGTCAATGAACATTGTTTTGCTACCACTTAGGCTATTACTATTTGTCCTGGTTCACTTTGAGGGGCAATCAAAGTATTGCCAATTAGCAACTTTAAGTTGTCTCATTATTTATCCAATACTTGTTATTTGCTACAAGCTTTACTGTATCATTATCATTAATCTTATTGTTACATTTTCCATTTCTTTTGTATACATTCGTCATTGACAATTTTCTCATAATTAAGTCTACTTTTGTTCATATTTTGAATGCAGTTCCATAATGCTCTTTATGGGGATGCCAAGAGTTTTGTGAGGAAACTTCTTTCTTTCTTTTCTTCTTATGTTCCTGGAGTTATGAACCCTCATGCTAAAATTGTACAAAAGTGGAACAAATTTTTGGCCATTTTTTGCTTAATTGGTATTTTTGTGGACCCATTGTTTTTCTTTTTACTATATGTGGAGAAGGTACGCTTATTTTCTACCATTAACTACAAAGTAGCAAGTTCTAGATGTCACTCTTTCTATTTACAAATTTACTCTTCATTTTTCCTGTTCTTTATGCAGGATAATAAATGCATTGTTATCAACTGGCCATTGGCAACAGCACTTGCTTTATTTAGATGCGTGAATGATTTTGTTTATTTCCTTAACATTCTTCTCCAGGTATCTCTCATTAATTACCTTTTCGTAAACCCTTTTTCCTACCCCCTGAATTTTAATTTGTTCAAATCCTTTTCCTCATATAATGGTCAAACTCTGTCATTGATGCCATGTTTTTATTAATCTTTGTTCTTAGTTTTAAGAAGGTATATATTCTGATGGTCCTTCAGCATAAAAACAGAGTTTAGTTTCATATAAGCCAACTTAAAGGAAGTTTATTCTATTCAAATAAGATGTTACTATCTCATTCTGCAAGTATGTCTACATCCTGTTTGGTTACCTATCCGTAATTTCACTTAACCACACCCCGTTTAAGACAATTGCTCCATATATCTATCAGGTATAGAGCCTTGTTCTTGCATTTTCCAAATCCAATAGTATATATATTATTTGATGTTGAATAAACCATACAGTGTCATGATAGCCATGAGGAATCTAAGAGATAAGCAGAAACATGCTAAGAATCAAAGCATGGAGGAAAAGTTTCAACTCATACCATATTGGAGCGAGAGAAAAGAATGTGGTGAATTTTATTGATCAAACTAAGGTTTTATATACAACTGTAACAAACAGAAAACTATCTCAACTAGTGATTACAACAGAAATGTAATAGAATTATTTATCTCTAATAATACTAGATGAGAATAAAAAAATTTGAAATGATTAAAAGGCACAAATGCTAAATAGACTTTACTGTGTCCTTGTTGATAGTGTAAGGTACTCGCATGTGTCTTGTACTTTGTTGTCTATTAGTTAAGTTCAAAAGGAAAAACAAATAAAAATAGCACTGTCCTGAATCTTAAACATGGTTAAGTTTTTAGCCTAGTTTGTTTCGTTTTCAAAATTTAAAGCTTCAATAACTCTATGAAGTTGCCTGTTTACAGTTTAGGTTAGCTTATGTTTCTCGTGAGTCGAGGGTGGTTGGTGCTGGAGATTTAGTTGACCATCCAAAGAAAATTGCTCTTCATTACCTAAAGGGTTATTTCCTCATTGACTTATTTGTTGTATTTCCTCTTCCTCAGGTAAAGTTCTTCCTGTTTTTGCTTTTTCCCTATGGAATTTGTTTTCATTTTCTTTTTGTTTCCTCTGAGTTTGCTCGTCTAGATTTAGTATATCACACATTCATTGTAAAGGCCACAAAACTTTTATTTTGAATTACATGGTAGTATACTAGCCTAGCATCCGAATATGAAGATTTACTCGTTTTTTCTTTCCTTTTCCTGGCAATCATCAAATTCTGTTTTCTAGTCATCTCGTGAGATTTATGCTTTTGCCAGATCTAAATTTTCAGTTGTCATACAATAAGGGAAAACTGGAGGGTCTTCGGTGTCTGGAGCCATTTTACCTATATTATCTGTTTAGATTGGGATTTTGTAAATAAAATTCTGCACTCAGAGAATTCAAGCATTAGGTTGTCCGTATAAATTTGAGTTTTCAATTCTATCTTAAGACATGAATTATTATATGTTAAATAAGGGATCTGGGTAAAATGCTATTAGGGTTTTCTATGATTGTGTCATTGTACTTATTGTTGTCACGAGCCAATTCTTTTTACAGACGTGCCATAGTCCCATTTATCTCTTCACAGTTCACAATTATTCAAAGCTGACACCTTCTAATCAATTAACCTAAAAGCTTGAACTTCTAGTTACATTTGAATTATAAATGATTCTTATCATTAGATTTATATCGTCTCGTTTCTATCTTTATGCTTAGTGTTCTAAAATCATGAAGCTGGTTTGGTTGTAAATCTGGTTTCGGCCACTATGGATGTGAACCAGTCAAATTATGCCCAATGGTCACAGTTCAAACCCGTTGAAATCAATCTAATTGAACAATGTTAAATAAGGTGTCAAGCATAGGTCTCCCAAAGCACAACTGTCTCCACATCAACCAACTATTGTTGGTTGTTTTGGCAGTGCTAACCTTTTACATTATACTAAATTATGTATTAATTATTTTTAATTAAGAAACATTTAAATGTATAATATTAAGATAATATCAATATATATTTCATTACTATAATTAATTGATACTTTATTTTAATAATCGTACTGTAAAAAGAAATGATTTTCACTTTCTCTTGATATTATATTCAATTTCATGCTTTATATGCTATAATAGCCTGCTGTTATTCTATATGTTAATAGAATCAGTATTATGGTTTTAAATTAATAAAAAACTTGCTTAAAATGTTAAAATACTGTCTATAAGGATTCATGATAACATTATGTACAAAAAGTAGCATGATAAGTTTAACACATTCACTCATTAATTATGCACTGTGTCAACAATATTCAACTATTAAACTTTGAATCCAATTTCACCGATCGAATTACTGGTCTTACATCAGAAGCTTGTCTTTGTTATTAAACTTCTCGGTTTTTATGATATCATGTGTGATTGGCTTGGAGTTGACCAAAATGGTTTCTCCTTTCTCTGTGTCTTCCTGAGGAATCATCTGCTATGGATATTAGCACGTGCATGGCATTACAAATGAAGAGCTTTCAATCTGCAAAACAAGATAAACCTATTAGGAGCTTGTGTACTCACCAAATTCCTTGACATATGTGGTAAAATATGTGCAGATAATGTTATTATTCGTCCTACCAAATTCTTTGGGGGGAGCAAATTATGCCAAGAATCTTCTGCGTGCAGCGATATTAGTGCAATATTTTCCCAAGTTATTCAGGTTTCTGCCACTCCTGATCGGCCAATCTCCAACAGGATTCATTTTTGAGTCAGCCTGGGCAAATTTTATTATCAATCTTCTCATTTTTATGCTTGCCAGTCATGTTGTTGGCTCTTGCTGGTACCTCTTCGGTCTTCAGGTGAGGGACATAGCATTGAACTTTCTTTTTAAAAAATATTGAATTTTGTCCTCAGTATATGATAATGTAATGTCCATTAAATTCTCACCTTTCCTTGGAGAGGAGCCATCTCCCCAATGATGTTGTTAATGAGTAGCATAGGCTACAAATTGCATGCCTGCCCTCGGAACATGATAAGAGCAAAAGGAAAAGGCAGAAGAAATAAAACTCGATTCACTTGAATGCATATTTCAATGTGGTTGTGTATTAATATAAAACAATAATAACAATAATCATAACCATAAATATTATTATTATTATATGCTATGAGATTTATCAAAACATATCAATATAAATATGACATCCTTCTATTGTTATTGCAATATCTGAAATGAAATTGATCTACAAAATATATTATGTCTCCTAGGATGCTTTAAAGTGGCTGGTTCAATTAGAATCAGGAATTTAATTTCGTAAATGAAAGTTAGCATTCAATTTACTTTCTGCTTTTCTTCCTCTTTCTTCTTCCAGAGGGTTAATCAGTGTTTGCGGAATGCCTGCCATAGTTCTAATATACCTGGATGCATGAAGTTCATTGATTGTGGACGTGGCCATACTGACTTCACATCAGATCTGTGGATCAACAATACTGATGCTGGTGCTTGTATGGATTCCTCTGGTTTCACTTATGGGATTTATCAGAATGCTGTACCACTTACTATAGAAACTAGTGTAGTCAACAAATACGTGTATTCTCTTTTTTGGGGATTCCAGGTTTGCGTCTCTCTCTCTCTCTCTCTCTCTCTCTCTCTCTCTCTCCCTTGCGTAGAAATTATACAAAAAGTTGAACTCCTTGCTAAATAGGTCACAGAAACTCTAATTTGTACTGATACTCCTAAATACTAAAGCAGCCACATCAATGATTTAATATCTAATCTAATAGTTATGCCCTGGATGTTCTTGATACAGCAAATCAGTACTCTGGCTGGTAATCTAAATCCTAGCTATTTTGTATGGGAAGTCCTTTTTACTATGGCCATCATAGGATCGGGACTCTTACTCTTTGCAATTCTCATTGGTAACATACAGAACTTTCTACAGGCTCTTGGACGGAGGTAGAACTTACCTAATGCTGCAAGATTAATCTTTGATAGTTAGTTCTATTGCTTTTATTATTGTAATATGTTTGATATGTTTTCTTTTATTCATTTCACAGGAAACTGGAAATGCAACTTAGAGGCCGTGATGTTGAGCAATGGATGAGCCATCGGCGGTTACCTGAAGATCTGAGAAGGTGCAAAATTTTCTCATTCTTATTATGAATTATGACAGCAGTGCCAAAAGGTGTATTTGTCAATTATTTAAGTCACTGCTTGGTTGCTATTTTCCATCCTCTTCCAGCCAATTATTGAAATTTTAAACGTCTCTGTTGCACATTTTCAAAGATACAAAGGCTCTTCTACCTGCCAAAGTTAAGTTAGCAGGTTCAGAAGGATTTTAAAGAGACACAATGGAAATTTGGAATTTTTTGTATCTGTCTGTATCTGTTCTTAATATGTGTTTATTAGATATTATTATTCTGTACATTAGTAGTACATGTAATCTTGCAGAATAGGTAAAGTCTGAACATGTTATTGGGTATCCTGTTGAATTATGTGGTGATTTAGACCGTCAATCAGTATAATATATAAAAGGAGAACATGGTTTATAAATTCTACGAAGTGGTAACTTTTGACACTAGTGTCTTCCCAAAATTTTGACACATCTCAGTTTTCCTGTGCCATGCCTAATAATTATTCCAAAAATATTAAAAGTTTGAAATTATATTATTGTCTTATTACAAACAATTCAAAATTCGAATACATCAGTATCTTGGCAGAAAGAACTCATCAACATCTTATTACTTAATGTAGATTTAAATTTAAATAATTTATAATTTTGATTTAATGTCTTTCTGATGGAAATAATTCATTAATATAATACATAATTTAAATTTTTAAATATCAAATTCTTTTTTTAATATAATATAACTCAGTGCAGCACATGAATGTTAATCCAGCATGCATATATGTGGAAGCAACCAATTTTCTTATAGTATTACATGTATATAGGCTTCAATGCTTAGAAAAATAGTATGTGCACTACTTTCATTTTTATTCAGGTATCATGTGTATCTTGGGACTTGAAATTATGGATCATATCTTGTGCGCAGGAGAGTAAGACAGGCTGAACGGTACAGTTGGGCTGCAACAAGGGGGGTGAATGAAGAAATGCTTATGGAGAATTTACCAGAAGATCTGCAGAGAGACATAAGACGCCATCTCTTCAAATTTGTTAAGAAAGTATGCGCACCTATGTCTTAAATGAGTGATAACTACTCTATTTTATCATTCTTGCACTTCTAGTATATTATAATTTTGAGGTTTAAATGTAATGCAAACTTCATAATGTCAGTCACTGATTTATTTAAATTTTAGTTTCCATTAGGTCTCTACGTGTAAGCTGCTAGTTCTGGGTAATAGTTTGAATGGAAAGCCAGTTTAAAGGAAAAGTTTTATGCATCTTCATCATGAAATTCAATCCATGAATAGCAAAAGCCAAACCATGTCAACCAAGTTCATTATAGTGATGGTTTAATTTTCTTTTAGATTTTGCACCAATTTGAATCCATAATCTGAGGATCTGAATTATCTGCAGATTCGGCTTTTTGCTCTGATGGATGAGCCTATATTAGATGCCATTTGTGAGAGACTAAGACAAAAGACACACATCAAAGGAAGTAAAATTCTAAGTCATGGTGGTCTGGTAGAAAAGATGGTATTCGTGGTGCGTGGTAAATTGGAGAGCATTGGAGAAGATGGAACAAGAATTCCTCTATCTGAAGGTGATGCTTGTGGTGAGGAACTTCTGACATGGTATCTTGAACATTCTTCAGTCAGCACAGGTATATCAATAAGCTATGTCATAATCCCTGTTAATATTTGAAAGTAGACCAGAAGGATTGGCAACAATCAACAACCTAGGCCTGTACTAAATAAGAAACTGAATGGTTCAACGATTGATCTCTCTTGCAGATGGTAGAAAAGTAAGGCTTCCAGGACAGAGATTGGTCAGCAACAGGACAGTAAGGTGCTTAACAAATGTGGAGTCATTTTCACTCTCTGCTTCAGACCTTGAAGAAGTCACAATCCTTTTCACAAGATTCTTGCGGAGTCCATGCGTCCAAGGAGCCCTAAGGTGAATCACTCCCTTGTCTTCTTGTATCTATATGGATTTATGGTTCAACTTCATCTTCTTAACTTTTTTTGGCTAACAAAAATGAGAGTAACCAAACCAGTTATAGTAATTGCACACATTTTATACTCACAAATCCTTCACAATCTTTGTGATTAAAAAAGTTATTTAAACCACATGTAGCAAGTAGTAACATCAAACAAGTTTGTGATTTTCAACCATAAAAGGTTCAATATCTGTTTTCAAATCAAGGAATTTCTTAATCGTTTGAAATTGTGTTACATTAGGTATGAGTCACCTTATTGGAGATCCCTTGCTGCAACCCGCATTCAAGTTGCATGGAGATACAGGAAGAAACGTCTAAGTCGTGTTAATTCCTCCCCAGCAGATTGAACATTGAGGTTTTGGGTCCACTTTTATGTTTCATTTCATAGAGTTTTTATGATCTTCAACCCAATATAGTAGTTTCACTAGGCTGTTACCTCATACAGGGGCCTCATTTTTCATTAAAGCAACGAAAGTGTAAATTAATTTCACCTCCAAGTTTATTGTGTATACACTCAATACATTGTATTTTGAAAAAGAGAAATGTGTTGTTAATCACAAATAGATATAGCACATTTGCACTAGGGGATTTTGGAATTTGAATTTTCTGTTTGATTGTTCTGTATTGTTCTTTTGCTGTATCTTTAAAATAGATTGATAGATACTAACTTTAATGTTTTTAAATATATTAAAAAGAATTTTAAAATATTAATATCGGTGTATTTTGAAACCACATAGGATAACAAAAAAATTTAATAAAGAATCTGAGCTCGAAATGATGTAAATGAGATAAGGAGAAGGAACCATTTTATTCTTTGTAAAAGTGGCTTTTAAATAATTTATTCTGAAATACTTTTGGAATTTTCAGAAAATGATTTTCATTATGAGATTTCCAGAATGAAATTTTTGAAACACATGAAGTATATTTGAAAACAAGCTTTTTGGAAAATGCTTTTCAGAATGTATACAATATCTTCTAAAATGAATTTTCTGGAACTGACTTTCTGAAATATTCAAAATACATTTCAGAAAGAATTTTTTAGAATGAGATTTTCTCCACAAAGAATTCTCTTTTTTCTTCTGTATAACGTTCTCCTTTGTCTTCGAGGACAATAATGACAGCAGTGATGCGATAATGAGAAAGGGTATTTTAGTTTTTTCACTATTATAGGAGTGAAGTTAATAATAATAGGGTGCAGGAAGCAAAAGCCATTATTAAACTGGATTTAAGACTCAATTTTTTTTAATGTTTTTAATAAATTTTGTTCAATAAAAAAAATATGTGTTCAAATAAATATTTTAATATGTTCCTAACTCTTTCTTGTTTACATATTTATATGGATTAAATAGTATCAAACATGCTCACCCTTCAATCTAACACAGCTTGCATTTATATGATAAAATAACAAGCATCAGTAATTAAAATTAAAATTGATTTAGAAAGTGAAATGGAAATAAAAAAAAAAAATTATTTTTAAGAAATTGTAATTATAACGTAAGTTGTGTAAGTGATCCAGGTATTAGCTGATACGGTTTCATTCGGTCAGGCATACATATAAAGTGTTTGTCCATAAAGCTTTGCACCAATAATCACGATGGTTAAACATATTTTTATTTCTTGCAAAAATATTTTTAAATATAAATCAGGATACTTTTTAATAATTTTTTTTAGTTCTTATTCTTATATATAATTAATTTAATGTTTAAAATGATTAAATTTTTTCTTTAAAACATAAATTATTCAAACAGTATAAATTTTTACCGAGAATAAAAACGAAAGTATGCGTTAAATATACTTTTAACTTTTGAATTTTGACGTAAAATTAAAATTTATTTATATGAAAAAATTTAATATATTTTGTTCTCAAACTTTAAAAATAATATATATTTTTTTAATTCAATTACGTTAATTTATGTTCAATGTATTTCAAATTTGTATTTAAATTTTTGATATAAATAAATACTTTCTCGCTTCGACATTAACCGAAACAACCACCCTTTGCTCCAAAATATACAATCTTTCCTTCTTCTACGTTACTTCTATCAAATCTTTAGAGAGAACAAAACAAAGTTAGACAAATAGAAAAATTATAAAGTAAACTAAAAGCTTTCATGTTGAGTTTTTAAATTCAAAACAATCCACACTAATGCTGCAAGTTTGAACACATAATCTATTCCAACTCCCTTTCATTATCCTTCACAATCTCATGTCAGAACTGACATTTTCAAACTCTTCAACTCTCATCTCCAATGCAAGGGTTGCTATTTTACTTTATCCGAGTACCATTATATCACATCATTTGAAAGACCCTTTTATAATTCTTTTCCCACAGTTCTACAAAACTCATGTCATAATAATCATTTATTCAAACTTCAAGTTTTCAAAAACTCAAAGAATAGTTTTTTATTCATTTGACGCAACGATTTTATTGAATATCTGAGATCTTAAATTTTATGGTATATTAGCATGCCCTAAGGTAAGGTGTCTTGTAAAATTGTGTTGACTTTGAGAAATGCATGCTGTAATGTAACCTTGACGGGATCAAGGTGTTGACTTTTCACTTAGAAAGCTTCAAACTGGTCTTACCACTGTTTTTTGCTGTTCCTTTGTTATTTTTCTTGGTTATATTTAGTTTAAACACCACCTTGTTGATAAAATTGTGTTCTATAGTTTTGAATAGGCGAGTTCATTATCAGCAAAAATGTTAGCAGTAAATTTTAGAAATGGTTCAAGAATCTTAGTTCCCTTATGTTGTATTAAAATCTATCAGTCTTTGTAACAGTTGTAGAGTTTTTGGCTTGCTGAACTATGTAGTTACAGACTTATAGTTTGTATTCTCCTCTTTCAAGTTTCTAGCTGAATTGCATTATTAGATTTTAAAATTGTTATTGTTCATAATATATATACTGAATGTAAGAAAATTACAGAATTGTCAAGGAAGCATGGCTAGTTTTGAAAATGGTGAGCTGCAGAAGATATCAGAAGAAACTGATGTACAACCATATCATGAAACTTTGCATTCTAAATTTCAAAGGCTTTTAAGTGCATCAGTTTCTATTCCCATGGAGTCATATGAGATAGAAACTAGTCTTGTGGGAGATAGTGGTTCATTGTATGCTACACCAGAAACTGATAATCTTATGCAGCATAGTATAGTTGTAACAGGAAACAAAACAGAGGAGAGCACAGATGAAAGCTATGATAGCATAAATGAACATTTACTGAGATCTGGGAAACTGGGAATTTGTAATGATCCTTATTGTACTACTTGTCCTTCTTACTTCAAGTCTTCTCAGCTAAGAAATCCAAAAGCTTTGAATATACCTGATCCGAAGGTGTCTGTCTTTCTTCCTATAATAAATTATTGTTTCAATTGCCTTTGATTACATGAAACATAGTAAAAGAATTTCCTCTAGATGTTGGTCTTTGTGCTTTATATCTTACTTTCTTACCTTTCTTTGAGTTCATTACAAAGATACCACTCTATGCACTCCCTACTTTCGTTAGTATTATAATCTTATCAAAATTATTAAGTTCTTTAGAGCATTTCATTCACTTTACTGCTAAAATTTGTATACTTTTCCATTTTCCTTTGTAGACATATATCATTTGCTATCATTTTCACATTACCAATTGTACTTCAGTTTTCAATGTTTACGGTTTCAGAATGCTCTTAATGGGGATGCCAAAGGATTCACCAGAAAATTTTACTCTCTATGTTCATCTTTTGTTCCTGGAGTTATGAATCCTCACTCTAAATTCATACAACATTGGAACAAGGTTCTTGCCAGTTTTTGCTTGGTTGCAATTTTTGTGGATCCATTATTTTTCTTCTTACTCTATGTTCGGCAGGTATGAGTTATATAACTATTTTCCTTTCATTTAATTACACAAATTTTATAAGTTCTAATGACATATCTTTCCCTGCAACTGTGAAAATAAAATTTGCATTTCTCTGGTGCAGGATCATAATTGTATAGTTATCAACTGGAAATTGACAAAAGCACTTGTTATAGTTAGAAGCATGAACGACTTCATATATTTCCTTCACATTCTTCTCCAGGTAACTTCCCAATAAGCATCTTTTTAGAAGTTCCCCTTCTCTAACTTTTTTCATATCCATATATTCATAGAATAACAGTTCTTAGTTTGAAAAACATTTTCTGTTAGTCAATGTTATTGGCTTTTGCATGAATGAATATTCTGATAAATGAGTCAGAAGAGTTTTCTATATTAGGACTTTCTCAGTTTTTTTACCAGGCATCACAATAGTTATTAAGTTAGTTTTCTTCCTTTGCAAAATTTCAGGCTAAATAACTCTACCAAGTTGCCTTGTCACAGTTTAGGTTGGCTTTTGTTTCTCCTGAGTCAAGGGTGGTTGGTGCTGGAGATTTAGTTGATCATCCAAAGGAAATTGCATTTCATTACCTGAAGGGTTATTTTCTTATTGACTTGTTTGTTGTATTTCCTCTTCCTCAGGTAAATTTGAGGTTTCAATTTCCTTTCTTGTGTATTTTGAGATATCAGTTATTCAGTTATGATATGCTTCTTCTAATGAAAAAAGCTGATACTATGACAGAATCTGCAGCAACTACTGTTAATTGTTAAAAACTTATAGCTATAACGCACACACTTGAATAACTTCTATCTCTCTCAAAATAAATGCAGATAATGTTATTGTCTGTACTACCAAAATCATTGAGGGGAGCAAATTATGCTAAGAATGTTCTGCGTGCAGCGATCCTAGTGCAGTATATTCCCAGATTATTCAGATTTCTGCCTATGCTGTTTGGTCAATCTCCAGCAGGATTCATATTTGAGTCAGCATGGGCAAATTTCATTATAAATCTTCTCATTTTCATTCTAGCTAGCCATGTTGTTGGCTCTATCTGGTACCTATTTGCTCTACAGGTGAGTGATTCAATCAGAATCAAGGATTTTGATACAGTAAATGGAGGTTAACATTTGACTTGGTATGATTCTTCTTCTTCCAGAGGGTTAATCAATGTTTTCGAAATGCGTGCCAAAGTTCTAATATCCCTGGATGTCTGGCATTCATTGATTGTGGACATAGCCATGTTGGGGAAAATCAGCTTGGCTTATCATCAAACCAGTGGAACAACAATGCAGATGCTATTGCATGTTGGAATTCCTCTTCCACAGGTTCTTTTGCTTATGGGATTTATAACAATGCTGTTCCTCTTACTACACAAACAGACATCGTCACCAAATACATATATGCTCTATTTTGGGGGTTACAGGTATGCACTTCTTTTTATTCAGCTATGTAACTCAATGTAGAAATCTCAAATGCATATAAATGGTTTACTAACTCAGTATCAAACTAGTGAATGCATATGAATGGTTTAATATGTATAGAAATTATACCCAATTTGATCTTTATGCAGCAAATCAGTACTCTGGCCGGTAACCAAACACCAAGCGACTTTGTGTATGAAACCCTTTTTACTATAGCCATCATAGGAATGGGACTTTTGCTTTTTGCGCTTCTCATTGGAAACATTCAGAACTTTCTTCAAGGTCTTGGACGGAGGTAAAACTTACCTTATACTGCAACTTTTAAGCAAACCTTGATGATCAAGTGCTAATGTGTTTGGTGTTGAATCATGCTTGATTTTTTTTTTCTTCATTCTCTTTTATAGGAGGCTAGAAATGCAACTTAGACGCGGTGATGTTGAGCAATGGATGAGTCATAGGCGCTTACCAGAATACCTCAGAAGGTATAATATTTTCCCATTTTTCTTTGGGTTAAATATGTTTTTGGTCCTTCAAGTTTTTGTGAAATTTGGAATTGGTCCTTCTTTGAAACTTTTGACCAATTTAGTTCTTCTTCTTTAGAAATGTATCGATTTAGTCCTTTTAACCAGATTTTGTTAAGTTTATTTAATGTTTCAAGGACATTTTATGATAGTATTGAATTGTTACCCATTTTCGCTTAAATACTAACTCAAATATTATCATAAAACGCGTTTAAAACTTCAAATAAATTTAACAAAATTTGATTAAAAGGACTAAATCCACGCATTTCTATAGATGAAAGACTAAATTGGTCAAAAGTTTTGATGAGAGACTAATTCCAAATTTCACTGAAACTTGAGGGACCAAAAACATATTTAACCCTTTTTCTTTTCATGAATCACTTCAACATTATCAATGGACTATTTGTCTATTTTTTGTTTCAAGTCATTGGTTGTTAACTCCCACCCCCTCCCACAACTCCCTTCTTGGCAATGTCTCATGACCCAAAATCTAAGTTGTTAAAAGTTAAACAAACTGAAAAACATCACAGTTCTATGATGTAGAATGTCTATAGGCCAAAATTTCAGATGGTGTAACCTACTGTTGTCATTTTAGTATGTTTTAAGAATCCAAGTGTCAGTCTTGAGTTTCATGTGAAAAAAAAGAAGGTTGAGCAACATACAACAAACTTAAGGTTTTGAATTGAATGTGGTGTTATTCTCTTATGTGGTTTGGCTTGAGTATCATTAGTGTTGTGTCTCTCTAGTGAATCTTCCTATCCATCATTGTCATATGAAATAATGATCAAAGGAATGTAAAAGTGAATAAAAGATATGTTTGTCACGCAGGAGAGTACGAGAGGCTGAACGGTATAGTTGGACTGCAACAAGAGGGGTGAATGAAGCAACACTAATGGAGAACTTTCCAGAAGACCTCCAAATGGATATAAGACGCCATCTCTTCAAATTTGTTAAGAAAGTAAGCACTAGAATATCTGTTTCATAGATGACTAGGTATCATGCTTACACTTGAATGGTTTGCAATATGTAGTTTAGAACAATTTTGATGGAAAACATTATGCCCTCATGATGAATCCATGTATTGAGGCAATTGTGTGAACAATCATGAAAGCTTTTGAAGATGGTATATTTACATTCTTACTCTAACAATTTTGTAACCATGACATGAGGATCTAAATCTTCAGGTTCGAATATTTGCTCTGATGGATGAACCTGTCTTAGATGCCATTTGTGCGAGACTGAGACAAGCTACTTACATTAAAGGAAGTAGAATTTTGAGTCAAGGTAGTGTGGTAGAGAAGATGGTATTCGTGGTGCGTGGCAAATTGGAGAGCATTGGAGAAGATGGTATTAGAATTCCTTTATCTGAAGGAGATGTTTGTGGTGAAGAACTTCTGACATGGTATCTTGAGCATTCTTCTGTCAGCGCAGGTATAACAATATATATCAATATACCTTCTTTCTTTTGTTTTTCACCTGGATCCTCCTTCAGAAACTACTCTGTTAGAGACATGTTGTAGCATTACTTGGTGCAATGGTAATGTGCTTGATGACTTAACATTCTAAATCAGAGATCAAAAGTATAGACAACAAACTCTACATTATGAAAAAACTTGATTCAACTCTGGTTGTTTATGCAATCACAAATACAATTTATAGACTCACATGTTTGTTTCTGACCGTCGAACTCAAAACATATAAAAACAGCTATAAACTGGTTAATTCATTAACTATCCACAACAGTTAATACATTTATCACACTCAGCGGATAACCTACAACGGCTAATACATTAACTACTCATAGTTAAATCATTTAAGTTTATTCAAAATCCAACAAAAAGTTTTATAAGAGCATAGTTCATCAATTTGAGTATGCAGATGGCAGAAGAGTAAGGCTTCCAGGACAGAAGTTGCTTAGCAACAGAACAGTAAGATGCTTAACAAATGTAGAAGTACTTTCACTGAGAGCAGAAAACCTTGAAGAAGTCACAATCCTTTTCACAAGATTCTTGCGTAGTTTGCGTGTTCAAGGAGCCTTAAGGTCATTCCCTTCTCCTATATCTATGTTTGTGATTCAGCATAGTCTTCTCAACTTTTCTTTTCAGAACAATTAGTACATTATGTGCATTATGAAGTTTTAAGTCTGGCTCAGTGTTTGTACTTCATAAGTTTGAAGTGTATGACTAACATATCTTTGATAATTGTGTTATTTTAGGTATGAATCACCTTATTGGAGATCCCTTGCAGCAATCCGTATTCAGGTTGCATGGAGATACAGAAAGAAACGATTAAGCCATGTTAATTCAGACTTTCAAAATAAACATTGAGATGATTGTGGATTAATATTAGATTAGATGGAGATATGTGGGAAACTGGATGTGTGAATAAACGATAAATATGATAACATGATTCTTTAGCACTTTCTCCCCAAATTTGCAAAGGTTAAATTGGATTGGCTATTTCTTGCTAAATTTATCATATTTCAGAGATGAATAATGCTGATTTGGTTTCCATTAACAGCACAAAAATACTACAATTATTTTTTTGAATAATTTTTATCTCTCACTATTCTCATATGATTGAACTCCTTTGTTTTATTTCAATTGAATAATATTATGTCATCTTATTTATTTATAATAAATACAATATACGTGATGAGCAACAGTAAAACATTCTTATTCTTGACCATTCCTTACATTAAAACATTAATCTATTTATGGAAGTAGAAATAATTCAAGTCACCAAATAATAAATCTCTTTCTTGATTTTAACTTCTTAAACCAATTAGTATCTGTATAGTTTTGCTTTGCAATGTCAATGGTGAAAGCAACAATTGAATTCAATGATGGAAAGATAGTCATAGGTGTTCACAATCCAGTCACTTAAAAAAAAATCGAAAATTAATAATCGATTAAAAGTGAAGTTTTTTCGGATTGATTTAGATATTTCTTTCATTCTAGCATCGAGAAGTTTGGATCCCGGTTTGAAAATTTCAAACTAATTTAAATCAAATCGAACTAAAATCGGCTATTTAAATATTATCATATTATTCTATTATTTCACTTTGTTGGGTTTTTTATATTTTTTTCATATGAATTATAGTCAAATTGGTTATATATATATATATATATATATATATATATATATATATATATATATATATATATATATATATATATATTGTACTGTATGATCTATCGACATCTCTAGCTAGACCATCGGTCAGGCAACCAAGAATAAGCGGTCGAAGACTGCTCACTACAGGCGGACAATTCCTTGGGTTGTTGATGTGTCAATCTTTCCATAGTGCTTTAAAGGAGGTCGATTGAATGGTCTCCGCGTTCATTCCAATTGAACTTTGTCTCCACAATTATGGGAACCTCCGCTAGGACGTATGACCCTCCGGTCAGGCGGCCGCACCAAAACTGAATCAGTAAATTAAAGTAATACAAGTCAGTAATCAAGTTTAAAAAGCAATTGGACCATGATTAAGAAAACCCTAATCACGGGCCCATGTCAAAAACGATAAATAAGAGCCCAAGGTAAGTTGGTGAGGACTTTTTCTTCGCATTTATTACAACATTAATTGTACTTACTCGAACGGACTTGAACTGACTTAAGTATCAGAACCTTATAGACAGGTACCCCGATCGTCTGGACAACTGAGCGGGTGAAAGCTAGAAGAAATCGAACGAGAGAAAGGAGGAGCGATCGAACGGTGGAAAGTTGTACAAAAGACTTAAGGATAATTTAAGTGTTGGAGATAGGTGCTTGGCCCCTATACCCAAAAAATTTTGGCGCCCACCATGGGGCCGAACAGTTATTGATAAACAACATACACATATAACATGACAAGCAACGTTGAAGGAAGAGGAATGGCCAACGATCAAGTAGATACCAGGGAGATGATTAAGATGCTACAACAGAGGATGAATGATATGTAGAGGAATTATGAAGTGCAATTGCGTATCGTGCAAGAAGAAAACTTCACTCTTAGGCAAAAAGGGATCCCATTCCTTCAACCCCAACCATGTCAGATCCCGCTCGACTGAGCCGGGTGCAATCGAGAGTGGAAGAGGAGCATCAGGTGAGTCGCCTTCATCTTACTAGGATCGACTGATCCAACGGCCGCAAGTGGAGAAAACCTTAGTTTCTCGGGGAATCTCAATCCCCACCGTAGTAGAAAGCTTTAGAGCCAGGGCGGGCACTCGTCTCGGGTGGTAGTGCATGCAGAAGGTCGTTTCCCCTTCACTCCATTCATCCTTGAAACCTCACTGCCCGATCGATGGAAGGTGCCGACTTTTGACAAGTACGATGGGACAACCAACTCGAATAATCATCTACGGACTTTCACCTATCAGATGATGTTTCATTCGGTGAGCGACCCAATCTGGTGCCACATTTTCTCATCGTCCCTGACAGGGGAAGCGTTGGAGTGGTTCTCTGAGTTACCACCCAACATCATCGATTGTTTCGCTACGCTGAAAGCAAGGTTCAACACCCAGTTTGCCCCGCTCCGACCGGCCACTCTCATGCCGGAGGGCCTAGTTAACATCTGTTAGGAGGACGACGAATCCTTAAGGAGATATCTGGATCGATATAACTGAATGTCAGTCAAAATCAAAGACCTTAGCGACGAGATCACCCGACACCACTTCTCTTATGGCCTGCAGCCCGGTGTCTTCGCAAATAAGATAAGTTGCAAGAAGCCGAAGACCATGAAGGAGTTGAGGGAACGAACGACATAGTTTATCCAGATGGAGGATATGCAAAACTTTAGGGCCCGAAATAAGGAAATGGAGTACACGATCGTCGAGAAGAATGCCCCGAGGCCAAGCAAACCGACTGCCACACCAGCCGAACGAAAGGGCCCTAAATTCACCACTTATACGCCGCTAGCCGTTCCTAGAGATAAAATATTACAAGAAGCATTCAACATTGATTCTCTTTCACCTCCAAGAAAGAAACCACCACCTTTGGACGCCGATGGTAGCAAGCATTGCCAGTACCATCGAATGATCGGTCACACGACGGAGGAATGTCACACCCTCAGGGACAAAATAGAGGAGCTTATCCAGCAGGACAGTTGAAAAAATATGTCAAGCAGGACCGCTCTAAGCGTAGCCTGGAGAGGAAGAATAGTCCAATACGAGCGTCCTTTTGGTCAAGCAGGAATGACTGACCAAGGAGAGAGTCCGAGCAGAAGAGGGAGAGTTCCTCTAGAAGACGACACCGCAGTCGGAGCAGAAGCAAGAACAGAAGTCGAGACAAACCTCTGTGAGGGTACATTAACACGATCTTTGGAGGATTCGTCAAAGGAGGATCCAGCTCATCCACCCGGAAGAGACATGTCCGAGCGTTGAAGTCTCTACACTTGATGGAGAAGAAAGTGCGATCCATGCCGCTAATCACCTTCACCGACGATGACTTCAAGGCGCCTGATCCGGACCATGATGACCTGATGGTTATCTCCATCGAGGTGGTGGAGTACGAAATAGGGAAGGTTCTGGTGGACCAGGGAAGCTCCGTCAACATCTTATATTAGAAAACTTTCCAGAAGATAATCATATCCGAGGATCTGATCGTCCCCTACAACGAGCAAATCGTTGACTTTTCGGGCAAACGGGTGGACACACAAGGATACTTAGATCTACACACCAGAATCAATTCGAGGCACGACGACCGAGAGGTAAGAGTCTGATACCTGTTGGTTGAGGCTAACACCTCCTATAATGTTTTGTTAGGAAGGCCGCGTCTGAACGCCTTTGGAGCCATCATCTCCACTTTGCACCTGACAATGAAGTTCCCATCCGATAAGGAGACCATCTGCACAGTACATGCCGATCAATAGATCATGAGAGGATGCTATGCGACCGAATTGAAGGTTGTCCCATACACCCGACCGAGGAAGCATCACCGATTGGAAGTCGCGATGACTGATCTGGACCAGCGGACCAATACGGGAAACTAAGGATCTGTCGATTGGAACGAAAGCGGAGCAGGCAACAAAGTTGGGTAGTCAGTTGAATCTTGACGAGGAGAAGCTCCTAGCCGACGTGATCTACAGAAATAAGAATCTATTCGCTTGGACAGCCGCATATATGTCGAGCATCCATCCGGATGTTATGTCCCACAAACTGACAATCTTCAAAGAAGCTCGACCGGTGGCTCGGAAGAAAATGAAGATGGGCGAGGAGCGAAGGCAGATGATGGAAGGAGAAGTGAAGAAGCTCTTGGAGGTAGGCTTCATCTGGGAAATCAAGTACACCACCTAGTTATCCAATGTGGTGATGGTGAAGAAATCTAGTGGGAAGTGGAGAATGTGCACAAACTTCACAGACCTCAAAAGGCGTGCTCGAAGGATGCCTACCTGTTGCCGAGCATCGATCGATTGGTCAATGGGGCTTCTAGGCACAATTTTCTAAGTTTTATGGATGCCTACTCGGGATACAACCAGATCCCAATGTATGCCCCTTATTGATCCAAAACCGCGTTCATCACCGATCAGGTGAACTACTTCTACGATGTAATATTGTTCGGTCTAAAGAACGCAGGGGCCACCTATAAAGTCTCATGGATCGGATCTTCAACGATCAGATTAGTCGGATCATGGAAGTCTATGTTGATGACATGGTGGTAAAATCTTAGACAATCGGCGAGCATGCCCGCAACCTAGAGGAAATCTTCCACCAAGTTCGAAAATACAACATGCGGCTGAATCCAGAGAAGTGCGTGTTTAGGGTGCTAGCCGAAAAGTTCCTCGGGTTTATGCTCACCGCTCGAGGGATAGAAGTCAATCCTAAAACGTGCATAACCATTATAGACATGAGGAGCCCGAAAAACCTCAAGGAGATCCAGCGATTAATCGGTCGATTCACGTCGCTCGCCCGTTTCCTACCCAGGCTGACAGAGTGGATTAAGCTTATCCTTAAGATGATGAAGAAGCAAACAACTGACAAATGGGACGAACAATGTGAGAACGCGTTTCAAGAAATCAAAGCCATGATTGTCAGCCCTCCATTATGTGTCGATCGGTCGCCAATCTCCCTTTGTAGCTATACCTATCGGTGTCGGATGACATCATTAGTGCATCATTGGTACAAGAAAACCCAGACCAACGACCACTGTACTTCATCAACTGGATGTTGCAGGACTTGGAGACAAGGTACCAACTTGTAGAAAAAATTGCACTGTCCTTGCTGACGGTCGCTCGACGTCTCTGCCAATATTTCCAAAGTCATCATATCGTCGTCCGAACCGATCATCCTATTGCTAAAATCCTTAGAAAACCCAATCTGGCGAGAAGGATATTAGCCTAGTCGGTGGATCTCTCAAAGTTTGGCCTAAAATATGAGCTACGCGGGTCTATAAAGGGTCAACACGGACAACGAATGTCAGTTCATCGATAAAAAGCTGAGAGACTTCTATAAACAAGTGTGAATCAGACACTTGACAAGCTTGATCGAGCATCCTCATACGAACGGCCAGGCGGAAGCCATGAATAAAATCATCGTGGCAGAATTGAAAAAGAGGTTAGGAAAAGCGAAAAGAGCATGGGTTGACGAACTACCGCACGTACTATGGGCTTATCGTTGCACATCGCACTACACAACGAGAGAATCTCCATTCAATCGCACGTACGGAATAGATGCCATGCTACTGGTCGAAGTAGGAGAGGAAACAATAAGGCGGGGAATACAGGATATGGACGTCAACTCCAAGCAAATAAGGCAAGAGCTGGACCTGCTGGTCGAGCGACTGTACGTGCAGAGGCTTGCAAAAGAATGGTGGCAAGGAGGTACAACGAGAAGGTCAAGCCAAGGAGCTTCGCTAAAGGAGTTTTGGTGTGGAGAAAGACCAACGGTGCGAGGAAGAAATTCGCCCACAGGAAGTTGGCCCCCAACTGGGAAAGACCATACCAAGTGACCGAGGACCTGAGCAATGGAGCCTATTGGTTGGAGTACCTGAGCGGGAAGGACATATCAAACACTTGAAATGCCACGCACCTGAAAATGTATTATAGTTGATGTTGTAACCAAGCTATTCGAATCAATAAACGAGGGTATTTCTTCCAATTGACTCACACATTTAATTTGAAGTACAATGAAAGATAGGCCGAACAAGGGTCTCTATGGGACCTCACCAAATAAGCCTATTCAATCAAAGGGTGAGCTTCCCCGAAAGCCCTGGTCGAATAACACACACCCGAGCGGTCAAAACCCTGATAGGGTACAATAGTGACACGCGCTGTCAAACTAACGCCTCTATTGGGCTTCGAAAAAAACTTAGCCAAAAACATCGGCACTCGAGTATAGTTTATATTGAGCCGTTCGAGTGGCTAAGGTACCAATAACACCGAAAAACGAGTGGTCCAACGACTAAATATCTAAAGCGCAAATTGAGGTTTGGAAGGTTTGGAAGGGCCCGTCTAGGTCGTCGAGCACGTCGGGTCGTCGGGTCGTCCGGGCCATCAAGACCGTCCGGGTCGTTGGGCCTGTACGAGTTGTCAAGTTCGTCCGTGTCGTCGAGACTGACGACCCGGATAGTCTCGATGCTCCGGACGAACTCGACACCGAGGACAGGCCCGACGACTCAGACGGGCCCGACGACCAAGATGGGCCAAACGATCCATACATGCCTAACAACCCTGACGTGCTCGATGACCCTGACGTGCTCGACGACCCTGACGTGCTCGACGACCTAGACGGGCCCGACGACCCGAACGGTCCCAACGAGTCGGACGAACACAACATCCTGGATGGACACGACGGCCCAGATGGGTCAGAGGATCCAAACCGGTTCGACGACCTAAACGGGTTCGATGATCTGTACAGGCTGGACGACGTGGATAGGACACACAACCCGAACGGACCTGACTACTCGAACGATCTCGACAACCAAAACGAGCCCGACGATCGATACGGGCGTAACGACCCCGACGACCTAGACAGGCCCAAAAACCAGGACGGTCCTGTCGACCCGGACATGTCTGAAGACTCATACGGGCCAAACTATCCAAACGGGCCGTAAGGTTTGGAGTCTCCCGTCAAGGACTTCGGGCCCATCAGGGTCATCAAGACCGTCGGGGTCGTTGGGCTCGTACGAGTTGTCGAGTTTGTTCGTGTCGTCGGGACTGTCCGAGTCGTCATTCCCGTCTAGGTCGTCGGGCCCGTTCAGGTCGTCGGACCCGTTTGGATTGTCGGGCCCGCCCGGATCATTTGGACTGTCTGGATAGTCTCTCCCGTCATGGTCATCAAGGTCGTCCGAGTCGTAAGGACCATCCTTTTCGTCGAGGTCGTCGTGCCCGTCTGGGTCATCGGCCGCTTCCAAGTTGTTGGGTTGTCCTGGTCGTTATGCTTGTCCGGGTCGTCGAGCCTATTCGGGTCATCAGACCCGTGTGGATTGTCGGACCCGTTTGAATCATTAGGCTCGTCCAAACCGTCGAGCCCGTCTGGGTAGTCGCGCTTGTCAAGGTCATCGGGGTCGTTCGGATCATTAGTCCCGTTCGGGTCGTCATGCCCATCCACATCATCCGGTTGTCAAATCCGTTCGGGTTTTCGGGCTAATCCGTGTCGTTGGGCATGTCGAGATAATTAAGGTCTTCTGGATCGTCGGGCCTGTCGTTGTCATCAGCACGTCTAGGTCTTCAGACCCGTCCAGTTTGTTGGGTAGATTTAGGTCTCTGGGCCTATTCGGGCCTTAGGGCCCGTTCGGGTCATCGAGCCCATCTAGGGCTTCAGACTTGTCTGAGTGATTGGACATGTTTGGCTCATCGGGCTTGTTTGAGTCTTCAGACCCGTTCGGGTCGCTCGGCTCGACTTGATCTTTGACTCTGACTTATTGTAGCATTATTTGAGGGGACATCACCAGATAAGCCTATTCAATTAAAGGGTGAGCTTCCCCGAAAGCCCTGGTCGAATAGCACACACCCGAGCGGACAAAACCCTGATAGGGTACAATAGTGACACGCACTGTCAAACTAACGCCTCTATTGGGCTTCGAAAAAAACATAGCCAAAAACACCGACACTCGAGTATAGGTTATATTGAGCCGCTCGAGTGGCTAAGGTAACAATAACACTGAAAAACGAGTGGTCCAACGACTAAATATCTAAAGCGCAAATTGAGGTTTGGAAGGTTTGGAAGGGCTCGTCTAGGTCGCTGAGCACATCGGATCGTCGGGTCTTCCGGATCATCAAGATCGTCCGGTTCGTTGGGCCTGTACGAGTTGTCGAGTCCATCCGTGTCATCAAAACCGACGACCCGGATAGTCCTGACGCTCTGGACGAACCTGACACCCAGGACAGGCCCGACAACCCGGACGTGCCTGACGATCCAAACGGGCCCGACGACCAAGATGGGCCAGACGATCCATAAATGCCTAACAACTCTGACGTGCCCGACGACCCGAACGGTCCCAACGAGCCGGACGAACCCAACATCCTAGATGGACACGACGACCCGAATGGGTCAGACGATCCAAACCGGTTCAACGACCCAAACGAGTCTGATGATCTGTACAGGCCCGACGACGTGGATAGGACACACAACCCGAACGAACCCGACTACTCGAACGATCTCGACAACCAAGACGAGCCCGACGATCGATATGGGCGTAAAATCCCGACGGTCCCGACGACCTAGACGGGCTCGAAAATCCGGACGGTTATGTTGACCCGGACATGTCTGACGACTCATAGGGGCCAGACTATCCAAATGGGCCATCCGGGTCATCAAAACCGTCGGGGTCGTTGGGCTCGTACGTGTTGTCGAGTTTGTCGGTGTCGTCGGGACCGTCTGAGTCATCGTTCCCATCTAGGTCGTCGGGCCCGTTCAGGTCGTCGGACTTGTTCAGGTCGTCGGACCCATTTGGATTGTCGGGCCCGCCCAGATCATTGGGACCATTTGGATAGTCTCTCCTGTCAGGGTCATCATGCTCGTCCGAGTCGTAAGGACCATCCTTTTCGTCGGGCTCGTCGGGGACGTCGTGCACGTCTTGGTCATCGGCCCCTTCCAAGTCGTTGGGCCTGTCCTGGTCATCATGCTTGTTCGGGTCGTCGAACCTATTCTGGTCATCAGGCCCGTCTGTATCGTCAGGCCCATTTAGGTCATCAGACCCGTCTTGATTGTCGGGCCCATACGAGTTGTCGAGTTCGTCCGTGTCGTCGAAACCGAAGACCCGGATAGTCCCAACGCTCCGGACGAACCCGAGACCCAGGACAAGCCTGACGATCTGGACGGGTCCGACGATCCAAACGAACCTGACGACCAAGATGGGTCAGACGATCCATACATGCCTAACAACCCTGACCTGCTCGACGACCTAGATGGGCCCGACGACACGAACGGTCCCAACGATCCGAACGAAACCGACATCCTAGACGGACACGACGACCCAAATGGGTCCGACGATCCAAACCGGTTTGATGACCCAAAGCGGTCCGATGATCCGTACAAGCCCGATGACGAGGACAAGACCAACGACCCGAACGGCCCTAATTACCCGAACGATCTCGACAACAAAGACGAGCCCAACAACCCGGATCATTGGGACCATCTATATAGTCTCTCCCGTCAGGGTCATCAAGCTCGTCCGAGACGTAAGGCCCGTCCTTTTCGTCGGGCCCGTCGGGGTCGTCGTGCCCGTCCGAGTCATCGGCCCCTTCCTGGTTGTCATGCTTGTCCGGGTCGTCGAGCCTATTCGGGTCATCAGGCCCTTCTGTATCGTCGGACCCATTCGGGTTATCAGACTCGTCTGGATTGTCAATCCCGTCTGAATCATTGGCCCCGTCCAAACCGTTGAGCCCGTCCAAACCGTCGAGCCCATCTGGGTAGTCGTGCTTGTTAGGGTCATCGAGGTCGTTCGGATCATTAGGCCCGTTCGGGTTGTCGTGCCCATCCGGATCATCCGGTTGTCGGGCTGATCCGTGTCATTGGCCATGTGGGGATCATTGAGGTCTTCTAGATCGTCGGGTCTGCCGTTGTCATCAGGCACGTCTAGGTCTTCAGACCCGTCCATTTTGTTGGGCAGATTTGGGTCTTTGGGCAACTTCGGGCCTTAGGGCCCGTTCGGGTCATTGAGCCCGTCTGGGGCTTCAAACTTGTTCGGGTGATTGGGCATGTTTGGGTCTTCGAACCCGTTCGGGTCGCTCGACTTGATCTTTGACTCTTACTTATTCTAACATTTGGGGGGACCAAGCTATTCGAATCAATAAACGAGGGTATTTTCTCCAATTGACTGACACATTTAATTTGAAGTACAGTGAAAGATAGGCCGAACAAAGGTCTCTACGGGACCTCACCAGATAAGCCTATTCAATCAAAGGGTGAGCTTCCCCGAAAGCACTGGTTGAATAGCACACACCCGAGTGGTCAAAACCCTGATAGGGTACAATAGTGACAAGCGCTATCAAACTAACGCCTCTATTGGGCTTCGAAAAACACTTAGCCAAACACCGACACTCGAGTATAGTTTATATTGAGCCACTCGAGTGGCTAAGGTAACAATAACACCGAAAAACGAGTGGTCCAACGACTAAATATCTAAAGCGCAAATTGAGGTTTGGAAGGGCCGGTCTAGGTCGTCGAGCACATCGAGTCCTCGGGTCGTCCGGGTCATCAAGATCGTCCGGGTCGTTGGGCCCAGACGAGTTGTCGAGTTCGTCCGTGTCGTCCAAACCGACGACCCGGATAGTCCCGACGCTCCGGACGAACCCGACACCGAAGACAGGCCTGACGACCCGAACGGGCCCGACGATCCAAACAAGACCAACGACCAAGATGGGCCAGACGATCCATACATGCCTAACAACCCTGTCGTGCCCGACGACCCAGACGCGCTAGAAGACCTAGACGGGCCCGACGACCCGCACGGTCCCAACGATCCGGACGAACCCGACATCCTGGACGGACACGACGGCCCGAATGGGTCCGACGATCCAAATCGGTTCAACGACCCAAACCGGTCCGATGATTCGTACAAGCCCGATGACGCGGACAGAACCAACGACCCGAACGGTCTCGACAACAAAGACGAGCTCGAAGATCTATATGGGCGTAACGACCCCGACGGTCTCGACAACCTAGACGGACCCGACAACCCGGACGGTCGCATCGACCCGAACATGTCTGATGACTCATACGGGCCAGACTATCCAAACGGGTCGTAAGGTTTGGAAGCTCTTGTCTAGGACGTCGGGCCCATCTGTGTAATCAAGACCGTCGGGGTCGTCGGGCTCGTTCGAGTTGTCGAGTTTGTCCATGTCGTCGGGACCATCCGAGTCGTCGTTCCCGTCTAGGTCGTCGGACCTGTTCAGGTCGTCGGAGCCGTTTGGATTGTCGGACCCGTCCAAATCATTGGGACTGTTTGGATAGTCTCTCCCGTCAGGGTCATTAGGCTCGTCCGAGACGTAAGGCCCATCCTTTCGTCGGGCCCGTCGGGCTCATAGTGCCCGTCCGGGTCATCGGCCCCTTCCAAGTCGTTGGGCTCGTCCTGGTCGTCATGCTTGTCTGGGTCGTCGAGTCTATTCGGGTCATTAGGCCCTTCTGTATCGTCTGGCCCATTCAGGTCATCAGACCCGTCTGGATTGTCGGGCCCTTCTGAATCATTTGGCCCATCCAAATCGTCGAGCCCGTCTGGGTAGTCGTGCTTGTTAGGGTCATTGGGGTCGTTCGGATCATTATGCCCGTTCGGGTCGTCGTGCCCATCCGCATTATCCGGTTGTCGGATCCGTTCGGGTTTTTGTTCTCATCCGTGTCGTTGGGCATGTGGGGATCATTGAGGTCTTCTAGATCGTCGGGTCTGTCGTTGTCATCAGGCACGTCTAGGTCTTCAGACCCGTCCATTTTGTTCGGCAGATTTGGGTCTTTGGGCCTGTTCAGGCCTTAGGGCCCGTGCGGGTCATCGAGCCCGTCTGGGGCTTCAGACTTGTCCGGGTGATTGGACATATTTGGCTCGTCGGGCATGTTTGGGTCTTCGGGCCCGTCCGGGTCGCTCGATTTGATCTTTGACTCTGACTTATTGTAGCATCATTTAGGGGGACCAAGCTATTCGAATCAATAAACGAGGGTATTTCTTCCAATTGACTGACACATTTAATTTGAAGTGCAGTAAAAGATAGGCTGAACAATGGTCTCTACGGGACCTCACTAGATAAGCATATTCAATCAAAGGGCGAGCTTCCCCAAAAGCCCTGGTCGAATAGCACACACCCGAGCGGTCAAAACCCTAATAGGTTACAATAGTGACACGCGCTGTCAGACTAACGCCTCTATTGGGTTTCGAAAAAAACTTAGCCAAAAACACCGACACTCGAGTATACTTTATATTGAGCCGCTCGAGTGGCTAAGGTAACAATAACACCGAAAAACGAGTGGTCCAACGACTAAATATCTAAAGCGGAAATTGAGGTTTGGAAGGGCCCGTCTAGGTCGTCGAGCACATCGGGTCGTCGGGGTCGTCCGGGTCATCAAGACCGTCCGGGTCGTTGGGCCCGTACGACTTGTCGAGTCCGTTCGTGTCGTCGAAACCGAAGACCCGGATAGTCCCGACGCTCCGGACGAACCTGACACCTAGGATAGGCACGACAAATCGGACGGGCCCGATGACCTAGACGCGCTCGACGACCTAGACGGGCCTGACGACCCGAACGGTCCCAACGATCCAGACGAACCCGACATCCTGGACGGACTCGATGGCCCGAATGGGTCCGACGATTCAAACCGGTTCGACGACCCAAATTGGTTCGATAATCCGTACAAGCCCGACGACGCGGACAAGACCAACGACCGGAACGGGCCTCACTACCCGAACGGTCTCGACAACCATGACGAGCCCGACGATCAATACGGGCGTAACGACCCCGACGGTCCCGACGACCTAGACGGGGCCTACAATCCGAACGGTCCCGTCGACCCGGACATGTCTGACGACTCATACGGGCAAGACTATCCAAACGGGCCGTAAGGTATTTAGTCGTTCCCGTCTAGGTCGTCGTTCCCGTCTAGTTCGTCGGGCCCGTTCAGGTCGTCGAACCCGTTTGGATTGTCGGGCCCGTCCGGATCATTGGGACTGTCCGGATAGTCTCTCCGGTCAGGGTCATCAAGCTCATCCGAGTCGTAAGGCCCGTCCTTTTCGTCGGGCCCGTCGGGGTCGTCATGCCCGTCCGGGTCATCGGCTCCTTCCAATTCGTTGGACCTGTCATGGTCGTCATGGTTGTCCGGGTCGTCGAGCCTATTCGGGTCATTAGGCCCTTTTGTATCGTCGAGCCCATTCAGGTCATCAGACCCGTCTGGATTGTCGGGCCCGTCTAAATCATTGGGTCATTGGGGTCGTTCGGATCATTAGGCCCGTTCGGGTCGTCGTGCCCATCCGGATCATCCGATTGTCGGATCCGTTCGGGTTTGCGGGCTCATCCGTGTCGTTGGGCATGTCGGGATCATTGAGGTCTTCTGGATCGTCGGGCCTTTCGTTGTCATCGAGCCCATCTAGGGCTTCAGACTTGTCTGAGTGATTGGACATGTTTGGCTCGTCGGGCATGTTTGGGTCTTCGGATCCGTCCGGATTGCTCCACTTGATCTCTGACTCTGACTTATTGTAGCATTATTTGGGGGGCCTAACCCACCTAGCCCTAACCCACTAGAGAGGGGGCTTCGGGGGTTGGGGCTTTTTCTTGGCCCCCTCATTTGAACCCCCTAAAAGAGGAGTTTATGAAGAGTGTACCAGAGCTGACCTATGGGCTAGGGACCAAATTGACACCTCTAATCCCCATACCAATTTGCATCTGAGTATCCAACCATTTCTTCATTTCCCCTTAACAGCAAAACTCCAAAAGTTTCTGTCCCATGTAAGTATCTAAAGATTCGTTTCACAGCTGTGAGATGTGAGACCTTGTGATCTTGCATGAATCTACTAGCTACACCAACACTAAATCTTAAATCAGGCATTGTGTTACACAATTACCTTAAGCTACCAACCATGCTTATGTACATGACAAGGTCAACACCCTCTTCTTCAGAGTTGCTTTCCAACTTTAAACCAGATTTAACAGGAGTGGTGGCAGTGTTGCTATGCTGCATATTGTATTTTTTGAGCAAGTCACGCGCATATTTAGTTTGATGCATAACCACTCCGCTATGCTGCATATTGTATTTTTTGAGCAAGTCACGCGCATATTAAGTTTGGTGCATAACCACTCCACTTGATATTTCAGTGAATTCAATGCCTAGAAAATAATTCAGTTTTCCAAGGTCATTCATTTCAAACTCCTTCATCAGCTCCTCCTTGCACTCTTTTATTAAACCCTCATTGTTCCCCGTGATCAAAAGATCATCAACACAGAGACATATGATGACTCTTCAATCAACTATGTTGTTCTCATAGTTTTTCACATATAACCCATATTTTGACATGCATTTCAAAAACCCAACTTTCTCAAGAAACCCATCAATCCGCTTGTTCCAAGCCCTTGGGCTTGCTTCAACCCATATAAGGCCTTTTTTAGCCTATACACTTTATGTTTTCCAACTTCGTTCACAAAGCCACTAGGTTGGTGAACATACACCTCCTCTTGTAGTGGACCGTTCAAAAACACAGATTTTACATCTAATTGATGTAAAATCCAACTCTCATTCGTTGCCATAGCCACAACTAATCTCACAGTTTCGATTATGGCCACAGGCGCATAGACTTCACCGTAATTTACACCAGCTTTCTGCATGAAGCCTTTGGCCACAAGCCTGGCTTTATGCCTCACCACAATGCAGATTTTACATCTAATTGATGTAAAATCAAACTCTCATTTGTTGCCATAGCCACAACTAATAATCTCACAGTTTCGATTATGGCCACAGGCGCATAGACTTCACCGTAATTTACACCAGCTTTCTGCATGAAGCCTTTGGCCACAAGCCTGGCTTTGTGCCTCACCACATCACCATTTGCGTGCACTTTGACTTTGTAAATCCATTTGAGTAATGGGCTTCCTGTTTGGTGGAAGCTCCACTAACTCCCAAGTTTGATTCCTTTTGATAGAATCAATTTCCTCCTCCATAGCTTTCCACCAATGACCATATCTTGCTGCTTCTTTGAATGAAATGGGTTTAGATTTTGCAATTAGTGCAAAGTGAACAAGGTTTCCCTCTGTTGTTACCGTTGCATCATGAGACATGTCATAATCACGAAGATAAGAGGGAAGTTGTCATACCTTCCCTGATTTTCTCGTGGTCTGCGTAGTGGAGTTATCTTGACCTGCCGAACTTTCTTCTTCCATCATGATTTTTGAACCACTCACTTCTTCTATGTTAGTTCTCTAACTCCAGCCTGATGACTCATCAATGTAAACATCCCTACTTGCTGACACCTGCTTCAAAATGGGGTCATATACCTCGTAGCCACCTGTCTCATGATAGCCAATCATAATTTGCAGTTTGCTTCTGTCATCTAGCTTTTTCCTCTACTGTTCGGGTACGTGTTTGAAGCATAAAGAACCAAAGATCCTTAGGTGTGCAACATCTGGTTTTTCTCCTGACCACGTCTCTTCATGAGTCATCATCTCCAGCCGTTTAGTGGGAGATCTGTTTATCACATATGTGGCTGCATTGGCTGCTTCTCCCCAGAAATAGTTTGGTAAGTTCTTATTTTTCAGCATACACCTTATCATGTTTAGGAGCGTCCTATTCCTTCTTTCCGCAGCTCCATTGTGCTGAGGGGTATATGGTGGGGTGAACTCATGAATAATTCCCTCCTTTTCACAAAAATCAGCAAATTCAGTTGAGGCATATTTTCCTCCTCCATCAGACCTCAACACCTTCACGTTACATCCACTCTACCTTTCAACCAATTTCTTGAATCTTTTGAACACAGAGAACACCTCATTCTTCCTCTTTATCGGGTAGGACCACATTTTCCTGGTAAAATCATCAACAAACGTTATTATATACCTGTTTCCACTAGGTGTCTCAGCCTGCATTGGTCTACACACATCAGAGTAAATCACACCAAGTTTCTCAGTGGCTTTGGTTGGAACAAACTTTTTGAATCTTGGTCTAGTCTGTTTGCATTGAATGCCTCCTTTGCAAACTTCATTTGGAACTCTGACTTCTGGCAGCCCAATAACCATTTTCTTTTGGCTTAGTTGGTGCAGATGTTGAAAGTTCAAGTGTCCAAATCTGTTATGCCACAACCACTCATCTTTATCTATTGAAGTGGCAAAACATTGGTGCCTTCGAGTGTTCATAGCAACTCGGAACGTTCTTCTTGCTATCATATACACTCAGTCCATTCTCCTTCATCTCCATAATGAAACCTTTCTACTGCAGTTGGCCAAGGCTTCACAGGTTTGTCTTCAAACCTGGCACATATAGCACATCATCAATAACCACTTCTCTATCATTAGAGTCTCTCAACACCACACGACCAACACCTTATGAGTTTAAGCTGCTGTCATCTGCAAATCTAATCTTGCATCAATCTTAATGAACTAATCTCTTCTACCTGTCATGTGTGTGGAACATTCGGAGTCTAGGTACCATGAGGATTTTTCATCTGTACTAATATCATTGGTCTTGACCATCAACATTACAACATCTGAATCTGAAGAGGCAGCCTCATCTTTAGCCAAATTGGCTTGATTCTTGGACTTGTTCTTGGCACCTTCACCCTTCCAACACTCTCCAGGACTGGTTTCAATTATGTTGCTTTGCTGCCAAGCTCTCCAGGACCGGTTTCAATTATGTCTGCCACATCTTGGAACTGAAACACAGCCTTCATCTTTATTTTCCAATCATCAAACAGTGGTAGTGCACCTTGGATTGTGCTTCCATTCCCAGCCATCTGGACTCTGTGAATGCAAGAACCTATCAATCTTTGATACCTACACCGCTTCTTGATATTCTTTAAGATTGCCTTTCGCAGGACTATGCACTCTCACAGGACGAACTGTGCTCTTGATACCATATTCAACATAAAGACAAACTATTGAGAAAAGTAAAGAAACAGAATCTTGAAACTGTGATAAGAACAGAAGCTCTAAAAGGTAATAATATGAGACGTACACCTCGTTTTATTCATCTACTTCTCTCTTTTACTTTTCTTTTAATATGTTTTGGGTCTTTACTTTTCTTTTTCTCTACTAAGTCGCGCACCTCCCTTTCTTTTTTTACTGCACTACATTTTTCCTCTTTACACCCATTATTTTATATTTTCATAACCCTATTTTCACTCCTCATATCACTATCTTTTTTACCATGGTACCTCACTTTTTCATATATACAATTTTTTTTAAAATAAAAATGAAAAAGTATATAAGACATTAAAAATGAAAAATGTTTTTCTTTTTTGACTTTTTCGTGTCTATAGGTCTATTTTTAAAAATTAAAAATTAAAAAAATTAAAATTAAAAAAATCAAATCAATATCCAAACAAACCATAATTCATTAATCTTACACATATTTTTGATATTTTATATATTTCACATCATTTTTAATCTAAAATTTATTAAAAACTTTAACACAATGATAGGTATTTCAATTTTGTCTATTTTATCTCTATATGACTCATATTTGGACTATTTCTAATAATTTTTTCTCAAAACTAGTCATCTTTTTTATATCTTCAATTTTATATTTGTTCCATGTTTATTATTGTTTTCAATTTAAATTATTAAAACAATAGCTTTTATTTTTCTTATTTTTGTACCTTATTATTAAAGTTATTAAAATTTTCCATAAGGTATTATATGAGTTTCTTCCAAAAATCTACCCTTAAAATATGTTTCGGAATATTTCACGCATTTTGAAAATTTTATTTCGAAAATTTTGTCTCGGAAATATATATATATATATATATATATATATATATATTATTGACTCAGTTTTTCTTTGGTTATTCATTTAAGAAGTGACATTCAACGAACCATTCCTTAATTAAGCCATTTAAGAAGTGATTCAATCAGAATCAAGGATTTTGATGCAGTAAATGGAGGTTAACATTTGACTTGGTATGATTCTTCTTCTTCCAGAGGGTTAATCAATGTTTTCGAAATGCGTGCCAAAGTTCTAATATCCCTGGATGTCTGGCATTCATTGATTGTGGACATAGCCATGTTGGGGACAATCAGCTTGGCTTATCATCAAACCAGTGGAACAACAATGCAGATGCTATTGCATGTTGGAATTCCTCTTCCACAGGTTCTTTTGCTTATGGGATTTATAACAATGCTGTTCCTCTTACTACACAAACAGACATCGTCACCAAATACATATATGCTCTATTTTGGGGGTTACAGGTATGCACTTCTTTTTATTCAGCTATGTAACTCAATGTAGAAATCTCAAATGCATATAAATGGTTTACTAACTCAGTATCAAACTAGTGAATGCATATGAATGGTTTAATATGTATAGAAATTATACCCAATTTGATCTTTATGCAGCAAATCAGTACTCTGGCCGGTAACCAAACACCAAGCGACTTTGTGTATGAAACCCTTTTTACTATAGCCATCATAGGAATGGGACTTTTGCTTTTTGCGCTTCTCATTGGAAACATTCAGAACTTTCTTCAAGGTCTTGGACGGAGGTAAAACTTACCTTATACTGCAACTTTTAAGCAAACCTTGATGATCAAGTGCTAATGTGTTTGGTGTTGAATCATGCTTGATTTTTTTTTTCTTCATTCTCTTTTATAGGAGGCTAGAAATGCAACTTAGATGCGGTGATGTTGAGCAATGGATGAGTCATAGGCGCTTACCAGAATACCTCAGAAGGTATAATATTTTCCCATTTTTTTTTTTCATAAATCACTCCAACATTATCAATGAACTATTTGTCTATTTTTTGATTCAAGTCATTGATTATTAACTCCCACCCCCTTCCACAACTCCCTTCTTGGCAATGTCTCATGACCCAAAATCTAAGTTGTTAAAAGTTAAACAAACTGAAAAACATCACAGTTCTATGATGTAGAATGTCTATAGGCCAAAATTTTACTGTTGTCATTTTATCTAGTTATTATGTTTTAGAAATCCAAATGTGAGTCTTGAATCTCAGGTGAAAAAAAAGAAGGTTGAGCAACATAAAACAAACTTAAGGTTTTGAATTGAATATGGTGTTATTCTCTTATGTGGTTTGGCTTGAGTATCGTTGGTGTTGTGTCTCTATGGTGAATCTTCTTACCCTTCATTGTCATATGAAATAATGGATCAAACGGATGTAAAAGTAAATAAAAGATATGTTTGTCACGCAGGAGAGTACGAGAGGCTGAACGATATAGTTGGACTGCAACAAGAGGGGTGAATGAAGCAACACTAATGGAGAACTTTCTAGAAGACCTCCAAATGGATATAAGACGCCATCTCTTCAAATTTGTTAAGAAAGTAAGCACTAGAATATCTGTTGCATAGATGACTAGTTATCATGCTTACACTTGAATGGTTTGCAATATGTAGTTTAGAACAATTTTGAAGGAAAAACAATATGCCCTCATGATGAATCTATGTATTGAGGCAATTGTGTGAACAATCATGAAAGCTTTTGAAGATGGTATATTTACATTCTTACTCTAACAATTTGTAACCATGACATGAGGATCTAAAATCTTCAGGTTCGAATATTTGCTCTGATGGATGAACCTGTCTTAGATGCCATTTGTGCGAGACTGAGACAAGCTACTTACATTAAAGGAAGTAGAATTTTGAGTCAAGGTAGTGTGGTAGAGAAGATGGTATTCGTGGTGCGTGGCAAATTGGAGAGCATTGGAGAAGATGGTATTAGAATTCCTTTATCTGAAGGAGATGTTTGTGGTGAAGAACTTCTGACATGGTATCTTGAGCATTCTTCTGTCAGCGCAGGTATAGCAATATATAGCAATATACCTTCTTTCTTTTGTTTTTCACCTGGATCCTCCTTCAGAGACTACTCTGTTAGAGACATGTTGTAGAATTACTTGGTGCAAGGGTAATGTGCTTGATGACTTAACATTCTAAATCAGAGATCAAAAGTATAGACATCAAACTCTGGATTATGAAAAAACTTGATTCAACTTTGGTTATTTATGCGATCACCAATACAATTTATAGAGTCATATGTTTCTGACCGTTGTACTCAAAACATATAAAAACAGCTATAAACTGGCTAATTCATTAACTTTCCACAATTGAGCCTAATTCATTAACTCTGGCTCAATGTGTTTATGACTGAGATATCTTTGATAATTGTGTTATTTTAGGTATGAATCACCTTATTGGAGATCCTTTGCAGCAATCCGTATTCAGGTTGCATGGAGATACAAAAAGAAACGGTTAAGCCATGTTAATTCAGACTTTCAAAATAAACATTGAGATGATTGTGGATTGATATTAGATTAGATGGAGATCTGTAGGAAACTAGAGATGTGAATAAACGATAAATATGATAACATGACTTTTTAGCACTTTCTCCCCAAATTTGCAAAGGTTAAATTGGATTGGCTATTTCTTGCTAAATTTATCATATTTCGGAGATGAATGCTGATTTGGTTTGAATAATTTTTATCTCTCACTATTCTCATAGGATTTGAACCATTTATGTGTTTGTCATTTTAAGTTTTGTTTGCGAATAAGAAATATAGGGCGGAAGGACCCCACTTTTTTTTTATTGGATGCTTTACTTTGATGCACTAATCTGTTGTCTAATTTGAAGGCTTTTAGGCTCAATTGTGAGTGGAATTGTGATGATTAACGCGGGGTTTTATGTATTTATTGGATTAAATTAGTATGGTGGTGAGACCCACGTTTTATTCGTTTTATTCATCTACGTCTCTCTTTTACTTTTCTTTTAATATGTTTTGGGTCTTTACTTCTCTTTACTAAGTCGCGCACTTCCCTTCTTTTTTGACTGGACTACATTTTTCCTCTTTACACCCATTATTTTATATTTTTTATAACCCTATTTTCACTCCTCATATCACTATCTTTTTTACCATGACATCTCACTTTTTCAAATATACCTTTTCTTTAAAAAAAATGAAAAAGTATAAAAGACATTAAAAATGAAAAAATATTTTTTTTTTTACTTTTTGGTGTCTGTAGGTCCATTTTTAAATAATTAAAAGACATAAAAAATTTAAAATGAAAAAAAAAATCAAATCAACATCCAAACAAATAGCAATTCATTAGTTATATAT
>Ga0214545_1001816_pt1 | contig 40665 bp, 16 predicted proteins | sample CNSS4metaG_FD_160064 | JGI IMG/M metagenome (GOLD analysis project Ga0214545, IMG submission 160064) | Root nodule microbial communities from cowpea collected in UCLA plant growth center, Los Angeles, California, USA - CNSS4 | ecosystem: Host-associated > Plants > Roots > Nodule | place: USA... | reverse complement strand
AAGAATCCTTTCACCTACACCAAACCAAACACCTTAAGCTTCTTTCCTTCATGCTTCCGCATCCAACACCATCCATGGAGCCTCCATTCTTCATGCAAGCTTCAATAGAGACAAGAAGAAGCCATCAAAACAAGCAATGGTGGAACTAGCGTTTCATGGAAAATTTGGGAGTGGGACTTTTTATGTTGGTTGTATCTAGAACTGTCATAGAAAGTTGAAACTTTCTATACTGGCTGCATCTATGCCAGTTTTAGAACCATTATAGAAAGCCTTTTTTATCCTCTCACATTGTCATAGGGTTTTTATTCTTTTTCTTGTCTTTCTTTTTGCTTGTTAGTTCAAGGCATTTTGACTTATGATGCCCAAACTTCTTGCACTCAAAACATACAATCTTCTTTTCATCCTTACCTCTAAATTTCCTACTTTTTCCATCACCCAACTTCTTCAAATTCCTCTTAAATTTTCTTGTTAGGATGTTTAATTCTTCATCTCCTTCAAAATTAGGCTCGACTATTTCTTCATTGTTGTCTCCATTTCTCCATATGAACTACTCTTATTTGCTTTATGCTTTACTTTAGAGAAAGATTCATACCTTTGATTTTCTTCTCGTCACCATGTAAAATTTGCTAATGTACCATAAAAATTCCTACAAGTTCTTCCAAAGACATCTTTTCAAGGTCTTTTAATTATGTTAGAGTAGTAACTTATGTTCTCCAATTTGGAGGCAAAGTGCACAAGACTTTATCATTATGATCATAATTGCAATATATAGTACCAATAGACCTTAAATTATTAGGCATAGTTTGTAAATTTGCAATCATTGATTGAATTGATTCATTTTTTTCCATTGAAAAATTTTGTATTAATGTCTTAATAGGTTAATTTATTTCTTCTTACTCCTTTTTGAACCCTCATGAGCCAAAGCTAATGTAGCATGAACTTTTGAAATTTCATCTCTTGTTAATGCAAAAATTAAATTGTGATTTAATTTTGCGTTTAGCTGGTATACGTACCTTTGATCATCATCTAATTTATCTCATAGTAGCATCTACCCTTTTGATGAGGTCGGCAGCATCGTTAATCGGCGAAAACTAGCTCCAATCGACGGTGAATGTCCGGAACGGCCTTCAAATGTTGATTTGTTTAGTGGAATCAACTGAAAACGCAACAGAACACTCGATTGGGTTCGGTTCACTCTCGTCTCTCACGGAAACGCACACACGCACAGTGTTTGGAACCCTAAGAGGAGAAATCCTCATCTAAGGTGAAGGGTGAGCTGACAAAGAAAGGGATTAAACCATAATTCATTCATCTAAGCTGATTGATACAATGGTTTAGCTTGCCTTTTATAGATGAAGGCAACCGGTGAAACAAAAGAACGAAAAGCCCTCTAACATACTTGACCTAACGATGAGAGAAAGGGAAAATGTGAATCCTAACGAACCCTAGGATGGAACGCATGAAGCAAGTAAGCTCGTGTTAAAAAAGAGAGCTCGCGTGAAGTCAAAAGAGTGTTGTGAGTGAAACCCTAGCAAAAGGTGCGTTTTTAGAAAAGAAGGTTTTCTCTCTCATGATGAAAACCCTAAGAACGGAGGTGCGTTGAGCATAATGAAAGCCTCTCCCAATGCTTTGGGTTGGGCTGCATAATGAAATGATGTGATGGCAACGTGATTCCTAGATAGAAATGGGCAGCACAAGGCCCAATCAGGAGGGTGCTTCTAGTAGTAGTGGTATGCACGCGTGTATGCAGCGGCCATGGCTGATGATGAATTGGTGTGGAGAAGAATTGGGCCGCAGGCCTAATGCCAACACTTAAGGAAATTGGCAGCTTGGAAAAATAGGCTACAATTAGCAAAACAAACCCAATTAGAACAACTTTTATTTAATTAAAAATAAAAGAAAATAAAAGAAACGGGCCTAGGCATTGGCCTAATGCTATAAGCCTTGTTGGGGTCACATCACCTTTACCATATAATAAAGAAGGAATCCCTTTATTGACCAATAAGTCCATGTTTTCTGCTTCAAGATAAGCCAACATTTTAAGTTTCCATAGGTCATTTTTCTCACCTTTGAATTTATAAGGGTGATTTTTGTTGGTTGGTTGTTTCCTTCCATTGAATTTTATGTAGGATTAACTTGATTCCTTTTAATATTAAGAATATGGTGAAAGTTGATTAAGAAAGCCTAGTGAAAATTCCCACTAGACATTAAGATAACAAGCTATCTAGATGTGAAGGTGCATTTCACTAAGCTCTAGAGAAGAAAAGAGGTGGAATTTATTCACAAAGCAAAATGAAATGAAGAACAAAACATAAATGTTGAATCTAAAAGAAGGAGAATGAAAGCATAAAAATGGAAAGACAAGAAAGGAAGAATGTGAGAAGCACACCTCTACAAGGCTAGCCTAGAAGCCATGGAACCTTGAAGATGAGTGGTAGTGTGCTGCCACTTGAGTCTAGTTCAAGATAAGGCTTAAAAGTCTCACTCCCAAAGGAGGGTACTCTCACAAAGGTTTATATAAATTCTAAAATGATCAACCCTTTTACAAGTGTTAGAGGACCCTTTATATAGAAGTGTTTAGGGGCCTCTAAGCAAACGCATATAAGTTCCAAAAGGGCTACAAAGTAAATAAAAACCCTACAATTTAGAAGGTAGGTCAACGTGGTGTAATACAAGGCCTCTTAGAGATGCTTCTCAACCAAGGCAAAGGAGGCGCAACCTCTAGATATTTCTAGACTCTTCTAGGTGGATCCTTTACCAAGGCATGTGGTCCCTCATTCTAGATGTTTCTAGAATGCTTTGCTCCTTCTCTCTCTTCCACATGTGCTCTCCAAAATGCCACATGTGCTCTCCAAAATGCCACATATGCACTCCTTAATGCGCTGCCTTTTTAAGGAAATTAAGTGACCTACAAAAAAAAGTAAATATGGATTAGAATGTTGGCTTTAGTTAACTTAATCTTGAGTCAACAAGTCAACTAATCCAACTTCATGGAATTCAAACTAGTGGAATGGTAAACAAAGATAAAGATGGAAAAGCCTCCCCTTTTGTCATGTTTCTTGTAACCCTCCTTGGGATGACTTCCAAGGTGCTTGATGTAGTGGTTATGCCTTCATCAAAATTTGTTGGATCAATCCTCTCTTACCTTTAAGGAGTTCCTTAGAGGCTAACTTTGATACCACTAGTTGGTATGATGTGGCTCTAGAAGAGGGGGATGAATATAGCCTACATGCAAACTAGAACAATTTTTGTGCAAACAAATAATCAAAGTAAAAGTGTATGGGGGGAAAGCTAACAAATGATTTATACTGGTCACCTCACCACTAATGTTATGTCAAGTCTCTTAAGCAACATGTTTAAGATATTTCAAAAATCAATTCCTTTTACTATAAACAAGTATCACTCTATCCAGGTTACAATGAGTTTCAACCTCTCCCAATATCACGAGTACAAACCTATCTATATTACACCAAATACAAACCTCTCCAAGTATCACCTTCTTAAACTCTTCCTAAGATCAAGAACTCTCAAATTAAAATTACACGGAATACTTTCACAATAATGAAGAGAGTACAATACAACACATGGATTAGAATTCTACTTTGTGAAGGATTTACAACATGTATGCGCTTAACCCAATTCTCACAATTCACAATATATATGACAAATTTACAGCTTCAACACTTTTTGTATTTCAGAGCTTCTTAGAGAGGCTTCTCATACAACTTCGCATCCTTTATATAGATGTTGAGTTGCTAGCCTTTGAGATTTCAAATTGTATTTCTTAATCAAAATTTTCATGATTTCTCTTTATAAGGAATACCTTGATCAATTCTTTAACTTGATTCTTCAATTTAATTCTTCAACATCATTCTTCAAGACTTCAATTCTCAATCATTAGTGTTCTTTAAAATATTTTCTTTCTTTTCTTGATTGAGCACAAGCTTCATTTGAATTTTGTTTATTCTTCTATGTTCACATTTGTTCTATTAAGGAAACTATGTGTAATATGATTCTACAATTGTATCGTTAGAGCAATAATATTTTCCAATTTCAATCAATCAATACTTTTTTCTTAAGTTAGAAAGATTGTTTCCAAATATTCATATGACTTGACCATTTAATTAAAAAACATTCTTGTTTCATAATAGGCTTATCAAAGGATAATTTTAATGTTGCTGCTCATGGAATCTCAAATTGAATTTATCAAATAAAATATTAATTAAATTGATCAATCATATATTAAAGAAATGAAATGACTTAGCCAAATTACACAATTCATTCTAACGCATTTTATTCATGTAGAAATCTAGTACTTGTTGGTTTGACTCGTCTAGTCAAAACACTCGTTTATTGAGTTCATGTTAGTCTACACTATTTGAGTCGTCCAATGCCTTGGTTGTTTAATGGCTTGAGTTGTCTAATGACTTGGGTCATCTAATGATTGAAGTCGTCTAGTGCCTTAGGTTATCTATTGTCTTAGGTCATCTAGTGACATGGATCGTCTTATGCACTCACTTGATGATCTCTTATTGTTGTACTCATCTAATACACTAACTTGTTTACTACATAGATTTGTCTAATGTCAAGAAGAATTTGTCTATTGCATGTTTCAAACCTCTAGTTCATATAAACACTTATAAAACTTAAATGTCAAAAGTTAAAATTATGAAATTCTTTTTCGATAATATATTTTCATTTGAAAAGCACGTTTATCGGTCACTTCAAATATATGTATCAATTAAACATTCTCATGTAGTTGTTTAATGTTGTTTCAAATCAAATGATCAAAAGTTAAACATTTATGATTGTTTTGTTATCATCGAAACTTTTTTACCTTGAGAACCTCGTCTGCTTCGTCAATGAATAGATAATAGTAAAGTGAAACATTTTCTTCAACTAATTTTGTATAATGTATTTTCCGGTAAAATATTTATTTTATTATTTTCCTATAGTCAAATAATTAAAAAACAATCCTTTAAGTTGATGGACAACCATAATTGGCTGAATTCTCAGTTTTTAACCACGCCTATTATTTGTAAAAGCACTTAAATAAATTATATGGCCTAAATTTACGTTAATTTTTTTCTCCTTCTCTTTTTCTTCTGCTTAAACAAGATGGGCTTCAAAAATAGGTTCTTTCCGGTCGACCCAAGATAAGGTGCAGATCCAGACCCAAAGAACAATTGTTGTTTCAATTTTCTGATTAAAAATAATCTATCCAGTAATTAATGAACTTTTAGCCAAAATGAATAAATATTATCACTTTCTATTTAATCCAATGAAAATAAAAATTCTTAACAATAATTCATTATTTCTATTGTTTTTAAAATTTTCCAATAATTATCTTATACTGTCCTACAACTTTTAAATAATAAAAAATGTTATTTTCAGAAAAAAATCAAATACTAATCAAACAATTTTACTTTAATCATTTATAAATTTAAAATCATAATAAGTAAATTATTTATTTTATCTAAAAATGAACTTGCGATCAATTTCCCATAAGTGTTTATATTATAATGATACTAGTTTGACTACTAACTATGCGATGCGAGATTATTTTTAATAAAAAATTAATATAAAATGTGTGTATGTGTGTGCATGTTTCTTAAAATTATTTTATTATTTTCACAAAAGCGTGTGTTAAATGTTAAGAAAATATAAAAGGAATTTATTTTTAAAAAAAAAAGTCAAATCTGTTATAATATTTTCTAAAGAAGATCTGAATCAAAATATAAATATATATATATATATATATATATATATTTATATATATATATTCATAATTTTGGGTAATCTTACTAACATTATATATATGTTTTTCGCTATCGGTTTTCTTTATCAATTTGGTAATATTTTATTTAGTAAATATATATTATTAAAGGGCATGTTACAACTTTGGTAAGATCCGGAAAAATTCAATAAATAAATAAATATTTATTTAATATAAATACAATTAAAGGGATCTTTGTAGTAATTAATGCGGAGAATTAAGAAAAACGAATAGTATTAGTTCAATTGGTTGAAAATACTTGAATGTGTTGAGAGGACTTGGGTTCAAGTTCATTGTATGTTGTCAGTGTGTTAATTTAATTGTTTTGGATATGTGTTTGTTAGAAGGCCAACGAGAGTGTTAAGTGGTAGGAGCCAAAGGAATTGGATCACGTTTGGGATTAAGAAATGACTATGACTGCAATTGGAGCTGGTTATTGAGGTTTCTAGGTTTTTGCCCAAAAACCACTTGGCGGCATTGAAGGTTTGCCAGGCGACACAACATGAGTAACTCAATTTTCTTGATTCTGGCACGAACCGCCTGGTGGCGATGAATATCCACCAAGTGACGCAAGCAAACTTGGTTCGTTTTTGGGTTTTTGTGAATTTTGGGGTTATTCTAATCGGGGAAAAATAGTCTGTAGTATTTTGTTGAGTGATGGATGCCATGAATTGATGAATTGTTACTGTCTTTTTTTATGTATTCGATGAATCATTGTGTGAATGAACATGAGTACATGTTATGGTTTGGAAAGAAGTGGGAATATGAGTTTCAAGGGATAATTGTTGCATAAAATGTAATGGGACTATGTGTGTTTGACTTTCCAATTGAGTATATGTGGAATTAAACACATGATTGGATGTTATTGGGTGGAATTCGATGAATGGAATGAATATTAAGGTTTTAGGGTTCGCACGGGTGCAGGAAAAATGTGGGATTTACCCAGAATTGGATGCACCGACTAGCGGTACTCAGGTTGCCACCAAGCAACAGTCGTTGACCAACAGTCCTTTGGTGGCTGACTCAGTGGGGTCGCAAATTGGGAATTCTGTTGGGATTTTATTTTGGCTCATAAATGTGATATTAACAAAAACGAGTCAATTGTAATGTTGTGGAAACAATGCATGAAATATAAAGGGGTGATGATGGGTAACTTGAAAGAGGTTAAAGTATTGAAATAAATGGAACGTTGCATTGTGTTATTTGGTGTAAGTTGTTGCCATACTTTAGTTATATACAGCTAGTTTTTGTTTTGGAAGTTTCTTGTCAAAAGTAAATGGTGGCATGGTTTAAATGGTGAATACTTGGGTTGATAGCTATGTTTGATATGAAGTTCTATATTTAGTCACATTGGGTGTAGAAACTGGTACTTAAACTGTTTGAGTGTTGCTATTTTGTATTCATTATAAGTCTGCTTTATTATTAGTTGGATTTAAATGCCAGCATGGCTTTAAATTGTGGAGTATAGATGAATATATAGAGGAATAAATGTATGATTTGTAAAGTTGAGACATGTTGAATGATATTGACATGAAATTGGTGCTTGATGTGTTTCTATGATGATTGGAAGTTTGTTAGAACTGTTCTGTTGTGCATAAAAACAAGTAAAATCACATTACTAGTGTAGTGTATGATGGTGCAGACTGGATCACCAAGGGGTAGCTACAAATAGGGAGTCCCTGAAGCGTGTAGCGCCTGGCAGGTGTATTGGACTGCCAGGCGATAGTCGCAAAACAAAGGGGACCTATAGCGAGTTGCGTCTAGCGGTGAGAGGTGACCGCCAAGCAGTCTATAGCATAATTTCGCCTGGTGGTGCTTAGGCTACGCTAGGCGACAATGCAAGGGCAGGGGGCTTTCGTTGTGTGTTTTGCATGGTTGGGTGTGTTGGTGTTGGTTTTGGTTTTGGATGTGCTTGGATCCTTTTTACGAGCGGGAGGTTCGTAACGAACTTGACCGCGTGATAATCGCGGGCGAGAGGTCCATGATGATTGAATCTTGTGTGAGAATACAAGCGAAAGTTTTATATTCGATGGCTCCACTTGATTGTTACAAGCGGAACGTTCATAACGGGATGGTTCCTCACATGTTGACAATGAGCAGGAGATTCATATAGGTTGGACCACGAGTGGCAGGTTCGTGGAAGCATTGGAATCCCTAAGACCATGGTGAAGGGTGTGCTCATCTTATATAGGTTGTGATACCAAGATGGCATGGCATAAAGGTTTTGTTTTAAATAAGAAAATGATTAAGTCATTTTGGGTGAGGGGTATTTACATTCTTTCATGTATGTTTTATTTATTTAGCTCACCCTTTCTGTTTGTGTTTGGGATGATCGTGTAACTTGTTATACAAGAGCAGATGATGTTACAGGTGGTGGTGTCGATGCATAGAGCCGGAGAGGGGCTAGATGTGGGAATTATTTTGAAGACATATGTTTACTTTTAATTTGTAATTATCTTAAGTACGACTTAAAGTTTGGGATTTGTAATAATTTAAGTTATCTCTTTTTGGATTTGAATCTAGATGCATATGGAAGTTTTAAATTTTCCCATAGCTTGGGAATAATAATGACATTTTAATCGAAGTTAATTTATTTATTTTATTTAATTAGTAATATCCGCCTAGGATGTTACAAGTATCAGAGTAATAGTTTCGTCTGTAGATTTGTAGGTGTAGGGTTTCTTAGTCTCTATTGTGTAATTTTTGTGATGTATTAGTTAGTCATGTTAGTATCACTTAGATGGACTAATGGTTTCTTTTCTCCGTGTGGTCCAAGTTATTGCACCTAGGTCATCTCTTCCTCCTCCTCCAACCTCGGATATGCCCAATCTGGTAAAGGCAATAGAGGCCATGGTAGCAGCTATGCAATAACATAATGCTTCCATATTGCAACAACACAATGTAGCCATACAGCAAGGAATCTGTTGGGCTATCAACTGAGGCAACGTACAACAACATTTGGCTGCTTTGCAATAGTTAGGAGAAGTTTGTACATGTGCGTACTTCACAATCTCCACCCCGTCCACTAAAGGAATGGAGGTTGGAGCATTTTCTACAATACTATCCAACAAAGTCTGATGGAAAGAAAAGCCCAAATGAAGCAGATCAGTGGATGAAGGATATGGAGAGAATTTTTTTATAGAAAGAGGTGTCCAAATGAGAACAAATTGGCTTATACAGTGTATATACTCACTAGAGAAGCAAAGAACCATTTGGGGGTAGCATGATGATGATGTTAGAGGAGAAAGGAGAAGTGGTAACCTGGGATATTTTCAAGAAGTGATTCCTTGCTGAATATTTCCCAAACAACATCAGATATGTTAAAGAAGTGGAGTTCTTATAGCTTCTGCTAGGGAACATGTTTGTTACTCAATATGCTAAAAGGTTGAAACACCTAGGATGTTTCTATACCATAAACGTGGATGAAGAATGGTGTTGCAGAAAGTTTGAGAATGGTTTGAAAGTGGATATCAAGTTGTTGGTGGCACCTTTCTCTTTATTAAGGAATTCCCAACCTTAGTAGAGAAGGCCAGAATGATGGAGAAGCTAAAGGTTGAAGTAGAAGCCTAGTAGAGGCAATAGTAGAAGGTGGTAGAACCATCTAGGTCCAAGTCTAGGTAGGAAAAAAGGAAGAAACAATACTCTAGGCCTTAACCTCAGGGGTCTAGAGGGTTTTCTTCTCAGCAACAGTCCAGTGTCCAATGTTTTCAGCATGGATAGCCACATCTAAGGAATGCATGCCTATAGTCGACTAGTTCTAGGAGGTGTCCTGGTTGTGGGAAGGAAGAGGATTTTACCAAGGAATGTCGATCTATCAAGAGCATAGTAGCAAGATCTCCATCATAGCCACAGTCTTAGCAAAAGAAGGGAGGTGACAAACCTCAAGCTTCAAGGAGAGTTTATCCCATGTTCTTATGTTTTGGGCTGATTTGGATTATTGATTTCATGTTTGTTTGATTTTAAAGAGTTACAAAGTAAGTTTGAAAAGTCTCTTGAGGAAGAAGAAGTCTTGAAAAATAAAATTTCAATTTTAGAAAATAAAGAGACTGAAATTATTGAATGAGCATCTTACAAAAGTTATATGTTTGATATTAACATTCTTGAAAAACAACTTGAAGATGCAACAAATAATAAAAGTTTTGAAAAACTAATGTTTAAGAGAAAGGTCTTTCATAAAAATAACCAAGCTCCCAAGAATAAAAATAAAAGAACCCGTAGAGTATGGGTAGAGAAAGGAACAACTCATTCTTGGAATATAAGTCGTGTTACATGTTTCTATTGTATGCAAAAAGGACATACTTCTAACAAATGTAGAAAAAAACATTTTGATATTCCTAATGGAAGATGTGCTTGGATTCCTATTATAAAATAACATGTCGCTAACCCCAAATGACCTAAAATAAGTTTATTGGGGACCAAAATGTTATTGTTCTCTATCTCACAAGTTATATCAAAATCAAGAAAGTCTCTTTGAATGTTCAATAACTAGTATATTCATCAAACTTTTGGTATCCTAGTAAGTTCTATGATTTTATAAGGGGTTTGGGAATATTATATATGTGTAAAAGTGGTAAAAATCTTTAATTTCAGTGTTTTCCGAAAAAATCCGCTGGGATAAATGATCATCTCAGGTGATAATCAATTATCAACAAATCTAGAAATTTTTGTTCGTGGGTACAAACCAATAATCGATTATCTTAAGCTGATAATCGATTATCTTAAGCTGATAATCGATTATCTTGCATAGTAGGACGCATATTTTCAATTTTTTTACCGTTTGAGTGAGCTTTTCAAAAATTTAGACCATGAACCACAACTAGGTACTTCATAAATGCAAATTAGTACGTTAGAGTTCATTTTGTTAATATAACATTTCCTTCTTTAAACCCATATTTTTTATTCTTTAGAGTCTCTCTTTCATTTAGGGGGAGTCTTTGATTAAGGGGGAGTATTTGTTCTTGAAATGTTTGTATCAAAAAGGAGAAATATTACATGTAGGAGGAGTTTTATATCTTAAACAATTCTTTTAAGGGAAACTTAAGTTATCTGATTTAAGGGGAGTTGTCTAAAGAATTCATTTTTAATTATGATAAAAAAGGGGGAGATATATTTGTGTTATTATCTTATGATAAGTGGTACCTATTTAAAGGGAAGATATGTGTTTATTGATATCTTGTAATACCTTATGTTTTAAAAAGGATAGAAAAATTAATTATCTTTTATTTGGATTAACTATTATTTTCTCTTAAGTTGTTTATTAAGAACAGGACATATCACAAGTCTTCAGTAATTTTTTATCATCATCAAAAAGGGGGAGATTGTTGACAAAAACAAGAAGATGGATATCTTCCTCCAATAAGGAGTTTTGATTATGATGATGATGACTTATGAAGAAGTATGGAAGACTTGATGATGATGCATGAAAAAATGTTGAAGACTTAAAAGAATGCTTTGATTCAAATGATGTATTGAAGACTTAAGGGTTTAGTTGTTTAGGTCTTGTAATCTGTGTATGTTATTTAAAATAGTTAAATTAGCATGTCAAGAGTCAAAAGGCAAAACCCAAGTAGTAGAGTACCAAGAGAATTTTATTTATTTGCAAAACTCACTAGCATAATCAATTATTCTTAGTGATAATCGATTATCTCAAATTAAACTGATTTTTTAGAAAAGCCTCTAGAATAATCAATTATCACTGCTGATAATCGATTATCACTGCCGATGTGATAATCGATTATCACCTGCTGATAATAGATTATCCTGACTGATAATAGATTATCACAGCGAGAAAAATATTTTCATAAAAGTTTCTTTGATAATAGATTATCACTTATGATAATCGATTATCTATGGCAGTTGTGACTTAACTTTTCATATTCTTAACCTAATTCCTAAATAGGCTTCTATAAATAGAGTGGTAGGCTTTCATTATCAAATACAGAATTTAGAGAATTCTGGGTACTTGAGAACTCTCTGTGGGAAGGCTTTGAAAAACCTAGTGTGGGTAGGACGATAACTTTCATCAAGTGGGATCTTGAGTGATTGAGTGTTGTTGTTGTTGCTAGGAGAAGTCAGTCATCCTTTGTGTGATTCAAAGGAGGTGTTTTCATCCATTGTGGATTTCAAGGGAGGTGTCTTCATCTCTTGTGTGATTCAAGAGAGGTGTTTTCTAAACCTAATCTTTCTTATCATTGATTGTAAGTTTGGTTTATTGTAGTGATTGAGTTAATCTCGTTTTTGAGAGATTAATAATTGGACGTAAGGTCTTTTGATCCGACCAAGTATAAATTCTTTGTGCAATTTTCTCTTCTCTACTCTCTTTATTAAAATAAAGGAAAGAATTTTAATTGATCTTTGATATTAAAAGGGAAAATTTTAAAAGCACATTTTTTATTAAGAACCCAATTCACCCTCCCTCTTGGTTTTTGTCCAAACGCCAAACATTCCGCTACTCGATACCAACAATATCTTGTATCTTTACCCTCATTTTGTTCCATAAAGCATCATTTATTAATGTTAAATTTACACATATCCAATAAATATGGGCTTACAAAAAAAATCTTTTTTCGAAATGAAAAGTATCCATGACGACCTTGTTTTCTAGCTCTAGATTAAATCTTAGGATCAACGTGGTAAAATTAAACGAATTACGTTTGAAGCAAAGGGTCTTACTGCCACAATTGATCTCAAGATCTAAACAAGAATGATAATTGGCAATATCATGTTTTTATTATGTTTCTTTCTATCCTTTTAAATAGTTAATGGTTTATTAAATAATTTTTGGATAAGTATTTTATCTTATTAGATAATTAAGATTTTATTTAATAAATTAGAAAACATAAGTATTTGGTTTATATTTTGCAGATAGGTGGAAATCTCAGAGATTTAAGAAGTTATCAACACAATCAATTATAAATAGAGGTCGTTACTTCAATTACAAATTCAAGTACAAATTCCAAGCCTAGTCTACTTCTAAAAGTCTTTAAATAAAAAGCTCTACAGGATTGCAAAGAACAAAAACCCCTTTTGAGGAATAAATCTTCCCTTTTGGAGAATAGAGGGAACTTAGTTTTTTGGTGGAGACCCATTCTGGAGGTTAGAGGCATTCATCATTATTCTTTTTCTAGTGTTCAAAATATATAAGAGTAACTAACTCCTGTATTCACGGGGTTTAGGCGTAATGCATCTTCAATATTTGTGATTTCTACTATTCAATATATTTATTTTCCATACTCTTATGTTCTATTCTCGATCTTAACTACATGATATTATTGATTGCACTTTTATGGGTATCTAATCATTGGAAACGATATTAGAACCTAGACAAGAATAAACAACTAATTTATTGTGCATCTTGACATATAGTACATCATTAGTAATTCTTAACATTCAAACTTAAAACTCAATGATAACTTTTAATAAGGAAAGGTCTAAGACATTAGGATTCTTATTAATAAGTTTAGACTTGTCTTGAAGACATTTGGTCTTGTTACATAGTGGTGTGAATGCTAGAGTCAGGAATTAGAAATATGTTGTTAGTGTTTTCATATTGATTTGATGCATGCAATCCAACCCCAGTGAAGTCTTTACCTCATAAGTATTAGATAAATTTAATTGCTTTCTACATTTTAGAATTATTTTATAAACAAAATCAATACTTTTCATTATTTTAAAGTTCGTAGCCTTAATTAGTGAATAAACATAATATTTTTGAACAATGTGAGTCTCTTGCGATTACAATATCTGAACTTCCCATTTTATTACTTGAACGATTTAGTATACTTGCCAATATTGTAACAAGCTTTTGGCATCATTGCTTAGGACTTGCATTTTTTCTAGTCAATTGTGTTTTATTTACCAATTTTGGTTTAAATTTTTTATATATTTTTCTCTTTATTTTTTATATATACTAATTTTTATATATAGAAAAATCAAAATTATAGAAAACAAATTAAATTTATGAAATTAAAATATAAGGTAGAGACAATTCCTAATGTCTTAGAGACAAGTTTAAAGTTATTAATAAGAACCTTAATGTCTTAGACTTTTTCTTATTAAAATTTTGCATTGAGCATTAAATTTGGATGTTAGGAATGACCAGTGATGAACTCTATAACTACTATAACTAGATGCCCAATCAATTAGTTGTTTTATTCTAGTCAAGATTATAATATCGTGTCCAATGATTAGATCCTTATAAACATGCAATCAATAATTATCATGTAGTTAAGATAAAAAATAGAACACAAGAGTATAGAAAAGAAATATATTGAATAGCAGAAAACAGAGTTAAGATACATTATGTCCAACCATCATGAATACGGGAGTTAGTTACTCTTATATATTTTAAACACTTAGAAAAAGAATAATGATGAATCTCTCCAGCCACTGGAATGAATGTCCACTAAAGAATTAAGTTCCCTCTTTTCTCCAAAAGGGGAGATTTATTCCCCAAAAGAGGGTTTATTTTTAATTGTGTAGAACCTTCTATTTAAAGACTTTCAAAATTAGAATGGGTTTAAAATTTGTACTTGAATTTGTAATTGAAGTAATCAACTCTAATGATAATTAATTATGTTGATACCTTCTTAAATCTATGATATTTCCATTTATCTGTAAAATATAAACAATACTTATCTTTCCCAATTTATTAAATAAAAACTTGATTATCTAATAAAAGATAAAATAGTTATTTTTTGTAAAATTATTTAATAAACACTTAATTATTTAAAAATATAATATTAAAAATACCAATAAATGATAAAAAGTAAACATAATAAAAATGTGATAATGTCAATTATCAAAATATCCCAAACTTTAAACTTTTTCATGTTCTCATGAAAGCTAATGTTAATAAGAAAAATTCAGGTCAACCCATCATACTAACGCAAGAGCAAATAACATTTCAATTAATCTTATCATTCAACAAAAGAATTTCACTTGTGCTTTAAAACTTAAGATAGAATTTTGTTTAATCCCTTCAATCCTTAAATTAGTATAAGAGATAATATCCAAACTTCACTAGGGTTGGATTTCATGTATGAAAACACTAACAATAATTTCTTACTCTAGCATTCACACCACTATGTAATAAGTCCTAATGTCTTAGAGATAAGTCTAAACTTTAATATAATCCTAATGTTTTAGACCTTTTCTTATTAAAAGTTTGCATTAAGCCTTAAGTTCAAATGTTAAGAATGACCAATGTTGTACTATATGCCTCTAAATACATAATCATTAGTAGTCTATTCTAATATTGGTTCTACTATCGTATCCAATGATTTGAAAGACCCACAAATATGAAATCAATAATTATCATGTAGTTAAGATCGAGAGTAGAAAACAAAAGTATGGAAAAGAAATAAATTGAATAGCAAAAATCACAATGAGTTAAGATACATTATGTCAAATCCCGTGAATAAGGTAGTTAGTTACTCCTATACATTTTAAGCACTAATAAAGAATAATGATGAATGTCTCCAACCTTCGGAATGAGTCTACACCAAAGAATTAATCCCAAAAGGGAAGGTTTATTCCCCAAAAGGATTCTTTTTTAACTCGGTAGAGCCTTCTATTAAAAGACTTTCAGAAGTGGATTGTGCTTGAAATTTGTACTTGCATTTGTAATTGAAGTAACCAACTTTATTGATAATTGATTATGTTGATACATTTCTAAATGTCTTATATTTTCACTTATCCGCAAAAATATAAATCAAATATTTATTTTTCCCACTTTATTTAAATAAAACCTTAATTATCTAATAAAAGATAAAATACTTATCTTTATTAAAATTATTTAATAAACCTTTATTATTTAATGTGGGATTTATATATATATATATATATATATATATATATATATATATATATATATATATATATATATATATGAGTGTGTCTTACCCATTGTCATATAATAGAAAAAGGCTTAACATTGTAGCATTATTATGAAAAATAAGGATTGGAACTTTAACTCTTGTTGGATTATTGTTCATATTCAACGAGGAGATTGGATTTTGATAGGATGCATTAAGCGTCGTAGATTACGGTGTTGCTTACACCAGATGAGCAAAAGGTGTTTGAAGTTGAAAGATGTAGGTTATGGACCCTTGAACGCCCAAGCATGTGAAGAGAAACATTGTGTTTATTGTTTATGGAAACTCATTAATTCCTCATTCCCTTCTTCCATCATGAAAACTCGGCATCCCATCTTTTTGTATTTTGAGCTTTTGATTTCCAAAAGAAGAAGCAAGCTTCTAAAATACAGCTAAGGCATTATTGTTCGACAATGTGGCGACCTATTTGGATTTGCTGGCTAACTCAAGCTCCATTCTGTTGAATCATTAGGGGATTGAAATTGGGAACACATTTAATGGGTCTTCTAGACATGTTTGATATATGTTTGGACAGGAATTTGGAGTGAAAAGAAAAACCTTGTGATGATGCGTCGTTTACAGATATGTGTGTGGCCATCCATTTGGAATAAAGCTCAGAGGACGGTGTGAGGCCCATGTGACATTGTTTAAGTGCCTTTTACTGAATTTATTCTACTTGTTCGGTAGAGAGGGTGTTTGTGTTAAATCCCTCTTTAGAATTTCTTTCTTCTTTTGTTCCCCTACCCTCATTTTCTTTCTGCCTCTTTCCCAACAAAACATTCAGAAGAGAAAAAGAATTGTCCACATAAATTCTGCACGCATTTAAGAAGGCCAACACTTCTACATTTGAACTTTAAAAGTCACCCAAAGCTGACCTCAAAGTTAAATGCTGCACCTGTACATGATGGGTGAATACCGGAGTATTTAAATGTGTATTTCGACCTGATTTACCCCTATAAAATATACTTAAATAAGGACATGTTTGCTTCATTTATATACAATAAATTTATATTAAATGTAAATCTACAACATTACTCTCATGTTGAAAATATAAAACATGTAAATTGAAAAAATTTTGATAACAAATGACACTGTAGTTCAAATTTCAAATCAATGACTCTGGTTAAAAAAATTTAATAGGTAAATTTAAGTCTAATTTATTCTTACAAATCTTAGATAAAGAGAATTTAATACTGACTTAAATTTCAATATATAACTTTTAATTTTAATATTTATTAAAAACATGATCGTAAAAGAGCAATTTGAAATGGTTGAATTGAGAATGAGAACATATGAATACAGAAGATCTCGATAACAAATGTCAATAGGTTCAAATTTTAAATGAGATAAACAATTAATGCCTCTCATAGGTGAATTTACGTCCGATTTATTCTTATAAATCCGACTTGGATAAAGAGAACTTATTACTGACTTATATTTCAATATATAATTTTTAATTTTAATATTCATTTAAAAAATAAGATAAAATAGTAATTTGTAATGGTTGAGAATGAGAGCTCTTTTAAAGAAGAAAAAAGAAAACATTATAAGAATGTTTAATTGAGAAAATAAGAAAAAGAGTCGTAATCTCCAAACTTGTATTCTAATTTATAATAATGTAATCAATATTAAATTAATTCATATTTAGTAATGTTTATAAAAAATATGCTAATACTTTTTTATTTACTTTTCATATAATTTAATCTATGATTAACTGGCGAATTATTACACGAAAAGAAACTGCCGAATTAAATCAGTGCGGCATAATTAATCAGTGGTTTATGATTAAGAGGAAATTTGTAAGTACAATTCCTGTTCAATGTAAAAAAATAACAAATTCAAATTGCGTTTTATAAATTCATTATTAAATGTGACTATTTATAGTTAATGTACTCCAAAGCATTAACTTTAATTCTCAAAAGAAAAAATCCAGAAAATAACAGAGCATTAAAAGAAAATTTTTATTAGTCTTTAATCTGAGTGGGATACGGGTGAATATGATGGTTCCGACATTATTAAAACAATGTTTGGTAAGTAAAAGTCATATCCAAGAAAGATATATTACTCATTAATTGTCAACTTTAATACACTGTGCGCAATATGTACTTAAAAAAATTAAATTTTTACTTATTATCTTCTAATTTTGTTTAAAGTGGGTTACGTAGTGTATTTCAAAGATAATTATATTCGTCCCCACCACAGGGACACATAGTTTGGTGAGTGTTATCTATAGAAATCAATAGAGCATAAATCGTTTGTCGCATTTTATGATTAGGTAAAGTACACGCCTTAGCCATGTGCTATACTTTCACGGGTCTTCAATAGTTTTGAATTGGTTCATATTTTGTCTCCTTTTCATGCCAAAATTATATCTTATTAACAAGGACAACAGCCTCCGACCAAAACATCATTAACTTCTTCACATATTTTCTAAACAATCAAACATTGCTCGAACTCGTATCATAATTGAATTTTAAATCTAATTTAATCTTCCATAATTATTTATAAAATAAAATTTAAGTTTATATATATAGGGTTTAGGGTCATTTTTTTGGCTATGTGGCAGTTGTGCAGTTCCACCATCATTTCTTTGCTTAAGAAACAGGCTCTTCAAAGCATGTAATGTGGGGTATGCCATGGCAATATGTTTCTACAAGAGAGGCAGGAAACTCACTGCCCTGTTAGACTCCAACCTACTTTTGGTTTGGGCTTTTGGAGTGGGCTTCTAGGTGACAAGTTTTAGGGAGCTTCTCCCTGCATCTCCAAATAGTTCTCTTGTATTCCAAAACATTTTATAATTTTTACTTTACTCTGGGTTTTAAATAAAACATTTTTTTTTCTCGTATTTAATGAACGAGTCCACCTCAAAATTTAACTTAGATGTTGTTACGCCGCAAGTTTCCTTCACTCCACATCCGCAAGGCACCTTCTCCCCACATTCGGCCCACGCTTTTCTTTTCACCCTACATCCGCGAAGCTCTTCTCCCCAACATTTGTAAGCTTAACTTGCCCTTCCTTCACTTAAGTAAATTTTTTTGTAATTTGTACTATCTTTCATTGGTAGTAACATTGATGTCATAAGGACAAACAATATCAAGTAACTCATGTTTGACTGTGACCTTTGCGATGTCAACTTCCTTAAAATGATTGAGCACGAGATCAAGTTTCCTTAAATGCATAAATGCCCATGCGCTTGAGAAGATGAGATATTTGAAAAGGTCAATCTAGTCCACATTATATGAATTTCAGGCAGAGAAATCATCCCAGAATCATACCCTACTAATTCATAGGCATATGGAAGACCATATGTTTATCTCAAAATGTAACCACAACATTCATTATCAAATCCTATGTGCTTAACTATATCTAACTCTTAAGCAATGAGTCATAAGGCATATCTAGATACATATTCAACTAATCTTTTATAATTGAATGCCTTGAAAGCATCGCTCATCATATTTATATTTTCTTCAAACAACACTTTTATTTCATTATGTTGCAAGATGATGACGTTATGTGTAAGACCCAAAAAAATATTTAATATAAATTAATTAAAGGGAACTTTATAGTAATTAATGCGGAGAATTATGAAAAGGAGTAATGGTAGCTCAGGTGGTTGAGCGTGGGAGTGGTGTTGAGAGGACTTGGGTTTGAGTTTTGTGCATGCCATTAGTGTGTTAATTTTATTATTTAATGTTTTTTGCATGCATGCATGGTTGTGGGATACGAAATTATAAAGCATGGTGTGCATGAAATGCCAAGAAACATGAGTTGACTTGATGGTTGTGTAGTAATAGGGTGATTATGCGTTTGAACAGCTAGCACAAAGTAGTCTCTATTCACATTTTACCCTAGCCGTCATGGAAGCCAAAGAGGTAGGGCTTATCAGTTACAAGATCAAATGGTAGACTAATTACGGTGCAAGGAATGATTCTAAGAGCACTTTTGGAGCGGGAATTCTAGGTTAAAGGAGCTGAAACTCAAGCTTGATTGTAATTATATAATTACGTTATGTATGGATTCATGTATGCTTCTTTCTCTTTCGCGAAATTCTTAGATTTCTGGAATTTTTTCCAAAAACCGTCTGGTGGCGTTGAAGGCCCACCAGGCGATGCATGAATCATGTGCTTATTTTCCCAGTTCTACAATTGTGATTGATCTCTACAACATGTGTTGGTGTTTTCAGGATTTATATAATCTCATTGAACATGTGCTTTATAAATTGCATGAGCTATCACTATGGTAATGATATGTGGATGAATTAGTGATTTCATGAGTATGAGGGTTGTCTTGATTTTGAATGAATGGGAATGTCATTTAATTATGGCAATTGTACTGATTTTGATGCATGTATGAGACTGAATATGCTTAAACACTATGCACATGAGGAAATGCCATATTGTATGAAACTTCACGATTGGCAATGAGTTGGGAAAATTTTGAGGTTCCCGTTGGTGCAAGAGAGTCTGGGTTCAACCCAGAAATTGATGCACCGCTTGGCGGTACAAGTTAGCCGCCAAGCGGCAGATGACGCCAATAGTCCTTTAAGGCTAGATGTCTGGGTTGCGAGTTGGGTCTTTTAGCCTTGGGTTTTCTTTCTTTAACTCCATATATAATTGGGGATAATGCTAAAATGGAATTGAGATGATATGATTGAGCCACGAATTGGAATGGATGTTTGAGCGTATAATTTATATATTATAATTTTATGTGTATAAACCAATATAGTAAAGTCAAAATTTGGTTGCATTATTCATGTATGAGTGCATATGCCTATATGTATACAGGGTTGGTATAATCTGTGTCAAAGCGAGAATGCATGCATAGACCTATGAATAGGTATATATTGGTTAAAATCTATGTACAGTGGTGCTTGATTGAATTAGTTGGAGTATATATACTTGTAACCTGTTTGCTGGAATGTGTGCATGTGTTCATCGATGTTTGAGAAATTGTTATGTATTACATAAACTAGTAGTCTCGAGTTTACTGGTGTGGCGCCTAGCAGTGCAGATTGGACTCCCAGGCGATAGGCACCACAAAAACTCTAGGCAAAACCTGATAGCTGGTGCTTGGCGATGAAAGGGGTCCCACCAGGCGGTTTCTCGTGAAATTGAGCCTCAACCTGAATCTAGTGGGCTGGCACCTAGCGGTGGCAGGTGTTCCGCTAGGTAGTCTGGAACAATATTCCACCTGGCGACGCTGGAGTCACGCCATACAACATGTAGGGATGAATTGCGTTGGAGGTTTTTTACATAACTTTGGATGAAGGCCTTGAGGAGATGACCTTTTGGAGGGCCATTTACGAGTTATAGCTTGTAATTAGGGGTTAAACACATGATTATTCTAGGTTGGAGCCTGATGATAATTGGAATTCCGGTGTGAGTGTGTGAGTTGTGGCTCGTATGGATTGGTTTCACTTGATTGCCCTTCACTGGTAGTGTCCAAGTGAGGTTGGTAGTCTTGTGATAGATATGAATTGAGGTTTAAGGAGCTCCACTTCGGTGTTGTGGATTATAGTCCATAACTGGATAATTCCCACATGTGACCTACAGGTGGTAGCCGATAGATGGTGGAACCATGAGTTTGATCTTGTCGTAGCAAGAGTCATCTTAAGGATATCATTAGAGTGTGTAAAATCTGGATACGCACAGTGGTGGCTATGATTTCTAGTACAAGAGGGTGGGATCCTCAGAAAGGGTTTGAGTTAATTTTAAATGATTTGGATGATGGCTTTGGGGTGTAGACTTGTTGAGACCATTCCTTGAGTTGTGGCTCGGAATGGAGGTTACACACGTGGTGATCTTGGGTAGTGGCCTGGTGGTATTGGAAATCTAGTGTAAGTACATGAGCTCGTATTGGTTGACTCCACTTGATTTACACTCACGGGTAGCGCCTTGTGATGTTGGAAATCTTGTGTTGAGAATACGAATTGTGGTTCGTATTGGGGAACTCCACTTGACGTTACGGATGGTGGTTCGTAAAATGATATTTCCATCTCATAATCATATACATCCTTAATCATATTTCATATTCACGTATCAATAATTTCATCTCAATCAATTAACAACCTCAAACATATATATAACATAAAGTACATCAAAACGGTGAAAACCAATTCTCTAACCAAAAAATTCAAAATAAAGATCTAACTGATCAAAGTGAAGAATCATGTATCTAGGATCAGTTGTCAAAATTTTAACTTGATTCAACAATTAACGAAGCGGGAATCTTCATTTTACCAAGATGACGTAGTGTTGAAAAACTGGGTAGCGCCCAACACCAGCGAGACAATGAACCATAGTCAAACTGACACTCGGTTGTGAGAGGGTGGCACCTAGAGCCACACATACAGTAGCTTCTGTTTTGGGTTTCCAAAACTATCGCCCAACGCTTCATCAATGCAGCCCAATGCCATGACAATAACAAACCACTAAAAGGATAATTGACTTGATTCGGTTGGTCAAATTGAATACATTCTACCCCTTCTTTTCATTCAATTGAGTTCAAAAATAGTGGTCAAATGTCTACCGTTCTACAAAGTAATGGATGCCACCACAAGTGCACAACTTAACAAGACTTGATGCTTGTATCCAGATCATTTGAGACATATTTTTATAATTGGTTGTGAATAGTTGAATGATTCTATAGGATTAAAATGCTTATATGGTGAATTGATGAAATTCTTTAAAACTTCACTAGCTTACCCTTTCTATTGTGTTTTGTTTTCTTATGTTTCCTTTCTCTTGCCATGATCATCTGATGGTGTTAGTAGTTGAAGATTCGATGGCTAGATCAGGACAAGGTAATGGTGATTCTGCTATATAGATTTTTGTTCCTCTTAGAGTTTATTAGTATTCCCTTTCGAGAGACCTTCTGGTAGTTCTAGATAACCTTATATAACTTTTATATTCAGTTCATCTTAATTTTTGGATAACTTTATGACTTTATACATTATTATCTTATTCCATGCTCCTATCAGGTATACTATATTTATTTAATATTTTATGATGGTTAAATGAGAGAATGAAATTATTAAATTATTACGTTATTAAATTATAAAATTATTAAACCTAAAAAATAACATACAATTCCAAAAAGTTCAAGTTTAAAAGGAAAATCTTTATAATTTTATAATTTTATGATTTTTACAATTTTAAAAATTTAGACTTTATGATCTTATGATTTTATAATTTTATAATTTTATAATTTTATAATTTTATAATTTCACAATTTTACGATTTATTGATTTTTTTAATTTTTTAATTTCATAATCTTAAATGAAATTATCAAATTATCAAATCATAAAATTATAAAATCATAAAATTATTAAATAATAAAATCATAAAATTATTTAATTATTCAATTATTCAATTATGAATTATTAAATTATTAAACTATTAAACTATTAAATTATTAAATTATTAAACTATTAAATTATTAAACTATTAAACCTCAAAAATAACACACACAAAAAGTTTAAAATTAATATAAAAATTTATAAAAAAATGGTTTTTTAATAATTAAATTTTGACAATTTTATTCTATAATTTAAATTAATATTTTTTTAAGTAATTTTCTATTTTTCTATTTTTCTATTTCTTTATTTTTTTTTATTTTTTATATTTCAAAACCAATTAAAAAAAGTCAGTTCAGTTTATGAAAAATATTGTCAAAAATAGCTGTAAACGATATCTTTATCCTTTACAAAATTACATGTACAACATTTCATTTATTCAATACATACAGAAAAAGGTTTCAATCAACTACACGTCTTTGTTATCTTTCAAGATTACAGCTCTACGACGCAAGCCATCCAGCTTGTTTCTTCATATCCCTGCAAATTGTAGAAAAATATATACCATAGAATAAATATTTATGCAAAATTTAGAGTAAGAAAAGAAAAAAAGAGTGTAGATTGTGAGATGTAAAAGTAACTTACATGCAGCGGGGTATGCAACATGCTGAGTCTCTACAATTCTTCGAGTGTAAAGCTATTGCTTGCCAAACTTTCTTACAATGTTGGCATCCTCCAGAAACTCGAACAGTACACCTACTGGCATGAGAAAACAACTTTCTGATTTTAAGGCAGTAGGGGTAGGTGCATGGTCGAGTTTGAGTTGAATGACATTGTGATGCGTGCTTTACAACTTCCAGCAGTTCCTGCAACTGCATGATAAAGCTGGCTCAGACATATTATATCATAAGAACGGAAAATAAAACTAAGGTTCACTCATCATACCACTGTTGTGTTCTGCTTTAATTCTTCACTTCCTGAAGGAGATTGTGCGGTTGAACAAGTTTCACTCAACGTGTGTGAATGGCATTTGGCACCTCTGGCGATATAGCATGCAGAGCAGACAGTGAACTCAGGGCAAGTCTCACATCTCCAGTAAGATTGGCTAACAATGCGTTTACAGCAAACTTGGCAACTTATTCCGACAGTCATGTGAGTACGGTTGCTCAAAAAATGGAGGATCATCATTGAGGAATACTTCGCTTGACGGAGTGAATCAAATTGAAACCTATTCTTTTGGCAAAAGCTAAGAAAGTTATATCTGGTTTCAAATAACCCTTTATTAAAGATGATATCTTTCTCCTCAGTTGTATCAGGAAGGATGCGTTCCGTAAGGACCTGGAAGTAGAGACACACAATTCAAACATGTACAGTGTTTCAAAAACTCATGAATTAATCTTAAAAGTTTAGGTTAGGAAGTACTTGACAAAGTTTATGTCTCTCGCCTTTGACAGAAGTGTGTGAATCAGCAGTGTGACATCTGAAATGTTCATATGAGAAGCAAAAGACGTAAGCCATTTTTTGTTACTTATCTAACTCCCAAATATAAAGCCAGCAAGCTTAGCATATAAATGAAGCACTTATTTACATTTACATGTACATAGTCGACATAAAAAATATGCAGAGTCTGTATTCTAGAGAACAAAAATGTTTTTCTATATCAAATTTCCAATTCAATCATATCCAACACATTTATATGGGTAAAAGGGAAAAAACAGTTCAAATATTTGATGTTTAAGGGGTCTTCACCTTTCACACTCCTGAAATATCTTGCAGTCCTTGCAAAACCATCGCTTCCCACACTGTATCACTTTATGGCAGTGGATGCAAACATACTGAAGTTGAACTACCATAAAATCTTCCTTGAAAGGTGATATGGTTTGTCCCAGCTGGTATAGATCAAATAACAAATTAACATAGATCAACATTTCATTCAAACATGTATAAAAGCACATATTTCGCTGGATGAGATTCGTTTATGTAAATATATAACACTGTTGCAGGTAAATATCATGTCGATCTAGGATTAATTAATAAAAATGGACAGAAGAAATTTAATAACCAGATCAATCTTTCTTCAGAAGGATTGACAAACAAACTAAACTACCAAAGAAGATCTAACTATGAAGATTAGAAACCTACCTTTTGCATCACTAGGATATCTTTTGCAGTTCCTTTTGAAAGATTTACACATCCCATGGACTTCAAAGATCTAATTGGTACTAATTTCAGCATCTTTTCACGGTTTCCTCCAGTGTGTTGTTCAATCTGCATGGCTTTATCCATAGCAGCACCAGACCAGAAGTCCCCGTCAAAGTAAGGCAAACGAGAAGCAGTTACCTTGGATTCACGTTTTCCAGTAGGAAGAAAGAAACGATCGTATATGTTAGATAAACCAACAACAATATCCTCTTCACCAGCCTTTCTTAGAGCTGAATGATACCTTCATGAATTAAACAAACATGTATAAATTACTCGATGGTTACACGGCAGAGCTAATTTTCCAGAGGATGAAGATATATAACATGACAGTTCTATAGTGCATACACGAAAACTAAAAACAGATAAGGAGAAAGAAAGACGTACCAATGTCGTAGTTGATCTTTCTTTGGAGTTTTTTGAGAATCAGGGTGACAGTAGAATATATAATCTTCTCCCTTTATAGGCGGACAGGACCATATGTAACAAGTTGTAAAACCTCTTTTCTTGCAAAAATCAAGATATCCAATCTGAGAACAAAGAAAGCAAAACATGAATGGAAAAATTGATATAATAAACATGTGGCTTTACAAAGATAAAATGCAAGTAATTAGAAACAAAATTTGAAAACACATACCAATATTTCATGGTAAACGAAGGTACGGAGAGATTCTCTGGCCGAGATATGTATTTCCGGCCTAAAATACTTAACCGAATCGAGATATGAAATGTATATAGAACGCTGATTTGGATAGCCGCATTCTGAGCCAAACTCTTGAGCATACATTGCAAAGAGGCACACATCCACTCCATCAATCTTTTGAAACAGAAGAATAACCTGAAACACAAGAAAATGCTGCCACTTCGTAATAGAATAGTGTAAATAAAAGTTAATATATTCATTGATTAACCTCTTTACTTACTTTTGAAGCGTAAGAAAATTCTGCAGGATAATCATTCCCCTCAAAGATATTGAGAAATTGTTTCTTCACTTCAATATGTTTGTCCACAGATAGCACAACCCTAACAGAAAGATTGTCTGCTACAAAAACCTAGCAATTTGATTCACACGAGACAAATCAGAAAATATGAACTTTATAAATTAATATCTAAGATTTTTAAAAGGAAGTAGGAAGAAGTAATTGATAAAGATCAGTAATAACGGTCGGGAATAGTTCAAGTGTAAGTCAAAGTCTCACATTAAGTAGAAAAGACAAAGTTAAACACTATATAACATGATAGGTCTATAACTCCATTATCTTAAGATTTTTGGTTAAAAGTGGTGACGAATGTCTTGTATACGTAAAACTAATGTCATATATATAAATCCATATGAAATATATATAAACTCAACCATGATAGCAAAGTCATAATCTCTTAATGGCTACACGCTTCCCATTGCCTTAAGGCCTTTTTGGGGCTGAAGCATATAGCTACTTTAATATAAACTGTACCAGAGTTCTTTAAGGATACAAATTAATAATTTACATCACATTTGCAGTTTACTTGTTTACATAAGAGTAAGAAAATGTTAAACAAATTGGGCACATGCATGCTCAAACATAGCGAATTAAAATTCTTTACTTGAGAAGTCTTACCTCCGGAATCTTATTCCTTTCAATTTGACCGAGGCGCTTCAAAAGCCTCCCCTCTATGTGGTCACTAAGTTTGGTTCTAGGCAAGTCTTTAGCGTCAAAGGGTACACGCACATCGTTTCTATTTTCGTTTAGGCAGCATAAAAGGCATATATATTCAGCAGTGTTGTCCAAATCACTTTTACTGTTGTAGAGTGCGCATATCTGATGCTGCCAACTTTTGCATTTACTGCATTGGATCCACTGGAAGAAACAATGGTAATCAAAAGTGAGTTTGAAGTTAGCTACATTGAGATGAATATAGTACAAAGACATTATTTAATTTACCGCTTCTTCACATTCTCCATCATTTTTATTTTTGCTAAGATCTGTCTTGGAAACAGTTGTCCCGTTGAATGAGATGTTCCCACCTCGGGCATTCTTATAGCATGTAGTACAAAAGCAATTATTTGTGTCCTCTTCTTCTCTTTTATAGTAATAACATGCATTACGCCTGATGCTGATGCCGCAACAAAGACAATAAATTGGCTTAGGGGCAAAGTACAGCGTTGTCATTGAACATAATTGGCATTTGTAAACATCATTTCCTGATTCTCCGTCCGTTGTAACCTATTAAAAGAAAGGGTCAGTTCATATATGCTTGAAAAATCCAAAAGCAAAGTTGCCAATTCTATAAGAAATTCACATATACGCTCACAGATACTCGTAAGAGTATTGGAAGAGATCAGGGTAATGAACAGACAATAGAAGATGGTATAATGACCTTATTATTATCTTGTTTTCCAAGACTTCTAATGTGTTCCTTTATTCGACTTCTTGTTAAAGATTCAGTTGAAGGAACAATATTAGCGGTTTGATCTGTGGACTTCATTTCCTTTTCTTGAGATTTTGGTTCAATGACTTTCTCTGTAGCATTGGACTCATCTTGGTTCAATCCGCTTTTGCCTTGTATGTCCTCTGTATTTGAAGGCATAGATTTTTGGCAAACAGTTTCCATATTAGAATCAGATCCAGTGATAGAATCCACTAACTTATCGTTGACTATCAAATCATGGTCTTTTGTTGGTTCCTCTGGATTTAAAATATTATCAGCTTGTGAACCTCTGAATTCTATACTTTCATAGTCCACTTTTCTTCTTTTGATGAATGGTTCCATAACTTCAGAAGGGCAATCAATTTTTCTTTTGGTCAGGACCCCAGGTTCAAAATCTTTGCAGTTCTGTTGATTTCCAATGCTACTGGAGCCAAGAAAACGATTGGGTACTTCTGAAAATTCAAACCATGCATCATAAAAAAATTTTGAAAAGGAAAATTATTTCTTGACAACTAAAGTTTTACAACTTTTTCTTACAATTTGAGTTGTCATCTCATATCATATCGTAAGAGAAATTTATCAAAATTTAGTTGTTAAAATATCATTGTAAAAAAAAAAAAAAATGTTTTTTTGACAAAAGTACCAACCAAATGAAGCTTCCAAATTGCTTCCCCCAACAGAAGCAGCAGGAAACTCAGAAAGCACATCCAAATCAGTACATTTCGGGATCGATGACAGCCCTCCTTTTGGGAAGTGATGTTTATTATGTGCAGCAACTGCACCATAATCAGTTGCATTAATGCAAGGACCGAGCACTCTCTGAAAAGCATGTCCGGGCACACTTTCATTAGACCAAGAATGCAATGAGCCAGAAGAAGATGACAACATATTCGATGTGCGAGAAACAGCATTGTCTACTTGACAACATTTATTTGCACGAAACATGTTGACTTTTGTCTTCAACCGCCGAACCAATGTCTTCCTGTCCATATACTCCTCCTGCATGCCAAACATGAAGAAAACTCATCAATAAATCCCTGGATGCTTAAATAAGAAACTTTGGGAAAAATTTGCATTTCAATCCTATCATTGCCTTGCTAACATGCTCAGACAGTTTCAAAACATACCTGTGAAGCAGCATCCATAAATAGCTCGCTTTCCAGAATATTTGCAATTGTAGATGACTTTCTCTGCTCCCAGTGCATTATGGATATTAAAATTCCAAAACTACAAGTAAAATTCAGTTAGTATCAACTCAATGACTATTTTTATGATGAAGCAAAAGTCAGCACTAATAACTTTAGCTTCTTTATATCTTATAAGGATAAAATTTATAAAGTTCAAATTAATGTAAAAACTTACACGTCATTTCTAATCTTATTACGGCAGTTGCTTATTTCAGAATGCTTACGCCAGTCGTAAAGCATAGTGACTTGATTCCTTATATTATATTGATGCCCTAACTCCAAATCTTCATACGCAGGAAGGTTTGAGACTAATGATGAAGAATATTCTCGTTTACATTTGCTGGAATTCCCGACATCGGAACCTTTGATATACATCATCTTGCTTGATTACAAATATTGATTCTGCAGGAAATATAAGCCACTATAAACTATTTAGCAGTGTTAGAAAGCTTGATTACAAATATTGATTCTGCAGGAAATATAAGCCACTATAAACTATTTAGCACTGTTAGAAATAAAGTCTAAGTTTAATATGATATCTTTTCTTTAAAAAAAAATAATTTTTTAACAATTAAATTTTGACAACTTTCTCTTAAATTATTAAGTGACATTTTTTAAATGATTTTTTATTTTTTTCATTTCTCCATTTAAACTACTTAGAAAATATCACCTTAATTATAAAAAAAATTATCAAAATTTAATGGTGAAAATATCATTGATCTTAAAGACATAAAGCGGTCAAATTTATCGCATACAAGTGCCTACGTTATAAACAATTAAAATAGTCTAAGGATCACAACGAAATAAAAAAAAATGGGTTCTTTTATTTTTAATTGTAGAATTAGCATTGCGTACTCATGAAATGAAATGCAGAATATTCCAGCAAGTAAATAGAAGTAAAAAAATTATTATGCCATATAAATCAACAAACGTCATGCTATATGATCTAACAAACATGAATATAATCAAGGAAGGCTCGAGAGTCTACCCCCTAAAACAACCTTAAAAATCAAACATTTTTTCATAATTTTATTTGAAAATTATTTTTCGAACTAAATACTAAACCCTAAACTTAATCAAGATATATTTTACTTCGTCATAAAAAGATCTCTTCAAAATCAAGACACATTACACTAATCAATATTATAATCAACCTAAAGCAAGCACAAATTAACTTTAAAATTCAATTATGTGTTTTATTTAATTAATTCCAATCGAAAACAAGAAACCGATTGATAGTGTGTTTGGACATGCGTTTAAAACATCGATATTGATTGAATCGATTTTATGGACACAAAAACTAATATTATTTGCTTCTATGTGAACATGAATCTTTTAGTTTTAAATCAATTTTAAGACCAAACAAACACAGATTTTATATTGATAAATCAATTATACGTCAAAAGGATGTGCAACCAAACACTCATTATGAAGGGAAATAGTATTTGGGAGAAATAAAGCGTCAACTAGACTTGATACGAGAACGAATAAAGAAATAGATAAAAAGAAACATAGAATAAAAAGAATAAATTATGGAACAGTGATAAAGAGAGGAAAGAAAAACCTTAGAATCAATCACTAGTCAATTAGCAGTCAATCGCGTCATCTGAGATAAAAGGTTTGTGAATTCCTTCATAAAAAGAATTTAAGATAAGGGACAACTTCTAAATAATATAAATAAAGATTTACGTAAATTTAATAAATTTTTTGAAATTTAAAAGATATATAATTTTTATCTTTCCTTATATAATTAGCTAACACATTGATTACAATTAAATAAAGTAAAAGATAATTTATTTTGTGGATTTTTTGAAATTTAAAAGATCTAAAACTTTTATTTTCTATTATATAGCGAAATAAAATAAAAGATAATTTATATTTACAAATCTAAATAGATTTACAAAGATTTCATCAATTTTAAAAAGATATCACCCTTAGATAAAAAGAAGTTAAGATAAGGGATAGTTTATAGAAGTTAAAAGTAATTGGACAAGGGTTACAATGAATAAATAGAAAGAGAGAGTCTATTTAAGAAGGCAAAAAAAATTAAAATCATTACAATTCAAGATAGTTTAAATAAAGATTGATGTAAAGGATAATGATATTTTAATCCATTTTTTTTACCTACTTCTAATTCACCATTTCAATCACCCTTAGATCATCCTATCACATCATTATAAAAAAATCAAAATAGATGATCTAAGGATGATTCAATCACCCTTCGATCATCCCATCACATCATTAAAAATAATCAAAATAGATGATCTAAGGATGATGGGAGTGGTGGATTAAAAGTGAATAAAAAAAATGGATTAAAATATCATTATCCTTTTATCATAGTTTTATTTAAAATTTATTTTTCAAAGACCCTAAGTCCTAAACCTCAATCAAAATATATTTTATTCCATTAAAAATAATCTCCTCAAAATCATAACACATTACAGCAACCAATATTATAATCAACCCAAAACAAACTCAAATTAATTCTAAAATTCAATTTATGATTTTATTTGATTAATTCGAATATCGGAAAGAAAAAACAAATGGAGAATAGAATTAGAATTAGGAAGAAATCATAACACTAACGAGGCTTGATAAGAAAATGAAGAAGAAAGAAATAGAAAAAAGAAGAAAAAACTATAAATAGAATAAAAATAATAAATTTTAATACCATAATAAAGAAAGAAAAGAAAAACCTTAGAATCAATCGTCAATCGTAGTCTTTGAGAAAGAAGGTCAGAAATCTTCTTCAATAAATATGTAATTGGAGAAGAGTTCTGAGAAAGAAGGTCATAGAACTTCTTTAAAACAAAGTAATTGGAGAAAAATGAAGATGAATGAATAGAAAAAGATAATCTATTTAGAAACGCTAAAAATATAAAATCATTAAAAGTTAGGATAGTTTAAATAAAGATTTATATAAATTTGATAATTTTTTTGAAATCTCAAAAAATATATAATTTTTATCTTTCGTTATATAATTATCTATACACTCATTACAATTAAATAAAGTAAAAGATAATATATTTTGTAAATTATCTAAAATTTAAAAGATATAAACTTTTATTTTCTATTATTATGTTACATACGAGAGTGAAATAAAATAAAAGATAATCTATATTTACAAATTTAAAAAGATTTAATCAATTTTAAAATGATTTAACAAATATAATATTTACTCGTGTAATTAAATAAATATGTTTAGTTAAATAAACTTAAAAATAAGGTATTTTTATAATAATTTTATATAAAATTTATTTTTTGAGTTAAACCTTAAATCTTACACCTAATCAAGATATATTTTATTTCATCATAAAATAATTTCTTTAAAATTAAGCACATTACACCGATCACTATTATAATCAACGCAAGCATAAATTAATTCTAAAATTCATTTGTTGGTTTTATTTGATTAATTTCAATATAAAAAAAAAACAAAAAACAAACAAATGAAAAAGAGAACTAGAACTTGGGAGAAAACAAACTTCCGACAAGACTTGACAAGAAAAAAATAAAGAAATAGATAAACGAAGAAAAAACAATCAAAGAATAGAATAAAATTAATAAATTATATATCAGTAATAAAGAGAGATAAAGAAAAAATCTTAAAATCAATCAGGAGTCAATCATACTGTTGAGAAAAATTCTTTAATAAAAAAAAATTAAAATAAGAGCCAATTTACAAAAATTAAAAATAATTTGACGAGAGTAAAAATGAAAGTAATTTCGTGATATAATTATCTAACATTGGATATCCAAAGAATCAAGAAAATAAAAGACAATTTATATTTACAAATCTAAAAAGATTTAGATTTAATCAATTTTAAATTTTTTTAACAAATCTAATATTTACTCATATAACTTAATAAATAAAATAATTAAAAATATTTAATCAACAATTAATTTTGGCACAAATTTCCGATCAACTTTCCGTTGGACTCTTTTTCTCCGTGACGGACTGGTTCACCACCAAGCCTCCCCTGATCGTCTGAGATCGTGCGGATCTGCTCCAGTAACGCGTGGTTAAGCGCGCTCCGCAACTATATTGCTACTATATTGAGGGTCGGTGATCTGTGTGTTGCGTTTGCTGGTTCGATGGAGACGCTAGGGTTTCCATGGCTTCGCGGTCTGCGTGGGGAAGCTGCAGAAGAGGTTGCGATTGGTTCTCGCGTGGCTCGGTTGATGTCGCGAGCCGCGCTTTCCGGTGATGTGGTTGCAGTGCGTGGCTGACGCGTTTTGGGGCTCGCATTTTCCGGCGTCGTGCGATGGTTAACGAATTCCTCTATTGTTTTGGTGAGCCTGATGGTGGTGGTCTGATCTCCGACAGGTGGGTGGACTAGCTGCTCCGGTGGTCCGGTGAGGTCTAGGGAAGGAGACGGAGATCACGTGGCTGGTCTGTAATTATACAGAGTTTTAAGTGAAGTAACAAGTGACAGCTCGTGATGGATTAGATGGTGAATATTAAGAAAATAATTCGTGACAAATCATGCTTGCATAAAATTGGGGCTAATTTTGAGTGACCTGTTATGTAAAAGTAAAGTTTCACAGCTCTGATTTTTTTTATAAGTTAATTAAAAAGGAAAAAAAAAATATATAGATGCATTATTATGTTTATTTTGAATAATTAAATATTAATTAATAAAAATGATGTTCAATTGCGTATGAACTATATAAAATTGTAATAGTTATTGAAATTAAAAATATGTCCATTATGTAAAACAATAATAAAAATATTAAAATTAGATAAGACGGTAACAGTTATTATTGAAATTAAGAATATATTAACTATAATAAAAATTATATTTTTAATATCGAAATAAATAAAATAAATAATAAATAATAAAAAAATATACTTATTCTATAAAAATATAATAAAAAAATTAAAATTAAATAAAATTGTAATAATTATTTCAATTAAAAAAATATAATTACTAGAGCTGTCAAAATGTGTTGGAACCCGCGAGTCAACCCAACTCACCATGGATTTGGGTCGGGTTGGATTGAAATTTTTTTACAAATTTCAATATGGGTTGATTTTTTACCCGGCTCATCCAGGTTGAACCCGTAGTGAGCCGAGTTGACTCACCAACCCGCAGATAAAAGGGTCAACAAGTTTTTTTATTAAGTTGGACTTTACATTTGGGTCATGTTAAGTTATGTTTTTTAGCCAAGATATAAATAATTTGTATTTTTTTTATTTTGGTTTGTATTTGGATTGTATTAAAGTTTATTTAGATTTTAATTAGAATTATAAATTAATTTTGACCGAAAAATAAATAAATAAATTGTATTTTTTTTAATTAAGTGAACCGTGAGCCAACCTGTTTAACCCACCAATCCGTAGTGGGTCGGGCCGGGTTCAAACTTTTTTGACTCGCTAAAAAGTGAGCCTGGTTAGGTTGGCTCACTAAATTATCAACCCGTGGTGGGTTGTGCCGGTCGGATCGGGTTACTTGTTTTGACAGCTCTAATAAGTACTATATAAAACTGTAATAAAAATATTAAAACTAAACAAATATTAAAATTAAAAATATATTTACTATATAAAATTATAATAAAAATATTAAAATTAAATAAAACTATAATAGTTATTAAAATTAAAAATATATCTAGTATACAAAAATTGTAATAAAAGTACTTATTTTATTTTTAATATTTGGATAAATAATAATATATAAAATAAATTTACAAATGATGAAAAATATATCAACCTTATAAAAATATTGAAATTAAATACAAAATTAAAGGTAGAATTCAAAATTTCCATCCACTCAAACAATTCGGTTGGTACAATTTACAATTTTAAGTACCAAGTGAATATTTCTATTTTATTTTTTCAAGAGTATTTTTACATAATTGCTATTACTAAATTCAAGATCTTGATAATTTTTTTTTTTTAAATTTGGAATAATAACGAATAAGCTAAAATGCCATGAATTATTACACCCTTATGTAAATAAAGACTATATATAAATTAATGGACTCTTCTTTTCTTTCACTCTCCTCGAATGTTGGCAACTACAACATTATACACTATATAAATGTCAACATAATTTTATGCAACAAACTATGGCAAAAAATATAGAGCCAAAATGGGGAAAAGAACCCAACAATGTACTAAAAACCAAAATCCAGTAATTTTGCATTGTGTATAAACCGTACATAAAACACATAAAACATAATAGTTAAAATTAGTTATATAATACACAACACTACATCATAAAATAAAGTTTTTATTGTTATGTATTATTTTTTTTTTCAAATAAGAATACAGTCAAAGATCTTATACAATCCCATTTACATTTCCTGTTATGAACAAAACTTATATGTAGTTTCTACGATGCTTTTGATGTTATTCTCCTACCATTGAAAGATACACCTTGGTAGCCAATACCAAACTTCATTATCATTGATGTGATCTAGTTCTGATTGAAGAATAACACCAAAAGCATGTAAAACCCTGTACATGAGATAATATAAATTATTGTAATAATCTGGTGGAATAACACATGATGAGGAAAAGTAACAAAAAATTGCAATTAACATCTCAGAAGTATTTTGGAAAAGGTTAAATAAGATAAATAAGTTCTCAAAGTATTTATGACACATTAAGCTACCAACAAACCAAACAACATTTTCATCAACAAAATAAATACCAAGCACAAACCAAACATTCTTTCAATGAAACAAACTTTTTTGTTGTTCTTCGAATTTAGCTTAGATTTTACCTTTCTTTTAGTATTCAAAAGTTGTCTAGATAGTTTCTTAACAGTTCTAATTAGTAATCTTGTTAAGTTTCCTATTTTATCATTTTTAACCTATTTTGGTTCTAATTTTATGTTTTAGGTAGTCATATTTTGAATTTTAGGTAATTTTTGTAGTTTGAGTTGTTTGTTAATTAGATTTTAGTATTTTAAAATATCTAGGACAATTTCTTCTTGACAGTTCCTTAGGATAGTTTAATATAATTTGCAAAATTTAGACTTTTTTTAGTAGAGTTTTTGAGGTTTTGAGTAATGAAATTTTGAGTTTTACATAACTTTAGGAATTTGATCTTTTCTTTAGTTTTGTTTAGTTAGTTTAAACTTGTTTGAATAGATTTTGCCTCTATTTTTACTCATTTTTTCAGATTTGCACATTTTCCATCTTGCTAGCTTAGCTCTTAATTTGTAGATAATAGATAGGGTGTCTAGTTTGACTGGATAACTTTGTAGTCATGTTTATACAGTCTCATACATCGAATTAAGTGGTTTGTGCACGATAAATCAATTGCATGAAAAATTTTAAATGAAAAATGAACCTTGTGACACTTGGACTTGAGGTTTTCTTGTGTTTGCATTCATGCAAGTGGCATTCTAGGTCATGCATTATTTCTTTTCATAACTGATCTTTTGATGTGAATTCTGTTAGCATAGACCCATGTTTTAGGTCCATTTACTTGTGGCTTCTAGGGTTAGTTTTGTGTGTATATATAACACACCTCGTGTAACATTTTATTCACATTCAATACTACACAATCCCTTTCTTCATATATTTCTCTGTTTTCTACATGGTCTCAAGAGCCCTAAATGATCCCTCATTGAGGAACGATTCTTGCACTAGTTCCTCTTTCCTAAACCCTAAGTCCTTAGCCTTAAGCCTCTTTCGCAAATTTTATGATTGAGAAGAGATTCTTGCAGTAGTTCCTCTTTCTTAAACCTCAAGCCATGTGGTGTTATATTTCAAGTGCTAAGGCATAACCGATTGACACCAAAATTGATGATTATGGTACTGCTTTAGAGGTATGGGAAGTTGATAACATTAAAACTACCACTTGGGTCGGTAATTTTGTCACACACTTGATTGGTGCTCAATTGGCAAAATATGATACCACAAAGGATGTATAGGATCAGTTATCTCGATTGTATATACAATCTAATTTTTCCAAACAATATCAATTTGAGACATATATTTGTGCACTAAAGTAAAATGACATGATCATTCAAGACTTTTATTTTGTCATGAGCATTTAGTGCTTGGTTTCAAAAGTTTTCTACAATAATTGTATCTTTTGGTTTTGTTGCTAGTCATCATGATTTTGCATTATTTGTCAGAAAACCAATGTGATGAGTGCGTACTTTTACCCTTAATTAATGTTTAATTCTGGATTTTTAATTGAATTTTGTTCTTAAAAGATGGATTTAATTAAGATTTCTTATAATTGGGTTTATTGAGCATGAGATATAAAAAGATGTTAAAAATAGGTTTTTAGTTGCATAAATGTTCTTTGGATATTTTGAGGTATGTTAGTGAAGTTGCATCTAAGTTGAGGTCATGGAGGTATGAAAATAAATTGCTTAAAACTTCACGACACTTAAAGATAAATCCCAGAATAAGAAATTATCAAAATCATAAAAATCCAAGCCAAACATTGCATGAAGACGACAAGAAAAGCTTGAAAAAGTGAAGAAGTTTGGTTAAGCCTAGAAGAGGGAACGGGCAATAAAATTTGGACCTTGCGGTTTTCTCTATCTTTTTCCAGAAGAAGGATTTTGATAATTCATAAATATTTATTATAAAAGATAATTTGGAAAAATATATCTTTAGATATTTTATTTGATATTTTTAAATAATTATCTTATTTAATTATATCATAAAATATCAAAAGATAATAACTACCAAATGTTTTTAAATATGACAAGATCTTCTTGAACCTTTATAGATCTCCACAACAAACAAATATATCTTGAAGATATTGGATTATTTAAAAGATAATTGGAGGAGATTACAAAGGGTTGATTTGGGAAAATCAATGCAAATATTATTTGGTGATAATTTATCAAACATCTTCAAATAATTAATTTATTTAATTATATCAGATATTGATATTATCTACCAACTATATTTTTTAAATATTTTTAAAATTGGTTATATCTTTCCAAATATTTTTAGATATTCATACAAATATAAATATAAGTGATATTTATAATTATTTTAAAGATATTTGAGAGATTTTAGCAATAGAAAAGCTCAGTTCAAGTCCTATATAAAGATACCAAGGGGAAACAGAAAAGAAAAACTCGAAACTTCAGAATATAGGAACTCTTAGAAGGGACTAATTTCGTTTCCTCTATCTCCATTTTTCTTCAATTTTTATTTTACTTTTGCATTCCATGGAGGGTTAAGCTTCAATGGTTGGTTCCAATGTAATTTTACTATGGATATTGAGGTTAGAATGAATAAATTGTTTTTTCTATTGATTCTTCTTGTGATTTATTTTCATCTGTCTTTTGACTTTTAATCAAGTAAAAGTAATGATTTTTATATTGTAGCAAGTTAGCACGGTATTAAATCTACATAACATATCAACCATATGAGTTCAAGGGTTTTTAATTTTAATTGAGAATGTACTTTGATTAAATTTAGAAACTTTCATGTGATTGAATGAGTTTTTGTGAATGATTGAGAATATACTTTGATTAGAGGTGAAAACTTTAACTAGAATTAATCAAGAATGTACTTTGCTTAATTAGCTTTTTGCATGATTTTAGAGGTAAAAGAATGGACATGATTAAGGATAGTAATATTTAATTGAGAATGGACTTTGGTTAAATTTACTGTGATTAATCTACAAAGTTCTTGCTTTTTATTGAGAATTTATTTTGGTTAATACTAAGAACGCCAACAAATTGATTGAGAATTTACATTGATTAATTTGCAAATCTACAACAATAATTAATTGAACAATAATCTTTAGATAATCGATAAATGGATCTATTTTGAAAAAACAGTGGAATCAATCTATTTTTCAATATAAATGTTTTTTTATATCTTTTTATCTTTATCTTCTTTTGTTATTTTTTTTCAATTTTATTTGACTAACTCTTTTGTATAGTTTGTATAAGAACTAATTTCCTATAAATTAATTTCGTGTTCGTTGGGAGATGCCTATGGTTTATTTTACGCATACTAATCTTTTGGCTACTTTATTAACAATACTGAAGTTGTTACAAATAAATAGTATTAATTTGATCGCTTCACGACAGTGTTGATTCTTGTTGTTATCCCACTTAATAGTTTTTACGCTACTAAACAAAATATTTTATCATGATAAAACAAAGTAGATAGTAGAAATATGTCAATATAGAGTATTAATACAGTCATCCAAATAACTATAGAAGTACCAACTATATTTACAATCTATGCTAGAAAAGAGTTAACAGAAAGTTCCAAATCTTAAACAAAAACATGGAACAGAGTCTAATATCGAATATCCCATGCTATTGACTTAAATCCTATCCAAGAGGGGGTATCTTCACCTGTATCTTTCCCTGCTCACACCAATTGACAGATGATCATTGCAAAGGAAAAACCACACAAAAGAAACAAACACAAGCAACAAGGGTAAGCTAATCTGATTAAAAGAAACATACAATCCAATTATAAACACCATATTAATTTTCACATTTCCAATAGAATCACTTAAATCACCATAACACATGATAGGTAGATGACTCTAGACTCACTTAAGCGACATTGGACCTCTTGGTGGCATGCACATGTGATGGTTCCCAAACTCTGCAGAGTTTGGCCTCAAGGGGTTATCACCCAACCACTCACAAGGTAAGTCCCCTTCTCGTCTAAGACTTGATCAAGTCCAAAGACTGGGACCTCCTGCTACTCCGTACGACATAATCCATTATGCTCTATCTGAGCTGAATAATTATTGGAGTTTTAGGATACCTCCAATAGTGAGTCCTTATGTCCTTACCGACACTAAAACATACCCCTTAGAATTTCCCTTGAAATTCTAGTCCAACCGCATCTTCTCATAATCAAAATTCATGCATTGGTACCACACATGTTGTCAACCACACCAACTCAAGTATGTCATTATCTAATTTCACATTTTAACATTTCAGGTATAATTTCATCCATCACAAGCAGAGAAACAAACACTTAACTGCAGTAGTTCTCGCCTAAGCTAGAAGGTCTCGCCCAAGCGAAAGGGTTCTCTCGCTTAAGCGGATCATTCTCGCGTGAGCAAGACTCAAAATAGAGAGCAACCCACAAACTGGGCGAATTCTCGCTTAGGCTAAGCTTTCTCGCTTAGACGAGATTGCATCTTGCTCGCCTAAGCGACAATTCACGCAGTGGCAGGGATGAGTTTCTAGTGTTTTTGCTCAAGCGAGAGCTACTCGCTTGGGCGAAAATATTAGATTCCCAATCTGTTTTTACATGCAAAGCCCAAAAATTCACACCAAAAATTCCAATTCAACACAAACAGGTGATCCAAGCATCAAACAAGCACAAATTCATGCAATCAAAGTCATTAGGATGGTTTCTATACAAAATTCAAGAAAATCAGTTAGCTCCCCTTATCTCTACACAGTCACCGGCTTGCAAAGAAGAAACTTCCACAAGAAGAGTACCACAACTGCACAAAACCTATGGGACTAGAACACAGAAACGCAGGGAAAGAATGAGACTTCAATTTCAACCTAGAATAGGGTTCAATTCCATGAACTGGGAATTAAGGGGAATTGGAAACTAAAATTCAACTTACGTGAAAGGAAGGAATGCTTTGTTTGAATGGAAGTGTCTGCACTAGCCCCAATTATGTTTGCTGCAACAAAGAAAGAAAGGTAATTTCAGATAGTGGACAGGGGTTTCATCTGTTGGGGAAGAAATGAGGAAGTAGAGAGGGAGGAGTGGAAAGTGACAATGGTTTGGTGGTGGAACTGGCTTTTGCTTTCAATCAGAGAGAAAAGGAAGAAGAAAAGAAAGCGTCTCACAATTCTTGTGAGCCTCCGGGCCGACCCTATGGTCTAGGGCCCTATTGCCACCCTTACATATATATATATATATATATATATATATATATATATATATATATATATATATATATATATATATATATATATATATATATCATTATTTTTT
>Ga0214545_1001815_pt1 | contig 40673 bp, 18 predicted proteins | sample CNSS4metaG_FD_160064 | JGI IMG/M metagenome (GOLD analysis project Ga0214545, IMG submission 160064) | Root nodule microbial communities from cowpea collected in UCLA plant growth center, Los Angeles, California, USA - CNSS4 | ecosystem: Host-associated > Plants > Roots > Nodule | place: USA... | reverse complement strand
ATCTATATTTTATTTTATTTTTTTTTTTTTTTTTTTTTTTATAATAAATATATATATATATATATATATATATATATATATATATATATATATATATATATATATATATATAATATACTTGAGAAACCATATAATATAATTGGTAAATATATGAATAAAGTATGTAACATTGTTTCTCACTAAAATTATAGTTTGGGATGTTGAAATATCTTTTTCAGTGGAGTCACTAACACAAAAAGTTCCTATAACGTCATCCGGTTAACGTATGCTAAAGAAAATACAAACGTCAAACATGACCGATAATATTTTTATAAATAAAATGTCAATTTTGATGTCTATCTACGTAAGCCCCAACATCCCGTAACGTCTGTTCTCCACGTACCTGACGTCATGCAAACATAACGTCTATTAATAGAGCTTCTGACATCATGATGCAAACATAACGTCTATTAATAGAGCTTCTGACATCATGACGTCACTCGACGTCGGGTAATTACATACCTGACGTCCCACCTTTTAACTTATATAGTTTATTCTACTTTTGACAAAACAAACATGGACATTAATTAATTCCTATTATAGTGAACTCTATATTTCAATGTAAAAGAAAGAAAGAGGTGTCATATTATCGTACTAATTCCTTCTTAGATAAATAGACTATTTTGTTTTGAAAAAATGTTAGTTTGACACCAATTGCGGATCTTCACCAAAATATTTGGGACAACCAAAATATTTAGGACAACCAAAATAATATACTCAAAATTTATATATTTAATATTATTGTGACTAATTCAATAAAAATTAATACATAATCTAGTACATTTATAATATCAAAGAAATTACACATATTTAAAAGAATGTTTATCGTTTTTTCATATTTTTGAACTCATAGTAATTGAATTATAATTAAATTTTTCAGTTAACTTTTTTTGATGTAAATAACCATATTATCTGCAAAATATTTCATCTTCCATTTTATTAACATGCATTTGATTCAAAAAATATTCACAAACTTTCATTTCATTGTTATGCGATAAATAACCATATTATCATGTTTCATCTTCACCAGTAGTTTCTCTATCAATTTTAAAAAATAAATTTATTCTTTTGTTTTTCATTAATATACATATTTAAAAAATAAGTTTAAGACTAAAAAATAATTTATCATAATCTAATCAAAAATTGAGAGAATAATTACTAAAAAAAACTATAATAATCAAGTTACAATTAAAAATCGACTATGAAAAATCACAGTACATTGTTTCTTCTTCTACATTAATAAAAAATGAATATACAAAAAGGTCATGAGATAAAAAATAATACTAAATGTTAAATAAATAGTTCACTATCAAGTGTGATAAGAGAAAGTTACCTTATTTATTTATTTAATATGGAAAAAAATATGAAAAAATGAGGATATAAATACTAAGTTTATGTCTTTTTTTTAGTAACAAAAGAAAATAAATAAACATAAAAGAAGAATACAACATATGAAAAATTCAAAAGACAATGAGAGAGAAAATAAAAAATATCTTAATAATTTTGTTTCTTTATATATTTAATTTTATATTTTATTATTTATTATTGTATTTTATAAAATAAATAAAAAATACTTAATTTAATTTTTATTAATTTTGAATATAATATTATTTAATTTTAAAAAAATAAAAATAATTTTAAAATTTTTTAAAATTTATATAATTTAAAAAAATACAAAATAATGAAAAATAAATAAAAAAATTTGGGGGAGGGGGACAGTGGCCCCCGCCTGCCCCTTGCATCATCCACCATTGTTTGACACCATTTAACGACTATTTGACAACTTGTATAAGGGTAAAATAGTATTAACAAAAGTTAACTTTTATATTTTTAGAAAAAAGAGAAAATAAATAGTAGTACTGATGAATAGTGTCAAATAGTAGTAACGAAAAGAGTGGTATCAAAATACTAGTTTTCTTTTGTTTTATTCCCTTTCATTTTTATGCAGCACGTGGATTTTAATGGGATAACAAACATGGTTGAAAAGAACACACATAAAAAAAGAAAAAAATCCAAACATGGCCTAAAAGCTTGAAGAAAGACAAAAAACAAGCTAGCTTTTTCCACCTCGTTTGATTATAATATGATTTGGAAGATGCAAAGAAAGGAAAAGGGCAAAAGAAAGGTGCCAAATAGTGATGTTGTGAGTGTTGTGTTTTTGTGAAAAAAATTGGTGGTGGTGTTGTGTCATGTAAAAGTAGATTGAAGAAAGCAAGAGAGTCACAAAAGGAAGGTTACATGAATGTAAAGAGGCTAGAATGGTAGGGAAAAGAGCTAGGTATTTTGTGAACCAGGTTTGCTTGGATCCACTTTATATTTGATTTTGACAAATCTAGGGTTTTAGATATATATCATTCATATTTTGAAGTTCAATCTCTATTGTTTTTACAATTAATACGCAACCTTACATTTCTTAGCTCGTGAAGACAAGAAAGTAAGATAATGGGACAAAATAATACTTATGTTACTCAATAAACCAAAAAAATTAAGTTTAAAAATATAGCAATTTTGAATATTATACTTAAACAATTTAATAAAAATTCAATTAAAACATTTATTTAAAATTTAAAACTTAATATTAAGCCTAATTACCAGATGATCAACCATGCGATCAATTTCCTGAATTCAAACGAAATTCATGGAATTAATTTTTTTGTTAAATATATTTTTGTCCCTCAAGTTTCAATGAAATTTGAAATTAGTTGTTCTTCGAAATTTTATATCAATTTAGTCATTTATCTTTAAAAATACGCGAATTTAGTCCTTTTAACCAAATTTTGTTAAGTTTATATTGTTTGACACATTTTTACTTCGATGTTAACTTAAATATCATCATAAAATACGTTTAAAATGTTAAATAAACTTAATAAAAATTGGTAAAAAGAATTAAATTCACGTATTTCTAAAGATAAAAGACTAAATTGTTATAAAGTTTTGAAGATTGACTAATTTCAAAATTTACGAGGAACCAAAAAGATATTTAACTCATTTTTTAATATTAAAACTATAATTTTTTTCTTTATTATACTAAAAACAAAATATACTAATACTTATTATATTAGACCGATTATTCACCTTAATAAATTTAAATTTACATTAAAAGTGTTAAAAGGTGTCATCTCGCTGTTAAACTTAGATATCAACATGAAAAATTATGTATACTCAAGATCCTTCAACATCAACATATAGTTTTTGTGTCTCTCATCTAGCAGCCATGACACCCTACGCATCACCAACCACAATCACCACCAGCTGTTTCCGACATTCATAAATTATTAGCAATTATAATTGTTTCAACTTTTTTTTTTAAGAAAAAACTCATTTCATTGTCAGAAGTTAACTCTCCTTTTTATTACAAAATGTTAAAAATAATGCATATTAACTTTTGGTTTTAATTATTGATCCCACTTTTTTAGGAGTGTGTCAATTTGAGTACTATTTTTTAAAAAGTTTCAATTGTATCATAACTTTTGAAAAAGTGTCTCAACACTAACACAAAAGTGTTAAAAAATAGATCTGTCTAATTATCTTAACCACAAAGGGATCAGAGTTGATTAATAGGCTTTTATATGGTTTAAGATGAATCTTGAATAAATCTTTAGGTTTTAAAGCTCAATTAATCAATTTCACAGTTCTGGGTTAATGGACTGTTTAAATCAATCAAGAAAGATTAAGGGAGAGAAGAAGGAATCAAGACACACAATTTATACTGGTTCGATTCAATGCGAATCTACATCCAGTCTTCTCCTAAGTGACACACTTAGGAGGATTTCACTAAACAGAAATGATCCAAGAATTACAAGCACACCTATGTAATTCTAACCCCCAAAACCCAAGAACTTGATTCACCAATCAAGAACTTCCCCTAGGAGCAATGCATCTACACAATTGCCCCTAGGCCTACACTTCAAACACTGAAGCAACTGTAATCAGAAATACAGAAAACAAAACAAGAAACGAATACACCTATACTGTGCAGATTTGACTAGATGCTCCTTGATTCAAGCAAGACCCTTCATAGTAGTATCAACCATCAATTCTTCTTGGATCTGCACTTGAGTTATCTTCCAGAATCTTCTGAAACTTTGTGACTCTCAGATGGCTCTGTCTCAGATGAAAACTGCGTGATCTTTCTAATTTCTCCACAGCCAAAAGAGATTCCAAAAACAGCTTTTATACAAAGGTTTTTGTTGTCACTAATTCGATTAACAATTTACCTAATCGATTATCGTGAGTATATTTTCACTTACTTTGTGCCACACTCACAGCTAATCCATTAGTTAAAAAACTAATCATATGCAGGATTACACAGCAGGCCTGAAATACATTTGATAAAGAGAAGCTATTTGCCTAATGCATATCCTAACTGGACCAAGCTATGTTTTATCCTAGATCAGTAGACATCATCAAAATAGTTCTTCATTCATGGGTGAAAAGCTCTCCCTTCCAACAAAAAGAAGGTCTTTTACGTCCGACGCTTTTTGCTTTTCTCGTATGATTTAAGGCAGACGTAGTAATAACAATTGTAAATTTACGACAATTTGGGTACTGTTTTTAAAAAAGTTTCAATTGTATTTTTCAGAAAAAAATTACTAACATCATCAACTGATAATGTTATGTGTCACACCAAAAATCCGACACGTGACAATAAATTTTTCTGCACAAAAAAAAAATTAAAAAAAATTAAAAAACCACATATATAACTCATCGGAAGGTGTAAAAATGTTTTGTGATGATAAAATTCTGTCTAGGACACTCATTCATTAGAATTGCTTAAATAGCAAATATAAGTCTGATCTCTGACATATTTAATACATATTTTATTGGAAGTTATATGTAATAAAACGTGAATATTTAACATGATTCAATATACAATATGCATACTTACAACCACGATTACACTAAAATAAATTTTATTTTTGTGCATATCAAGTTTTACATAGAGTTCTTATATAATAAAGGAAAAAACTATATCTTACAATATTAAAAGATAGTTTTTATTCCATGATTACACTAAAAAGATGCCTATTAATTAAAATCCTCCTTTAACAGTTATAAAACTGTACAAAACCCTAGATAAACTATCTAAATATAAAATTTTATACCAACAACATCTTTCCTCGTCAAACCGTCCAAAAGAAATAAAGGAAAATCTTTACTAAAGAATAGTCAATTACCCAAATCTTGATCACTCAACTATTCTCGTATTGTTGTTTTTTCATAAAAATAATCTGATAGCACAATAACAATAAAATTCTTTTTCAGATGAACTGACTTTTAGAAAGATAAAATTGCAAATAAAAAAAAAATCAACGTATATAATATTTTTTATAAATTTCTTATTCTTTATATACATATAGCTGCCACACCTGTGTAATTGCTCTTTTTTTTATGTATCTATATGTATAATATTATGAATAATCGATGACAATTTATGATGGATATATGTAGATTGGTTGAAAAAGAAAACAGTAAATTACTAATTTGTAAGATTGCATATCAATTAATATTTAATACATTTGATCAAGATTTTGGATTAAATGAGCTATATGTGATAAAGTCAATGGTAGTTGTCCATAAATAAACCAGAAACTGACGTTTAGAAAGGGAATTTTTAACTTATTTCTATTATATTATTTTCTATTATACATAGATTGCTTGTTGTTAAGAATAATCAGTGACAATTTAACTATTGATGAATAAAGTTGACTAACAATGTTCAATGTCAATAATGTGCGTATTACTTGGTCATGCTTTATTGTCATTAAGTCCTGGAAACCTTTGTGGGGCAAAACCATAACCTAATATTTAAAAAATAAGATAAATTATATTTGAATCAAATATATACTTTACAGGAAAGGACTAAAAAGAATGTAAGCATACTCGAAAGGATTTTCTCGGCAAATGACATAGAGTAGTGATGAGGTGGGTTTAAACCTAAACAAAGATGTTGTATTCTACTCTTTTGTATAGAGTTATATATAATTTTTTTGTTTAAGTGCAAGTAAATGTAATTATTTATGAAGTATTTTTAAGATTCTTAGAATACATTATTGTTTATGTACGTTTTTTATTGTTGTACATAATACAAAGGATATAGTGTACTGACCACAATCTATGTTACTGATAGGTGAAGTACTTGACAATGCTTTATATACATTATATTTTTCAAACCTTTGTGGTGTATGAGTAGAACCTGTTATGTGAAAGCATGGAGCATAATAAATAAAAATAAGTAAATATTTCATAAAATGGTAAGTAAATAACATGGATTAAATATTGATGAATAAAATTGACTGACCATGTTGAGTGTCAGTAATGTGTGTATTACTTGGTCCTGTTTTATTATCATTACGTTCTGCAAATCTTTGTGGGACCAAACCATAATCTAATATTTAAAAAATAAGTTAAATTTTATTTAAATCAAATATATAGTTTACAGGAAATAACAAAAAAGAATGTGAGGATACTCGAAAGGACATTCTCGGCCAATGACATACAATAATGATGAGGAAAAATGTGGTGTTACCTGCATAGTTACTGATCGAGCCATTTGCTGAATAGATGTCTTTTGTTGAGGGATCATTCTACGTCTTCTATTTGCAACATTTATTCTTCATCTTTGTCTTTGTTGTTCTGATGTTGATTTGTTAGAAGGAATATTTTCCATTTAGGTATGTTGTCTATTTAAACCAAAAACAATAAATAATAAATCCAAAATTAATATAAATTTAAAAATATATTACTTGAAAGAAAGTAATGAATGAAAAGAAGGACAATGAAGTAGTACATAATATGTACAACAAATAAAACTAAAAGAAGATAATGATAGAGGAAGAAGTACCTAAATGTGTGAGTAGAAAGAGTACAAAATTTGATTTGATGTAACAATGAAGAGTAACAAATACAGATGATGACAGGCTACAGGCTGGTTAGCAAGTTACTGAAGAAAAAAAAAGATTTGTAATTAAAAAAAATAGTTTGTCAGTTTTAAAATAATATAACATGTTAAAAAATTGCTAAGTTCTAAAGAAACACTGAATAAAAAATTGCTAAGTTCTGAAAACAACATTGAATTGTAATGATAAAATAAAGTGATGTAGTGTATAAATGTTATAAATTGGTAAAATGATTAAAAATTAAAAACATTGTTGTATAATTAAAAATTAAAAAATACTAATCTTGTAAACTTATAAAGTGTTTAAAAATTAAAAATAGTTATAATGAAAAAAAATTATGTAAACTGGTAAATTAAGAAACAAATTTTAAAGTATTATGAATGAAAAATATTATGTTATAAACTTTGAAACTTATAATAAAAAATATCTTTATTGTAAAGTTATTAAATAATTTAAAGTTGTAAACAGTTACAGTGAAAAATATTTATATTGTAAACTTATAAATAAATTAGAAATTAGAAATACTTATCAGGTAAACTTATAAAATAATTAAAAATTAAAAATATTAATGTTGTAAATTTATAAAGTGATTAAAAATTACAAATAATTATAATGAAAAATATTACACTGTAAACTTAAAAACTAAAGTAAAATTTTAAAAACTTATAATAAAAAATATTTTAAAAAATAGAAATACTTATCAAGTAAACTTATAAAATGATTAAACTTAAAAACATTAATGTATAATTAAAAGTTATAAATATTAATCTTGTAAACTTATAAAGTGATTAAAAATTAAAAATACTTACAATTAAAAATATTTATGTTGTAAACTTAAAAAATAATGAAAATTTTGAAACACTTATAATAAAAAATATTTATGTTAAAATATATTTATGTCGTAAACTTGTAAAATTATTAAAAATTTAAAATACTTATCAGGTAAACCTATAAAAATAATGAAAAATTTGAGACACTTATAATAAAAAATATTTATGTTGTAAATTTATAAATTAATTAGAAATTAGAAATACTTATCAGGTAAACTTAAAAAATGATTAAAAATTTAAAATATTGATGTATAATTAAAAATTTAAAATATTAATGTTATAAATTTATAAAGTGATTAAAAATTACAAATACTAATGAAAAATATTACACTGTAAACTTAAAAAGTAAAGTTAAATTTAAAAAATTTATAATAAAAAATATTTATGTAATAAACTTTTAAGATTATTAAAAAAATAGAAATACTTATCAAGTAAACTTATAAAATGATTAAAAATTATAAACATCGATGTATAATTAAAAATTATAAATAGTAAACTTATAAAGTTATTAAAAATAAAAATTATTTATAATGAAAAATATTTATGTTGTAAACTTAAAAAAGAATAAAAAATTAAAAAAACTTATAATGAAACTTCTTCATCCCGCCTGTTGCTGGAACAGATTTTATGGCAGTCTTTGTGGCCAGTTGTTTGCAGTTTGCTTTGTTCGTGCCATTGGTGAAATAAATATGTCGTAAACCAATATGCGAAAGATATTTAGAAACCATTACGTGAAAGATTACAAATTTGAACTTTGCGTACATATAGATATTGAAGATTTAAAATAATCAAATCGCAGAGACAGAAGAACACACTCTTTCTCTTTGAATTCTATTGCTTTTCGCGTACTGTGACTTTCCTTGCTACCGTCTGCTGCGTCCAAACTGTGTGAACACTGTGCAAATTACACATTAATCTTCAATATCCTAACAATAAGCAAACCCTAACAATAAAAAAACTCTCATCTCACAACAAAATTCTCCACCTCCTTAAACGAAATCTATCATAAAACAATCGTAAAGAAGATGTGCACACAAAATTAATGGTGAGATTATAAAAGATTTAAATTTCATTTTTCATCATTAACTCGAAAAAAAATTTGAAACATAAGAAACAATAAAAAAACATGAAAAGCGAGTAATTATAAATTGAATAATTGGACATTATTCAATAGTAAGCATACACACCGGATAATCATAAATCAAAAGGAACAATAAAAAATACCTTTTTGTTTAATCCAATGAAGATAAATAACATCAACAAACAAGGCAAAACAACTTCACGAAAGGAATAATAATGAAATGTTGTTGTTGCAGAGAAAAAACAAACGGTAAAATAACGGTTATATGTTAAATTATTTTTAAAATAATAAATAATTTATTATATTTGAAAGAGTAGAATAGGAATTAAAAAATGTGAACACAAACGAGGGAATTCCCTTTATTATTGTTATAGATTATTGTTATAGATACATATAGATAAGTAACCTTAATGATTATAATATTTAGATTGTTTTTTTTTTTTTAAGTTCTTTAATCCTTACTTATACACATTTTTCTTTCAAATTTGAACAGAATATATAAATAGTTTTGACTTTTATTCGGCACGATAATTGAGAGATGAGAAAATGACGTATTTTACATTTTGGATATCTCTGTTCTGGGCAAATTTCTTTTGTCTTAGTTGAAGCAAAGATTTTTCTTACGAAGAAGCGAAAATGTTTTGAAATATTGAATATTTTAAATATATCATTAAATATTTATTATTTTCAAACAAAATCAGTTAAGAATGTAATGCTTATTATTATTTTAAATATAATCTTATTAAATATTTCACTGTTAGTAATTAAATTTTTAAGAATAAAAATATTAAGCAAGAAACACTTTAATACAAATATAATATGAATTAAGGAACCCAGTGTAACGCTCCATTTAAATAAATATTTTAATTAAATGACATGTTACACAAATAATACAGAGAGAAGGTCCTGAGTATAAACACTACTCCTTACGATATCCAACGAACGTACGTCACGATGCCAAAAAAAGACAGGGTACAAAGTTCAACACTAAATAAAGTGAGATTGAAAAGACAAGTAAATACATGGGTCGTATCGTAGCCCTAAGAGAAAGCCCAAATAAACATAATCTAGCCCAGCCAGGCTATGTAGTGGAGTCACCATTTCTCTGTTAACCACGAGTATTTCTCGCATATACTCACATCGATAAATTGATCATCATCGCAAAGAGAGAAAACCACACACATAACGTTATAATTAGTCCAAGATGCACATGTCAACCAATCAAGTTACGACTTTTAAACAATATACTAAGACTCACGACGTGACTCATCCGAATACATATAATTAGTTGGATTCAGCGGATGCTTGTACTTGTGGTGGACTTTCCTACTCTACCGAGCTAATTGTTACAGTGTTTCTTTCCCCCACACACAAGGTTAGCCATTAAAGGGTTTCAGGCCTCCTGCTACTCTCACCACTCAAGTCAGTACGCTCTATATGAGACTAACTGACTCTTTAGAGTGTTAGGATGCAATCCTTACCTTGAATCCTTACTAAATTATATAAATGGGGCATCACCATGAACTTCCACTAATAAGGGTCATGGAATTACGTCCCGACCAACCGAGGCACCACCATGAGGCCTCACCTAGAGACTCATGGAATTACGTCCTAACCAATGAGGCACCACCACGAAACTATCGTGGAATTACGCCCTAACCACACACAAATGATATTTCACCATCCAAGTATGTAATTGTTACGCATACAAATCTCATGCCAACATTTATAACCAACTTTCATTCATATTCCATACCAAAACCATACCAAACTCACCATTTTTAGCTCACGAATCATTCCATACATGCAACATGCTCAATTCATGTTAAACTCATCCATCACAGACCATAAACCATCTCACTCATACATAATCACCCAATTCATGCTTTAAAAGTATAATCAATACAAACATATGGCCAACATTTAAGAACAAAGAAACAACAGAGCAAACACACTCCTCGCCCAGCTCCTCGCTCAAACAGAAAGGTCTCGCTCAAGCGAGAGAGATTCTGGCTCAGGCGAGCTCCTTTCGCCTAGGCGAGAGCTCGACAAACAGGAATAATGGCCTTCTGCACTTTCTCGCTTAGGCGAGACCTCCTCGCTTGAGTGAGACATTCCCTGGCTCAAAATGAAGATTGGTCGCCTGAGCGACAACTCGCGTAAAAGACGTGGACGAGCCTCTGTTACTCTCGCCTAGGCAAGACATGCTCACTTAGGCGAAAAGACCAGCACTCACCATTGTTCCCTCGTGCAGCAGCCACATTCAAGGATCTCAACGACATTTAGCAACATTACAAGCCATCACAACAACACCCAAGCATTTTAAACACAGAAACAGAGGTACAACAAGCAGATATGACTCGAAAGTGAGAAACCCTAACTTCCCTTACCTGAAAAATGCCAACAGACTACTTCGACACTTAAGCGAATGAGCACGACAGCTCCTAGAGCAGACTCATGAACTGGAAAAATGGTAGAACAAATTCAATATGGGTTACCAATGTGAACCCTAGCTAGAATCATGACAATAGGGCTAAAAACAAAGGAGGTACGATTAGTGAATCAACTTACGTGACTTAGAGAACGAAATTGAACTAGCTTGAAGATGGCGGAGGTCCAAACCCTAGCAAAGGTCTGCAGCTGCTCAAAGAGGGAGTAAGGAAAAGCTATTTTTTTGCGAATGAGATGAATGAGTGGGGTTAGGACAGATTAGGGTCTTTGGTTTCCTGTGGGCCAACCCTAAGCCCAACTGATTTGGGACAACCCTTTAAAATAAAGGCAGAAATGTAAGTGGGTCTTACACTAAGTAATAAATTGTGAATCTTGTACCTTTCTCTCCAATAGCATCGTAAATCGTAATCTCACAAAGTTTATATAATTAATTTTGTTATAATAATATGTTATTTATCAACAACTAATATATCTTGATTTTGAAATAATAAGAAGACAGATAAAGGTACAAATACTGATATGGAGAAAAATTTTATACCCATTGAATTTTAGTATAGAAATGAGGATGAATTTTTTTTCTTTGGAAATAATGAATATGAGATAGCAAAATCTATTCTTATCTTGTTCCATTGTCATTTTTATTTATAACTTTTAATTAAGTCAATTAGTTTTTTTTTATTTATAACAATATATAAATAAGATTATCTCTTTTGTGTCCACATTTCAAAATACCAATTTTACCCTTTAAAATATAATTATTTATAAAATTTTTAAAAATTGACTGTTATTTTTATAAACTTTTCTATAAAATCGTCTATCTCTGTTCTTTTTTTTTTCTCTATTTATCAACCGTCATTCTCTCATCATTTCTGATATATTTCCTTTTATTTTTAATTCTTATATTATATATTATTTTATATAATATAATTTAATAACATTACATTATCATCACCTACTAATATAATATCACATATATTTAAAAAATACGTACACACAATAACGCCTGTATGTACGCTAGTATAAGTTAAAGATTTTAAGTTAGTTTTAATATAAATTTTCTAGTTAATATTATTAAGATTATTTATATATCCAATAAAATATTTAAAACTTAAATTTTAAAATAAAATAAATTCAATATATTCAATTGTTTAAAAGCAATACAACTATTTATTTAAACATGAGATTAATTAATATTTTTTCATCATCATTCACTTTTTCACATGATAAATATGTGTTTGTTTTCACTGTTGTACTGTTCAGAGAGATAGAAAGACGAGTAACTAATTCCATTGGATCCAATGCTTTCCAGAAAAAAAATGAGAAAGTGAATTTGTTGTACGAGTTCTTCTCACATCTGCTAAACCACCGGAATTTGATAGCTCTTGAAATCGATTAGTCAGTAACACTCAAAAATGTGATTTTTTTTTTTTCAGAGTCTATTTTAATAATCATCAATCAGGTCAGCATTTTATCTATCACAACATTAGCTCTATTAATCCGATCCACATGGAGCCTAACATCACAATAACCTCAAAGAAAAGAAGAAAGAGTATATTTTCAATCATAATAACAAAAAATAATTATATTAACAATATTATTATTTTTTAAGACTTTTGCAGGTGTTTGATGAATAAAGTCATCACATTTTAATTGAAGAATAATTATACGAAAGAGAACGGAGAAAGCTATTAAAGTGATATTTTATATAACCTACACCCATCCTAATTTTCGTTCAATTTTATTATTTTAGTCATAATTTTTGTTTCTTTTAAATAAATTTAAATTTTTGTCAATTTTATTCAATTTGATCCTTTTTTGATAACGCCGTTTAAATAATTAACCGTAATGAACATTGACTGTCACGTATTATTATCGTTAGTTATTTAAATGACGTTAGTAAAAAAGAACCAAATTAAACAAAATCGACGAAATGGAAACCTATTTGAATGAAAAAAAAATTAGGACTAAAATAAAAAAAATTGAACAAAAATTGGAACTAAAAATGTATTTTAACCTAATATATATTATTGGAGTCACATTGATGGTAAACTCGTTTTATCTTTAGTCAATGTAAGATCTCGATAAACCCAATAAACAATAAATCTTTCAATAGAAAATTACATAATAAATTGAACGAACAATAAATCTTGTTATAATAAACTTTAACTCATTATTCTGATACTATGTTAATAAGTAAGACTTTAAACTTAAGTAAACATTACAAACCTGATTTGTAAAGTTGATTTGTAAAGTTGAGGTTATTACTCATTTATATATATATATATAAATTTACATATTTTTTAATTTTTTATAATATTTATTTTAATTCAAGACTTTTACGAAATTACATTTTAATTATTTTTTATTCACATTTTAACTTTTTATTACTTAAAAAATAATATTTTATTATTACATATAATCCAATACTCTTTTTAAGATTTTGTACAATAAAGATGTGTAGTATACGTCATTGGAATCTAATTTTTAATTATCATCGTACAACCATTCCATATTATCCACATGTTTGGTGTTGTGTTGCGGTGGCCACTTATTGTAGCACTAGCACATCAGCACCTGGTTGCAGCTTTTCTCTTTTTTTAACCATAAATAGTTCAAACAAAATCAAAATATAATTGGCATAAACCATGGATGAATCATGGGAAAAATGGTTTTCTAATTTGGTAAGTAATAATACAACATTCACTGCATTACAATCACGCAACCAAACATCCTATGTTATTATATCATTTGGTTCTTACGAAAATGATTCTCCTTTTTGCAGGAAATGGGTGATGATGAGTTTCATGTGTTCAATGAACACGACATGATGATATCTCTTGAGGAAGAATTGATGAAGGGAGAGAGTTCAGTGCCTCATGATTCAGATTCTGCTATCAACAACGACAATGGCACTGGTTCGTGTTTGGAAACAAACACACAACATGCGAATTCTAGCTCGGAGAAGAACCAAGTATTTTCATCCTGCACTTTCTCTTTTGCAGACTCCACTGTGGTTTCAAATGTTGCTGATGAATCGTTCCATGCAAAAACTGAGAAGAGAAGAAGCAATTTACAGGCGCAACAGCACATAATGGCAGAGAAGAAGAGGAGAGAGAAACTCAGCACTATGTTCCTAGAACTTTCAACCATGGTTCCTGGTTTGAAAAAGGTCACTTTTTGTTCCTTCAAATTATATTATTTTTATTTTTTTTCAACAAGAAAAAATATTTGATTGGATTATCTCAATTCATATAATTTAAGTGATATATACAAAACAAAAGATGAATGTCACCTTATGAGCCTCCCTCTCTCTCTCCTTTGAAAAACCTACTGAGACAAACATTTGGTCTTTCAATTGAAAAAACAAAACTATGATAGAGGAGTTGATATGAAGATATAAATACATTAAATTAACAGAATAGTGTAGGTTCTGGTTTAAGTCAAATAAAAACACATGTTGAAAAAACACATGTTAAATAAAATCATACTTAGAATTAAAAAAACTACATCTAACTTCAATACAAGAGAGTTTAGCCACTCATAAAGATGATTTTAGTTACAAGCATATGAAGTTATTGTTCCTCTCTCATAACTCTCTCAAAATGTTACAATGAAAACAAAGAAAATTGCCTAAGAAATTGTCCAAGAGAGATCGCCCTAAATAGATGTTTTTATAAAAATAAATCTTGACATTTAGTCTTTAAGCTTAGCAATAGAGGTTTCCTCCTATTAAGGATTTTATTGTAACTTAAGTCTCTACTTTGGTATTCAGCCAAGATGTTTCCTCTTTGAAAAGGTTTTTTTAGAGCTTAGTTCTTTATCTTGGTGCTCAAGCTCTACAAATTTTATCAATTTAGTTTTTCTTCCATGTTTCATCATCTCGTTTTGCTACTCAGTTGTGAACACAAAATTTGAATTTTTCTTAACCAGCTCTCAACACTCAACATCAATCTTGGAACTCAACAGCACTATTCTTCTAATTCTGCAAAAAAGTGTTGCATTTTAATACAAAATTCATCAAAATTCTTCCTACCACATTTTCGTATTTTTAAGCTAAGAGGGTTTGATTTAGTCAGGTATATATCAAATTCATGCATTTATAGTGTAAAAAACATATCTCAAATCAACTAATAAATTGGACATTTATAAGCTATTAATAAAAATGAAGAGAATTTTAAGTCTTCAAATTATTGTAGAACATATTTCAGCCTACAAATATAGCATTGTACTTTTGACAAAATAAGAAAATAGAAAAGACTTGTTTACAAATTGGCATCAAAATTGAGAGCTTGAGTGTTAAAATGTTTGAAAAGATTAAGTGAGATGGCCAACATGTAATCAATTATGACAACTAGAGCCTCCAAACAAAGGCTCTTCTCAGTTTCCAGGATATGGAAAGTGGTTGAAGATGGTTTCATCAAACCAAAAAGCATTGTGGGTCTTACAGTAGTAAAAAATAATACATTAAAAGCAACACGTATGAAGCATAAGGTAGTCTAGTACATGTTACATTAAGTTTTTGATGAGTCTGACTCTAAGAAGATAACAAGCATTGAAACTTCAAAAGGAACATGAGATATTTTGCTAAAGGTGTACAAGGGAGATGACCAAGTGAAACTAGTATGACTTCAAACACTTCATGGTGAGTTAAAGAGTATGAAGATAAAGGAGTTAGAAGGAGTTTTCGAGTACATTACACGTGTTGAAACTACGTTTAATCAACTTAGTTGAAATGGAGATATGCTCTACGTCGGTGACTGATGACTTTAAGAATGTCGTATGTGAAATTGAAGAGTCAAAGGATCTATCAACACTCAGAGTAGAATAGCTTGTTGGTTCTCGTGAGGCACACCAATAGTGAAAGAAAAAGATAAAGATGAAATGGTAGTAATGGAACAAGAAATTAAAGAAGATAAAGTGTTTTATACTAACAAAACTCAAGGTAAAGGAAGAGGTTGAGAAGGTAGAAAAAATAGTCGTGGATGTAGAGGTCGTGGTCAAGATGAATTCACTAAGGAGAAAGAACAAATCAAGTCAGCAAAATTGGTATGGAAGAGTAAGAGGTCAGTGGAGAGGATGTCAACCACTGAGCCATTCAAATGTTGAGTGCTACAACTGTCATAAATATGATCACTATGCAAAGGAGTGTAACTAGGATAAATGTTACGTTGTGGTAAGGTTGATCATTATGCTAAAGGGTGTCGAGCCGAGAATAGAAAGGAAGATACAACCAATTTACTCATAGAAGATATTGAAGCCAAAGAAGCTTTATTGATGATGACACAAAGTTTGGGTATCAATCACAACCATATGGAAAACTCGAGTGTATATCAACTCAATGTAGTATCTTAACACGCACACAAGCAATCATATGTGTAGAGACGAGCATCTATTTAAAGACCTATCAAAGGTTGGATCAAGATATATGTCATTTGGAGATGCTTCAAAGGCTGTAGCAAACGGTCGAGACACAATTTTGTACTTGCAAAAGGATGGTTGAGTTGGACAAATTTGAGATGTGTGCAATGTACTTGATCTCAAGAGTATCATGTTGAGCATAAAACAACTCATAGAGAAAGATTACTCGACACTCATGAAAGACCAAGTATTATTGTACTTTAAATATAAGCTCGAATGGTTGATCCCCAAATTGAAATAAAGAAAAATCGTATGTACAACTTGGATTTGAAGATCATTCAAGAAACATACTTGGAACTTTATGTAGAGCATGAGGTAAAGATGTTGCATTTCTGATCTGGTCACCTAACATTTCGGTAGATTAATCGACCTGGCGAAGAAAAAAATGGTGCATGGATTACCGAGTATAGAATTCCAAAATAAGTTTCGCGAAGAATGTGCAGGAAAAGTTTCGAGTATCGTGCAAAGTAACAATTCATACTGACCTATGTTGACCAGTTACCCTTGAATCATTTAGTGGTAAAAGATATTTCATTTCTTTTGTGAATGATTTTTCAATGAAAATAAGGGTGTGTTTTTTGATAGAAAAATATGAGATTTTTGTGGTATTTAATAAATTCAGAGCAATGGTAGAAAAGGAGTCAAACAAAAACAAGAAGTCAATCTGATATGATAGGCAAGACGAGTTTACATAAGTAGAATTAATAATATACTATGAGGAAAAGGACAATAAAAAAGTAAGGAAGAATAAAGTTAATTATACAATAAAAAAGGAATCAAAATATTCTTTTATTGACAATTAAGTAAATCAAGTATTTAAATTATGCGAAACATTATGCTCGGTTGGTATGGTAGCTTAAAAGTAAAATATTTGTATATGTGCAGTTGGACAAGATATCTATCATTGGCAAAACCATCGATTATGTGAAACATTTACAGAATCGTGTAAAAGATTTGCAAGAACAAAACAGTAAGACAGAATTTGTAAAGTGCTTCAAAAACAACAGATCCAATGTTAATATTTCAGAAAATTTTCCCAAAGTTGATGCAAGTGTTTCAGGTAAAGATGTAAGAATCAGAGTTATTTGTGACAGACGAGAACACATTGTAACAAAGCTATTTTCGAAGCTTGAATCTCACCATCTCTCCATAGTTTGCAGCAGTGTTCTGCCATTTGGAAGTTCTGCTCTAAACATTTCTATCATTTGCAAGGTAATATCTAATATCATCCATGTAAAAGGAAAAATATCATTAACTAGGATTTGTTTAGAGGAAAATTCTCCATAAATATTTCACTAAATATCTTTCATAAATTAAAGTTAATATATATGTATGAAGTGAAAACTAACACTACTAAAAATTCTCATATTACATGGGAATTTTCTTGTAAAAAATTTACAAGAAAAAACTTTTTCTTGTTATTTTTTCTAAGAATTTTAATTGACAGTAATTCTTTCGTGGGTAATTATTTTCTACAAAATTGTAGAATCCGCAAGTATTTTCTATAAAATTTGTTGCGAAAAGTGTTTTATACAAAATATTTTGCAAAAAAATTGACAGTAATTTTCTGCAATTTTTTTTTCATAATAAAATTTATAAGTATTTTCTAAAAAAAATAAATTCAAAACAAAATTGACAGAAAATATGAATTTTTTAGTAGTGTAAATTTCGAAAAGGTTAATAATAGGTATATTTCTAAAGAAACAAGTCAAAAATGAGTTTCTCTTCAAACTAAAATTATCTTAAACATGAATTTAAGAAAAAAATATATAAGTGTTTTTACAAAATTATCCCACATATAAGCTAATTTGATTATTTGGAAAAACTCTTCATTTCTTCTTCTTCTTTTTTTAAATGCTTATGGAAAAATTTTCCTCCATAATCTCATGTAAAAATAACATTTATAAATTAGCTCTTACATCAAGTATTGCTATATATTGTGCAGGTGGAACATTTCAGCATGGGAATAGATGACCTAGTGAAAAAATTATACGAGGATTTATTGAAATTCTATAACTTGCAATAACAGTTAAAGAAGTGTTAATTGTGTGTTAGTGTAACACAATTACTTATATTGATGTGTATTTGGTAGTTTTTCTAAAAGTTAAGAAACTTACCTTAATGTCCGTGTAAACTTCTGTGTTATTTACTCATTCATGAGTTAATTAGTGTGCAACATATTGTCTATGTTAGTTCTTATTACACACATTTATTTAAATATTGAAACCAATTTATAAATGTGTAAAATGCATGTTAATAAATAATTATTTTTGTATGATTTATTGGAAAAAATTAAGGGTTAAATATGTTTTTGGTCCTTCAAGTTTTAGTGAAATTTGGAATTAGTCCCTCATCAAAATTTTTGACCAATTTAGTCCTTCATCTTTCAAAATGCATGAATTTAGTCCTTTTAACCAACTTTTCTTAAGTGTATCTGACGTTTCAAGCGCATTTCATGATAGTATTTAAATTATTTACACTGTTTGACACATTTTTGCTTCAATGTTAACTTAAATACTATCATGAAATGTGCTTGAAACGTCAGATAAACTTAACAAAATTTGGTTAAAATGACTAAATTCACGCATTTTGAAAGATGAAGGACTAAATTGGTATAAAATTTTGATGAGAGAATAATTTCAAAATTCACTGAAACTTGAGGGACCAAAAACATATTTAATCCAAAAATTAATTATACAAAATATTTCCAATAAATAGCTATATTTTTTTTATTAAAATTGATTAATAATACGAATTGACAACTTTCTTTTGTATTGAGCTAGATCATGATTAAAAATGAAATATATAAAGGTAGTTCATTATTCTCTTTTGATGGACTAGATTTCTTAATGTAATTTGCAAAATTTTCATCTTGCTCAATAGTAAAAATAAAATAACTCTTTTAGTAATATTACTTATATGATCATAATCTAAACTATATTATACGTTACTCACTTGCCATTATCAATTATAAATTAAGATCATTTTGCAGGTATTTGATTGAGTCATTGGTAGCTGGGTTACCAGTAAGTTTGGGGTGTTTAATACATTTAGTCCAAAGTCTTCCTTTGGGTTAAGATACTCGGGGGTAAGAGAATTTAGACTTCTAGTCCCCATAAGAATAGCAAAAGGAGTAAAATACCCTTGTTGTACAACTTAATCTTCAACATTAATTCTTTGGAAAATAATACTATGACATCCACTTTTTAACAAATTCTCTTACAATATGACATGACGTGACAACTTAATATATATTTTATTTTCAATATTTTTGATATTCCACGTTGGCAAGGGAGACAGAAGGGGTTTGAAAGAAATGATACTTTGAAAGAAAGCAGGAGGTAGAAAGGCAAAATGTGAGTGAGATCACCTTGTTGAACTGAGCACCTTCGTCGTTGTCTTTAACCATATTTCTTCATCTTTAACCTCGTGTTGTTCTAAAAACCTGTCTTCTTCTTCATATCCTTATTCTTCTTCGAAGCATTTAGTCGTTGCAAGTGTGTGGGTTATCCCATTGGACGAAAGCTCCGACGGGACCGCCTTTGTATCTATTGGTGCGGAAAGAAGGGATTTTTGTGGTGTTTGTAGTGGCGTGAGTTGGTGGTTGTCATCTTTGTGGTGGAATCTAATCGGGGTCGCTTGTTGGAAAGGTGTGTGGTGGCAAAGTATAATTTTATTTTGTGTATTGGTTGTGATTTTATTTTTTGTAAAAGGTAAAGACGAAGATAGGTTTTTGTTTGAAATTGAGGTTAAGGTTAATTTTCTGTCTTCGTATTTTTGTTAGGGTTTTATTTTTATTATCTTATTTTATTAGTTTTTTGCCTTTTTGTGGATTCTTCTTATATCACATTATAACATTGAGTATAGAGAACATGTTTTCTGATCGCATTGTGTTTTTGGTGTTTGCATGAAGTGTGCATATCTGACTTCATTACTTTTCCTTGAAATGATTGGTAAACGGAAACACAATCCATCAGTGCAAAAGTTGGAGAACTCAGTCAGTGAAAGGTTTAGGCTTTCATATTCCTTTATTTAATTCACTGTTAGTATTATGTGCTTACTTAAGAGTTAATAACTACAAACCTGTTTCGGGTGTAGGGACCAAGCACCTACAATCAACACTTAAATTACCTTTTTTCTCCTCTTTTCTGACGTCCTCCTTAGCGAGCTTATACAGTTCTTTCTCTTACTCAGTGTCTTCTCTCCTCCCGTTCAACTGGTCAGGCGATCGGGGTACCTGTCTAAAAGGCTCTGATGCTTAAGTCAGTTTAAGACCGATCGGTAGGTAACAGTAAATGCTGTAATGAAATGCGAGTTGGAGATGCTTACCAACTTACCTTGGGCTTCTAATTATAGTTTTTGGTTTGGGCCTGTGATTAGGGTTTCTTAATCATGGCCCAATTGCATTTTAAACCTGATTATTGATCCAGGTTTTGGTGTGGCCGCCAGACCGATGGGTCATGCATCCTGTCGGTTGTCTTCATAAATGAGGATTTGCCTGACCGATGGTCCTTGGTCCGCCTGACCGATGGTCCGGTGGTCCGCCTGACTGATGGTCCTTGGTCCGCCTGACCGATGGTCCGGCGGTAGGCCATACTGTACACAAGTCCCCCAAGCCTTGGGCAATGTTAGAGATGAAGCGAAAATGGTTTATCAAAAAGCCCGACCGAGGCATAGTGAAATGATAGGATTCTTTGTTGATGACGATCAGCTTACTTGTTTGCCTGACTTTGGTTATTTATTTTTTAATCAGCTCGCGTAGGGGCATTCGTTTTGACAACACATGTCACTTATACCCTATCGGGCTTCCGTTTGACCGCTTGGGTCGGTGCTGTTCAAATGGGACTTTCGAGAAAGCTCACCCTTTGATCGAACAAGCTAGGTTCGGGTCCCATAGGGAGCCTCGGTCAGTCGGCCATCATTGAAAAGCTATTTTTAGCTTAGTTATTGTAAAGCCCTATAGGGGCGTTCCTTTTGACAGCGCGTGTCACTTATACCCTATCGGGGTTTCGTTTGACTGCTTCGGTCGGTCGATCGGCATTGGAAAGCAATTTTTAGCTAAGTTATTGTAAAGCCTTGTAGGGGCATTCCTTTTGACAGTGCGTGTCACTTATACCCTATCGGGGTTTCGTTTGACCGCTTGGGTTGATGCTGTTTGAACGGGGCTTTCGAGAAAGCTCACCCCTTGATCGAACAGGCTTGGTTCGGGTCCCGTAGGGAGCCTCGGTCGGCCTATCGGCCCATCGATATTGAAAAGCTATTTAGCTAAGTTATTGTAAAGCCCTGTAGGGGTGTTCGTTTTGACAGCGCATGTCACTTATACCCTATTGGGGTTTCATTTGACCGCTTGGGACCGTGCTGTTCGAACGGGACTTTCGGGGAACCTCACCCTTTGATCGAACAGGTTTGGTTCGGGTCCCGTAGGGAGCCTCGGTCGGCCTATCGACCCATTGGCATTGTAAAGCAATTTTTAGCTAAGTTATTGTAAAGCCCTGCAGGGCGTTCCTTAGTAAACTTTTTGCATCAAATCAATTCAAATACAACAACAATGAAGTTAATGGAAGTTCAAATACTAAAAAAATTATATTGTATCCTATGCTCATGAACCTAATAGGTCCACATGCTCCTTGACCAAATTTTCTTACATTGGACTACTTATGTTCAAATTGTATAACCAGGATTTGCACTTATTAACTCTTTAATAAACATATAGTTAGGAGAATGAATTCATTTAGTCCTTTTGCTTTCTTTCAAAGAAGCATTGAAACTTTTCTGTCTCCTTAAATCAACGTGGAAATTCAAAAAAATTAAAAATAAAATGCACTATCAGAAATCGTAAGGTTGTGAGAGAAGTTATAAAAAAGTGAATGGGAAAATATCATTTTTCTAATTTTTCTGCACTACACCCTCCCCTGATCGATGTCACTAGCACACCTTTCGAAGAAGAGGTTTAAAGACACACATGAAAAAAAAAAAAATGTTGTGTAATGTTTGGACATTTTGACGTTGAAGTTTTTAGCATTAAAGTCTAACTTTATTTATATTAGAGAAAATATATGAATTACGTGAATGGGTATTTTTTTTAATTTTAAAAATAAATATAAATAAATTTTATTATAAATATTTTTTATTTATTTTGTAAATAATTTTTTTATTGAAGATACTTATTTTATTTTAAAAATGATTAATTTAAAAGAAAAATTAAATAAATGAAACAGTTAAATCCAACAAAACAATAACTTAAAAGGCAAAAGTAGTGAAAGAATTTTAATTTTAAAAAAATAATTATTTATTAAAGGGTACAATTAAGAATAGAAATATGGACATCGAAACACAATAGATATAAATTTGATTTCTTCTCACATGATATTCATTATGACTTTTTAATTCAACGTACACTTTACGGTAATAAATTAAAACATTTTCTGAAAGTTAAAATTGAGTTTGAAATGGACTTTAAATGTTTTAATAATCGATTAATTTGTTTTTGAAAGGTTTTAAAAATGAAATAAGAAACTTTCTAATTAAAATAATCAGTTAATTTGATTTCGTAATTGATGAGAAAATTTTTTAATTGATTAAATCTTGTAACAATCAATTATTAGATAGAGAACTTGTAATATAATTTCAAAAATTTGTTAAATATAAATCTATTAACAACTTATAAGGTCACTTCAATTACTTATTCCTCTTTTTTCTTCAACTTATAGCTTTCTTTTTAATAAGAGAAAAATTAAATAAAGTAATTAGATTATCTCAACTTTTATACTATTATCTTATTATCAAATCTTCAACTCTTTAAGTTATTATGTGATAATCAACTTGGAAAGACTCGTAATATTTATAATTTTGTCATCGTGTGGGTGAATTATATTCGTCATAATTAATCATTATAAAATCTAATTTTTACCCATAGAAAATATTCTATATCAAATAAAAAATATAATTAAAAAGTAATAAAGAGTTTATCTTAAATAACTTTTTTTTAACTTTTCAGGTCACCGTTAGTTTAAAAAATATGGTTAAAGTTAGTTTAAAATTAGAGAAAAAAATTCTTTATTATTTTTAAAATTAGAAGAAAATTTTTCATTATTTTTGAAATGATAAGAAAAATTCTTAATTATTTTCAAAATTAGAAGGAAAGTTCTTTATTATTTTTAAAATTAGAAGAAACTTTTTTTATTATTTTTTAAATGATAAGGAAATTTTTTAGTGTAAATTTAAATTTTAGTAAAAATAAAAATTTCAGTATAACATTTATATAAAAATTAAATTTGATCAACTTAAATTTGGTCAATTTAGAGAGGAACAAAATTGGAACCGAATTAAACAAAATTAACAAAAATTGAAACTAAATTAAATAAAATTAATGAAAATTAAGACAAAATTAAATATAATCCACGAGATATTGTCACGTATCATAACACGTGGACAACAATTTTCAAATTCAAAAAAAAATTAAAAAATCACATAGTAATACGTGAGAGTTAGTATTTATCTCTCCCTATGTCTAGAAAAGATCATATTAACAACAAATTATAAAAATTACGATATTTTAAATATTTTAAAAAATAAAGACGAAACGGAATAAAATTTACGAATATTAGGAAAAAAGGATTTAACCCTTAAAACTTTCACAATTATCGTAAACGTGTGAAACTCTCTGGCCTCCATGTCTCTCATCTACCAGTCATGAAACTCTGTAAACATTGCCCACCACAACCACCACCACCTGTTTCCGAAAACTAAGTTCATGATCCATAAATTATTAACAATTATAATATATAACCTTTGCAATCTTTTAGGGAAAAAAAAAAAACTCATTTTATTAGTTCATGAAACTTTTCTGGTAGCTCTGAACGTGCTTTAATTGTACAATAATTGTAGGAAAGAAAAGGAGACAACTAAAACAAAAAGTCGTACTTGATGACTAAGATCCATTGCATAATTCCAAATTTCCACTCCTTTACACATTACGTAATTTTAACATGTGATTGGTTGTGTATATAAAACCTATTTCACAAAATTAATGTTTTATTATTAATAAAAAAATTGCAATATAATTTACTAATATCTCATTGGACCATCGTAGTTAACATGTAAGCAAGAACTAATCTAAAATAAAATGAAAGTATATTATTGTACAAACAACTATATAAATGTTAATGAGCTTGAATTTAGTCACGATTATATCATGACAAAATAAAGTATAATTATCAAACTTGAGCATGCATTGCTTAATCGTTCTTAACGTTCGAGTGTCATGCCTTTTGGACCATTTGCAACAAATTTAAGCAACATCACACTTATTGTTTTACCAACACTTCAGCGATTAACCTTTGCTTAAGCATCTAATTGTTAGGATTCCAAGTGTGAGTTTAAGTCTCACATCGAGTAAAAATAAGAAAGTTAAGCACCATATAGAGATGAACACCCATAAACTTATTGTTTTCATTGGCATCTAATATAACCACAACCCTACATACTCTGTCTTCACCACTTTCAAGACTTAGACATTTGACTCTCCTCTCAAAAGATACATGTATTGAGTACATTTAGAGATTATGTACTTGTCATACTATCTTACACCCCTATTTAGCCCACTCCCACAAAGCAATAAACAACTAGGACTAAAGTCTCCCTCAAGTATGACATGGTAAATTCATTATACTTGTGTAGTTCGATCATTTTTCTTACCAAAGTACTAGATTGAAGGACCTCTCTCGATTCTCACAAATATAAATCTTCATCGTGAGTAGGATACTAAAGAGTTAGAATAATCTCATCAAATCATCATTCAGTACACCATAAACCCAACTCAATATAGTACTTCCTCCCTAAAAGTCATTATACCCTTATTCATTATACCCTTATTCATTCAAGTAACAATTCATTCATCATGCATTTCATCCCAAACATTATCACAAAATCAAAATCAAAACTAATGAAATTGAAGTTGTAAGTCTTAAACTTGTTACCTTCATTTTGAGACTCTCCTTTAAGGGAGCTCATTCAACAAGCAGTATAACTTGTCCACCGAAATCACACCACTAGAGCATTATGTTTTTGAAATAACCTTTTCGCTCAATGATGCCATGGCTCACCCATCAAATGAGTACTGTGAGCAAATTCCTCAAAAATGCGCCTAATGAATCTCAAGCTCGCCTAACGACCATGGTTGACCTGAGTTCACTAGATTTTAATTAAAATATTTCATCCAATAAGTGTCTCACTCGCTCAATGAATAAGGACATTGTGAGTATATTTTGTAAACTCGCCCAACCAGTCGTATTTTGACTAATGGACGAGGCCACTCATGCTCTCTATATTTCATAAATTACACTTTCGGCTAATGACCTTTATACTCGACCAACAAATTTACATAATCTGCATATACAAATTTGATATATCAGGCAATCAAGGGTTCCATTTGAACCGTTTTATCCATTGTCCTCGTTTAAAAGGCCAATTCTTTGTTCAAAAACACCACAAATGATACCCCTTGGTCCCATTCACATACCAAACCCATAACTTCAAATTATACACCAATTTTATATCATTCAAAACAATAATTTCACGTTCAATAGTTCTATCTATCTCACTATACCATTTGAATCATTATATTATCAATCAAACCATGTTTCATCACACAAGATATAACTAATTAGCTATATTATAATTTACTAGCTTTCCTTACCTAAATCACACTAATACAAAAATTACATTTTACAATGGTTATTTTTGACCTATTATATTGATTAAATTGTCGATGTAGAAAGTGTATAACATATTACAACGATTAACAACCCATGTAAAATACATCCTTATTACATTGGTTAAAACTATAAACAATTGTGAAATGACAGTTATTTGCACAAAAGTTTTTCACATATTACATCAATTATACCAAGAACCAATGTAATATGGTCTCCTTATGAGAGATAATACATCAGTTATGCCTAGAACCGATGTTATATGTCGCTCAAGAAGACATGTAATATAACATTGGTTCTAGTCATAACTAATGTAATATCTCTCACCAGGAGAACATACTATATCTGTTATGCCTAGAAATAATGGTATATGCCCCTAAAGACTTCTACTTAAGTATGATGTAATATTTTCACATAGAAAACTCAGATCAAATATCTAATCACACACTAACTAATCAAACAAATATTCATTTTGAACCCTTAGATAACACATGCAAGTTAATAACCCCCATATGCATTAGATTTACTAAAAAAACTCAAAAGAAAAGCAAAGATGAACTTACTTTATTCAAATAATATTGTAGTACTAAAAGTCAAGACTCCTACCGGTCTTTGATTTTCAAATAGATGAAAGATGGAATCAAAGATCTAGAGAGAAAACAAAAAAGAATTTTGAAAATATTTTAGAAAAATGATAAGTCTTATAAAATGAAACTCCATTAATAAACCATACTTATAATCATGAGTACATCTTTTAAAAATCACTACTACTCTTAACTATTTTCTAAGTCATTATAAATACATTCTAAAAATAAGTCAGTAGTAATCTCACAATCAATGTTTATATAATTAATTTTGTTATAATATATATGTTATTTATGATATATGTGTGACAATATATTTTGCAGCTATATGTATAAAATAGGTTATGCATGTACTATTTAACACTCATATTATGATTATTATAGTCAAATTTTATTTTTTACTTTACTTTTTCTTCAAATAAACGTAGCTATTTACATTTCACTTCTTCGTTTATTCTTTCGGGCGACCTACTATCGTTGACCTCTTTACTATTGTTAATTTCGGTTTTTATTTAAATATTTTTTTATTGCATTTTTTTCTTCAATTAAACGTGTCTATTAACATTTTAGTTTTTCATTTATTCTTTTGCCGACATATTACTCCTTTTAGAAAACAGCCTAAACATCCAAACAGAAATTTTTCCTTTATGGTTTATTTATTTCTAATATAAAATTCATCTTATTATTTTACTTTGTCTAGTCCAACATACAAAATCATTAGAAAAAATAATTTTTTTTATCGTAATGCAAGACTTTGATAAAATTTACATTTTTAATTTTGTTTTATTCATATTTTAACTTTTTATAACTTCAAAATATATTTTAAGACTTAAAATAATAAAAATGTCTAGTATATATCTCTTTGTAATCTAACTAATTATTATCATTGTAGGACCATTTTATACTATCCACATGTTTTGGAATTGTGTTTTGGTGACACCTGTCTTTTTTATCCGTGGTTGGTACAACGTTGAAAGGGTGTATCAAATTAATAAGGCTTTTCTCTTCTTCCTTTTCACAATATTATTAGTTGATACAAAAATCAAACTATATTTGACATAAACAATGGATGAATCATGGGAAAAATGGTTTTCTGATTTGGTAAGTAATACATCCGTTACATCAGAATCATGCAACACCATGCATCATGTATTATATCACTTTTGGTTCTTATGAAAATGATTCTCCTTTTTGCAGGAAATGGATGATGATGAGTTGCATTTATTCAATGAACACAACATGAACTCTCTTGAGGAAGAATTGATGAAGGGAGAGAGTTCAGTGCCTTATGATTCATATTTTGCTAACAGCAGCAGCAGCAACAACAACATGGGTAATGGTTCATGTTTGGAAAGGAACACACAACATGCGAATTCTAATTCGGAGAAGAACCAAATGGTTACACCTTGCAATCTCTCTTTTGAGGACTCCACTGTGGTCTCAAATGTTCCTGATGAATCATTTCATGCAAAGCCTGAGAAGAGAAGAAGCATTTCTCAGACGTCAAAACACATAATGGCTGAGAGGAAGAGGAGAGAGAAAATCAGTACTTTGTTGATAGAACTTTCCGCCATGCTTCCTGGTTTGAAAAAGGTCACTTCAATTCTTACCCTTCTTTTTTCTTCGACTTATAGCTTTAGTGTTGTATTTTCTATTTCTTCATCTTTGATGCAGATCAACAAAATGAGTTAGTAAGAATTTATTATCTTAGGGTTTACAAAGTAACAATATGTTACACAAGTTAAGTTTTAGTTTTAGTTTGTATCAATTGAATCATATAAGGTATTCTTTCATATATATATATATATATATATATATATATATATATATAAAATTATATAAGAATGTAGCCCAATTTCGGATGAGGTCGACTCAGTTGAATTTTGACTAGAATTAACTCGGTCAAGTTTGACCAAATTTGATTGAGTTAGCCCTGGTTGAATTTCAACTAAGTAGGCTCCGACCGAATTAGGTCAAGTCGGTCCCGGCTAAAATTTGGCCATACTCAACTTCAACCAAATTTTGATCGAGTTGTCTCCGATCAAATTTGGTCAAGTCGGCCCCAACCGAAATTTGATTGAATCAATTTTAACCAAATTTTGGGTCAGGTCGACACCAATTGAAATTTGTCTGAATTCGACCGAATTAGTCCTGGTCAATTGTTGGTCGAGTCAACCTCGACCTTTTTTTATCTTGACCAATGAGGAATTCTCCAACTTGTGAAATTTCAATTTCCTTCTTTTTTGAGTGAATTTCAAATTCTATTATTTTAGTTATTTGAAATACTTTCTTAAAATTCTTCTATTTCAATTTCTTTTTAATTTACTCATCAAAACAAGTCATTTTATTTCAAAGAAATTCAAGGTCTCCAAATAAATGAATTATTTTTTAAAATTATCTAATCCAAACAAACAATTAATTTTCAAAAGTTTATTTCAGTTTCTACCTTACCTATTTCATTTTAATTAACAATAACAACTTATAAGCACCTCATCAAATACCTAAATTCCTTAACTTCTACAGTATATGGTCACAACGAAGTGCAAATTTGTATTCCTTAATATGAGATAAAGTCAAGTTACAATTCTCATTTTAAAATCCGATTTTATAATATTGAGTTAAGTTTAAAGTTTATCTCAAAATTAAACCATAGTTTAAAAGAAAATAGAATATATCATTCACTACAAGAAAATCTATTTTTAGTGACCAATTTATAAATTAAATTATTGGTAACTAAAATAGTTTTCAAATTGGTCACTATAATGAATTGGTCTCTAAATTAGTCACTAACATTATCTACCAAGAATTTAGCCACCAAAAAAATTGGTAAATAAATTTGTATCTAAATTTGTCATTAATAGAGCAAATTTAGAAACTAGTTTTTTTTTTTATAACTAATGTTAATGACTAATTTAGAGACCAACTTACTCTAGTGATCAATTTTAGAAACTATTTTAGTTACATTTAATTTTTAATTTATAAATTGTTATCCAAATTGATCATTATAATAACTAATTAGTTTTTATAAGATATTTTCCTTTGCATCAATTTAATATAGCAAGCATTATTCAAATTATGTGAAACATGTGTAATTTGGTTAGAATGGTAGCTTAAAAACTAAATATTTCTATGTGCAGATGGACAAGATATCCATTATTAGCAAAACCATTGATTATGTGAAGTATCTACAGAATCGTATAAATGATTTGCAGGAAGTAAACAGTAAGAGAGAATCTATGAAGTACTGCAAAAACAACAACACCAATGTTAACATTTCAGAGAACTCTAACGATTTAGATACTACCTTTCTCAAAATTGATTCAAGTGTTTCAGGTAAAGATGTAAGAATCTCTGTTATTTGTGAGAAACGAAAACAAATTGTATCAGAGCTATTGTCCAAGCTTTCATCTCACAATCTCTCCATGGTTTGTAGCAGTGTTTTGCCACTGGGGAGTTCTATTCTGAACATTTCTATCATTTGCAAGGTACAATCGAATATATATATATATATATATATATATATATATACACAAAAATAAAAATAGAAACACATTGGAAATTTAATGTTGTTCAACACTTCAAGGCCTACATCAATCCTTCATAGTGCAATTTTTGTGGACCAAAATTACAAACCTTTTATAGTGCAATTTTTTTAACAAAAATTACAAACTTTCCAATAACATACAATTACCCAAGTCTTCTATATACTCAAAAGATATATTGAATTGTGATGACAACTCTAAAACCAACTCTTTACTTTTATAATACCTTTATATATATATATATATATATATATATATATATATATATATATATATATATATATATATATATATATAAAAGAAACGAGTTTTTCATCAAACTAAAATTAGTTTCTGCACAAGTTAAAGATAAAACTAAGAGAAACTAAGATAAAGCTCATTTCATTCTTTTCTTCTTCTTTTTCTAAAATGCTTATGGAAATTTCTTATTTATCAAAAAACTCATGTAAAGTAGCTCTTACATCAATTAATTTATGGAAGAGTTGATGCCAATTTGTTCCTATTTTTCCTTTCGTAGAATGTTTATAAAAAACTTTCTTTGTAAACATTCCCATGTTTGTAATCAAGTGTTGTAATGTATTGTGCAGGTGGAACAGTGCAGCATGGCAATAGATGAACTAGTGAAAAGTTTATATGAGGATTTATTGAAATTGTATAAGTTGCAAAATTAATGTGTATTAGGCAATTATTATTCTAAAAGTTAAAAAACTTACCTTCATGTCCATTTAAACTTCTTTGTATTATCAAGGCATATACCATCTACTCATTCATGAGTTAGTATGCAACATACTGTCTAATTGGCCTCTTATGAAAGACTATATTTTTTAACGTAATTTGCAAAAATTTTATCTTGGTAAATAATAAAAATAAAATAACTATTTTTGTTAATATTACTTTATCAATAGAATCTAAAATGATTCGTGTGTCAATGTCATTGAATGGTATTATGATCCATAAAACTACTGTAATATTGTTCAATTTGAATTCTTGATTTACAATATGGGTCTTCTTTTTTTTTCTGTAATCTTAGTTTTTAAGATTTTAAAAATTTGCAATTTTAGTGACATCTTTGAAGAAAAGATCTCAACATGTAAAGGAAAAAAAAAAAAAAAAAATACAAAAAATATTTTATTTGCTACATAGTTCCATCACAATTCATCTTAAACGTATATTCATTCTAAAGATTTCATCGACATATCAGGGGTATTTTATTGATAAAAACGACCACGGTTGTGAAAAATACACTGTTTTAATATGTAATTTAAAATAATTTGGAAATATTTGATTGAGCCATTGGTAGCTTAGTTATTGATCAAGTTTTGGGTGTTACATTTTGGTCAAAGTTTTTCTTCGGTTGAGTCAAGATATAGAAATGTTCGATATGGCCTTATTAAGAAAATGAAAGTGGAGATTGGAAAAACAAAAATATGGTCTTTGAAAAGATATTTTAGAATCAAAGTATGGGTACCGAAGATAATAATATGGAAAATAAATGTGAATTTTGGTGGTGGAAAGATTTGAGAAAAGTATGTGGAAAAGGTAAAAACGAGAACTAGATTGATAATAATATCTCTTGGAGTAAGGGAAAAGGAAATAAAATTTTGTTTTGAAAAGATAATTGGATAGGTGGGGATTCATTACTAGAAAAATTTCCAAGAATGTATGTCAATTCTCTTAATAAAGAGGCAACCTTAGGGGAGATTTGTAGAATGGTGACCAGTGGCGGAACTTGAGCCAGAATTTTGGGATGCCAAAATTTTGGTTGAATTAATCTTTTGGTCTATTTTTTCATCCAAAAATATTATATTAATCCTCTAGCTTTTTAACCTGAAATTGGTCTTAATTTTTTAAAAATTGATGCAATTTGATCATTTTTGTTAAATTTTTTGAAGGAAGAAAGGAGTTTTTTTATCAAAATTGATAATGAGATTATGTCAGTTACATCAACAAAGAAAATCATCTTTATTTATAACTTCAATTTTCATGGAAAACTCTTGATACTCAAGAAATTTAACAAAAATAAGACCAAATTGCATTATTTTTAAAAATATTGGGACCACATTGAAACTAAACATAACTAGAAGATCAACTTGATATTTTTGAACTGAAATAAAAACCAAAAGAGTAATCTCAAATCTTTTATATAAACTAGTAAAGGTATTGTATTTTTTTTTTGATAATAAAAAATAATAAAATTATTATTATTATTATTATTATTATAAATTAAATATAAATAATTTTATTTTACTATAATTAATTTTCATTTATATTGATTAAGTTTAAAAAACTAATTAAATAAAAAGATAGTTAAATTAAACAAATAATCACTTAAAAAAATATTAAGAAAATAATTATTTTTATTTAAAAATATTCAAAAGGCCAAATTAAAAAATAAATGTAGGTAATAAAAAAATATATGTTATGCATTAATATATAACTTTTTTAAAATATAAAATATATTAAAAATATTAATTTTTAAAAATATATATTTAAAATATATAATAAATTATGTAAGTATAAAAATTTTTTGGGGACCATGGCACCTCTACGTCATAATGTGAGTTCGCCATTGATGGTGACTCTTGGGAATGAAAACTACGATGGTGAAGATAATGGTTTGAATGAGCGAAATCTCAGGTAAATAGTTGTTATCTGAGATGGGCAAATGTACTTTAGATAAGAACAACAAAGATGAATGAGTTTACTTAGTTAAATCAGCGTACAACATTATTAGAAACATAAATATAGATGAAGATGTAGACTTATATGGTCAACTGTGGAAAATTAAAGTCTTACCATCTACATTACACTTTGCATGGAAATTAATGATAAACAAAGTTGCAACGCGTGATAATTTAATCAAGAGATAGGTGAATGTGATAAGGAATGTATGTGTTATGTGAGGGAGTGCTGAAGAAACAATACAACACTTATTTTTTTAGTTGTGGAGCTATAGGAGATATATGGAAATGTGTGATAAATGGGTTGGCACTGTTACAGCACATCACAATGCAGTAGTATATCACTTTCATCAATATAGTCTCACAAGGTTAGGTAGAAAGGGTAATACAATATGCAAATTAAGTGGGTTGCTATAGTATGGTCTATCAGGATACATAAGAATAACAACATTGTTAGAAGTAAAGTGAAAGATGTTGAGGAGATCTTAATCTAACTCCAAGTTAAGACATGGACTTGGACTACTAATAAAGTTCCTAAAGCAAGTTTCATTCACTCAGACTGGTGTTTATGCTTGATTACATACATAAAATCTTTGTAGGTCTTTAATTAGTCGTGTGGGTCTACATATACACAAATTTGAAAGCATTGTGGTGGCTTTTAGTCTAGCTAGAACGCATGTAATGGGAAGGGAAACTAAATAATCATACACCGTGTGTATAAAACTTGGATGGATAGCAGGGTAAGTTGGAAAGTAGCAATCCCAATACAAAATCTTGCAATGTTTTCATTAGTTTAGGGAGTTTAAAATACCATATCTATGTACTAGCCATTCTTGGATGCATAGTCCAGATTTGTTTTTTGGTGTTCGAGAAGCTCCTCTTCTTGCAATCCTAGCTTTGAAAACTTCTTATTTCCAAAGGCATTTTGAATGACGCCATAAGGAAAATACAAAGAGTCCACATCAAGGAAAAGACAAAGTCTCACATTTTTTTCTACAATATGGACAAGTGGATCATCCTTAAAAATCACATGGTCTAACTATCATACTCCTTGTCGGGATTTTAGAATTGCAGCATAAGTTATCACTTTGAACAAAAGTATTGTCTTGAAAACATAGAGTGTTTGAAGAACCAATGCTCAATGTTGTTTTTTTGTTGTTTTTGGATGTGTGTATGTTTCTTAGGTTGGTTCACTAGGTTTCTTACTTACCATATAGAGGCTACATATTTTTGTATTTTTCTTTTTTCTTTTTGTGTTTTGTGCATAAGGATTAGAACACTACAAGTACTCTACAATTAATATATTTGTTATTGCTAATAAAAAAAAATATCACCCAATGTTAATTTCATGCTTTTGCTTTCCATGTCCTTATACTTCCACATGTATCCTATAGTTTTTAAAATAACAATTTTATACATCATGCTATGGTAACTTTGGATAACCACTTTCATAAATCATTTTAACATGTTTTTTTCTCTCAAACTATTGTGTTTTATCTCTAAACTAAACTCTATACTTATTTCGTCCTTGCAAAACTATTTTACTCCTTCTTTGGACCAGAGTGTGTCTAGACTCACTTTTTCTTAGTGTGACCATCATTAGAACTTGCAACACTTATAGGCATTCGTGTTATCAATGTAAAGGGAAAAAAATGTTGACACTAGTTTTCACAAATTTTGAATAAAATGATATATTTCAATAAGATATTGATTTACAGTAGAGATTAAGTGTCAAGATAGCATTCTTTAAAGACATTACAAAACTTTGACCATAAATACTCACAGTAGCACGAGTGAGACAATTGTCAAAAATAATGGATTATCTTCATTGCTCATCTCAATAATGAGTCATCACATCGCGTAAAGATCATATAAAATGTAGGGGCAAGATAAAGTTTTACCGCCTCAATGAGCACAAAATATTTTGACTGAATTTGGTAGAACATTCTCTAAAGTGGTTGACCAGATTGTTAACGTGTGACCAAACTCCGAATCACAATAAAAGAAAAGCCGTCTACAAAAACTCTACGTCGCTCAAATCCTAAACTTTTTAAGCCCTTTTGATCTGTTACAAATATAATAATATTACAAGTATAGGTTAGATAAATACGTATTAAAACTCAATTGAATAACAAATAAGTATAGAAATAAAAGTGAATAGCGTAAGAACTAAATTACTAATTAAACTTAAAATAAATCACAAAAAGATTTTATTAATAACTAATGGAAACACGTACACTTCTTTCCACATGTCCACTTTACCTTCTGATTAAGAAAATTATTCTAATTATTATTAAAATAAAATATTATTAAGTTTATAAAAATATCTTTTAAAAGAATAGCTATAAAGAATAAATACAAAAATTATATTAATAAATATAAAATCGATAGTGAAAATAATATACTGAAAAAACATTACCGAATAATTATCAAAAACTATCCTATAATTCAAATATTTTTCAATTTAATAAATCAACATAAAAAATACAACAATTAAAGGACCCCTACGTCGTTCGCACAGATTTCAGACAAACGTTTAATGAAAGAAAATAAAAAATGTCTTTGCTCAAAAGTCAACATGATGACCCTACCAATTACAATTATTTCTTTTTATATCAACCTTTCTTTGTCCACGTCAAATATTTTTTAATTAAAATATATTCAAAATCATTTATACTTGGAAATAAAATAATACATCAAATTTTATGAAGTTGTATTTAATATAAACATTATTTCATATAAATTCTCTTAATCCCATTTTTTTTACTCATTGAATATTATATTTGATAATATTTTCTTATATTACGTTTCAAGAATTAATATCAAATGGATTACATGTAGTTATTTAAACCTTGAAAAAGTTTCTTTAATTGAAAAATTAGATTATTAATGTGATGTTTCAAATTATCAGATGAGTTGAATTTCTTTTGTTTTTTATATTTACGGATAACTTCCCTTTTATTATTTTTAAAAAAATATAATTTTCTTATTTTTCATTGATCTATTATTTTTATAAATTTAAAATTTAAAAATGATTTATCATAATCTAATTGAAAATTCAAAGACATAATTAATAAAAAAAAATTCTATAATAATGAAGTTACAATTAAAAATAATTGATTATAAAAAGATACACAGTACATTATTTTTTTTTTATATTTATAAAAATGGACACAAAGTGAACATACAAAAATGTTAACTATTAAACTAATATTTTATTATCAAGTGAAGAAAAAAATTCTTCAAAAAATGAGAAAATATAAAACATGAGAGAAAAATAATGAATTTATGTTTAACTCTTTTTTTCTTTAAAACAAAAAATAGATGAGAACGAGAGATAAATATAATATCTGAAAAGCTCAAAAAATAATTTGAAAAAAAATTAAAAAAACATACATATCTTAACAATTAGAGCTGTCAAAATGGATTGAAACTCGCGAACCAACCCGGGTTGAACCCGGATCATCTGGGTTGAACCCGTGGTGAGCCGGGTTGGTGCAGATAAAATGGTCACACAAGTGTTTTTATTTATTTTTATTAAGTTGGATTTTACATTAGGGTCATGTTAAGTTGTTTTTTTTATCCAACATATAAATAATTTGTATTTTTTTATTTTGGTTTGTATTAAAGTTTGTTTAGTTTTGACGAAAAAAAATAAAAAAATAACATTTTTTTTAATTAAGTAAACCCGTGAGCCAACCCATTTAACCTGCCAACTTGTGGTGGGCTGAGCCGGGTTCGAATTTTTTTGGCTCGCTAAAAAGTGAGCCGGGTTAGGTTGGCTCACTAAATCATCAATCCGTGGTGGGTCGAGTCGGGTCGGGCCGGATCACCTGTTTTGACAGCTCTATTAATAATACATATCTTAATAGATATTTTTATTCTTTATTATATTTTATTATTTATTAAAAATAATAAAAAACGTATATTTTGTATTTTGGGTCTATGACCCCTGCATTATGCAAGACTCTGACCATTAAAAAACGTATGATATATGATACAACCTATGAAAATACAAACAATTTGTAAATCAAACATATAATTCATGCATATAAGTGACACCTTTATTTTTACATTTTTATAGTAAGTTTCATTATTATTGTGAAAACACATGCGTCAAATACATGTTTGTATTTGTTGTTTTATATAATAAAAAAATAAAAAAATTATGATTATAAAAGTAAATTTAAAATTATAATTTTATTATAAATAGTTTTAATTTATTTTGCATGTAATATGTTATTCAAAATGGTTAAACTTTTTTAAAAAAAAATTGAATTTAAGAAACAAAAAAAAAACACTTAAAAATAAAATTGGTAAACGGGTACTTATTAAAAAAGAAAATTCAGAAAACGGAAAACAAAAAAATCGACGAACCAATATGTTGTTGTTGGTAAGATACTAACATATAAAATTTAATTGAGTCAATTTAAAAAAAAACATAATTAAAATAAAAATTTAAGTGAGAATAAACTTAAAATTTTTCGACAAAACTTGGAACGAATAAAATAATTAAGCCATATATAAATATAATATAGATAATAATAATTTGTGTGACTAACCTTAGGGCTTGTTCTCTTGAGTGAATGTCACTGTTCAACGAAATAAGGGAGCGCAGATTCATTTTTAAATTGTGTTCCATTGCACTGATTAGGGCCGATAAGCGAGGACTAATTTGAGGGATGCACAAATTTTTTCATACACGATAGAAGCAGAAGATTAGCGAGTATTATTGAACACTTTACTATATTGCCCTCGTTTTTACTTTCCCACGCAATATTTCGTTTGCCAATATTCGTCCTCTACCATACTCCGTCTGCCAAGATTCCTGAAAGATTCCAGATTCTTCTCCACAGCTCATTTTAAAATGCTGCAACACCGATGTCTCTTTGGTTGTTTGGTTTTGTGAAGCAGAAGGTCAATTGTAAGAGGTGAGTTACGGTGTGTGATTGTTGAGTGCGGAGGGGAAGGAAGATGAGGTTCTTTGGGGTGTGGTGGTGGTCGTGAGAGGTGTTGCAGTGGTGTTGTGATTGGTGTTGCGGTGGTGACGTGAGTGGTGTCGGAGGTGTTGCAGGGGTGGTGATGGGGGACTGGGATGGCGCCAATGTGGCACCGATATTGTGATTTTCAGAAAAAGGGATGGCACCGGTTACGTAACCGGTGCCTTGTTTTCAAATGGGCGACACCGGTTACGACACTGGTGTCATGGTTATATATTTTTTTCATGCCTTTCCTTGTTTTGTGCAGGTGGACGTGGAGGATTTGGTTGAAGTCGCCGGAGCTGGTGGCTGCCGGAGGAGCTGTGAGTCTGCAGGTGAAGCTGGACGGCCGGACGTGCCTTGTTAGCTGGAGTGAGAGTACCATTTTTACACTTTTTGGTTTGTTTGCAGGTGGAGGCGTTGCGGGGATGAGCCTCTGTGATGTAATTGCTTTGGGTATTTGCTGCCAAATCCCACCATGTACAACATCTTCATCAGATTGTTTCCTAGTATGTAGTCCATCTGCAATTCACACACACACACATTAATTAAACCCTTTTTTGATTGTCTGAATTTGAGTTGTTTCTAATGAGAGAGTTTCGTGTTCATGTATATATATACCTGTGTTTTGGCAAAGGCTGTAATTTGAGACGGTGTGAAATGCGCGGAGCCACAATTGATTCCGTTTATGTGATTTCTGTTTAGGATTCTAGAGAAAATGAATAGCATCATGGTCGAGCTCGTGGTATATTGCAAATTGCTACTATCTCTAGTAAACAGAAGACCACCTCAGTCAACAATAAAACTCATTCCATCAATTCAAAAATTCATCTTTTCTAACACAAGGGTATTATGGTAACTTAATAAATATATTTATTTTAACAATTAATTTTATCTATCACATCAATCAAATCTTTCATTAACTTTCATAAAAATTATCTCTAAATCCAATTACTTTACCCTCTAAATTCATTCAAAAAAACACAAATATCCATCTACCCAAATCTATCTTCACCCTCTCCCCCATATCCATCTACACAAAAGAACACACCCTTAATTATATCTCTTTTTAAGAAGTACATGGAATATTTTTTTATTTTTTAGTAATTAAATTTGTGACGTGGCGTTTTGTGACGAAAGTGAATTGTTACGTTCATAAATAAAAGAAGTTATGTCGTGATTATTACTATAATTTTTTGGCTAATAATAAATCTTCGATCTAAGAAAACTTTTTTTAAAACTATGGATCTTGCCTTTTTTAAATATAAATAATTTTAATGTATAAAATTTCTTTTGAATATGAAAAATATAATTATAAAAATTTTATAAGCTTTTAAATAGAAATTTAATTAAAAAATGATTCTTGGTAAAGTTAGACTCAGAAATAATTCTTAAACATTTATACCAAACATTAGAATTTAATGTGGTCAATTATTTTCCAAAAACTTAAAAAGTTCACTTACCAAAGTTGCCCTACTTTTAGTTGCAATTAAACATTTACATAAAAAAAAAAATTGTTGGCAAAAAGAAGAAACAGGACACAGAAAATATATTAATTTGAGACTGGTCAATTATTGTTTTCATGTATTTTGTATTTTTGTTTTTTCTATACAGTTAACAACATAGTGAGACATATTAATGGAGAAAAGATGTTATAATAATGTTAAAAAAATGTCATATATTAAAACAAAAAACGCTTCTTATAATGTAAAACATTAATGTTATTTTTTTCTTCAAAGTGTAGTTATTCCCTAATCAATTTTGTGATTTTGGAATGTCAAATTATAATAAATTTGATTGATGTGATTAAAAAAATCATATTATTAATGAATTCCTAAAGTTAAATTTGAATAATAAATATAGGAAGTAGTTGGTATTTATCTATAATCTTCCATATATAAAGAGGATTCCCTTTTTTGTGTCCACATTTCATAATACCAATTCTACCCTTTATAGTATAATTATTTATTAAATTTTTGAAAATTAACCGTTATTTTTACAAACATTTTTATAAAATTATCTATCTTCTATATATAAAGAGGTATAGATTCCCTCTTTTGTGTTCATATTTCATAATACCAATTCTACCCTTTACAATATAATTATTTATTAAATTTTTGAAAATTAACCGTTATCTTTACAAACATTTTTATAAAATTATCTATCTTCTATATATAAAGAGGTATAGATTCCCTCTTTTGTGTCCACATTTCATAATACCAATTCTACCCTTTACAATATAATTATTTATTAAATTTTTGAAAATTAACCGTTACTTTTACAAATATTTTTATAAAATTATCTATCTCTGCCCTTCTTTTTTACCCTATTTATCAACAATTATTCTCTCATCTCTTTATGATATATTTCACTTTATTTTTTAATAAATATAATTTTATTTTATATATTAATTTAATAATATTATATTATCATCACCTACTAATATAATATCACAT
>Ga0214545_1001813_pt1 | contig 40680 bp, 20 predicted proteins | sample CNSS4metaG_FD_160064 | JGI IMG/M metagenome (GOLD analysis project Ga0214545, IMG submission 160064) | Root nodule microbial communities from cowpea collected in UCLA plant growth center, Los Angeles, California, USA - CNSS4 | ecosystem: Host-associated > Plants > Roots > Nodule | place: USA... | reverse complement strand
TATATATCGGATATCGGTTGGTACACAATATAATAATTTTTTACATTTCAATTTAAATTTTATTAAAAGAGATTAGATATATTTTTCATCTGTCAACTATTATAAAAAGATTATGTTTCGTCTTAAACTAAATTAATCGGTATTTCATCCATGTACTTTATAAAAATCATTAAAACATTCTCTTCGACAAACAAAACAATACGTAAAAGTTATATTATAGTTTATTATGAAACTTCATTTGTCACATGAAAAACACTCTGATATAGTTAATTATGATAAAGTTATTAATTGTGTTATATGATTTTGTAACTCTGCTTATACGAGGCTCTTAACATATTAATGTTATGTGTTCATGCTTAAAGGTAATTGCACAAGTTTAAAAAAATATTTTGGTTTAAAAGTATTGGTGGTGATTTTATGTCAAACATACAAACATGATAGTGCGTTTTTTATGTTAAAGCACAATTCACTTGATTTTAGTGTACCATAAAGATGAAACATATAAATATTAAAATGTAGTTTGATCGCGATGAGATATGTTTGTTGGTGGAGAAGATTGATAGACCTAATAATCTAATAAATATATTCACAAAAACTCTTCTTTTATTAAAGTTCAAATATTGTTTGAACTCAATTTATATTTATTATGTTTTCTTTTCTTAAATTACATGTAATAGTTTATGAGAAATAAATATGATCACAATAAAATAAATTGCATTATTAGAACTACAAAATTATTTTTACTATTAATTATTAAACAAATTTGAAATATATATATATATATATATATATATATATATATATATATATATATATATATATATATTTCCAATAATTGATGATCATATAAAAAAATTAACTCACAATATTCGTTTATACAAATACCTCACTTTAATTCGGTGTTCCTTTGATGGGTTCGCACTGTGCAAACGAATTTGGGAACGCAGATTTCAACCAACCAATGCGTTCCTTTGGTACGATTTGAACCGAAATCAGAGACGGATTTGGCCATCCCTCCAAAAGTGTGGTGATACTTGTATAATTTGAGGGAGATTATCCTATATTTTCTCGTTTCCCATGTAACTTTCTGCCATGTCATGATTTTGTGATTGTTTACTCTGCTTGCTAGATTCTTGAGCTTGCATGCATTCCTTCGAACCACACCCTACGATTTAAAATGGACATACCGTCGGAGTGTGTCATTGTGAATGTTCTTTGCTTTCATTGTAGTGCGTAAATCATTCTAAGGTCAATGATGGTGTTACTTCTAAAACTTGGGAAACAACTTGGGTGTGTGTGAATTGATAACAATGGTGAATGGTGAGTGTATCCTGAATATTAATAAAATAATTATATTATAAAATTCAAATGAAAATAAAAATAATATAAAAAATTATCTTTATATATATATATATATATATTAATTAGTGAAAACACAAATACATAAAATATGTGTGTTCATTTTCTTTTAAAAATAAAAAAATAAAAAAATATATAAATAATTCCTGCATTGTATTTATTTTGTAAATAATTTTATTTATTTAATTAAAAAATAGTTAAATTTAAAGAAAGATTAAATTTTAAAAGTTAATTAAATTAATTAAATTTAAATAAAACAATAACTTTAAGATAAATATGAAAAACGAAAGTGGACATAAATAGGAAATTTCATATATATATATATATATATATTTTAAATGTATAAATAACATTGACTTAAAAGTTATTTTAAATGTTATGTGATAATTAAGCTATAAAATAATTTGTGATTGAATGACCGATATATTTTTGTAGTGAAGTTTTTTTTTTCTTTATCATATTTTCTATAATTATTTATTTATGTAAACTCAAGAATTAACGAAATCCATTTCCTTAAAATATAATAATTTAGATATTGTAGCTGTTCAAACTGTTGCGTCGTACCTACATCCCAGCTAGAAAGATAATAAACAGACTTTGGTACGACCCAGTAGTGAAAGAGAGAATGGAAGCGCTAAGAGTGTGCACTCTAACATGGAACCCACTGAAGCACTTCTTTCACTCTCACGCATTTCGTCGAACACCTCGAACGCTCGTTCTCCGCGCCTGCTCATCTTCCACCACCACTGATACCAGGGCTGCCGGTCGCAATCGCCGGAGCTCGGCGTCGTCGTCTCCCACTTCCACTTCCGATAGGGATGCCATTCGAGCCATACGCTTGAAGAAGGTACGTGACTCTTGCAACGGTGTCGTTTTCTTGTAATTGCTGTGCCGTGCTTCGTGATGGACGAGTTTAAAGCTGAATTGAAGTAGAGTTTTGATTTGGAAAATTGTGCGTTGTGTGGTTTTTCGTTGAACTTTAATGTAGGACTGATATTGATTGCCTTGTAGTTAATTTTGTTATCAAAACTTATCTTTCTATTTATCTGTTCTCCTGGCTTGTTTACTTACAGTTCTAGCCAAATGAGAATACCATGTGTGTAAAAAAGGAATATTTTAAAACTAATTTTACTTAGCGGCATTTTTTCTGCTGGGGTATAGGATGCAAAATGCATGGTTGGGACAATGTGAAGATTTTGGTTGAGATGGAGTGTTTGTCAGAGAACTAACAAACTGAGATTCCTTGTTTTTAGATTGTCTTCTTTTTGGAGAAAGGCTTATCATTTTTGACAATCCTTCTTTGTGGTTGTTTGTAGGTTGAAGAATTGAGAAGCAAGGGGCTTGATCCGTATGCTTATGAATGGGACAAAACTCACGGTGCTAGTCAGCTGCAAGATATCTACATAGATTTGGCAAATGGTGAGGAAAAAGATAGTGAGAGTGACCACGTATCTGTTGCGGGAAGAATTGTGGCCAGGAGGGCATTCGGAAAGCTTGCCTTTCTCACACTAAGAGATGATTCTGGGTCAATTCAGGTTTTGTTTTACTCTTTTTGTACATTCAAGGTAGTGAGTATGTAAATATTGTGAGTGGGGACATTTATAAGCTATTGTGAGCTGTCTGTATTTATGTAAATTAGGAAACCATTGCTCGTTGTAGTTATGAAGCATGTTATGTATAAGAGCCTCCATAGCGTAATTTAAACTCACGAATTCATCATATGTCTCTCGTTTTTTCACTTTCGCAGCATGTTGTGTAAATCTTATAAAGAGACAATAGGATATTTACGTAATCTCTAACATTAACTTTAAACTAAGACATGTAGGGCTTTTATAAGCTGATGGTATGTTATCATGTTTCTTTGTTCTTATTGTAGTTGATTTTTGGATTCATATTTTATTCATGTAGAGGATAAAAATTGTCCTTCAGTAAAATGAATGGTACAGAGAGCTGCTAACTCAAGTTTTTAAAATCCATGATTTCAGCTCTATTGTGATAAGGAGAGACTCATAGGCGATCAGTTTGAACAGTTAAAGGCACATGTTGATATTGGTGATATATTAGGTGTAAGAGGAACAATAAAACGCACAGAAAAAGGTAATTATCTAATCATCTTATTAAATGATTTGGCTAAAAATATGTTTATAGTAAATTGACATGGCTTGCATTTGCAACATGCTAGATCTTGTGCCCATAATTTATAATTTATCCCAGATTTTCATCTGTATTATCTGTTATCTAAGTGTGAATCAAGGTAAGAACTTGCATTAATTCTATGGCTGTTGTATGCTTGTGAATTCCCATGCATATTCCCTTGCTAAGATTATATAAAATTTGAGATAATGGAAGTTTGCTGCTGATGTGATACATACACAAATTCTAGTATGTTAGCAACTATGAGAGTTTGGGGGACATGGTTATTTTTCCAAGAAGGTTTTCTCTTTATAGGTAAAAGAGGTTATTAATCAGCATGTTTACCCAAATTGCAAGTCTCAAGCTATCTCTAGGTGGATTAAACCAAATAATTTTTTAAAATATTTTCTGATAGTTGTTGTATTATGTTCAACCGGAGTTTGCTCAGCCATCTCTGGTTTCATATATGATTTTTTTTTTTGTCATATGAGTGTCTATCTACTGAGATTTCTAGTATATGTCATACCTGTGATTACTCTTTCAAGTTGCTAGGAACTAGTTATGATAATTGCAGACTGAGAAATAGTTAACACCTGAGATTGATAATCTATCTCTGCTGGATCAAATATGCCCTTTGACAAATGCCAGCTGATAGCCTGATTGTTATGAAACATTTGACCATCTTCTCATGTTTTTTTTCTGGTCTTACTTCAGGAGAACTTTCTGTGAGTGTCCAATCTTTTGCAATCCTTACTAAATCTCTGCTTCCACTTCCTGACAAATATCATGGACTAACTGATATAGATAAACGTTATCGACAGAGGTAAGCTTATGCCTTAATATTCGTGTTTGTTCCTTAGCTATTGAAATCACTGTTATATACTACTAGATTTTTTATTTTATTAGTGACTATGATTACAATCCTTCTATGCTAATTTTTTTTTCCTTTATCTAGTTCATTCAATTTTTGTAATAGGATATCTACATCTACTCATGTTCTTTCTTGTTTCTCGTGTCAGTAAATATATCTTTCAAATTTTTTAATGGATTATATTTTTTATTTATTTCTTATTTTGTGAAGTATGACTTATATCATATCTTATTCTTTCTTTTTAGTTTTGTGCAATTAATTCTTATTACTTCTCCGTTGCATGTCTTCTCTACTTATCCCTCACACTTTTGGACTATCAATTGATTAGCTATGATTTAAAATTTTCTTCACTGTTTGTTGTGGACTTGTGGTTAGGTATGTAGATATGATCGCAAATCCAGAGGTAGCAGATGTATTCCGTAAAAGAGCAAAGGTGGTTCATCTTCCAAACTTTGTTAACTCTTAAGAGTTTAAACCCAATGGTATTCGACTGTTTTAAATTTGATATTAAATAATTGTAATGTTCTAGACTCATTAAGTTTATTTTCCATCCTGTTCCCATGTCTCCAAATTGAGTTAGAACTATTTTTTGTTTTCGTGTTTCTTATTGAGTTAATTGATATATCTTATTCTCACCTTCTTGTGATGTGCTTATTTTCTATCCAGTATTGTTCTTTTCTATAGATAAGTGGAATAGGGAAACAGATCAAGCTGAACAATTTATTCTATAAATTCATGGGAGGATATCAAGGGTCAAAATACAATTCTTGAGAAAAAGTGAAGGGAGTCTAAGAATTGGACTCGGTGGAATAAGTGAATAACAGACAATTAGGTTATAATTGCATTTTGAGTTCTAAGTATGTCTTACAAAATAAACTAGACTAAAAGAGTAAAAGAATTATGGTCATCATGTTGTTTGGTGTAGAATTTTGATAAAACTATGATGGTAAAGTTCAACCTTGGTGACCAGTTTGGTCTTGCGTAATGGGTTTGAATCCAGAAAAAATCTTTTTGCATATGTGTAATGACCCTCCCCCATAACATTGCTTAGCAAGGAGCCTTCTGGAGTTGTGGTACATAATTTTCCTTACTATTGGGAAAAGAATGATGTTTAATATGTCTATTTTGGGTTGTAATACATTATAACATATGTTTACAGTTCTTTTTCTTGAAATCTTGTTGCTGTGAGTGTAATGATACTTTTCTATATGGGCCTTAATTATATATTTGATTGGATAAGATTTGAAAGAAGATTTAGAATTTTGGTTTCAGGGATCATAGGCTCACCTTGATTGACGAACTTCTCTTATGTATTTCCTGAGCAAGTAACTTGATTGAAATCGACCTTCTAATCAATTTCATTCAAATAGGTTGTATCAGAGATACGGAGGACAATGGATTCTTTAGGTTTTGTTGAAGTTGAAACTCCAGTTTTACAGGTTTGTTGATTTTAATGTACCTACCCTTGCTGCATATTTTTATTTACATAGAAGTACATCTTCAAATGTTGGGGACTACTAGTTGTTTGATATATGATGTTTATATTTATGCAAAGAGCATGGATCTTTTAGAAGTTTTGATCTAACAGGCTAGCTTGATACATGATCTTGTTTGTTTGGTTATTTTCATATTTATGCATTGTACTGGATCTCATGAAAGTCAGATTGATATAGGGGTTATAAGATTTCAATTGAATGGCATAGTGGAACTTGTCAGACTTGTACTGTTTATTATGCCATTGTTGGCTTTGTTTTTACGCATCTAACTATTTGGGTTATAAGTGCAACTCCAAGTCACCTCTGTTTCAGTTTTGCTTGTCTCCTGAATTTGTTTTAATCCTTCATTATCAATCAAGACCAAGTACCAAACCTTTGATGATAACTATAGTGGTGCTATTTGCTAGTTATTTATCTAATAGCCATTTGTTTTTAGAAATTTATTTTGTCATAATTTTTAAATTGTATTTATGTCTTATGCTTTCATGTTTGCTTCCGTTCCAAGTCACTAACTCCTTTTCTTTTATTATTTATTATTTTGAGTATTTCTATGTCTTAAATACAATAATGAAATTTTTTGAAATTTTTTAAAATAGTAATAAGGTACCATTAAAATTTTGGGCCTTGTCTATGGATTGTACCATATGCTCTTTCAGTCTCAACTCTCAATACAACTGCTAAGTGATAAATGATGTAATTACTCTCTGAAATGCCTTTTGTTGTAATTTTACTAATTATATGTTACGTAGGAATGTGGCATTTGTACATGGAAGTTCTTTTTTTTCTTTTCCTGAAACTGATTAATTTCATTGACTAGGGAGCAGCTGGGGGAGCAGAAGCCAGACCTTTTATTACATACCATAATTCTCTTGGAAGAGACTTATATCTGAGAATTGCTACTGAATTACATCTTAAGAGAATGCTGGTGAGATTTGAAATATTTGTTATTTGTGAAGTCATGCTCCGAAAAGAGCTCAGAGAAGCATTATTTTTTGTACAGGAAGGAAGTATCGAGGGGTTTGCCTCTTCTTACTTCACACAGTAGGGGTGTAATTCTTTGTTTAGCAAAGGAAAATACATTAAGTATTCATTCTGAATGTAATGCAAATGAATAAAATTACTGGTCAAAATCTTGTTTCTTTTAATCAAATTTTGAAAATGCCGTGGGAATGCTGAAATTTTACTCTCGACAATACTAACAATTAGAAAATGTTGTCTTTTCTGTTTAAGGATAGTTTCATTCATTTTAGCTGCAAACTTTTTTGAAAATTTTTCATCCAGAATTATAGAATATGGCATATATTCTTCAAGCTATAAATTTGAAACTGGCTAGATTAATATGGATGTTATTTTTCTAGTGAAGTCATTGACCATTTTAAACTTTTTCTTTTTGATAGGTGGGTGGCTTCGAAAAAGTATACGAGATTGGTCGAATATTTAGAAATGAAGGAATTTCAACTCGACATAATCCTGAATTTACAACTATAGAGGTGAGTAAGAGTTTAGATTCTGGAGATGAATTTTTAAGCTTCCGTTACATAGGCCCGAACTGCAGTTCTATAGCAGAAGCGGAAAACCTGGGTCCAATAACAACTAGCTGTTAATATGAGAGGAAAAAGAAAAATAACTGAAGAGGGTGGGATGTGGAAAGTTCAGTTAGCATAGAGAGAGAATTTCATGACAGAGTTGGGACAGGTGGCATGTAGGGAGATTTGGGACTCACGGGGGGAGAAGGGAGATGTTACATAAGAGAAAAATTGGGGTGGGGGAAGAGAAGGGGCTATGGAAAATTTGGTGGTGGTTTAGAGGATCACTGCACTAGCTTGGCACATTTCCCCATATTTGGCTTTCAAATTGTTTTAACAGTGATCGTTTGATATTTCAATTTGCACATGACCTTTTTCACTATATATTGAATTGCATTCCGTTAAATACTGATATTAGTTAAACTTTAGATGTACGAAGCATACTCGGATTATCAAAGCATGATGAGTTTGGCAGAGGAGATTGTCACTCGATGTGCTCTTGCAGTTCATGGGAAGCTTACAGTTGATTATCAGGTAGACGCTGTTCTTACTAAATGTAATCTAGAATTGAATTGAATAGATGTGTCAGAAGAGATGCCTATGCCTCTAAAACGGATAAAACATGTTGCTGTATTGTTTATTATTCAATGCTTAAATAGGAAGGTCTAGTCCCTCCTTGATTGATCCCCAATTCTGGGGGCAAATGTTGGGACTTTGAGCTGTAAGGGAGGGCTAGGAGTACCACCATATTATATTATAATATTTAAATATATGGTTGTTCAATTTGACAAAAAATATTCTTGGTTCTGATTGCTTAATTTAAATAAATATATTATTAATCAAAGGGGCTTTCTATTGGCACATAATAAGAGTACTAAAGACACATTTGTAAATACTTTATTTAAATCACTTGAGAAAACGAGTATGGTATATTTTTTGTGTTTTTGATAATATAAATACTTTTTTTTCCAACAGCACCTTTCTATTTTAACTTCTTATCTTGCGCCTACAGGCATAATAGAAAATTCCTTACTAAAATTTTACAATATCATCCAAAATTTATAATAGTATGTTATGTTACCTTTTTAGCAATACAATAATGTGTACTCAATATAAAAGCAATATTAAGTAATGACTCTAATGCCAAAAAAAAAAAAGAAAATTAATCATAAACGAGATCGCAAACAACTTGAATGAATCCCAAAGCAATACATATGTTTTTTCTTCAAAAGTTTATTTATTTATAATTTTATTAAAAAGGCAAATAAGTTCTCAATTTTATTTTATTTATTCAGTGTTTTTTTTTTTCTTTTTTACATTGGATACAAGTATACATTTTTCTTTTATTTCTCGTACAACGAAAAAGACCTCCAAAGCCATTTCCCCACAAGTGAATTGGTTACATGGATAAAACTACCTTGATTGCCATTGTGTCATGTTCAAAATCAGACAGGCATTTTATTTTCTCTTCACTTAAGTTTTGTCACTTTTTTTTATCAGCAACTTCTGTTAAAAAAATTGGAAATCCAAAACTTCATTTATTGTTCACACAAGGAAAACAATTCCCAGTTATAACTTATAGGTAAGATTTTGAAATTTTCAGGATATAAGAGGAAGCTTCTTATCATTTTATCAATTATACAACTCAGAAAATTCTATCTTCATATATTTGTAATAGTTTATCCAGCCATTATATATCTACAGAGAGTGTTTATACACACACATATGGGGTGTGTGTGTGCATGTGTATGCATGTAGGTAATGTACCACCTGAGAACTTTTGTTAAAATGAGAAATAAGAACTATAAATATAAATATTGTATGGTCAAGAATTGTATTTTTTTGGCCAAGATAATAGCCTGTGGACGCATGACCCCCCGGCTAACTTTTAATCTTGACCAACCATGTCTAGTTTTATAGTACAAATTTTTAGTTTTTATTTTTCAAAATAGTAAAGAATTCTCATCTGATACATCCATTATTTGAGTGCAGCTTTCATATTATCAATCACTTTCAAATATCCCTTTTTATGTTCTAATCTTAATTGAACCTACTACTAATTTTATATATTTATCTTCAAATTTGCTCATTCTTCCCCGCAGCCCTTCTGTTCTCATCCTGTCAACAGAGGATATTATGTTTACAATATTGCTTTAAAACTTAAAATGAAGTTTTTTTATATATTCTAGACATTTTCTCTCATGTAGTTCCCTCAATGATGGCTTAGCATTAACTAAAATATTTTAAATGTCAGCTTGAGTTTGATGAGTGATGACATTATACTGAAATTTATTTCCTTATAACAAATTTGTTGAAGGTGGTGTAATGATTCCTTACAGGGAGTTGAGATATGTCTGGAAAGGCCTTGGAGGAGGGAGACTATGCACAATCTTGTTAAAGAAATTGCTGGGATCGATTTCAATGAATTTGGAGATGATATTGAGGTTGCAAAGCGTGTTACTTTGGATACCCTTGGAAATAATCTTGATAAAAAGGATAAAGGTTCCATTGAAGCATGCCAATCCGTTGGCCACCTTCTTAATGAGGTAGACTTTATTCATGAGCATCCGGTTTTTATTCTTTTCATTTGATAAATTTATTTCTTTATTGCAATTAAACTTTTTCTCCTTTTATCTTGGTATTCCTTTCTTTGCACTTTTTGCATTTATTATATTGTTACTTTGATTTGCAGACAATAACCAAATTGTTTTTGTTTTGTTTATTTAGGTCTTTGAGATTTTTGTAGAACCAAAGCTCATCCAACCTACTTTTGTTCTAGACTATCCGATTGAGATATCTCCCCTTGCCAAACCACATAGAAGGTAGAAACATCTCAAAATATCAAATAATGTTATTTTCTGTTATTAAAGGTATTTTTATTCTACCTACTATGAAATATTAATCTTTTCGAACTTAGAATATTTCTTTCACAGATTCAAACTCATCCCCGGGATATGAACTCGGGAATGTTGTACACTACGTACTTTCTGGCATGCAGTGATTACATTTATTTGAAAAAAGGCATCCTAGCCAATCTCAATAAGAAAGTGATGCACATTTTCTGTTTCTAGATAGTAGCTTCTATCTTACACATGATCCTACATTAGATACACAGGTTTGACTGAGAGATTTGAACTTTTCATTTGTGGCCGTGAGTTGGGGAATGCATTCTCCGAATTGACTGATCCAATAGATCAGGTAAGATTCAAGTTTTCAAACTTTTCAGGTCCAAGCTGCATAGCATGTGTAGATTTTGCTTATGGTACACTATATGTGATGTGTTTGTCATCAACTGTTTCTCATATTCAACCACTTATAAAAAGGGGAAAATAAGATCCTGGCAAGATAAATATAAAATACTATTCTCTGATAGTTTAGAAGTAGGTTTAGATTCTTGTGGTTGGTAGTTCAGAGGAGTTTATGTATCTTTTCGTTTTACTTTTTCTGCAATTACCTTAACAAGATAGATGACATGTTGGATAATCAGTATCATTTATGAAAATTTGATGACATACCAACAGGAAAACGAGTCAAACTTGGTGCTGCATCATAATCAAATTGGTGCTTTGTGCATTAACTACATGCGATTTCTCCATTTTTTTTTCACATCCAATAATTCTAAGTTCACTATTTTTTTTCACATCTAATTTTAAGTTCACTATTTTTTTCACATCCAATTTTAAGTTCACAGCTACTCTTCTTCAACTTCACATGGATAACCAAGTTAGGTATTTGGAACCAAACATGCATAGAAACTTGAATGGTTCGTTAATCTGTTCCAGATACTACCAGAAATAGAAAATGGACTTTGTCACACTTGTTTGGAAAAAGAATGAACTATAATGGTTATTTCTATTCTACTTAATTAACTGTCGCAATTTAATTATGGTTTCTTCTCTGAACTTGGTAGAGGGGACGCTTGGAAGATCAAATTAGACAGCATGAAAAGAAGAGGTCAGCTATTTCAGCAAATGATGATAAAAAGGAAGGAAAGGAAGATGAAGATGACTCGTATGAAGTAACTCTTGATGATGACTTTCTCACAGCTTTGGAATACGGAATGCCTCCAGCTTCGGGAATGGTATGGTAACTAGTCTTCATTGTGTATCTTTGTATGGTTGTGGAACTTACCCTTTATTTTTTCTTGTGGTATTAACATGGTCACGTATTGAAGGCACTGATTCTGTCCAATGCAATTAACAATTATCTGGTCCTAAAATCAACTTAATAATAGATTAATTTCCAGATAGCGTCATTTTTTAAGAGCAAAATCATCATGTTCAATTTATATCATAATCATTCTTCATTTTAAATTGTTACTTTAATAAATACAGTGTTGTAAAGGTCCATTATGATTCTCATGTTTACTTTTTATCTTCAAATTTATTTTTCAATAGTTTATTAAATTTCTTATTGAAGAACATATGTATTAGAAATGAATTGAATTATAAGCTATTACTGGAATTTCAATGTTTGTGTATGAGTGATATAATTAGTGTAATAGGCAACAACCATGGTGTATGCAAGCTAATGTCTTCACTTCTCTGAATTGCGATGTTAATAATTTTTGTTAGCATCGTTTGACTTTTCTGTTGTGGCCTTTTAATTGCCATTTTCAAATCCAGGGACTTGGAATTGATAGGCTGGTGATGCTTTTGACAAATTCTCCCAGTATTCGAGATGTTATCGCCTTCCCAGTACTCAAGCTGCAGCAATAGTGATAGGTTTGTGAGTTCACTGTGCTCACTTTTTGCTCTTTCCTAAATGTTAGTGTTCAGTAGTCTTGATTATATTTGAAATCATTGGTAGAACATGTAACAAGATCAAGTTATTTATTATTCCCTCAAATTACCTGTTTGGGAGTTTTGATTTTTGATAAGGCAAAATATGTCACTTAGAATATGAACAAAGGATTAGTTATTCTTCTCCTACAATATCATTATTATTGTCTTCTGGAAGAAAGTTAAGTTGATGGTTATGTATTTTATATGGGGAGGAAATTATAGTTGTGGGCATCAAATGGAGAATTTGATTAAAAAAAATTACAAATAACAGTACCAAATTTTAGCCTGTAAATACCGGTGAACATGAGGAAAAAACAGAGAATGGATTGTGTGAATGATTTTCACCTGATTGTATATTGCAAAGTATGGTATATTCACCCTCTGTCAAAATAAATAAAAAATGGTATATTCACCAAATATAAAATGTAACTAATCTATCAATCAAAATGTCTTAATTTTTTTCAGCCTCTGGGTACTGATGTTTATACATTTTTTTTTATTTATACATTCTAATTTTTATATTTCATGGGTTTTTTTTCGCATTTTCTGTATTTTATTCTTTAAATAATTGTCAAAAATGGATTTAGTAATTTAATTATTTAAGGATTTGTAGATAAAAAATGAAGCATCCAATTTGGATCGTTTTTTATTAGATTGGATAAATTGTTTCTAAAAAAAGGAGCATCCAATTTGAATTGAACTTCTAGCTATTTTAATTTGTTAATTAAATGTCATTTTAAGTAAAAACCGATTTAAATGCAAACATTTAATCTTACTGTGCATTCTTTCTAACTTTCTATTTCACTCTTATTTTTGTAATTTTTAATTAAACGTTTAATTTTTAAAAGTACTAAAATAATAAAAGAACGTATATGAAAATAAATTTAGGTATAACTTTCCTAGAATATGAATGATTTCATCCATAGACAAAAGTTTAAGCACTATTTATTGTAATATATTAAAATTCATTTGTAATATAAAACAATAACCGTTGCTTTTTTCATTCATGATCATTAAGTAATTAAAAAATAATATAAAGAATATTATTTTTTCCATAATGTATTAAATGAATTTTGTTATTTTGTTCATACAAATTATAAGCACATAATTTATTATTCAATATTATATAATTATCTTATTTGAATAATAATTTACGGACAAAAACAATAGTTATTTAATAAAATAATCTAAAATTCATCATTCTTAATATATTGAGATTTCATAGTTTATAAAAGTAAATTACATCACATTACTTAATTGAGTTACTCACTAAAAATAATTTAATATATTCATTTAAAATATCTTTTACAAACTATATATATATACAACTAAATTTGTCATGATTTTTTTTTTTCATATTTCAAAATAATACAATACTGTATGAAACTAATTAACAAGGACAAGACAAGTAAACACCTAAAAAACACTTCTAAAGGATAACAAGAAACATCTGAAGATCAAAACCCTACGGCACACACTCTGGTGAAGTCTTTGCAGAGGCACTACATTTCCATTTCCCTCTCTCTCTGTCTGTATTCCAAGGAGAGAGAAGAAGAAGAAGAAATTCAATGGCAGCAACGACAGAGGTTGAGAAGAAGAATCTAGAAGAGGAGGCCGAACAAGTAGTTAATCCATGGGAGGTTTCTTCGAAAGGCAAAATCGACTACGACAAACTCATCGACCGTTTCGGTTGCCAGAAGCTCGACGACGCTCTCATTTCGCGTCTCGAACGCCTCACCTCGCGCACGCCTCACGTCTTTCTACGACGCCATGTTTTCTTCGCCCACCGGTACCTCCATTTCCTTCATTCACTCCCTTCATTTGCTTAAACGGTGATTTGAGAGTGTCGTTTATGTGTTGCAGCGATTTCGCGGAGATTCTGGACGCGTACGAGAGAGGCGATAAGTTTTACTTGTACACCGGGCGCGGACCTTCCTCCGAATCGTTGCACTTGGGACATTTGATTCCCTTCATGTTCACTAAGTGAGTGAGTTCGCGTGTCTCCATTTCCTTCTTTTGAGAATTTAAAACGAATTTGATTTAAATTTGTAGATCTAGTGTGTTGCAGCCTTTTGTGATTGCAAGTGAGCGAGCTAGTTAATAGTTTGGTACCTGAATTGGTTCACTCTATTGGCTTGTTTTTAGGACGGAATTATGCAGGTTGATGGAAAACTGAGAATCTAATATGTTGTTTTTGTATTTAAGATTGGCTTTTAAAGAGTGAGCTTAGAATTTGGTACTTGAATTGGTTGACGCTAGTGGCTTATTTCTTGACCAATTTATATAGGTTGACTGGATTTCATTTTTTTATTAAGTGGAAATTTGACGAAAAATTGTAAATATATTGTGTAGGCAATATCTATTAGAATTTCTGTGTTAGTGTAGTTTGCTTTTTGTATTGATGTAGTCATTTTCATATATGATAGGTTAAGAGAGTTTTACCATGATAATTGATTGAAATTAGATGCTTAAGTTGTGGGTCAAGCTTGAAAATAAAGGTGAGTTCTCAATTCGTGTTATTGCTCGGGATGTTTGTTGACTTGGAGGAAAATGGTATGTAGGTATTTGCAAGATGTGTTTAAGGTTCCTCTGGTTATACAGCTCACTGATGATGAAAAGTTCTTCTGGAAAAATCTTACTGTAGAGGAGTGCCGAAGACTAGCAAGGGAGAATGCAAAGGACATCATTGCTTGTGGTTTTGACATTTCAAAGACCTTCATCTTCTCTGATTTTAATTATGTTGGCGGGTGAGTTATAAATGTAGTTTTCCCTGATATGTGCAGATTTATTAAATCATGGATTAGTTGAAGTTTAAGGGATTTTATTTAAAATGTTTAGTTATACATTAGTAAAATTAGTTGAATCTCAGGCATGGTTTTCTCTTATTCAGGAAAAAGTTCTCCAGTTTATCAAGAACATTGCACAGAATTTCTTTCCAAGATGAAGTTTTCTCACAGAAATTTTAAGTTGAGCAACTTTTAATGTGCGAGCACTTTTAATGTTTTTGGGTCTCATTCTCATACTTAAAAATGAATGACTGTTAAAACTAATTTGGGGCTTTTAGTACACATCATAATTAGAAGAGAAAATACTGAGTAAATATTTTATGTTTGAAATAAAATGTCGCACGAGAAATTTCCCAATCTCTTTTTCATTTACTGTTTTACTGTGAGTATTCTGTTGTCTGAGGATAATTTTCCTTTTCAGTTCCTTCTACAAGAACATGTGTGAGGTTGCATCACGTGTGACTTATAACCAGGCAGTTGGTATTTTTGGTTTTGCTGGGGAAGATCATATTGGAAAAGTTAGTTTTCCGCCTGTGCAGGTATAGTCCATTTCTTCTCTTTACAGAATGATCCCTAACTTTAGTTTTCGGTTACTGTAGTTGGGCTATTAGTTTGCTTCCTGGTCATTTCTCTTCTTTGCTGATACATAATGTATTGTTATCAATTACATGTAATAGCGGCACTATTCATATTTTGTTCAAAATAGGTTATTTGAACATATTTGTGAACTATTGAAAATGGAACTTAGCATCATGATGATGAAACTATATATATCCTCTGTGTATAATGCTTTATGTAAGTTTGTTTTTCCTAGTTATAATTGAATCCATTTGATTTAATAATAGTACATATTTGAATTTTTTACATGGTAATGACTGCATGTGCTTCTTTTGTCTATGCAGGCAGTTCCATCATTTCCCACTTCATTTCCTCACCTATTTTCTGGAAAAGAGAATCTCCGTTGTTTAATTCCCTGTGCAATTGACCAGGTCAGTTGGACATTGTTAGAATAAATAATCTTAAATAGGATTTATTGTATTGTGTGCTGGAACACCTAGGAGCATGCTTTAGATCTTGTTCCTAGGAGTATCTTCTAGAGTTCTCGTCTCTTCTCATTCATTGTATGTAATGTATCCCAAACTACTATAAATATGAAAACCTAAGAGAGGGGAAAATACTCAAATTCACTCTAAATCTTCTTTACTTTAATCTCAAGTGACATCAATGCTTTTATATGCTAGTTGATTTCGCTGAAGATTACCTTGTATGGCAATGGCCAGATCTGATTACTATGTATCTGTAAATTTATTCTTGTCCAAACTCTCTTCATTCCTGTAAATATTTAAAGAAAAATGTCATAAAAAGGATCTGTTCCTACTTAAAGCATTTACCATTTCTCAAATGCATGTGAACATCATGGTCTGTTATTTTCTTTCTAGCGTTCATCTTATTCTTTGTAATAGCTTTTTATGTCACATTCAGGATCCATATTTTAGAATGACGCGTGATGTTGCTCCTCGAATGGGTTTCAACAAGCCAGCTTTGATTGAATCTTTATTCTTCCCTGCATTACAGGTATTCTTGTGTTGCAAAACATGCCTACTTTATCAAATTGATTAAGAGAGCTTCTGATATTCATCATTCTGCTAACCTAATTAAACTCTTAATTCTCTCCGGTATATTTTTATTTTGTTTTATTATGAACTGTGTTTTACAAAAGCCTAAGCTGTTGGGTTAAGTATTCTGCTGCCATAAGCATTCTTGGCCACCTTTTACAATGCATTCTCTGGCCTATTGGACACCAACTTCAGCTGCCCACAAACATACAAAAGCCCACAATAAATACCTTCTTACAAACAAACTCAAAATATAATATTATGCTAACATAACTTTACGAAATTTAATTTCTTGCTACTCCATCTCGCAACGTGATCTATTTACATTGTCAACTAAGAGTTATCGTCGGATCCCTAGGCTTCGTCAACTCTTACCTACTGTGCTTGTGCATCTCTGCATGCACATTCTCATCATCTTTATTGACTGGAGTTACTAGGTCAGGCAGCTGGTCTTTGGCGTTCATTGAATTGAGAACCACCATCACTTGTCCTAGTCATATCAATTTGCACATACAAGAAAAGCAAGCATATTAAGAAAAGCATTCAGTGCAGATAATTAAACCTTAAAAATATATGGAATAATTTTCTAGATTACATAACCCTATTCAAAACCTTCAATCTATATTTCTAATTTTAAATTGCACAATCTGGAATGTATTTCAAGATTGAGCAATCTGGAGCGTCCCTCGACAAAACCAAAACATGAACTCACGATGCACAGAAGCTTATTGGCTCTTCCATGTATCTGGGGGTGGCACTGATTGGACCAAAATAAACAATGGTGGTCAGAATGGTTCATGCATATGGCACAAGCTTGGACTGCAATTTGTATGGAGGTCTAGACAGCAAAGAGAGTAGGGTTTATTTAGTTTTGTATTTGGGCAAAGGGTTTTGGGGTTTACACACATTCCATGGGAATAGGAAGGAGCATAAATTTAGTTGTGATTTTTGGGTCACTTGGAATTCAAAACCCCAAAACTATCTAATAACATAACGTATGCTAACACAAAAAGAGACATTGCTCCCACAATGCCCCATTGTGTCTTTGTTCATGAACGAGTATAGAGAGGGGAGCCACAATCATATACTACTCTGCATGTTGGGTTGGGATTTTGTTCTGTCAACCATGATCTCACATCTTTAAAATATACATGTTTGCAGGGGGAAACAGGAAAAATGTCTGCCAGTGATCCCAATTCTGCAATATATGTGACTGATTCTGCAAAAGATATAAAGAACAAGGTGATACTGATATTACTCTCTCTAAAGTTTTTTTTTTCCTGTTAATTCTGTTGCTTATCTAGAAGTCTTGTAGATTTATTTGTTCATTGTGACAAAAATTAGCAGTAGTTTCTTCTTTCTTTAAAATCTTGCTTTGTTGAGGAATCTTGGGTGACAAAGTAAATCTACTTGTTGACATTGGTGTCTGTGTAATGTGTATAATTTTCCAGAAATTATTGAAGGGCTTTCTTTCTCTTTCCCTTGGAAAAGTATTCATTCCAACTTATTACCACATACTAGATTTCATATGTAAATCTTGCTTTTCTTTACTGGATAAATTAGGATCTGTTTGGCTTGAGTACTGTTTTCTGATTTTGTTTATTTGCTTGTGCAAATAGTTGCGAAATGCCATCTTGTTTTTACTTTATGTTGTTCGTTTGCTTTACTGGATAATCTGTTTGGTTTGAGTACTGTTTTCTGGTTTTGTTTATTTGCTTGTGCAAGTAGTTACAAGATGCCATCTTGCTTTTACTTTATCTTCTTTATTTTCTTATATTTGTATAGGAAACAATGGAAACCTAGGTAGGTGTCTTTGAAAGCAGGAATCTTAAAAACAAGTTTTTTTTTTTTTTTTTTAATTATTCTGTAAAAATAAGAAATAAAAACAGTGCATTTTCTAAAGGCAAGTGGGCCCTAATATCTTGCACATGTCACACTAAAATTATTTTTTTTTCTAAGCAACATCTGTCTGGTTTTTTCTGCCTTCATTTGGTTATTTCACCAAGTGTATTTGTCGCTCTCTTCAGGTAAACAAGCATGCATTTTCTGGTGGGCAAGATTCGGTTGAGAAACATAGGCAATTGGGGGCAAATCTTGAGGTAACGGAATTATTGTCGGTTCATAAATAATGCAGTTTACATGTAATAGATGTATAAACCTCATCGTTTATTTAATTTTCCCCCGTCACCTAAATTATGAAAAGTGATAGAATGAAGAAGGATTAAGAAGGCACATGTATATAATATGCCTAATAAAATTAAAACCAAAGATTAAACCCTATTTTGTCTAATAAATTTTTTTGCCTTTCTTTTAGTGCTCCCATCTTTACCTCCTGTTACAGTCCAAGAATTTTGACATTTTGTAACATGATTCAGGTTGATATTCCAATCAAATACCTGACATTTTTCTTAGAAGATGATGCTGAACTTGAACACATTAAGAAGGTATAGTTTCTATCCTTTTTCCCCAATTTGTTTAATAATACAAATAGCACAATGAGGAACCCTTTATTTTTTTTCCCTAACTTGTTCTGTTATTCTCTTGTAGGAATATGGAGAAGGGCGCATGCTAACGGGTGAGGTGAAGCAACGGCTAATACAAGTCTTGACTGAAATAGTGGAGAGACATCGTAGGGCTCGGGCATCTGTGACTGAAGAGGTATGCATTCAACAATAATAGATGTCATTGCATAGATGCCTATGCTACAAGAGTGAAATAATTATACAGGGAAAATAAGTTGACATTTCGATTGTTAATTGCATAATCTTGAGTATTGCCGAAACCAATTATTAACCTGGGTGAAAGGAAAGTCTCGGGTGTAGGGATGACAACGGGTCGAGTCGGACACGGATAGTGTCTATCTGCAATCTGACCCGCAAAAAAAAATCCGCCCGTTTATCCATCAGGTATCTGCTTAAAAAATACCTGCGGATATTTTTAAAACCTACGGGTACCCGTGAATATCCGATACCCACAAATATTTAAAAAAGAAATATTTTATAAATTTTTTAATATAAAATTATAAAAATATAAATTAAATTAAATTATAATTATAATTAAATTTGACATAATAAAATATACTGTTAATTTTAATTTTAATTAAATTTAACTTAATAAAATATAAATTAAATTTTATTTTTATTTTTTTGCGGGTAACGGGTACCCGCGGGTACGGATAGTATGATATTCGTACCCGACCCATTTATAAGCGGGTATTAAAATACCCGTTATCCGCGGATAATAAATACCCGTGGGTAGTAATTATCCGTTGCGGATTTTATTTGCGGATATCCGCGGGTGCGGGTATTTTTGTCATCCCTACTCGGTGGAATTAAGAAAAGCCCATATTGTTGAATACTTGAAAGTTGTTTACTATGAGATAAGATTTTTGTATACGATGCAAAACTTACATATTCTCTATTTCCATAATTCTTTCAGATGGTGGATGCATTTATGGCTGTCAGACCACTTCCCTACATGTTTGACTGAAGTCTTCCTCCATTTCTTTGCCCAAAATTGCTGAGATTCACTTGTTAACCGGGTCTTTCTTTTTTTCTCAACATGAAAATGGGTTTTTTATACTACGGTTTTGTTGGATAGACTTGCTATCATCAAAATTTGTACCATTTTTTACTACCATCTCACAATTAAAATGGCAAGGAGCTTGGTTCTTGAGTTATATGAAAGGAAAAAAATGATTAGCATTGGAAGATCGAGTTTGCAGTTTAATTAGGCTCGAGTTGGTTAACCTATGAATGAAGTTCTATAAAATGCCATAATAGATTTTGTATTTAACATTATCTTGTCTGTTATAACTGCAAGACGATTGAAAAATGTTCGTGAATTTAGAGTCGAAGATACAAAATGCATTCCGAACTTTTTATGATCTCACTCAGTAAAGGATTAGCTTTGTCTCTTGTAACCCCATCGTTACAATGTAGTGTCTTTTGTAAAATATTTTTATTGACACTTTCTTGTTATGATTGATGGATTTATATGTAAGTAGATTTATGTATAAGTAGATTAGGGTTATGATTGATAAATTTAAGTTAATTCGGTTATGGTTAAATATGGTTATAGTTTCTAAATTAGGAAGCAAAATTAAAATTTTTTTCTATTTTAAATTTTGATATATTTTAGTTTCCAAATTTTAAAAATAAATAGATATAACTTTTTTAATTTAACAATGTTATCTCTTTTATATATTAAATATACGGAATTTGTGAATGATAACTTGAAATATTGTTTGACATATTATAATAAATATATAATGCATTGAGTTAATTATATTATATTTATTTATTTGGGACTAATTATCAAAACTTGATATAAGAATTAATTCTAATTTCATATGAAAATAAGAACTAAATATATTTAACCCGTTTGATTAAGATGTTTTCTTGCAACATTTTATTTAACTGTAATTCTGTTATCATTAATTCTTTTATTCGTGTACAAGTCTCAATGATGAATGATTGAAGATTTTATAATCGAAGTGGGAAAAAGTAAATAATGTTAACTGATTATTGTAATTGGTATGAAGTTAATTATTTCATTTATATTTAAGTACAGTAGTAGCTACTTTGCCACTTTTATTTTATCTAACTAAAAAGATGCAGATAAGTTAACCATCCACTAACGACTAATGTTGAAAAGTAAAAATGTAGCTTCTGGTATAATAATAGAAAAATATTTTTCGAAGCCAGTTATGACAATTAAATGGATTGTATTTATGATCACAGTGCCCATCAGAGAAAAAATAATTAATAATAATGCGTATGAACAAAAATCATAACAATGGAGTGAGTAGCAAGCATAGCAAAAATTAAGTACTAAAAATGGCACCATTGTATTTTATCAAATCATAAATTGCACATGCTAAACAAATATCTATCAAAAGATTTAATAAAATTTTGTTTAGAAAGAATATTATACAGTTATGATCAAATCTAAACCTTGTATTATTTAATCTCATTTTATTTCATTCTATTCAGAAAAAACTTGACTCAACCAGGTGCAACAATGTGAATAAACAGTTGAATACTGTCAAGAACCTGTTGCCCTAAAATCAGCAGCTATTAGGTGGAGGCCTAGGAATCATCTTAAATCTCTAATAATACATCATCTAACATAGTGGAAGTTGAGCTAGAAATCCAGCATAATGTTGAAGGGTTCAGAGAATCTTTTGTTCTAACACAATCTGCATTGAGTAGGGTTTATTATCCTTTTCCAAGACAAAATTTTGTACTTTGGCAAGAGTCATGTGAAATTATGAACAGATATCTGAAGAGTTTTTCGACACTTTTACAATGTTAACTGATGCTGGATGATTGAATGAAAATTTTCTTTTGAAAATGATAAAAATGAAGGGAATAGGTGTGTAGAATAAATGCATTATATTATTCAATTTGCTAAGTTTATTTAACTGTCAAATATGCGAAGCAATTTGTTTTTACAGCAATAAACCAGTTTCTCTACTTTCCATTTTTGCCTTGTGCTAGATATCTGAAAGTTTTCGTAAAAAAGACAATCCATTTTCTACATGATCATGCCCCAGGTTTCAAGTTCTTTATTCGTGTTCTTACAAAATAATGAACATTCATCTCATTCAACTAAATGTCATAAAAACATTTTGGTATTTGGTGGGAATAAACCCTGTCATATATGAGAAGTCATGTTCAAATCTTACACCTATTATTATCGTATTTCCTACATTCAAGACTATATAATATGTCAATGAAAAGACACATATGAAACCAACAATAATACTGGAACCAAGGAATCTACCGTATACGTTTCTACTCCATCAAAATTTTATTTATATCAATTTTTAGGTTACAATAGATCAAGGATCACAAGAACAGACATTTTCTTTTGGGGTGAGGGAGTGAAACATTTGAAAAAAATAAGGATTAAATATGTTTATAATCCCTAAACATAAAAGTATAATCGAAATTTGTCTTGTCCCAAACTTTGGTATATTTTGGTCTCTATACTTTAAAACGATGGGATATAGTCTTCTTAACCCAACTAAGTTACAATTTTTCGACGTGTCAAACGCATTTTAGGATGATATTTCAATTGTTATACCGTTTTGACATGTTCCACCTCAAATGTAAGTTTGGAACACCATTTAACTAACCAAAAGAAGTTAATGTCATTAGGTTAAAAAGATCATATCCATTCATTTCTAAAGTTTGAGACCAAAATATTAAAGTTTGGGACAGGGACGAATTTCAATTTCACGACTAAATTTAGGACCTAAAAACATAATTAACCCAAAAAATAATTATGTGCGCCATAAATTTATACTTACCTATGTGCACTAGACATAACAGCCTTTGAAGTAATTTCTTTCAATTCTAACTTCTCACCATGATGCTCATATCTTACAGTTTTCCTGATATTCAGGTTAACTCATGTATCCTTCATTCATGCAAGAGCACATGCCTCCCCTGAAATGGTGCAATTGTTCAGCATCCCTCACAGAAATCTCTCTGCGAACCTCCTTAGAGATAAATTTCACAATGTTGTGGCAATTTTTGCACATGTACAGATTCTTTGTCACCCAAATAGGCACCCCAGGACCAGAATTCATAAGTCCAAACACAATGGCCAGTCTTTCACTGTGCCCACAAAACAAATCAGCCTTAGAAGCTTCCATTATGTTCATAGGACTGCTTTCTGGCCCTTCAACACCAGCCTCCTTCATCTTCTTATAAAACCTCTCCAAAAGTGCATTGATTTCCATTATTTGAGGGTGAAAATTATCACCACTGAGAAAAGCATGCACTGTGCCCTTCACTTCCACCCAGCTGCATCCAGCATCCACTATTAGTCCATTCTGTCTCATCATTTTTCTTACTTCTGCAACGTTGTCCCATTTACCATTGTCAGCATAAAGATTAGAGAGAAGAATGTAGTATCCAACACTTGTTGTATCATATTGAAAGATATTCTTTGCAGCAAGCTCCCCAAGTTCAACATGATGGTGAATCCTACATGCATTTAATAAAGCTCCCCAAATTGCTGAGTCTGGTTTCAGTGGCATTTTCTGTATGTATTCATAAGCTTCCTCCAATTTCCCAGAACGGCCAAGTAAATCAACCACACATGCATGGTGTTTCAGATTAGGTGTGATAGAGTACTTATTCTTCATGCTGTTAAAATATTCTAAGCCTTCTGCTACCATACCTGATCTGCTGCAAGCACATAATATGGAGATAAATGTTACTTCATCAGGATTGATGTTTGATTCTACCATTCTCTGAAAAACCTCAGAAGCAAGTGCTCCTTTCCCACGCTCAGCATATCCTGTAAGCAAAATGTTCCATGCAGTAACATCATGATCAACTGAGAAAAATTGTTTCCACGCATATCCCATTCTTCCACACCTCACATACATGTCCAAAATTGCATTAGGCATAAAGCCATCAAAACATAGTCCAGTTCTCAATGCATGAGCATGAATCTCTTTTCCACATGTCAAAGCTCCTATTCTAGCACATGCAGAGAGAACACAAACTAAAGCAACAGAGTTTGGCTTCAGTCTTAGAATCATGTTCCTGAAGTAAAATAAAGCTTCAAAACACCGGTTGTTGATTCTAAGACCTAGGATGATTGATGTCCAAGATACAATGTTCTTGTCAAGAGTAGAGTGGAAAACCTCCAAAGCCTTGTCAATGGATCTACACTTTGCATACATGTCAATGAGTGAGTTTCCAACTATCAGATGAGAGATGAGCCCTGTCTGTTTGGCTGCCTCGTGAAGTTCTGTCCCCATGTCTAAATTGCATGTATAAGAACAAGCAGAGAGTGCAATGGCAATGGTGATTTCATCTGGCATGACACCTTCTGCTTCCATCATTTTATATGTCTCAAGTGCTTTCTGAGGCATCAAACAATTCTCGTAACCTGATATCATTGCAGTCCATGACACCACATCTCTGCATTCTGCTCGAGAAAAAACTGTTTCCGCTTCCTGAATATGTCCCACAGATGAGTACATCTGAATTAACGAGTTATGAACTGAAGGGTCTCTCCCAAACCCCATTCTCAGAACATAACCATGAATCTCCCTCCCCAATCTCTCATCACCCAGAAGCTCACATGCAGTAATCACACTCGTCATGGTCATCAAATCTGGATCAACAGGATATTCTATCATCATGCAGAACAATCTCAATCCCTGCAGACACTCCCCATTTTCAAAATACCCGGAAATCATGGCATTCCACGAAATCCTATCTCTGTTAGACATTTTGTCGAACACCAACCTGGCAGTTCTGACATCCCCACATTTCACATACATAGTTATCAATGCATTAAGCACATCCACATCTGACTCAAACCCGTATCTTAGAACATGCACATGAATCTCTCTACCCCTCATCAAATTAGGCATGCCACCACAAGTCCTCAAAACGCAAGGGAAAGTGTAAACATCAGGCCTCTCACCAACCCACAACATTCTATGATAGAGGTCCAGAGCCTCATCAAAGAAGCCAGCTTTAGCATACCCACCAACCAAAACATTCCAAGAGAACAAATTCCTTTTCTCCATTCTCCCAAAAACATACCAAGCATCAACCAAGTTCCCAAACCTCACAAACATACTCAAAAGCGCGTTCCCCAGTTGAAGGCTCAAAAGGGTCATGGACTTGGAAACATGGGCATAAACACGAGACCCTTCCTTCCTTGCCCCCTTCCACTCACACAGTCGCACCAAGGCGACGTAAGTATCATCTTCAACGGGAATTCGAAGCTCGTGCATGGAGTCTAAGTAGCTCATGCTACGGTCCAAGTTCCCAAGAAGGCACAGTTGAGAAATATCAGAGTTTGCGTTGTGGGTGTGGTCGTTGCTGAGGGAGGTAGTGGCAGTGGAAGAACTTGAAACACAAACATGTTTGAGTTTCCTAAGAGGGAAAGTGAAAGTTTTGAGCTTGAAGTTGGTGGAAGTAGAAGGAGGAAGAAAGGGATTATCCCTTTGAGCATGAAGTGAAGAGGGTTTAGCAAACGCCGCCATTGGGAGTTACAGAACATGAAGGAGGGTTTATCGTTAAACCCAAACTCGACACAAGACACGACAATGTCAAACTGTGTTGTGTCGTGTGCAGAATTATCATCTATATCATTGCCATTGCCAACCATAACCACCGTCTTATCCATGACATCTTTCGCTAAATCTTAATTTAATATCTTCTGTTGTTTAGTTCAGACACAATCTATATAGTCTTCTGTTTATCCATAACATCTTCTGCTAATTTCACATTAAATACAGTGAAAATTAAATTAGTTTTTTTCTTTTTAATTTTAATCTGATTTAAGTTTTTAACTTTATACATAAAAATTTAATTTTTTAATTTAATTTTGTTAAATTTATTTAATATTTAACATGCTTTTATCATTATTATTAAAACAGAAATATCTTAAATGTTATATACAACTTAGATGTTAGCGTGATTAAAGATTAAAAAGTAAAATAAATTTAACAAAATTTTATTAAAATAATTAAATTTACATATTTATAAAAATTTAAATTAAATTGATATAAAATTTTTTAAAAAACTAATTCTAGTTTTTACTAAACTAAAGAATTCAAAAATATTTAACTTTTTATTATATAAATCATCACATTTTTCAAATAGCCGTTGATATCTCGTTTCAATGATGCCAAAAAGAAGTGTCTTGTGCTAAGACAAAGAATCCAAAAAATAATTGAATTTCTTTTCAATCAAACGGTTACACCATTTTTCAGTTAATTTGATTCGTATGTGCTGATTAATAGATAATTGTCTCTCAAATATGTTATAGGAGATTTAATTCCTAAAAATATAAATACATGGATAAAGCATATGTTAAGAGAGATTAATTCTATTTTCAATATCCTATTTTGGTTCTTTCAACTTTTTAGTTTTCCTTACTTGAATAGGATTAATTTGGAAAAATTTAATTAAAAGTAAATCAAGGTATCAAAATAATAATTTTAAATACATACTAATTTTATTTTGATTTATTTATTATACTTGAGATGAATGAACATTATTTAGACATTATTTATTTTTATGAAATTTATTTAATTTTGTGATTTTATTTTCTAATACTTAAAACTCAAGTTTAAGAAAACTTTTTTTTGTAACATGGATGTTACAAAAGTTCTTTTAAACTTTTTGTGTTGGTTCGGTTTAGGATTTGTTGCAGTTGAATTTTTCCAGAATGTCTTAAAAGATCCATCATAATATTAGAGTCGAATATTCATTAGTAATTGGTTCAAATTTATATTAAAAGCATTCCTAACCATAAGTTTTAATGTGAAGGACTCAAATGTTTCAACTTTCTTACCATAAGGTTGAATCTCATCGTTGCTTGAGAATATTGAATCTCTTCTCTGATTTTCGGTCAGCATCTGAATATAACAAATTAAGAACAACACAATAACATGATAAAGAAATGTCAAGAATTAAAGATTGTTATAATTTTTTTTAGAATTAATTATATTTTTCGTCCCTAAAATATTGATGATTTTTTGTTTTCCTCCCCTACATAATGTTTGTTCTATTTTGGTCCTTTACGTTTTGAATCTCATGAAATTTGTCCTCAATTTTAAACGTTGTTAATTTTAATTGACATCTGGCTAAATCCAGCTGAAAACAGAATCTTGACGTAACCATCCGTTAACCAAGTATCGATAAAACTAACAGCATTTAAAATCAAGGACGAATTCCATGAGATTCAAGATGTCAGGGACCAAAATAAAACAAACGTTAGGTGGGAGACGAAAACCAAAAATCATCAATACTTTAGGAAAAAAAACATAATTAACCTTTTTTTTATTCACTCTATTCTGGGTTGGAATGTAAAAAAAGATTGTTATGTTTGACTGATGTAAATATAAGTAGATTCAGTTAATTTTATAATGATCTTGTTCTTGAAACATTTTATTTAATTTCCTCAGGAGTATAGTTATTTTGCAACCTATGTAACAAAAATGGGATGCAGATAAGTTCTCTTTCCACTAACGACCACGGTTTAAAAACAAGTATTGATGTTTGGTTCAACTCATCAACCAATTTATTTTGTTCAACTAATGTTGATAATTAATTTAACTCTCTTGGCTGGATATGCGAATCTCAAATTTGAAAATTACGAAAAATTTTACTTTTTTGAGATTCATATGTAATAATTTAAACTAAATGGTCAGTGGTAATAGCATTATTCTTATTTCTGTTCGCAAAAAAAAACATCCATGATTCCTAATATGAAGTTAAAACAGTACAACTAACCATGAAAATGCAGAGTTACTATTTCTTAGCAACCAAATTAAAAAAATAATAATAATAAATAAATTACAGTCATTATAGTCTGCTATTTTTCTCCCTGACACTCACCATTTTCACTTGTACACTATCTTTTAAATCTGTACATTGCAGAATAGTGAAACAAGTAAATTATCAAAAGAACAAAAATTTTAAAAGACAACATTTCAAGCACTAAGAAAAACATTGAGCCTGAATCACTACTGGTTGTTACAAGTGTTCAGTCATAAATAAGGTATAACCTAAAAATCAAGTGTCCCAACTTTAGATGACCCAGAACAACCGCCAGATGTGCCATATGAACTTCCACTTGATCCGTCAACTGGGGCTTGATTTAGACATTCTAACACCAAAAACCTCCGTTTGTGCAATTTGATTGAGAACGTTGTAGCCTCCAGAATCACTGGAACCTGCATGATGAAAGTCAGACAATTGGCAAAGGTAGATGTGTCAGAATGAAAGAAATAAGTGGCTTCTAGAAATTGATTATTCCTCCGATAAAATTTTCCATTCGATGAACATTACAAGAAGACCAGCAAGAAACGAATTACTGCGTCTTTTGTTCAGATTCTCATACTCTTAAATTTGAAAGCAGCTCCCAGAAGCTTCTCTGATTTAGTGAAATTGATTTGAAAATATGGATGTAGGCAGGTTTTCCATTTATTCAAACACACATTTATTAAAGGGCGATAATGTACATAAAAGATATTGCTCAAGAGTCTTAGATGAGAAATGGATTCCGTGCCTTTTTCCCAAGAAAAGTCACGTAACTTTAGTTTATTTTCATGTGTTGAATGGTCAACTTCAATTTTCCAAAAAAAGATATAAAAGAAACCAGTTAAAAATTATGTAAAGTTAACTAAAGTTTTGAGTTTTTTCTTCGGGAAAAAGTTACTGAATCCGTCTCCATCTGCAGGTGCTAAGACCGCATGAAAGAGGAGGATAGGTAGAGCAAAAACATACCAAAATGGGGTACAATTGAGGTTAACGGATGTAAACAGTTGTATGCATGTCTTATTGGGAACTATTGGTGCAGAAGAGGAGTAATTCAAAGATAAATCAAAAAATTATGAATATAACCTGTGTATTTAACCGTGCAGCTTTGTGTATGTTTATAAGCCCTATCATATCCTGGTAACCAGTGAGGAGTTTTGCCAGTTCCTTGTCCTCATCTGAAACAAATACAGTCTAGTACTGAAACTTGAGATAATTCATAAATAAACACATGAAATATAAGATTTTAGAGTTGACTATGAACCTGGAATGGCTCTGACAGAAAGCAAGGTGTCTGCCATATGCTGCAATCTTAGTGAACAAGATGGAGAAAGAAGTGAAGGTGGAAAGGTTACAACAACAACAGCGTTTGAAGACTGGACCATGCCCTTTAGGGACCTAATAAAGGAAAGCATATGCCACTCCTACAATAAAGATATTAACACATTGCTTATTAGAAAAATATTAAACTTTTATAGAATGAAGAACCGTATCAATGTCTGAGATTCAACTAGGATGGCAAGATAGGATCTGCAAGCAGGTAAACTGTGTCCTAATTCATAGAGGGAAGGCTATATAAAAGTCACAAAGAAAGGTGTACAACTCAAAGACAAAGGAGAAACTTATTTCAAAATAATATGAAAAAACCCAAAGGAAATATATTAACTCACCTCATTTGAATACTTGCATTGTGGAGAACAGAATGATTGAATAGCAATACGACCAGCAGAGGAAATGTTGCCTTCATTTCTGTTGATGAAATCATCATGTTTGTAAATGAAAAAGTGAGCAGAAAGAAGAATATCTTTAAGAAAATATTTATAAGAAACCATCAACATAGTCTTTATCACAACCTAATCAATACAAAACAAGAAATTCGAAGGGAATTACGAAAGTCCCTAAACAAGATACCATTGTATTCTATCAAATCTTTAATTGCATATGCTAAAAAATATTTATCAAAAGATTTAATCATTTTTTGTCTAGAAGGAGCAGTATACCCTTATGATCAAATCCAAACAGTAAGCCATGTCCAAGTTAATCTCATTTTATTTTATTCTATTCAGAAAAACGTGATTCAACCAGGTGCGGCAACATGAATGAACGGTTCAATACTGTCAAGAACCTGTTGTCCTAAATTCTGTACCTATTAGGTGGAGGCCTAGGAGGAATCATCTTACACCTCTAAGAATACATTTCTAACATGGTGGGTATAGATCACTTCACCTTGAGAGTTTAGCTAGAAATCCAGCACAACGGTCTTGAAGAGCACTAAGGTTTGGAGAATCTTTGATGCTAACACAATCTACATTGTTGCCACTATAAAAATGCCGATCCAGGGGCTTTCTCAAATCAAAATCATTACAGTAATCCTGCTGAGAACCTACAATGTCATTAAGAGTCAACTCAGTAATTTACATTACATGATTGGCATATTCATTAATTTGCAAATGGCTCCCTTTCCCATAGGACACTATACCAATTGATCACAAATGCATATTAATTGTTGAAAGAATTAGTGACACAAGAGGTCTCTGAGAATGGTACTGCTCTGGTCAAATGACAGTCACTGAAAGGCAAAAAACAACAACACAGCGGCTGATGGAAAGCAAAAGTGGTCAAATGGCACGGGAACTTGTGAAAAGCAGAAAACGATCATTGCAAAGCTAGGCAATGTCAGTGATGGCGATCGCCAGCCAAAAAAATCAAACTGAAAAACGGAAACTCATTGGGAAAACATTGACGATGAACAATAACAAACAGTGGATACTGAAAAAAATGTACGCAATTTATAATATACAACAACCAAATGTATACACAGTTTCTAAAAGAATTACACCTATTAGATTAGGGTTTCCTTCTTGTTAGGCTCCGGTACCATGTTGAAATAATTAAGGTTTAATTAGTAATTTGGTCTCTGTATTTAGACCTTTGATTCATTTTGGTTCTTATGTTTGTTTCTATTTTTGTAAAAAGGTTCAATGTGATCCAGGTTTCTCACGTATCAAATATGGGACATCTTCTATAGGGAAAACTCGGATTAGGGTTCCCTTCTTGTCGGGCTTTGAAATCATGTTGCAAGGATTAATAATAAAACATATTGTAGAGGATGGTACCACTCTAGGACCATGTTGAGAATAGAGAAAGAGATAAGGAATATAATAAACGTACCATTAGTGTTGAGATTCAGCTGAGGCTCACCAAAGTACTTCTTGTATTGCCAAGCAATTCTTATATCCTTCTCCTGTAATTGTAAGAGAAATAAATTAAACAAATTATCCTAAAGAAAGTCATTATATCGCAAAGATCAAAGGATGAACAAAAGTACATGGCTAAGATCTGAAGATTTATCCCCTTTGGATGATGCTGGACTAGGCAAAGTACCAAGAAATCTCTTAGGATCTTTGGATGCACTAGCATACAAGAGTGGTTGCTTTTGTACAAGTCCTTGAGACATAAAATTTCTCAACAAAAGCATATGATGAGGTGCTTCTTCATCTTCCATAACCATGACAAGGCTACCCAATGGAAAACCACCACCTAAAATCTCTATTCAAAAGAAGGGGGGGGGGGGGGGGGGGGGGGGGGGGCACAGGCATGAGAATCTTCTCCGAAAAGACACTCCACATGAATCAAATAAAACAATATAACTCATTCATTTACTAACAGCCAGTTAAAAGGAAGTCAAAGAGATCATTACTGTCAAGATCAGGAATCCCAGATGAAAGGAGCATTGTCCCATTAGGGCCATGCTTAAGTCCAGGATTCTGAGATGTCACGGTTGATACATTGCGAGAGAAGCTACTAACTCGAGCCTTGGTTGTAGCCATTCTGCCTCAACTTTATAATATGCCACTCTGAGACCTGAGGAAGAAAGAGTACATGTTTATGTGAGTGCATTGAATAGGTTGCAACTCAGGTAAAAAAGACGTTTTCGAAGACCACATGAGCAAATTGCAAACATCATAAAAATTGTGATTTATAATGCAACAAAGGAAATCAAACCAATACATTAACCCCAAAAAAAAGTGGAATTAATACAAAGGCTCAAACTCACAATTAAATATTAAATGCACATGTGAGCTTGTTTCGAATTTCAATTTCTATCAAAACCAAAAACTTAATCTAAACCACACATAAGAAATTGAAGCCTCCCAATTGCAATCATGAAAAGGGACCAAACTCAATAGTACTTTTGTCCAACCAAGATTAGGGAAACTTTAACCCATGGGATGCATTTCTTACAAGAGGTCAATGTGAAAGATTCTTTTTTTCCAATCCTAGATTACAACTTTTTCAAAAATTACAGACCGAAAGAAAAATAAGTAGTAACATTTAGAAGGAACAAAGAAACCCATTTAACACCGAATACAACAAATAATCAGTAGCAGTGAAAAAGATAAAAAAGTAAAAAAGCCTTCATACACCATATAACAAACAGCATACAGCCACAATAATTAATTACAAGCAATAGCAGTAACATCCACATTTTACAACACGAAAGAAATGTGACGAAGCAATTCCATCAAGTTCAAATTGACGGACATATCCAACAACTTCCAAGTTAGACAAAACTTCAGAAACAAAAAATTTACAAAACTTCAGAAACTTCCATCACTTATATGCTATGAAATCCTCTTATCGCTAATCGACGTGAGATCTCCATCAGGTGTATCCAACATCTTCTAGTTTTCTCCTTATCTCATCAACCATTTCATAAATTCTCTCGGCATCTTGGTGATCCCTATCTCCTATTATGAATTCATGAAGTGATCCATTCACTTCAATGGAACTAACACCCGGTACTTTAACAATTCCCTCATCCTTCATACCTCTCCTTATGTATGCAACATCACCCCATTTGCTTTCTGATGCATATATGTTTGACATCAGAACATTATACCCACTTTTGTGAGGTTCCAATGAGAGAAACTGTGCTGCTGCCCATTCTCCTAGTTTGAGATTTTTGTGAAGCTTGCATGCAAAAAGAAGAGACCCAAACACAGCCATGCTTGGCCTCATAGGCATGTTCTTAATCAGTTCTTGTGCCTCATCAAGCATTCCAGCTCTACCAAGAAGATCCACCATACAACCGTAGTGTTCAACTTTTGGGACAAGTCCAAATTCATGAACCATTCTGTGAAACAGCCTTTTCCCTTCTTGCAACAATCCTGAGTGACTACAAGCATGAAGAGCGCCAATGAATGTAATGTCATTAGGGAGAACTCCTAGTGCTTGCATTTCTTCAAACAGTTTCAATGCTGCCTCACCATGACCATGCACTGCAAAACCAGATATCATGGCATTCCACATTGAAATGTCACGGTCCATTGTTGCATCAAACAATCTGTGAGCTGAATCTATGTCTCCACATTTGGCATACATGTCCACCAAAGATGTTATGAGAATCATATCTTCTTTAATTCCTTGTTTGTCTATGTAAGAATGGATCCACTTGCCCATTTCAAGTGATCCAACTTTTGCACATATCTTAAGGAGGCTAACCATGGTTTTCTCATTTGGCCTTATTCCACAACCTGTCATGTGTACAAAGATATCAAAGGCTTCATCGGCACAATTGTTTTGTGCATAAGCTGAAATCATGGCACTCCACATCATTAAATCTTTGCTCTTGAAGTTGTTAAACACAGATCTTGCACTTCTAGCATCACCACATTTGCCATACATGTGAATAAAAGCAGTGGCAAGAACCAAAGACATGGTAAACCCAGTTCTTAATGTGAAAGCATGTAGCCACTTTCCTAGTTCAAGAGCACCTGCAATGCCACATTCTTTGACCAAACTAAGGATTGTTATCTCATTTGGAAACATACCCTCTTCAAGCATTTTGACAAAGAGTCTTACACCTTCATTCAAGTTATTGCAACGAATGTAGCCTGCAATCATAGCAGTCCATGAAATGATACTAGCATCAGACAAGCCATAAAAAATCTTTGTTGCATAAGCTAAATTTCCACATTTAACGTACATATCAATCAAACCAGTACTTAGAGGAACTTCTGATTTCCCATACTTCACATTCCTTATCACATAACCATGTATGGCTTTTCCCAATTTCAATTCAGCAAGTTCTGCCAAGACATGTGTGATGCTTAACAATGCAGTTTCACTTGGCCTCACTCCCATTACAAGCATATCTCTCAAAAGGTCCAATGCTTCATCAAACAAGTCACTCCTATCATAGCTCCTAATCATAGTACTCCAAGAAACAGCATCTTTGTTCTCAATCTTATCAAATAAAAGTCGTGCCGAATCCAAGCTTCCAACTTCACTGTACATCATGATTAAAGCATTACACACAAAAACATCCCCATGAAAGCCGTTTTTCACCACAAAACCATGCAACTCTTGTCCTAGCAACATTGAAGGGATAAGACAGCATGCTTTGAGAACCGAGGGTATGATAAAATTGTCAACTTCAGTGTCTGTTCTACGCATATAGCCATAGATTTTTGCCGCATCTTCTGGGCTATTGTTTTTTATGTAAGATGTAATTAGGAAGCCGTAAATTGCTTCATTGCTAGAATAACATTTCAGTGCTTCAAAAGGGACTCTAAAACTCCGATTGGAATTGGTTTTGATGAAGTGACCTTGGAGTTGCTGTGTTTCACTGAGGTTGATCTGTTGTTTGATGGAAGAAGACACATTTGATTTTGGTCTGAGTTGGGTGAATTTCAAAGTGGGGGAGTGGTGCTGACTAGAGTTTTGGAACTCGTGAATTGAGATTGGAAGAAGAGAAGAAGGAGCATTAGGGAGATAGGAATTGCTTGCAACCATCTCTGTTTAACCCTTCAGTTTTTGCATATCCCTTTTCATTTCTTTCACTGAACACTGAAACTTAATAATATGCCACTCTAAGACCTGAGGAAGCAAGAGTACTTGTTTACGTGAGTGCACTGAATAGGCTGCAACTCATGTCAAAAAGACGTTTCTGAAGACCACATGAGCAAATTGCAAACATCATAAAAACTATGATTTATAATGCAACAAAGGAAATCAAACTAATATATTAACCCAAAGAAAATAAAAACAAGTGGAATTAAAATGAAGGCTCAAACTCAATTAAATATTAAATGCACAAGTGAGCTTGCTTCGAATTTCAATTTCTATCAAAACTAAAAAGTTAATCCAAAACCACGCATGAGAAATTGAAGCCTCCCAATTGCAATCACGAAAAGGGACCAAACTCAATAGTGCTTTTGTCCAACCAAGACTAGGGAAACATTAACCCACGAGATGCATTTCTTACAAAAGGACTATATGCGAAAGATTCTTCTTTTATCAATCCTACATTACAACTTTTTCAAATATTGCAGACCAAAAGAAAAATAAATAGTAACATTTAGAAGTAACAAAGAAATCCATTTAACACGAATACAACAGATAATCAGTAGCAGTAAAAAAAAAGGTCAAAAAGCCCTCCTACACCATATGACAAACAGCATACACACACAATAATTACTTACAAGCAATAGCATTAGCATCCACATTTTACAACACGAAAGAAAGAAATCTGAGGAAGCAGTTCCATGTAAGTTCAAATCGACGGAACAATAATTTCTTTCGCTGAACACCGAAACTTAAGCTTCATATGAACATAACTCACTCACCCCACATTCCAATCTCCTGAAAGAACTAAACTTTACTACAGAAGATGAGTGATGAAGTTGGTTCAATTTTTTATTGTATAAATCTCTATAATTAGTTAATCATAAAATCCCTCCTACACCATATAACAAACAGCATACAGACAAAATAATTAATTACAAGTAATAGCACTAGCATCCACATTTTACAACACGAATGAAATGTGAGGAAGCAATTCCATGTAAGTTCAAATCGACGGACATATCCAACAACTTCCAAGTCAGACAAAACTTCAGAAACAAAAAATTTACAAAGCTACGAGTTGAAGCTTTGTGCAGGCATATAATCAAACACTTGGCGTGCAAGCAACATACACTTCGGTTTTCCCTATACTTAGCACAACAATCTAAATTTCTCAATTCAGATATACACACAGATACAAAAACCAAGCAGTTGAAGAATCGCAACACAGAGACGAATCATTAAGTAACCGTACGAATGATGAAACGTGAAAGATGGATAGAGAGACTCACTTTAAATATTTAAAGCAATGAGTTCGGAGCTTTTGTTCAACGCGAAGGAGCTTCTGGCCTTCGTTGGGTCTCTGTCTAACAAAATCACTACACTCCTTCTATGCAAGAATAAACCAATAATTTCATTTCATCATCTAAGGGTTGGTTAAGTTTCTAATAACAAAAATTTTAGGTTAACTCAATTTTTATCTTCAAACTAGTCTTTGAACCGTATACACGGGTCTTTTTTTTGTTTTTGTTTTTTTAAATAATATAATTGATATTATATTTATTATTTATAAAAAAAATGTGTAATTAATGTTTAAATAAAAAATTTTAAGAAAAAAGTAATAAAAAATATACATTTTTTTAATAATAAACTATACGTATTTTTTTATTTGAATATAATATAAAATTACCTCATAAAAATATGACATTATATTTTTATAAATTTAATAATAACATTTGTAGTTTATGATCATTGTAATAGAAATAATTAAATAAAATAAAAATAAATATTATCAATTTTGATTAAATAAATATTTAAAATTAATATTTTTAAAATCCTTTGCATGTTTAAAATATTTATGATTGAAAAATATTTATTTTGCCATATATTTAACGTATTGTTGATATTATAATTATGGGAACTTTTTAGCAAATATAATTTATAGAAAAATTTTAAAAGAATATAAATTTGTTGTGAATTAAAACTTTCAATGAAATAAAATTAAACAATAAATAATTTTTGCATTAAAATCATGTGAAAAAAATAAAATAAAAATCAGCAGAAAATTTAGTAATTTCCTGTCGAATTTTAAGATATATTTAACATGTTTATACCGGTATAAATTCGTAAAAACATTTGCAACAAATATAAAATTTTTATGTGAAATTTTTTAAAAGTTTAAATTAGCAAGAAAAAGTATGAAATAACTAAATTACATTTTTTACCTTTGTCAAAGTTTGTTATTTTTTTTTCAATAATAATAATGAATTTATGTTAAAAAGAATATTAATGTGAATATTAATACTAATGTTAATGTTAACAACAATAATTTATAAAGAGATACATAAATAACAAAATAAATAAAAGTTCAAATAATTAAAATATGATCCTAGAGTAAATAAAAGTAAATTGTATGTCTAACTATCACAACTGATATCGCGACAAAAGAAAGGGTTTAAAAAGAGATTTGGGAATCGCCACCATAGTTATCATGAAAACTATGGAAAACCATGAAGATAAGACAAGTCTGCACAAAACTAGATCCGGAAGTCGGTTACGCGTAAGAAAGGTGTTAGCACCCTACAACTTCCGCCCGAGGGCGGTGCCTTTAGTTAAATATGCAAAGTTGATGTGATTTTCAAAATGTTAATTTTTTCAAAAACAATGAAATAATAATATTAAAAAGAAACAAAAATACTTTTTTTAATTTTTTGGGCCCGACAAAGATTGACCTTGATCCTACTTATTCTCATTCAAAATGAGAAATCAGGGTTACATAGTTCTTTAAAATATATTTGGAAAAACTATTTTGAAAATGATATAATTTTTTGGAGGTGAACTTGACAATGATTGACCTTGGTCCTATGTATTGCACGGTGGAGTTCTTAAAAGGCTTGTTTGTTTGAAAATGTTGATGTTTTTATATTTTGAAATTTTATATATCTTTTTGGTATTTTTGAATTACTTAAAAACATGTGTCACACAACGTGAGCAGTCGGACAAACACCAAAAGGGAAAGAAAATTATTTTAGTATTTTTTAAATTATTTGGAAGAAAGTGTCACACGACGCGAGCGGTCGCACAAACACAATAAAAATGAAAAAGAACTTTTTTTATTTTTTTCTATATTTTAATATTTATGATTTTCAAATATATTTGTTTGTTTTTTTTTAAATAATAAAAAAATTTATAAAAGGATGAAATTATTTAAGAAGGATAAAAAGGGAAAACAAAAATATGGGATACATGAGTGATTAGTGAGGGTGCACAAAATAAACACAACAACAAGCCCAAAAACAATAGACAAAGATATGAGGTGCAGGAGTATCTGGGAGGTGTACGAAGTAAATGAGGTGTGTGTATTAAAAGATGGGGTGAAGCAAGTAAAATATAAAACAAGCCCAAAATAAGTGTGAAAAGTACGTGACAAGCCCAAAATAGATGTAAAAAGTGTGTCTAGAGGTGAGGGATTAGTAATTGTGAAGGTGTGCGAAGAAGTGAATAATGCAGCGACACAGCTCAACAAGCAAAAAACAAGGCGGGAGTATAAGATCGTAAAAAATCGAGGTGCACGAAGAATAACCATCCCACTCCATAACAAAGTCGTGGGTGTGCGGAAACTTAAAATTGGGGTTGCGCGAGAAAAACCACACAGACCCAATTTTTTTTCTCTAACCCTAATTAGCTAAACCTCTCTTCACGGCAGCTCCTTCTCCAAAATCTCGAGCCACCGAACCACCAAGACTCCAGCCGCAGGTGCCACTGCCGCAAGTCCCACGGCCGGTGAGACGCGCCGCCGTCGACGCCAGCCAACATCGGAAGCATCGCCGGCGAGAACCCAACTCCCCGAATCGTCCCCTTCTCGTTTTTTCTCCTGCGCGCGAGGCTCCTTCGTCGCACCTCCGTAGCCAACCAAGACTTGCCGCCACCGTACCGGCCACCGCGATTGGGACACGCGAGCACCATGGAAGCCCAACCCCTGGCCTTCGCGACCCAGATCGCCACCGCTGCGCCCCAACCCTTTCATTCTTCTTCTTGCGCGAGTCACCAAGGTTTGGAATCCGCATCACCGAGCCCCACTACAGCGCCCCCAACCGTGCCGGAGCTACCATCACTCAGCCATTCGAAGTCCGACTCGCCGTCTTTCTCCTCTGTTTTTGATTGAAAGTCTGTGATTGGGGAAGATAAAAGAGAGTCTTTGGTCCGGTGTGATGTTGAGTCGCAGAGATGGGGTTGTAACAGAAATAATGGGTGTTTTATATTGATGGTGAAGAATGGGTGTCATTCTGGTTTTTGCGCAGGTGTGAGACGAAGATGATGGCGAGCGAGTAAGCGGGTGAAGACGCGTTATACAAAAAATAACTGTTTGTGAAGTGTGTGTGGGTTCTGGTTTGGACCTACGGTTTGGACCTACTGCAGGTGGAAGGTATAGGTGGGTTGTACCGCCCGATAATGAGTGAATTGGTGTTTGTGTTGAGTGCGGCGGGAAGGTGGTGATATTTGGAGGAATTGGTCTGCGGCAGCTGAATGAAGAATGAGCTTTTTTGGTGTGTTAATGATGGTTGAGGGAAATAGAGTTTGGGTTGCTGTTTTTGTTTGATTGGTTGCGAGAAGAGAAGGATGAATTTGGGGTTAGATGATGGATTGAGGAGCTTGTTTGTTGTTTGCAGGATTCAAATAACACACTTATGGGCGACATGGTGACGAGAGATTGGAGGGAGGAAACAACGTGTTTCAAGCATAATGAACAATTTAACAGATAAACAATATACCAACACAACACCAGCTCATGCCATAAACAATATTCCAACAAAACATCAGTTCATACCAACCTCAGTTTATCAAGATGCAAGTGTACCTCTTGTTGACTCGATGGGTTCCTTTGCTGCCACCTTCGTCGAGTGCTAGGAAATTGTCCTCTTTTAAAAGGTTGATGTTTCTCTTTTAAATTTGAAAAATCCTCAAACTAATTTAGTAGTTATAAAAACAGGTTTCATTTTACTTAGTCTTTTTAAATTTGGTTTCAACTTTTGCCATAAAAGAAGATGATTTTAAAAATATTATTATTATTATTATAAAGGTGTGGAAGAAAACGAAGAGATGATGATTAAATTAGATTTTTCTTTTCTAAATTCAAGATGAAAGATATGACTGTCTTTATTGAATTTTAAAGAACATTTTTAATCCAAAAATTATAGTCAAGATTGTAAATTTGAAACTTGAATCTCTAAAATCTTCTTTTAAAACATACTAATATACTATATAAATCTTAAATAAAAGATTAAGTTACTATAATAAAAAAAAATTATTTTTCAGTCTTTTAAGTTAACTTTTCTCTTCACTAATTTTTTATTGTATAAATCTCTTTAATTAGTTAATGATAAAAACATGTGTTACATTTTTTTACTTTTTTTATGATAAGAAAAATAATAAATTAATAAATTTATTATTAAAATAAATTTAAATAATTTTTTAAATTTTATTGTAAGTAAATTTGTTTTTTAGGTAATTTTTTTATTGTAATAATTATTTTAGTTTTAAAATATAGTTAGATTTAAAAAAAAACAGTTTAAAATGATAAAAAAAACGATTATTTAAACATAGGTAAAATAGTTATTTCTGTAACGTCCCATTTAATTTATAAATGTAATTAAAGGAAACGCCACACATAAGATAGCATAACAACGCAGTCCTGGGGTTTCCAACATCACCTCTACAAAACTAGGCATACCACGATGCCAAAAAGCAGGATAGCTGAATACGAATACAACTTAGAGTGTAGCGTAGAAATACAGAAGGAGATACATGGGCCATAGCCCTAAATAAAAAATAGGGCATGGGCAACACGGGATCTCGCTTAAGCGAGATCCCTCTCGCTTGGGCGAGTTGCTTGCTCGCTCAAAAATTGAGCGAGCCGCCTGGGCGACTTTTCGCGCAAAAAACTTAGGTGA
>Ga0214545_1001805_pt1 | contig 40763 bp, 15 predicted proteins | sample CNSS4metaG_FD_160064 | JGI IMG/M metagenome (GOLD analysis project Ga0214545, IMG submission 160064) | Root nodule microbial communities from cowpea collected in UCLA plant growth center, Los Angeles, California, USA - CNSS4 | ecosystem: Host-associated > Plants > Roots > Nodule | place: USA... | reverse complement strand
CAATAAGGAAAAAAAAAAAAAAAAAAAAAAAAAAAAAAAAAAGAGGGGGTGGAGATATTTATTGTCAAGCCTGCATGTAGCATCCAAAATGTAATGCCACCAATTAGGAAGAGTTATATACAGTTCTTGGGAGGTTAGTAATAAACGTGAAAACCTGGTCTTGTTTCTGAAATTGTTGTAATAGTAAAGTATCATGCTTGGCTTCTGGAATTTGGGAAAATGAACAGTCATAATAATACCATCGCCTCCTCTGTTGTGGAACATCTTTCTCTTGAGATGAACGGCGTCTTTATTATTTCTTGTGTGTCAGTCATTCAAATTCTCTGCACCCGGCTCTGAGGATTTGAAGTGACTGAAATATTAACATCTTCATAATTATGCGGGTTTGTTAAATAAGATTCGTGTGATGTAATGAATCTTATTACTCATTCTTTGTCCAACTTTGATATCCTTGGATACTATATTCATTTGCAATTTTGAATTAATTAGATGTGACACTGAGATGTAATAAACTAAAAATGAATTATTTTTTATAGATGATTTCACATAAGAATGACATTTATATTATTTTATTTTAATATGATTACAGTAACTAGTAAATTACATATATAATATATTTAACTCTGATTGTATCGCTGTATCACGTTGATATTGTATCTGTGTCTGGACGTTATGGCACCAGCATTTATTATATGGGATGGTCGTTTTTACGCGAATTTTTTGTATTGATGACATTTTTCTGTGGGAAACATGAGTAGCTTCCGCATGCATTCCAGAATAATTTAAAATAGAATAAAAACGTGATATATTCACATACTATACAACAACCTTCACCAAATGGAAAAGCAACCATATTCAGAGATGATGATAATTTGATTCTTGGATGGGATGGAATCAAGTTTAATTCTATTCTTCTATAATGTATAAGTAAAACAGGGTAGAGTCTGGTTCCATTTCTTGTTCGTGAATTCAATGATGATGAGAATAGGAAATTTTAATCATGTGGAGGCCAGGGTGTCTTTGATACAGCAATGGTTTTTTCTCCGAAGATTGTCTCTGTGGTCGATGAAGAAGGAAGCAGAGTTAGAATCAGCACTCTCACGCAATCGACGATGGATAGTGAACAACCAGATAAAGAACATCATCCTCCGATACCCCAACAACGAAATCCCCATCGAAACCCTTCAGAAGAAGTTCAAAACCCTCGATCTCCAGGGCAAAGCCCTCAACTGGCTCTCTAAGTACCCATGCTGCTTCGAAATCCACGATAACCGCTGCCGCCTCACCAAACGCATGATGAACCTCGTCGCACAGGAACACTCCCTCATCGACTCCCTCCAACCCCTCTTCGCTCGCCGCTTGGCCAAACTTCTCATGCTAACCCTCCGCAACAGACTCACCGTCCTCAAAATCAACGAATTCAAACGCGCGTTTGGCTTCCCCGACGATTACGTAATCAGGATCCTGCCCAACTACCCTAATTTGTTCCGTATCGTCAACGAGAGCGGCAGGAGGAGTTCCATGGCCATTGAGTTGCTGCATTGGGACCCTGACCTCGCAGTCTCCGCCGTCGAATCCTCCGCTGCGAAGCACGGTACGCCGCCACGTTTTTCATGTTCCTTGCCGTCTAGTTGGGTGAAATCCTGGGAGAGATTTCGCGAATTCGACGAAATTCCTTACATTTCGCCGTATTCGGATCCTCGAGGTTTGGTGGAGGGGTCCAAGGAGATGGAGAAGAGGAATGTCGGTTTGGTACATGAGTTGTTGTCTTTGACTCTTTGGAAGAAGGCTTCGATTGTGAAGTTGGGGCATTTTAAGAGGGAGTTCCTTTTGCCCGATAGGTTGAATGTGTTCTTGCTCAAGCACCCTGGGATTTTCTATGTTTCCAATAAGTATAAGATTTACACTGTGCTTCTTAGGGAGGCCTATGTCGGGTCTCAGCTTGTGGATAAGGATCCTTTGGTGGTTGTGAAGGAGAAGTTTGGGGACTTGATGCAGGAGGGGCTTCATGAATATAATCAGAGGCGTCGCCTCCTCAATGTTGAAAAGAGAAGGAGGTCAGGGGTTCCATTGATTAGTGTAGATGGTGCAAAGGGTAGAAGGAGAAGTCACGAAGTTGATGATGATTATGGTGATAGTAATGGTGCAGATAGTAAGGTGGGAGGGTTATTTGACCCTGAAGAAAGAAAACGGTTTTATAGAGTTCTCTTTGATGATGATGTTTCTTGAAATTCAACCTTGGTGTATAGATTGTGCGTTTGATTTGCCTAGTTTGGTGCATGTTTGGATAACAGTTGCATCCTTCCAGTAGTAGCTTCAGAATAAAAGATACTAAAGGCCAACATTAACATTTTCCTAAAAGTACGAGTCCTACATGGTTATCCAATCATGCTCTTAGACATTCTACCCTCTTTCCCAATAAATAACTGCATACCACATTCTCCGAAATTAATGGCCTGTACTTCACTACTTATCCACCGAATAGATCAAGTCTTAACCTTAATTCTTTCTGTATTAGATTCTCATCTCATTAAAAGAATGGTAAGCTGCAGTTGCCATTTTGTCAATGCTTCTTTCACTAGGATCATTTTTTTGTTTTCTTTATTTCTTGGCTCTCCGTTGTCTTGCATTAGTTTTTGTAACCTAGGTGCAACTTGTATAATCTAAAATAGTGTGAAAGTCTTGGCATCTATTTAAAAACAGAGGGGACAATGAAGATATTGTTCTGTGTGATTGAGAAAGTTCCAAATTCGATTTTGTGTACCTATAGTTAGAATTAGTTGTGCCATCAGCCTTCACATTGTTATTATTTACATTTATAGCTTTTCCCCTTGTGAAGGGAAAGTCAGTTTGTTTACTAATCTCAGAATAGTTTTGTGCTTGTTTGGCTTGAGCTTGAATGAATTAACATCAATCTAGATCTAGAATTTGTATATCCGTCTGTTCCAAAAAAATTAGATGATTTTAGAAGGAAGGTTGTCTTCTCTTAAAGCTGTGAACTGCAATATAGCTTATGTTTCAAGTATGTTAAACTTTGAACTACCTTTTTTTTTGTTCGACAATGATCAGCTATCATACTAAGGAAAGGATACTCGTGAATTTGCATTAGTTGCTAAGTTGTCACGGTCGCATTACAAATTGACCCTGTTATTGCATACACGGTTTTGTTTTCTTCTATGACTTGGAGGTGCCTCTCATTATTCTTTCTGTTAATTGCCTTTTCTCCCTTTTGAACATTGTTGTGCAGAAAATTGTAAAGTTCTCTTATGAATGCTTGTAAAGTTCTCTTAGGAATGTGTTTGAAGAGAGGAGTAACTTATAATATGCCGATCTTTACTTAACTGAGATTCAGCAGTGTCTATGCACAAGGCTCATGCGGATAGTTAAGAGATTAAATATATGAAATAACTTTAAATTGCTAAAATTTGTTAAATAAAAATGTTATCGAATGTTATGTTTATTAGCAAGCATCATTATTATCATTTTAAATAGCCTTCTGAAGATGAGAAAATGATAAATTAAATATCTAGAAATTTGAGAATTTATATAAAAAAATAAATAACCGACGAAAATGAATTAAAATAGAAGATTCTTAACATGCCAATAAAATTAAAAATTGTCCATGATATAACTAGAAATATTTTTAAATGCTTTGAATGAAGTCGTGTTTTTGAATTTTATGTAGGAAAAAAATGTGATTTAAAAAAAACAATTTTTTATTGTGAATATTTCAAATTAATAACATGATAATACTTAAATTTGAAAATTAAGAAGAAAAATGATTTACAAAGGCTTAAAGATATTTATAAACACACGATATATACTTAGAAGGAGAAAGAAAAAAAACATTGATAGATGTATATCAAATAAAGATATACATGTGTCATTATCCCATTAAGGATGGTGCTAAAGTGTCATCTTTTTCTTGTGAGTAGTATAGTATAGTTGTTTATAAATTCAACTCATTCCTGCAGGGGAAAAAAATGAATAGGTTAGAAAAACATTTTTAATTGAAAAAAGTTATAGTAACTAATAGTAATGAATATCTCAATGTATCTGCAAAAGAGTTATCTCCAACATGTTTGTCCAATTGATGAACCACACAAGTAACTATTCGAAGCTAAATATAACGTGGTACATTCTAATTGACCCCACAGATAAGAAGTTTCATTCTTTTTTTCGTATAATCCTAATGCACGAACTAATGGAAAAAACACCTCATTGTAAATTTGATTGGTCTTGAAGCATGATGCCAAAGACTATATCTCATGTGAGATACTAATTGTAATAGGTAGAACAAAACTTATTTGGAGTTATGGCATAAGTTTGACTTCTCATAACATCATTATATAATAGTGATGAAATTTGGACAAAAAATCAAGAGTGTCAAATTAGATTTTTTATATTTAAATTATTTTTTTTAATTAAAAAAATTATTTATTCTCTTTTTTCAAAACAATCACACATGATAATAGAAAAAAATATGATTATCATTCACTATATGACATAAAATAACCATAAAATAAACCAAAAAAAACTAAATTTCAAAATTTAGGATTATATTACTTTGAAGAAAAATATAATTAGGGTTTATATCGATTTCACAAAAAATTCCTAAAATCATAATCAAGATTCATACTAATTTGGAAAAAACTTAATTTGGAAGAGATAATGTGAGAATGTGTTATTGAATCTCTCACTAAGAGATAATTGAGAATGCATTTTTTAATATCTTTGTTTTTTAATATCAATTTCTCAATTTATCTATTTGTTATTTTTCCCTTACATTTTCTTGATGGTTTAACTTATAATTAAAAACATAACCTTAATTTTTTTCATTAACAAAATCTTTATTAAGTTAGGTTTTATTTTATTTTTTATTATAATTTTTCATAATATAAACTTAATTTAAATAATATAATAATACATAAATATAATTTTAAATATATATATATATATATATATATAAATTAAAAAAAAAAAACTTTGGGAGAACCATGACTTTCCCGATCATTACCAAAGGTTCACCTTAATCGATAAATCATATATCAAACACAAGTGAAATAAAAATCATAATCATCTCAAAATTTTAAGACTTTTTTTAACTCTTCTCATTTATGGTTCAACATGACAATATTTCTTTGAAGTTTGAGGTGTAACTATGTAAGTGCACTCTATCTATTTATGTATCAACAAGGTTTTTATCTTATCTTCACATTGTTAAGAAAGTATTCTATATAAAGAATTCTTGTTGGAAAATACAAAACGAAAATAGAGAGATAATGGCTAAAGATTAATGAATACATGATGTTATTGTGGTTTTTCTTTCCTTAAAAAACTATTTCAGAAGATAGTATGTGTTTTTGTAGAAAGTTCATAAATCACATATTTTCTTTCTGTACTTTCTTATTCCAACAACATGTTGCAAAATATATTAAAAAGAAAAAGGTAAAGGCGAACCATATCTTCAACAAGAAGTCACTACAACAAAACAAATGACACATCAAATTCAAATATTCAAATATAAATAAATAGTATACGTTTAGCTTGTTTGCTTAGATATAAAGTTAAAAAAAAATGTTTTCTATATGTTAAAAAAACAGACCCATTAAATTATTTTTCATTAAATGTCAGATATTATATGATATAGAGAATTATTAAATGTTTATCCTGATTTTACTTCCTTTCTTCAGTATATCTTATTGATGAATTTGTAATTTTTAACAGTTTGTTCTAAATAGCGATGACTAGTACCAGATACAGACACCCTGATCGTCTCACAAGATGGCAACAAGTTGGATCGGTATTGGTATTGTCTATTCACGATAAAAAGATTTACGGTGTTGCCCATTCCTTTATTTGTCGAATATTTGTTTAAAATATATTTTTAGATATTTTAAAATTTATGGCTACATGTGAATGTTTGTGAATATTTTATAATTAAAAATAAATAAAAAAATATTAATTTAATTTAATCTAATAAAATATAAATTTTATTTTATTTTTTATTAAATTTAACTTAATAAAATATAAATTAAATTTTAATTTTAATTTTTTGCAGATAATAGATGTTCGTGGTAGGAATAGTATGATATTCGTACTCAAATCATTTATAAATGGATATTAAAACATTTGGTATCTACGGATAATAAATACCTATGGGTATAAACTATTTTTTGTGGATTTTATTCACAGATACCACAGAAACTATTTTGTCATCCCTCATCCCATTTTCAAATCATAATTTATCTTGAATTGCATTCCTAGTATAAAATTTGTATTGGTATTCATGTATCTATACCAATTTTTTATTGTTTCAATATAAATTAATTGATTTAATTAAAAAAAATAATGACAAAGAAAACACAATGTTATCAAATATGTAATACAAAAATAATATATTTTTTGTTTTTTCAAATGCCAGATATTTAGAAAGGAAATAAAATTAAATAAATTTATAATCATAATACCATATCACAGTTGGATAAAATTAAAGGAATTGTATGAAATATTAAGTAATTGAACATAAATAAAATTTCATAATAATCAAAATATCTATTAATTTTGTAAAGGTTAATAAAACAAATTGATAAAGTTAAAAAATATTTTTTAAAAGAATGTAAAAGAAAAATATTTAAGTTTATAAATATTTTAAATGGTTTTTAACTTTTTTGTTTAAACTATAATGAAATCTTTTTTTTTTATACACAAACATAGGTTATAATACATTATTTGAACAAAATTGTACAAAACAAAATATTATAATACATTATTTTAACAAAATTGGACAAAACAAAATATTAAACTAATATTAATTTTTACACAACTTAGAATTTATTCTCTTGATTATCTTGATTATCGATCTAATTTGGATGAGATTCATAATAATAATATTAAATTAAATTATTTTATTATAGTAAATGAAACATATTTACACTTTTACGAGTAAAATTACATATGTGAAGGTGAATTAAAAAAATAATTATATAAAATAATCACCTATTATTCTACGTGATAAAATATAAAACAATAAAAATATTAAAAAATAAAAATAATAAAATACATATTTTATAAACAATTTGATATTAAATTTTAAAAATAATAAGTAATAATTAATAATTTTTCTTAATATTTCTCCTTTTTTCAATAGGTAGAGCAGAAAAGCTTTTTGTTTCCTCCTCGTTAAAGGAAAGTATCGCGGGTGGCTTCTCTTATAGACTGCAAAATTATTTTTTCAATGTTTCTTTCCCTATACCACCCTTAACTTTCTCAACTTTCATTGAACTAAATAATACAAAGTAAAAAGTTGTATGAATAGAGATATAAGGACAATGATACAATGCCTCAGTTATTTGACCATAATCTTACCTGCCTACGTGACATTCATTATTTTAATATATTTTAATATGAGAAGAGCAGTGACGCGTAAGAGAAGCTCGAGTGAATGTTGAGTTTGGGATACACGCGCTGCAGGGGAAAAGTAAGAAAAAAAGAACTGAATGTTGCAGTTTAAACTAAAGGCGAGAGTGCGGATTAGGGAAAAGCGAGAGTGCGGTTTTGGGAAAGAATAACAGAGGTGGATCGCTGTCATAGCTTCGTCGACAATTGGAAGCCCTAATTTTGGTGTTCTTCTTCTCCAAATCAAATGGCAATTTGGTATGTTTTGCTACCCCGATTGCAATTCCTTATTTTTGTGATGTTTTTCCCCAATAAAGATCAATTTGTTTCTCCTATTAATTTGAATGGAGTGCATGTTCCAAGTGAAGTTGCAGAAGACAAAGATGTAACCAACAGCGATATATGTACGTGCGTATGAGGAATGATCCACGGTTACGGTTCAAAAGTCGTGTAATCCAAACTCCGTTCGCAGTTTATAGTCAAAAGAAGAAAAAGATACCAAAATAGTTGTTAGAGTTGCAGCAATATGTATCTATTTTGTTTTGTTTGATGGAAATGAAATATCATTTTCATTTGTTTAATTATAAGAACGTAAAATTGTAATTCAAACGTATGAAACATGTAGTTGTGAACAATTTTTTTCGTTGTGTTTTCGTACCAGAAAAGTTGGGTTTTCTTTCAATCTTCAATTCCAATCACTTGTTTGAGATGTTTGGTCATGATTCATGGTGATGGAATTATTTGTATGGCCTTTGGATTGTGTCCAAACCAGATTTCATGTAAAAATACCATTGAAAAGCAGTTCCATTAGTGCATGTACAAAAAGTTGAGTGTAAAAAGACACTTATGCAATTAGAAAAGGGCATTTGATTCTCGTACCAGAAAAGTTGGGTTTTCTTTCAATCTTCAATTCCAATTAGTTCTTTAAGTTGTTTGGTGATGATTCATGGTGATGGAATTATTTGGATGGCCTTTTGATTGTATCCAAACCAGATTTGATGTAAAAATACACTTGAAAAGCAGTTGCAGTACCGCCTGTATAAAAAGTTTAATGTAAAAAGACACTTATGTAATTACAAAAGGACACTTGATTCTCGTACCAGAATAGTTGGGTTTTCTTTCAATTTTCAATTCCAATTAGTTCCTTAAGTTGTCTGGTGATGATTCATGATGATAGAAATATTTGTATGGCCTTTGGATTGTGTCCAAACCAGATTTGATGTAAAAATACACTTGAAAAGTAGTTCCAGTAGTGCATGTACAAAAAGTTGAGTGTAAAAAGACACTTATGCAATTAGAAAAAGACATTTGATTCTCGTACCAGAAAAGTTGGGTTTTCTTTCAATCTTCAATTCCAATTAGTTCTTTAAGTTGTTTGGTGATGATTCATGGTGATGGAATTATTTGGATGGCCTTTTGATTGTATCCAAACCATATTTGATGTAGAAATACACTTGAAAAGCAGTTCCGGTAGTGCATGTACAAAAAGTTGAGTGTAAAAAGACACTTATAGAATTAGGAAAGGACATTTCATTTTCGTACCAGAGAAGTTGGTTTTTATTTCAATCTTCAATCTCAAACACTTGTTTGAGATGTTTGGTCATGATTCATGGTGATGAAATTATTTGTATGGCCTTTGGATTGTGTCCAAACCAGATTTCATGTAAAAATACCTTTGAATGGCCTTTAATAAACCAACAACTATGCCAACAAGAGTGCGCCCAAGCAATGCACCGACCCACCACTTTCTGCCAAACCCGCCGCCTCCAACAACCCAAACCACTCTCGAGAACTCCGCTATCCGCTTCCACTGCGACCCACAACACCAACCTTTATGGAAGGATAGCCTTTTGGGGAAGAAAAAACTCTTGCGATACAAATGCCTCTGTGCTTGTGTGACCTACTTGAAGAAGATACTTGCGGGGAAGGAGAAGAACGAGGTAAAATGAACCAACACACTATGTTTTTTTAAAATGTTTTTCCAATTCACCGCGCGTGCACATGACGCATCCATTACCTGGGACGCTGCCTCCAATTACTGTTTCATTTAAAAATATTAAAATAATGGATGTCACGTAGACGAGTAAGATTGGGATCAAATAACTGAGACATTGTATCATTATCATATATATATATATATATATATATATATATATATATATATATATATATAAATACGCTTTTCATATAATAAAAACTATTTTGTGGAGAATTTCTTTTCAAACAAATAAAGATTAAAGATCAAAGAGAATAAAAAAAATAATTATTTTATATTACAATTAAATAAATAGTGGTGGGAGGTGGAGGTGTAATGTTCCTTTTTTTTTTTCTAGAATTTAAAACCATATTCTTTAAGAAAAATTGTTAATCAGGACTAAAGAAAAATTGTTTGAATTTTTTTTCAAAACTAGTCTCGTTTAATAGTTGAAATACAATTTTCAATGATATTATACTAATTCATCTATAGAAAAGTAAGACATTTTAACTAAATGATTGAAAGATAAATATCTTTGTGAAAATTAATTAACATTTAAATTTAAAATAAAAAATGTTTAGAACGCTTACATCCTTATTGTAAAACAAATAAAAAAAAAAAAAAATCCTAATGGAGAAGCCAATAAAAACATGAATATGTAACCTCTTCTAGCACACACTTAATTTAACATTAATTTTGTGCATTTTTATGCAACATACATAATAATCACATGTAGCCTAAATAAAATAATGAACTAATATAATTGCAATCAAAGAATTATTAATATCACATACACAACACATAATTCAGTAGATGGTCATCATCTATGCTTGATTTTATTTTTCTCAAAACATCATCTCAAATGTCTCAAAGTACTTATGAGAACATGCTCATACTCGTTTAATCATACTTAGACGTCTAAGAACATTCATGGAGACATGCTCACATTCGTCTAATTATATTTAGACATTTAGGAACACTTATAAACACACACATCTTGGAGCATTCATAGATATATGTTCATAACATTCCAATTTATCAACACAAAACATAACAATACATATAGATATTTATCTGTGATTCCATAAAATATTAACTTCTCTTAATTAGGTTGAGCAAGTAAACATTTTTCGCTATAATTGTTACTCTTACTTTTCCTTCAAATTAATCACATTTTTTCTTACTAAATCATAATAACATCCTTACTCATTATATATATATATATATATATATATATATATATATATATATATATATATATATATATATATATAAACTTTCTTCACCCTTAAAATCCTATATATTTTTTAAATATTTTATATAATCTGATAACCATAAAATATCAAGTATATATTTTTTATCTTATTAGGAAAAATCTTATTACACATCTCAAATAAAACATTAGACGTTAAAGATAGTTTTTGGAAATAAAATAAATAAAAATTATCTTAAAATATAATTCTCATTCATTCTATAATCTTTTAAAATTTATTGACGTAATAAATATTTAATTAATATATCAATATTTACTTTATCTTTTACGTAATATTCCTTTAGTTATCAAATATTTCTATAATAATATTTTTCATGATAAATATATTTCCAATATCTATTTTGAGAATTTTAAAAAATACAATATTTTAAATAAAATAAATACTAACAAATTATTATATCTATTCAAATAAATATTTTTAAAAATAATTCATTATCACCTATTAATATCTACTAATATCTAAAAATAATGTCTAATATCCTAGAAACCAAAACCTTAAATCAGATAAAAATATAAACTTAAATAAATTGATATTTATGTGACACAAATCAACCACTATTTCTCATTCACTTTCTTACTTTTAGATAATTCAGCACTCGATTTTATTTTTATCTATTTCTTTTCATGCTATTATTTTGTATATCTTTTTTCTGTATTTATCTCCCAAACCAAGGTGAAAGTTTGTAACTGAGTTGGGTTAATAAATAATACCATCAATTTACAACACTCACACAAACAAATAACCCTAGAACAGCAACCCTGTGTTTCTTTTCTTCTTTCACTCTTGCCCGCTTCATTTGTCATTACGTATAATACATAAGGACGTATACATAATAATTAATATTTGTTTTCTCATTCACATTCCTTCAAGGGCTGAAATCTTTGTTCTCATTCCTTCACCGCCGCTCTATCGTTCCGGAACAATCACTTTTTCTCGCCACTCTTAACCCAATCGCAATCGGCGTTTTCCTTTCCCTTGCGTCGCAGATTCTCTGCGCCGCCGTCAGATTCACCTGGGGTGCGCCCTACACCAATCTCGTTCGTTTCCTTTATTTTATTCTCTGGCGTAGAGTTTGGCGAATAGATCTTATTCTTATTCCATCGAGGCGATTTTCCTTTCCATTTCGCAGTTCCGTTATTCCAGCGCGGCGCCGTTTTCACTCCTACTCGCGGGAGAGGAGAAAACCCTAATCGGACATGGGGCGGAAGAAGCCGACTGCGAAGGACGAGGAGAACGCGTCACAGCAAGGCGGTGGCGGGAAATCCAAGAAGAAGGCCGTGGTCATCGACGACGATGAGTATTCCATTGGAACAGAGCTCTCTGAGGAGCCGGCTTTGGAAGAGAAACCTGCTGCGGCGGGAAAGAAGAAAGGTAAGAAAGGCAATGCTAAAAATAAGAGTAATGATGATGGTGTTGATGATGACGAGGATGTGCCTGAAGTTGTGTTTGCTGGGAAGAAGAAGGGGAAAAACAAGAAGGGCGGTGGGAGCAGTGGGTTTACTGCATCTGGCTTTAGTTTGCTTGGTGATGAGGAAGGTGATGAAGAAGATAAGTCTGAAGAGGATGGACCTGCGGTTAGTTTTTCGGGTAAGAAGGCATCGAACAAAGGAGGTGGTAGTTTGTTCAATGCATCAGCTTTTGATGCTATCGACGATGATGCTGGTGGTGAGGAGCAGGAGGATGAGCCGGTGGTTAGCTTTACTGGAAAGAAAAAGTCCTCGAAGGGTTCGAAGAAAAGCGGTGGTAGTTTGTTCTCTGCCTCAGCTTTTGATGCTATTGATGATGGTGGGGATGGTGAGGTGGCAGATGATAAGAATAACGATTTTGATGACGATGAACCTGTTATTACTTTCACGGGGAAGAAGAAGTCTTCGAAAGGCAGTAAGAAGGGTGGTGCTGTGTTTTCAGCCTCTGTTCTCACTGAAATCGATGACGGAGAGGAGAAGGAAGATGGTGGTGGTGATGATGACGATGACATTGGACCAATTACTTTCTCTGGCAAGAAGAAGAAGTCTTCCAAGAAAGCTGCAAGTTCCGGTGGCAAAGCTGTTTCTGTTGAGGATGATGTTTCTGTACCCGAGTCTGGTAAGGATGGTGATGACATGGATGAGGATGATGTTTCTTTAGTTTCGTTTTCAGGTAAAAAGAAGTCCTCTAAAAAGAAGGGCAGTAGCACTGCTGCCAAAGGGAGTGAGGAAAATGTGGATGTAGTTGAGCCTGAGGCACCCACGAAGAGTGCTGATGCTAGCAACAGCAATGTAAATAAGAGTGAAGGAGTTGCTGAAACTTCCAAAAATAAGAAGAAGAATAAGAAAAAGAGTGGAAGAACTGCTCAAGAGGAGGAAGATTTGGATAAGCTTCTTGCAGAGCTCGGTGAGGCTCCTATACCAAAACCAACTGCTTCTGCACCACAGGATGATAAAGTTCAGCCTACTCCTGAAGTAGGTCCTGCTGCTGCTGATGCTTCTGGGGAAAAGGAGGGTGAAGAGGAGGTGGTAGAGTCAGCTGCTGCAAAGAAGAAGAAGAAGAAAAAAGAAAAGGAAAAGGAGAAGAAGGCAGCTGCCGCTGCCGCAGCAGCAGCAGGAAGTGCACCAGAAAAAGAATCAGTAGAAGTTAAGGCTGAGGTAATTGAACCAAAGAAGAATGACTCAAAGGCTAAGGCAGCTGATAAGAAAGTGCCAAAGCATGTTAGAGAGATGCAAGAGGCACTAGCTCGAAGAAAAGAGGCAGAAGAAAAGAAGAAAAGAGAAGAGGAAGAAAAGTTAAAGAAGGAAGAAGAGGAGCGACGCAGGCAAGAGGAACTTGAGAGACAGGCAGAAGAAGCTAAACGTAGAAAGAAGGAAAGAGAAAAGGAAAAACTTCTGAAAAAAAAGCAAGAAGGTAAACTGTTAACTGGTAAGCAGAAGGAAGAAGCCCGTCGTTTGGAGGCAATGAGGAGGCAGATTCTCAATAGCACTGGGGGTCTGACTCTCCCTTCTGGGGACTCTGGTGCTCCAGCTAAAAAACCCATATACCAGACAAAGAAGGCAAAACCAAATAATAGAAATCAGAATGGTGCTGCTGCTCAGGCAGCTGAAATTGTTGAAGCGAAGGAGACTACTACTGATGTAGTTTCTGAGGAACCTGTAAATATTGAAGAAGTGGAGTCGATTCAGGTGGATGATAAAATTGAACTTCCTGTCACTGCTGAAAATGATGTGGTGGAAGATGATGAAGATGATGAATGGGATGCAAAAAGCTGGGATGATGTTAATCTAAATGCCAAAGGTGCATTTGCAGATGAAGAGGCTGACTCCGAACCTAAACCTGTCATCAAAATGGAGATTAAAAATGCCGTGCCTACTCAGAACGCCGGTGAGATTTTAATTTTTTTATTGGCATTTTTGCTTGTTCTTATGCTACTAAAAACCTCTTTGATGATTGAAAACTACAAGCTTGGAGACATAGCATCCGGTTCTCTATTGTTGTACCCTTATATAGTGTCCATAGTGTAAACGCATTTGTGAACTTCTTTTGGTATAAAGAATTAAAAACTATGGTTCTATAAATTTTTTGACCAAAAATTTAGGTTTGAATTTTTTCTTCCCAATTCAAGTGACTTCTTTGTTAAATTAACATCACTGCTTTCATGAAGTAGTGCGTTAAACTGGAAACCGGCATTACGATGCATGTTTTTCTGGTATATGATAGCAATTAGTAGTTTTATATCCAACCCTGCTTTATACTAGAACAAATGGAGTTTGATTGGCACTAGTAGATTTCTGTGTTCTCTGTGTTTGGTTGTTAGTTGTTACTGTTATGTCTCCCGGTATAGCAAGGGGGTTGTGTGAATGGATATTTATTTACACTTTTGTTTCCATAATAAAGTATAACCTTTTTATTCTTTACTTATTACTACTTCCTTCTAATATAAAAATAATCTGTTTTTCTCCTATTCAACAGGGGCTGCTAGTTCAACTGTTTCTGGGTCTGTGACTGATGAAACTGAAAATGCAAAGCAAGTTAATGCTGTGGTTACAGACAGAAATAAGAAACACGATTCTGACTTGAATAGGTCAAAAAAATCTGCTGCCCCTCCTCAGCCTAATGATGAAAACCTCCGCTCCCCAATTTGCTGTATCATGGGGCACGTGGATACTGGCAAGACCAAGCTGCTGGATTGTATTCGAGGTACTAATGTTCAGGAGGGTGAGGCTGGAGGTATCACACAACAGATTGGTGCAACATACTTTCCTGCTGAGAACATACGCGAAAGAACGAAGGAACTGAAAGCTGATGCCAAGCTGAAAGTTCCTGGTCTACTGGTTATTGACACCCCTGGGCACGAGTCATTTACTAATTTGAGGTCTCGGGGTTCAGGCCTATGTGATATTGCAATTTTGGTTGTTGACATTATGCATGGGTTAGAGCCGCAGACAATAGAGTCACTAAATCTATTAAAAATGAGGAATACAGAATTTATTGTTGCCTTAAATAAGGTGAGTATTTCTGCCTTAACACTTTCTTAAATATTTTTAATAGGTGATGCTTATGCTTGTTGCATTTTTCTTTGACACTTTGCAGGTTGACAGGCTTTATGGCTGGAAAACATGTCGCAATTCCCCAATTGTCAAAGCACTGAAGCAGCAGACTAAGGATGTTCAAAATGAGTTCAATATGAGGCTCACTCAGGTAGCGCAAAATTTTATTTCTGTTAGTTATTGTTATTGTTTGTAACCCTAATTTTCTTCTGTTCTATTTGTAGATTGTTACTCAATTCAAAGAACAAGGGATGAATACTGAGTTGTACTATAAAAATAAAGAAATGGGAGAAACATTCAGCATTGTGCCTACAAGTGCAATAAGGTAATTGCAGTAGCCTTGTAATTAACATTCTGCCTGCTCACCCTCGTCTGAAATAAAATCAGTTTGGTGTTGTAATTGAAACAATGGATTGTTTGGTAGACATAGTTGGGCTTGCACCATCTATTTTATGCAGTGAATATTTCCATTGAATCAAGTTCTCTGGTCTGATGAATGTAGGTGTCTCCTTTGTCTTTAAGAACAAGGAAAAATGGATGGGTTATGATTCTGAGACCGATGTACTGCATGTGTTCCTGCACACACTTAAACTTTCCTAATGGGATAATACTAAAAGAAACAGATGTCTGAATTATGTTTTTTGGAAACGTTTAATTTATGGGATTGTGGGTGTGAGAGTTTATATCTGATACGGTATTGCATTATATACACTAGATTTACTAACACTAATGTCAATATGTTGCAATGTTACTACATGTGTTATCGTTTTGGAAGAACAGAAGTCCTAAATCAAACATATTGTTGGTTTTAAGCAATTTCAGTCCATTTGCTTTTTTAACATTTTTTCCACTATTAGGAAGTATCATCTATTGCCTCTAAATTCTAGTATTTCAGTGTGTTCCAGAACATCTTAACTTCTTTGTAATGTTTCATATTGGTTTCAAACTGTCTGAGGTCTGACTGAAATTATCTAAAAAGTGGTGATTTGGTGGGAGAAGTGAGGGGGTGGTATATGAAAAGTGGGGGCAGAGTTCCATTTATCTTTGCACACTAACACATGTAAAGTATGCCTGGACTTTGCCTTGGGACAAACAGTCTTTTTAATTAGTGTTGCCTAAAATTGTTACACAATCTGCTTATTGCTATTCATGTGGGTGTCTTATTGACACTATTTTTGCTTTTTGATATTTCAGTGGTGAAGGAATTCCCGATTTATTATTACTATTGGTTCAATGGACCCAAAAAACAATGGTTGAGAAACTTACATACAGTGAAGAAGTACAGGTTAGCTTTCGTGTCACCTAATATTAAAGTTAGTCGAATGCATTTTGATGGTTTAACTGTAGGGACCTAATTGTTTGTTTATTGTTGTCACCAGTGTACTGTTTTAGAGGTTAAGGTTGTTGAAGGCCATGGAACTACTATTGATGTTGTTTTAGTTAATGGTGTTCTTCATGAAGGAGAACAAATAGTTGTCTGCGGAATGCAGGTAAGTGTCTTAAATTCTCACTACATCTTTTAGCACCCGATCACTGGTGAAGACTAATGGGATTTTATTATAGGGTCCAATTGTTACCACAATTCGAGCTTTATTGACACCTCATCCAATGAAGGAACTTCGTGTCAAGGTATTGTCACTATTTAATTGCCATCTACTACGACTGTAAACATGAGATAATTTGGTCTTGAATTATTAAAATTCATAGCAAGTATGGTTTTGGAGGGAAAAATGTTGCGGTAAAATTTTAATGTGTTCCAATGATCTTAAAAGTGTTGGAAGAGATCCTGATCATTATGCTTAACACGGTGGAGCGAGCCAAAACCAGAGGGGTGGGTCTTAGATAATTAATTTAGACAAGAAAACTATTTGAACAAGTCAATATCTCGTCCTTTCATGTTTCATGTCAGCATCGGCAATTTGTTGAGTAATGTGTTTTATATTGGCAAATTCTATCTAGGCAGAGAGTGTATTGTTTAGTATCTATCTCTTACACTTTACAACGTAGTAATGATGGTATAATTTCAGGGAACATATCTTCATCACAAAGAAATCAAAGCTGCAATGGGTATAAAAATCACTGCCCAGGTATTTCCTAGTGATATTTATTGTTCTTTTTCTATTTTTATTCTATTGTCTTGTGCTTATGAATGCTTAAGCTTTGGTTTTACTGTGTTTCATTCAGGGCCTTGAGCATGCCATTGCTGGCACTGGTTTATATGTGGTGAAGCCTGATGATGATTTGGAAGATATCAAAGAAGCAGCAATGGAAGATATGCGATCAGTCATGAGCAGGATTGACAGGACTGGTGAAGGTGTTTGTGTACAGGCATCTACCCTTGGTTCCTTAGAAGCATTACTGGAGTTTTTGAAAACTCCAGAAGTTAGTATCCCTGTTAGTGGTATAAGCATTGGTCCTGTGCACAAAAAAGATGTAATGAAGGCCAGTGTAATGCTTGAAAAGAAGCGAGAGTATGCAACTATATTGGCATTTGATGTCAAAGTTACACCTGAGGCTAGGGAACTGGCAGATGAATTGGGTGTGAAGATATTTATTGCTGATATCATTTATCATCTGTTTGATCAATTTAAAGCTTATATTGACAACATTAAAGAGGAGAAAAAGAAAGAAGCTGCTGATGAGGCAGTCTTCCCATGCGTTTTTAAAATCTTACCAAATTGCATTTTCAACAAGAAGGACCCAATTGTTTTGGGAGTTGATATTCTTGAAGGCATTGCAAAGGTATTCTTACTTTTTATTGAGGTATTTATTTTATATGGTTGCTATTATCTGGCGAATAACTGTTTTCTTCACACAAGGACGAGGTCCTTTTTGGCTGGGGTGCATCCAGCAGTTTTAGTTCCCGTTTTAAATCAATTTTTTTACAGAGGAACTAATTATATTTCTTTGTCCCTTGTATAATCTAAGCTGTGGTTTGAGTGATTATAATGTGGTGAAGTGGAAACTTATGCATGAAATATGTTGCACACATTCGGTAGTTGGTACAACAAAAGTATTGGAAAAGTGAAAATGGAATGAACTTATTTATTCTCCACCCCACAAATTTGGCCACTTTGAAGCATGAAAATGTGCTTAATGTGACTTATCTCCTTTACAAGCAACATTTATTTTAATTTTATGAAGCCTGTTGTGTGCTGTGCACAAAGATAATTGTTTTCATTCCATAATTTGCATCTAATATTTGTCCATTTGACAGATTGGGACTCCAATTTGCATTCCTTCCAGAGAGTTCATTGATATTGGTCGCATTGCCTCCATTGAAAATAACCACAAACCTGTTGATTATGCCAAGAAGGGCCAGAAAGTAGCCATTAAGGTATGTTCTTGGACTGAAATTAAATGCTTTATAATGAACCTTAGCAAACTCCCAAATTTATTACCAATGAAAATGGAATTCGAAATATTGATAAGAAAGCCTATATTTAACAAGAACCAAGAAGCTTTTACCTGTAAGTTCTACCATGTCACAAATGTAGAAGTTCATTAATCATTAATGTCTGTTTTAAATTTATTTGAAGTGTAATAGTTTTATTACGTTGACAAATTTCATATCCCATTTACATGGTTTAGTCATGATCAATAATTAGATACGATGGTTATTGAGGAAATGGTGAGAGATAAGTTAAGAGGTGGATGATATTCTTTGTGGCAAGGCAACCTTACTGTGAGTCTCCACTTTTTTTTTACAGATTGTTGGCAGCAATCCTGAAGAGCAACAAAAAATGTTTGGGAGACATTTTGAGATCGACGATGAACTTGTAAGCCATATTTCACGGAGATCTATTGATATTCTCAAAGCTAATTATCGGGTAAGTCTGCAATAACAAGCATCATGAGCAAATATATTTTACTGTTTATTGATTTAGTTGAAAATGTCTTTAAGTTACATCTGTTGATTGATATAGGATGATCTATCTATGGAGGAATGGAGGTTGGTTGTGAAATTGAAGAATCTTTTCAAGATACAGTGAGTAGACTTAATGTGTGGGCGCTCAAGTATTTCATTTCAGAAAAGCAAGGTTTTGGCGAATGTTTGGCTTTATGCAACGCTTTAAAGGGATTGTTGAGGATGCGGTGGGATTCCCCATGGAGACCAGTAGATGATACGAAGATTCAGGTAGATGGCGCTGTCATGGAGAGAGGCTAAGTGTAACAGACGAGACTCCAATACTTTGTCAGGTGGGAAGCTCAGATAAAAAGGGTGCGGAAAGGGTAACTGGCAAGGTCCAAATTTTGTGAATTACTATCGTATTTATATACATATCTGTGGTATACATGGAAACAAATAAGGGTTCTAAATGCTGTTCAGTGAGGAAAAGGAAAATTTTTCGGGAGTAATCATTGATTTGCTAAAATTGATAACTTTTGGTTTACGAGTGTACTTGTGTACAAATTTTTTACATTTGTAGCCATAGGCAATTTATTTTTCTTGAGTTATATATCCTTTTGGTTGTCGAAATTGGTATTAAGAGCAAAGGTTAACTAAGCCACGTGGAGCCTGAAATTTATGTGTTTGGATAGAGCATGAGATAGCCAGCCATATCTCCCACCCGGTGAAACTATATTAGAACCGTCAGATTTACTTATTTTCAAATCAATGGTATAGAATTTGTCTTTGTTTTTGTTCTCTTTCTCCTGCTTTTCCCAATTTATTACCATTTCGTTCATTAATGGTAGAATGGTGCGTCGTTGTCGTCACTTCAGCTGGCAATGTAATTGCCATTTCGTATCATGGTAATAGGGAACAGTGATGGAGAGGAGAAAAACATTCTCATTATTTGCTCACTCTTGTTTCAAAGACAAATCCTTGTTTCCTTAGTCTTTGATTCTTGTACACAGAATACAAACAAGAAAAATTAATCAGTACCGCCAAGATTGAAAAACCACATTTACCACTAGTTTCTGTTAAAGCCCCGGATCAAGTTATAAACGTACTAGGTAAAGAGATTTTGCCAATAATCTTATCGAGTGCTATCTTATTCTCGTGTTATTAAGTTGTTGAAATATGAAAAAAGAGGGGGGAATGTGCTGTTATTAGCTTGATATACAGAACTTTCATAAATCAAAACATAATTAAATATCAGAAAAGGTAAAATTACGGAAATTTAAAAGTTACTTCCTTTACAATCAATCCTATACATTCGACATCATTTGAATATTTAATGAGTTAATTAGTATAATAACATTTTAGGTTGTGAGAGTTTGCTGAAGATACTATTTTACAATTATATATTAAAATTAAATTATGATGTGCAAGTAACCACCAAGGTTTATCAATGTATAAATTTTGCTTTTTGATTTACCCGTGTTCGATACTGTAGCGATTGAAGTTGTAAATACACGAAAAAATTTTTGTAAATATACGAAAAAAAAAAAGAGTCTGCCATTGAGATATTACCATACGCTTTAATGAGATTGGCCGAACTGAAACCATCTACACAATTTGTTTGCCCCTTTAGACTGTAAAATTAAGAGATTTTAAAAATAAAATTTATGAGAAGTTACTTAAATACAATTTTTAATAAAAAGTTCGATAACATTTTTTTTAATATATAAATTAGTCATATCCAACATGCAAATGGAAAACAAGGATAAAATAGTTACCAAAATAAAAAAATTCTCTTTTTGTAAGTTTTAAGATTTTTTCTTCAAACTCAAATTTGATACAAACTTTTTTTTTGTTATGGGATAAACTTTTAATAGGGCTTGAGGCAACTTGAGTATATTGTATTTTCTAATTGGGATTGTTATTATATTCAACATGCCTCAAATTCATTTGAAACAGGTTGTAATAGGATAAAATTAACTCCGATATAATAATACCAACTCGAAGGCTACACAACCTTCCAGATTTAAATGCAGATGGTGAAAAAGTTGAGGTTTAAAAGGGTTAGATTGGATGAAATATTAACCCGGAGGATCTACAACTTTTCAACCCCCATCGACGAGAAAATCCAATTTTTAAATATTGAATGGCAAAAGATAATATACAGTAAAATATTTAAATCTCTTTAATATCAATTTCCTTCAATTTTCCTAAAAAAAAAATTGAAGTCCTTAGAAAATGTAAACAAAACTCTTAATTCACTTAGATATAAAATTTCGAGTTTAATCTTGAAATTTAGATAAAAACATTCCTTGGATAAGGATTTTGAATAATATGCAATGCTGCATTCCAGTGAAAGGTCTTTTGGTTTTTTATACATAAACAACAATACATGTATACAAGGTTCTGATAGACCTTTTCTTCATACTAGCTTATTGCCATGCCAACTTTCTTCCATTCACGTCGTCTCACCTCATGCTTTATCATCATGAAAAGCAAAAACGAGGGGACTCTGAAGGAGAGTGATATTATATTATACCCAGTTAGCAAAACTCATTTCATAAGAACACACATACATAGATAACTAAAGACCACTTGACCCAATCAACTTGGTTAGTCCAAAAGTTATGGCCATGGCTAGCCAACCCCCAACCAACACTCTCACACAAGACCTCAATGTTGGAGCCTTACCCAACACTGCCCCTAACCAACCAAACACCACAAGAGCAAAGCTCACTGCTCCCAAAACCACACCAAGCCTCACCTTATACTCCCTTATGAAAGAGGCTGCAAGAAGAGGCACCATTGCACCAACAGAAAATGCTAAAGCTGAGGCTGCTGCAGCATGTATAGGGTTTGGTAAACTCTCTTTCTCCTTCTCATCTTCCTCTTCATCTCTGTGTCTGCCATTGTCCCTTTTCATCTGAGCAACTTCTATGTCCAACTGCGAGTACACAGACACAAACTCCCCTATGGCCATGCTGCATGCCCCAGCCACTAGCCCTGCGAACCCTGTTAGGATCATCACCTTGATGTCTTGCTTCACTGCTCCCACACCCATCATTAGAGATGCTGTTGAGACCAACCCGTCATTGGCTCCTAGAACAGCAGCACGTAGCCATTGAGATCGCTTTGAGTAATCAAAGTCCTTGGTTTCAACCTCCATAGTTTCTTGCTGCTCAAGGTCATTGTTTGGAAGCGCGAATTTGGTTTGGTTAAGGGATGAGTGATCAGATGCCATGAAAAAGGATGAAGTTTGAGTTGAGGAAGAGATAAGTGATGGAGGATGTGGAGGACACACGCTAACAAAGAACGGTATTTATGGATGGAAATTCTCTATCTTGGTGGCAACGGTGGGGCAACCCCACTAATCAAAAGACAAATTTTATATATTCACCAAACGCATACGGATATGTGTATGTTTGGAAAATTATTTTTTACAATTTTTTTTTTTACAAACTTGACAATGTTTTTGTAAATAAAATTAAAATAGGTTACTTTTTTTATTTTTTAATCAAAATTAAATAATAAAGTAGTATTTTTTGACCTAAATAAGTAGTTTGTTAGAAAATTAGACACCAAATTAGAGAAATGTGAGAAAAAGAAGAGAAATAAGAAGCAAGTGGAGAAGAAGGTGGTGGTGGAGGAGAAGAAGGAGAAAGAGAGGAGACATAGGTGGTATAGCCACAAACGACAACAATGAAGATAAAGGTAATGTGACGATAGAGGACAACAAGGAAGAGTAGAAAAGAAGAAGAAAGAAGGAGATACAACAAAATAACGACAACAATGAAGATAAAGGTAATGGTGACGATAGAGGACAACAAGAGTAAAAAAGAAGAAGGAAAAGAAGAAGGAAGAAGGAGAGGAGGAGGAGCAGGAGAAGCGATAAAGTCGAAAGAGCTAATGGTGGTGGCAACATTGCCGGAGAAAAAGGAGTAGGAGAGGAGAAAGAAAATGAAGAAAAAGAAAAATAAAATGAAGTAAAAAAAAGGAGGATGAAGAGTAACTAAATTACAATATTTACCGACAAATTATATCGATGAAAAATTTCGTCACAGTTATGATGACAAATTTTTTTTATCATGAATAATTAATAACGAAAATTTTATTAATACTGATAGACTATTGATATTTTTTATTTATCGACTTAAGCATTATCAATGAATGCTGATAGTCAATAATATAAGTTTTTCTTGTATATCGTGTTTTACAAAATGTAACATAATATTAAATATTTATAATATCTTAATCTTAATTTTTTAAGTTTAAATAATAATAAATTTTTAATGAAAAAAATATTTATGAGGTTTTCAAAATCTAGTTTAGGTAAAAAAAAATATAAAATAAACATTCTCAACAATGAATATCATTATAAAGATTAATTTTCCCCATTTATTAAAGAATGTGTGAAAAAAAGAGGGGAATGATTGAGCAAGTGTGTGCTGCAAATGGTGACATTTTGTTAAAGTATGTTAGTGTGACTTTATCTGGGGTGGTCAAATACGAAATGCACTTTCTAATGTGCAGTCAAGCTTTGTGTTTTTCTTTTTCAAATTATTGAGGCTTTATGGTCTTATAAATAGTTCTACAATGACTCGATCAATACTCAGTAATACAAGAATTTATTATATTTGTAAAAGTTTGTACACTCTACACAATGTAATCTGGGGTGTATAATTTTTGTTAGAGCGAATAATTAACTGCTACTGTACACTCAAATTTCACAAGAAAAATTCTTACTTTATAGAGATTTCTTTTCACAACAAAACTACAATATCTAAAGATGTTACTTTAGTATATTTGAATTCACAACATTAACAAATATTTAAAAACATTACACAGCAGTCAACTGGTTTTCAGATATATGCATAAAAGAAAGTTGGAAAAAAGAAACCAGATGTGTATTTTGTTAATACGGACATCTTAATTAACCAAAGTACATTTGACAGAAAAATATATTCATGAAATTAACGTAATATCACTGCTAGCTTTTGTTCAGCAAAAAGAAGAGCAAGTCTTTGTGAGTGTTCATGAGATCATATCTGTTGATTGGATAAAAAGATATTCTCCAACAACAATTGAATTTGAGAATTTAAATCATTGAATCATAGAAGAGAGGTAGAATTAATGGTACATATAAGGATCCAAACAAAGAAAGTAAAAGCATTGACAGTGTCACGACGTGAAGGAACGATTCAGAGAAACCATAATTGTAGACGATCTATCTATCCACAAAAGTAATCAAAATTTATAGTGACCAGAAGCTCATGTATGGCATGACTCAGATAAAAGGACAAAACCAAAAGATAACCAAAATGAAATTGCTTTTTTTTTTTTCACACGCGAAAAGGAGAGGGAAAAGCACATTATTGAGGCCCCTTTGTTTCTTCGGTTATAACACTCTGCTACGTACCACACAGAGTTTCGTATTGCATTGGAGAACGGATGAAAACTTTATGTGTGCATCACATTAAATTGTATATGTTCTTTACGTACTCTCTTTGTAGTTGTCATGGCAATGTGATGGTCATTTTCTTAGTTTTAGGCAGGATATGTAGGATGTGAGTCACTTTTAAATCATAACCATTAGAATTAGCAGAATAACATATTTTTGGGTGCGTAAGAGTATTATAATTATTGGAATTAGGATGACCTTGGGGGCAGACAGGATAGGTTTTGTTATCTAATCCTCATCTCAAAAAAAATAAATTCATCTTCATTTACATATTTAAACGTAATCAATAACTATATATTCATACTCCGTTGTCACTTTTTCACTGTTTCAATATCAATTAATTATTTTTTATAAAATAAAAAAAATTATAGTAAAGAAATAATAATATTATCAAATATTTAATATTAAAAGAGAGTATTATTGTTTCTTCAATATCAAATATTTTGAAAGTAATTACAATTGTATACATTTAAAACTAAAATACCAAATAAAATTTTATCAGAGTCAAAACATTTATTAAATTTGCAAATGTTAATGTTATCTAATTGATAAAATTTAAAAATATTTTCAAGAAAATACAAAAGGAAAACAAATACTTAAATTAAAAAAATATTTTAAATGTATGTTTATTTTAAATTTTTAAATTCTAATGAAATATTTTTTTTTTGTACACAAACAAAGTTTATAGGGTTAAATATGTTTTGGGTTTGCATACCCATAAACATACCTAGTCAAAGTGGGAATTTTTAGTCAAAACGAGAACGAGTTCAGACAATATACATGTGTGCGAGTTTATTTGTCATCTCTGATTAAAATATCCAAATGGTTACTTTGAAAACAAATATTTTTCTTAATTTATTAATACACACATTAAGTGTAGATTTAGATTTGGGATAGTTTTTATACCATTTGGTCTTGTCACTATATGTGACATTAATTGTTTCATAACGCATGTTATTGACAATTTTAATTGATAAAAAAATCTATCGGTAAAATAAATGTAATTGATAAATTTTATTGACATATTTTTAAGATTTTAATTATTAATGAAAATATTCACATGGATTTGTTGGTGAAATTTGTCGTTGAAATTCATCGATAATTTATAATTTTTCTTGTTGAAAGATATTTTCGTTGATAGATGCCAAAATTTTTGCTTTGGGCTTTGACATTGTCATGATAAAATTTGTCTATAAATTGCTGGGTGATGAATATTTTTGGTTTTAAAATATCTCGGTCATTGGATTTTTTGAAAACTTGTCAATAAATTCATCATTCATTGTTATTTAAAATATCATTGGTAAATCCATTGGTAATTGTATTTTTCAAAATTTGCCAAAAAATCTATAAAAAAAATCCTTCAATAAAATGGGTTCACTTATCTTTCCAAATTTGATAAAATATGTTATAACTTAAATGAAGATAGATAGGGAAAAAAAGTGAAAAAAAAAAGGAGCGGTGAAGGAGAAGAAAGAAAAGGAGGAAAAGGAGGAGAAGGAGATGAGAAAAATGAGAAGAAGGAAGAGTCGAAGGCGGATGATACATCGATGGTGACAACAATGAACGTGGCGACAATGACGATGGTGTAGAGGAAAAGGAGAAGAAGAGAAAAAATAATAGGAGGAGGAAGAAAAATTAAGGAAGAAGGAGGAAGAATATCAAATTGCAATAATTACTAATATTTTTCGTTGGTAAAATTTATCAACAAACATTTTATTAACAAATATTTTACCATAAGTAAGCTATCCCTTATTATCCCTTACTGATATATTTTTGTGATTATCAACAGATTTTGTTTCTCGTTAAATTATTTTATTTAGTTTCAATATCAACTTTATTTATTAAAATAATATATCAAATTAATACAATATAATTAAAAGGTAATATCATAGACATATAATTAAGATATAGTTTGCAATATATACTTCAATTTAATTAATATTATTTAAGAATTATATTTTTTTAAATATTAAATATTAGAGTAGGACTTATATTTAAGATAATAATATTATTTAAGAATTATATATTTTATTAAAGAATAATGATAATTTGATATACTTTTAACTCATCATTTCATCACTCTTTAATTATCTATTATTATTTTTAATGGTATGATGAGGATGATTGAAATAATGGATGAAAAGTGAGTTAAAATATACTATCCTTTCGTTAAAATGTAATGGATTTAATCTATGTAACCTAAACTTACTAAAAGGGATTAATAGTGTAAAGATACTAATCATTATCTCATACTTGAAATGAAAGTTTTCCAAACAATTTTTTATAACAAAACAGCTAAAAGATAAGGTTTATTCTCCTCCAATTTAGGTAGATACCACATAATAGTTCATACCATAATACCAACCCTTAGCAATATTATATCCCATGATGAGTTGCTTTAATTATTAGGTCTACAATTATCAACAACAATTTCGAGAGCCATGGTCCTATATTATACAACCAATATAATCTTTAACAAGGTTTTAAATTAAATTAAAAATTGCAGTTGCAATTGCACTTGTATTGGGATTGTGAGAGTTTACCACTTCTGCATTTTAATTTTGTTATTGGTCCATACAATAGCATTTTGTCTCATTTCTATGCGATCTCAGCACCAACTAACACAACTGATTTATGAAAATTGATGTTAGGTTTAAGAGGAGGTTTCAGTGGGAAACAAACACCAATGAGACATGAGTTCAACCATATAAGATATTGACACTCTCAACTCAAAACTTTAAGGCAATGAGTTTATGGGTCTTAGACTCACACTTGGATTCCTAGCAATCTCCCCCTCAAAGTAAGTCCCTTTAATCGCATTGGTACACTTTCCCTCCAGCAGAAGCATTTTCAATCACGAGTACTCATTTTTCGCCTTTTCTGTACCGTCATTCTTCTTAACGGGACACGTTTACTTGGAATCCTTGCTAAGAAGACTTTCGATACAAGGACCATACTGCACTCGTCTGAGCTGGTTTTAACCATCGGCTCTGATACCACTTGTTAGGTTTAAGGAGGGGTTTCAGTGGGGAGAACAAACACCAATGAGACTTGAGTCCAACCACATAAGACATTGACACCACTTTCGACCCAAAACCTTAAGACAATTCTTGTTAGGTTTACAAGGGGTTTAAGTGGAGAGAACAAACACCAATAAGACTTGAGCCTAACCACATAAACACCACTCTAAATCCAAAATCTTAAGCCAATGAGTTTATGGGTCTTAGACTCACACTTGAATTCTTAACGATCGCAACCCAAATGATTATTTCAAATAATCAAATGGAATGTATTCATAGCAACGAAACCAAATATTATCCACGTTATATTATATATATTAGCGATTCATTGAGTATCAGACAGAAATAAAAACCATAAATTAATTGTCTTTAATATTTTGAATTTAAAGTATTATTAATTCTTTATGGGTGAGTTAAATTAATGTCTCATAGGTGTGTTGTTTTTTTTCTTCTAATGAATCTTCCTTCAAAACATCTATCTAATTATATTTAACTAACTGTAAAATGAAGTGATAGAATGAAATGAAACATAATATATAACTTCTATTTGGTATTTGATAAATTTAGTTAAATAAATAAAGTATAGTGGAATAGCAAGAAAAAATGTTGTACACTTTTTAAATATACTGAAAATGGGAAGATGAAAAAGAACACTAAGATATATCTTATTCGGTCCTGTATATATATTACTAATCAAATATGAGTTTTGATGAATATATATCCAATGTAAATTCTTATATTATCGATCAATAAAAATTATCATCAATATTAGTTTTAAAATAATTATTGTAACTAACGAAAACACCGCATCTATGTGTAGTCACGATTTTTATCATACTATTTTCTTCCATTGAACTAAAATTTAATTGTTAGTAATAGTTTTTATTATTTTGTATATTAATATATATATTAATTTTAAATTTAATATATTTTCAATACATATTTATTTATAAAATTAATTTTTTTTACTTTGTTTGTTTTAAATTTTTGTTAAGAGATTTAAATTTAAGATAACAGAAATGGTAATGAAACCATTTTAAGAAAAAAATTAAACTTTTTGACTGGTTAAAGTATATAGCGATTTCTTTATGAAAGATTAAAACAAAATTTCTCCTTTTGTACATAAATGAAGACATATAAACTTATACTCTTTTTATATTCAATTCATAAAACAAATTGTGAACTACGAATCAAATATAAACCAATTTTAGCTGGTATTAACTCTACCGTTTTCAAATTATCCTTGAATTAACTTAATTTTTTTATAATAATTTTTTGTTACAGCATATGAGGTTGTAATCTTTGACAGTGAAAAACAAAAGGTTTATTGTTAAATGCAATTAGTACAACTAAACGATATTAATTAATAAAAAAAGTATCCGAGTCTGAAAAAAATATCATCATACGAAGTTGATTAGGAGGTTTAACGATTGATTATAATCTGTAATGATAAGGTAATTATGGTGAGAAGGTAGGAGAGAAAGAAAAGGAAGAATGGATTGGTGAAGAGGAAAGCACTACATGCTGGGATATAAAGGAAGTGAAGGGAATTGGATAATTTATATATAATGGAACAGAGTGTACATCCTAGTCGAAGACCACCACATTCTGCATTATTCTTTCCGATTATTCACACAAACCACCTCATCAACTCTTTATTTCTTCTCCAACCACAGTCCAAGTCGCGTCTAAGACCTAGATTCTTAGTAGGATAATTGTTGAGAGAAAAATTGTTGCAGGTGATCTCAATTATTTTATGACAAATGTCAATTAGGTCGGATCATAATCGAACTGTGACGTTAGGACGGTTACATTCTTAAATAAAGAAAATTATATACCAACTAATGATTATAATTTATAAAAAAAATTATATACCAACTAATGATTATAACTTTTAACCTAGTGATAAGTGATTTATGTAACTCGAAACCAACCATACTTCATTGCACTATTCCATCACCAACTTGGTTCACAGATGAGGGCAAAAAAAACCAACAAGCTCCACCACTCTTTGTCTCGTCAAACCCAATACGCTAAAGTTGGTCTCAACAGATAAAGCTGCCTCTGGTTACTACTTCAACAGTGACATCCATTATCAAATGCCGTGCTTCTCTTCAATTCCTCTCCCACATCTCCTTACTTATCATCCTTCCTTTTCAACAATCATCTAATCATTCTTCTTCATGCTCTATTATTCATAAATTATATCTCTATTAACTAACATAACAAACACTTGGTCAAAATATTCTATTTGTTTAACTTAATACATAAAGCTATACCAACATAAAATGTTTGTTCACCATTATCAAATTAAACACTAAAGTCTCACCGCCAACTTTTTCTTTAATAAAACAACTCGCATCAGTTTTTGGCTTACAATAATGGAGTGAAATGATAGCTTATATAAATAATACTCCAATTTTCTCATCACACGTCTGGTTATAGTTTGTCAGTTTTTGTTACCCACCTTTAGAATACTGCTATGTCTTGTTTAGGTCAAAGAAACGACGTTAACAGGACTCATAATTCCAACTATTTTAAAGGTTAAATTAAAGTTAGATAAAAAAAAAAAAAGCTAAAATAAAGACGGAGAGTGTGTGGATCAAGCAAAAAACGAAGAGAGTGTGATGGTGAAAGATGATGATTAGTTAAATTTCAAAATTCCATGAATAATTTGTTAAATTCCAATTGGTTATCCCTTTGAACATTTATTTCAAAAAAGGTTCTTGCACCCTTCAAAATGATCATCGTGCATCTAAAGCTTGAGATTCCTTTCCTCTATTAGTAGCCGAAAAGAAATCTAAAAATATGAAATTAGATTGCATCAAACATTACGTGTTATATCACAATGAAAGTGATTTAAGTTTTCTGAGATCACAGCCATATATCGTTTCCTTAAATATCCCATACGGCCAAACCACGTCTTGTGATTTTTTAGTGTTCGAAGAATTCATTAACGTCCTCAAGAATGGAACCGTAATTGTCCAACTCTTTTAAAAGAATCAAAAGCTAGATAAGAAAGCTCAAAACCAAAATCATAAAAGAAAAAGAAAATATGATAGCGAGAGATGAAACTCCCCTAGCTCTTTGAAAGAAAACAAAGTTTTCTTTAATTCCATATATGGCACAGTGCTGTTTTTAAAAACGATTTCCGTGATTAATTATAAGAACAGACTAAATCAATTAATTAAATATGATATTCATGATTAATCTGTAATATGCCATTTAATTATAGGCTTTTGTTCGCTTCCCCTTTCTGAAGAAAAATGGCTACGGTAGAATTGATTACTCGCTTTTGCTAAAGAAAAGAAAAAAAAAAAAGTACATTAACAAGAGTTGACCATGTAGAATAGAAAAACTGCAATATTGCAAAACATTTTGTTGATGCAGGTTGCAGAACCCTACCAAAACCGACAAATATATGTTGGTAACACCTTAGACATGTTATCATTTATATCTTGTCTGGTGGATTGAATCCTAGTCTAATGTGCATTCCACGTTGAACCAAATTAGCTTATCCATCTTCAAAGTTTGGCCAGAGAGGACGAAGACTACTAGTGGATTCAATCCAAAAGTCACTTTGTTGTGAGAGGGTCTTGTATAGAAAAATATTTATATTAAATCTTGGTTGTTAATTATGATTTTGTAGGTCTGATAAGTGAATAATACAAATTAGGATCCGGTAACTATAAATAGATATATGTTTTTTTCATTTTCATACACTCGTTTTATATCGAATCACTATTTGACTTGAGCGTCAGAGTGCCTGCAGGTATCCTACTTTCAAAGTTCACGTAGCGAATAAACCTAAAAAGAGTCCGGAGAGAAGTGAAGAGAATTAATACAGAGTTCTTGAATCGTCTGGTTCTCTACTAACACTGGTTCTCTACTAACACAGGGTTAATCAGGTACAAATTTTTCTTAGAGTTCAATTAAGTCAAAATGAGTCTTTCCTAAACATGTTTTATGATATTATTACACAAACTCCTCCTGTACCATTTTAAGGTTTCATTTGACTTTTGTACAAACTGTAATCTGATTCGTTTATTTGTTTAACTTATTTCATCTATAAGGCTTTAAATGAAACAATAGGTATTTCTTTTAACAAATTAATAAATTTAGAAGAATGGAATTTTGACAATCAAACTTTTTACATTCATTTAACATTATCTTTTATTATTTTTCACTTTCTTTTTTTCTACAAATACAAAAATGTATTTTTTATGACTATTTTATTCCTGCATGAAAACGGTTGTCAAAATAGTAATAAACAAAACAAAAATTAAACTTATGAAAGAGAAAGTGAAAAATAATAAAAAATAAGTTAAATGGATATAAAAAAAAATTTGAGTGTCGAAGAAACACCGTTGTCCTAAACTAGTGAACTGAAAATACCATAGTCTACAATAGTTTATGACCAATCATCCTCTAACATAATTTAAGAATGAGTTCGTATTAATCACTTTATCGTCCCAAACGTTACCTAATATATTTATATTATTTTAAGAAAATAAAATATTTAATAATTATGTATCAATAATATATACAACTCATTTTTTTCGTAATTTTTTTCGAATATAATTCTCTTTTTATACTAATATCATTTATATTAAATTTATATTTTAAAATATATCTTATTGTAGTTCAATATTTATTTAATTCTATAATTTCGGTATGTACTATTAAAATTAATATATGATGTCAGTATATTGGTTGTTCCGATTTCTTCTAAGTGCACTCAAATATTGAAATTCACACAAATATCTTTGTCAAAACTTTGGTTCAAATATCGGTTAACTAGACCCAACTTATCTCACTTACACACGTACACACTTACACACTGCTAAAAATTATTAAAATCTCAAAATGCACTTTGTAAATACTAAAGTTGTCTAAACAAATATAGTGATTAGTTGTTCAAAATATTATATAATATTATATGTAAAAAATAATAGTTTAAATTATATATTAAAATATATAAGTTTTACCTTAACTAAAAGTCATATTTACCAGTTGATAAATGAACTAAGCCCAACGGTCTAATTTATTTCTTTTAACCTCTAATTTCTGTAAATGAGATCAATATTAATATCAGTCATCAATGTTAGTTAACTATTATGGATTCATATTGAATTTTTATTCCCTAAACTTTTAAACTTTTTTTATTTTTTTAGTTCTGAAAAACACTTTGCAATAAAAGAGAAGAGAAAAAAAGAGTGAGAAAAGTGAAGAAATAGTGAGCAATATATGTTTAGTTAAATTCAAAGAACAGGAGAAACTAAAAGAAGACGCGAGTGGCGCTTAAAAACTGATGAAGTTATCTTAATACAGAGTGAACTTTGTTTAAAAAATATCATTTATTTAAAATCAAACAACTTTTTTCCTGTATTTTTATTCTATTTCTGTTTATTCCTTTTAATCTAAATATTATCTATTATTTAAATTTTATACTGTACGTACCTATCCATTTTTTTCTTACTCTATTTCTTCCTTCTTTAGAAAACAACAACCTAAAAGTTATTTTAGGTGCGTGTTGGTATTGTACTGTTTGATTTTGATTTGACTTCATATATTTGTGATGGGTTTCCTTAACGCAAAACCTCATGTCACAATAATTTGTCAAATTAAAATGATGACTACCGTCTCTAAATTGACATAGAGATAAGTAATTGTATTAAAAACATGTCATATCATCACTTTATGAACGAGTTAAAATTAAACATACACTTGATTAGCCCTTTTGGCACTATTCCTACTTTATACTACAAACGACATCGTTTGTTGTTCCTGTCATTTATTTGGGCCATATCACGTAAATTTAAAAGCTTCTCAGCTTAATGAGCCCGAGAGGCAGGTTAGTTTAGTTTCGGTGGGCTGGCAAGTCAAAAAGGTCCAACAAATATGTTTTGGAGAGTTTTTTCTTCCTGCGCCTCCTTTTTTCTCACTGCAGATCATGTTTTCAATAAATATCTTCCCAATCTTAAAATTCAGTGGATCTAAAAATATATTTAAAACACTTAACTTGAAAGATATTCTTAAATATATCTCGAAATACATATTTTAGAAGTTATTTTTAAATTCGAAAATATCATTCAAAATATGCGTACCGAAATACATTAAAAAAAAAAAAATTTTTCGGATTTCACCATTGCAATACACACCATTTTCTTTTCCTTTTTTTTTTAATTTTCTTGAATACTTTACATACTTTTTATTTTCATATAAACGTTTATTTTTATTTTGAAGTGTTATTCTGGATAATTTAATTAATAAATTAAAATTTTAAACGTTCTCTATGACAACGTTACAACTAATAAAAAGACTGAAGTTTTGTTTCTTAATAAAAGAATAAGGATTATAATACTCTGATAACTATTTGAAAGTTAAACTACCTTCGTCTTAGTAGGAATATTACTTTCTTTTATCATGTTCTTCAAAAGATTCAAAACTTTTAATTTTGTATTAGTGATATAACACATTAACTTATTTCAACACATCTTAGAATCCTAATTAGATATACTAGCGTACACATAGGCACTATCACAATTGTATATACGCATTTTTTAAATATGAATGATAGTATTTTCATAGATGATAATAGTGTAATGTTATTAAGTTAATATATAAAATAAATTTATATTTATTAAAAATGAAGTGAAATGTTAAAAATAAAATGAAATGAATAGAAAAATTAATTGTTGATGAATAAGAAAAAAGAAAAAATGATAAACAATTTTATAGAAAATAGATAAAAATAATTATTAATTTTAAAAAATGTAATAAATAATTATATTGTAAATGATAGAATTGATATTATGAGATGTGAACACAATGAGAGAATCTTCTTTATATATTGTTATAGATTATTATAATTTTAAAAAACGTGAAAAGGTATTTCTTTTATTATGGACTAGCGTGCACACATGCGCTATTGCGCCTGTGCATACACATTTTTTAATTATGAATGATAGTATTTTAGTAGGCGATAATAATATAATATTATTAAGTTAATATATAAAATAAATTTATATTTATTAAAAATGAAATGAAATGTTAAAAATAAAATGAAATGAATAGAAAAATTAATTGTTGATGAATAAGAAAAAAAATGATAAACAATTTTATAGAAAATGGGTAAAAATAATTGTTAATTTAAAAAATAATAATAAATAATTATATTGTAAAGAGTAGAATTGATATTATGAAATGTAGACACAAAAGAGGAAATCTCTTTATATATTGTTATAGATATTCAAACACTGTATACTTAATCAAAATAAAAAATATAAAAAATATTTACATTTAAATTATATTTACTTTTACTTAATGTTTTTCATGTCATTTGTATTTTCTTTTCATTTTCTATCCAATTAAATAAGAGAAAAAAAAATTTCTTGTAACATGTTTACCAAATAATTTAAAATTTCTTATTTTTCTTTCACATCTTTTTCATTTAGTATTTTTTTTTCGTCCAATAATAAAGATAATAAATATATTTGAGATGTAAATTTATATAAAATATTTAGTAGATTAAAAATTAATATAAAATTTTAACGTATAAAAAGAGTATATTTCAAAATGACAGTATATAACATAAATATATTTTATTTGATTAAACTGACATCCATGCAAATATCCTCAATGGAACGAAGAAAGTTCGTACAAAGTTTCTCTCGATTTTTGTGCAAATTCATTTTTGGTTTTGACACTTTCCTTATATATCGTTGCCTTTCCGTCGTGCATAACAAATAGGAAAATAATATTTTAATTTATTTTTTTTATCCATTTTTAATTTATTATTTTAATTATCGTGAGATAATTTATTTTGATTTTTTTAATGATGTAATGATTTAATAATTTTTAGTGATATGATGATTTAATGGTGATGAAAAGAGTGAGTTAAAAATGGATAAAAAAAATTAAATTAAAATATTATTGTCCAAATAAAAAAGTAAAGCCTAAAAGAAATACAATAGAATTAGTTCATTACTTTATTTTAAAAAAAAGTAAATTCTAAAGTTTTATAATTTGATTATTTTTAATTAAGTTATTATTACATTTGTTTGTTAGCTATTAAGTATTCACAATTTGTACGTTTTTTTTTTAATTGAGTTTCTTTTATTTAATGTTTTCATTAATTTGATTTAATTTCATGTGATTGTTATTTTAATTTATCTTCTTGTTTATTTATTTTTATATATGAGCTATATATATTTTTAGTCTCTTAATTTTTAGCAAAAATTAAAATTAGTTTTTTTTTTAAATTTTGGATGAATTTAATCATTCAATTTTAGAAACGTAAGAATTTAGTAATTTAAATTATAATTTATTAAGTTTATGAAATATGTTTTATGATAACATTTCATGATAGAAATGTATGAGTTTCATGTTACCTTGAAACATATTTGAAATATAAAATAAACTTAATAAATATATGGTTAAAAGTAATGAATTCATGTATTTCTAAAATTAAAAGATTAAATTAATTTTAAAAAGAAATTATATTTTCATGGTTAAGAGAACAAAAATATATTTAATCATTTTATATATTAAAAAGTATATATTTAGATAATTAATATAAAATGATATTATTAGAATGATAGACAACTTTTATTATTGTTTGTATTACATGCAATTGTCACCTACATGAGATGACTTATTATTTATAAATATATGCAATATGAATATCAATATCTGAATTTTTTTAATTAATATAACATATTTTTTGTCATTTTACTATATCTTATTATAATTTTATATTAAAAAAATATTATTACATTTGTAATTAATACACAAAAACAAGTAAACAGAATGAGGAAATAATTTAACAATTACATCACAAAAAATAAACAATACATACCCAATTAAAAAATATAAAAAATGTAAGTGCTCAATTACTACAAACATTTAGTAAAGATTGAATAAAAAATATCAATTTACTCTTAAAACTTAGTGAAACCTTCAAAATATCGTTACTTAAATTTATATTTTAGTATAATTTATTAAAATAAAATACAAAAAATATATTACCTACCATGAGAATGGTTAAAGTTTAATTTTTAATGGAGTAATGATCATTTATTGAAGAAAGAGAATAAAAATATTAAATAGATATCATAAATATCCAAGTGTACGACACTGGTTAAAAATAATTAATATGTATTGAATCCTATAAAAGTACACAGTTAAATGTGATATTAAATAAAATCTAACATAATAAGCATTAATGCAATTTTATTTTATTTTAAAGACAAAAATGTCCATAAGTATTTTGCATATATTTTATTTAATGTTTACCAATAAAAGTTAAAAAATAGTTAGATAATAAAATAAATATATTTTAATGTTGCTAAAAATTAGATATAATTAAACATAAAAATTTTTAAATTAACAGAAAAATCAACAAAAAAAATAGTATTAAACTTCAAAAATATTTACAAAATGAAAAAAATAACTAAAGTATCAATTTAAGGAGAAACCTTAGAAAGTCAAAGTCTTTGTTATTAGAAAGTTATTGTCTAAAAATTTATAAACGTATTTTTATCTTTATAAAACTTATTATATGCATTTATACTATTTTAATTAATGTACAAAATTATTCCGATTGTCAATGTAAAAGTGATGGAATCAATTAAGACATTAGTTAACATTTTCTTACATAAAACTTAAAGTATTTGTAAGAATTATTCCATAATTTATTGACTGATGAAATTATCCTTTACTTAAATAGATTTTAGAGCTATATTAATATATTGTCTTTTAATTTATCCTTTTGAATATTTTTAACTTTTTATTAAACTCAACTGTGTTAAATATATTAAAAAATATTTTAAATTTAAATTTTATACCCTATTCATCTTCTACATTTAATTGTAATTTAATTTTCCAATACAATGAAAATGAGTGTTGAATACTTTTCTTTTTTTATTTTACGAGTTTTTGTTTTCAATTTCATAAGACGATTTTAAATATTCTTAATTTAATATCACCTTTTTAAGTTTAATTAATATAATACTTCCTATCAAATTAATATCTCCGATAAAATCAATGATGCTATACTGTAATAAAATTTATCATACGTTACTATCAATTTAATAAAAGAAGTTGTTTTTAAAAAATGAAATAAAATTAAGAGTATTGAAAATTAAATGGTTTTAAATAAAAGAAATAAATGGAAGTGAATTAAATATGTATGATTTAATGGTTTTGTGTTTTTAATTTTTTTTTCTTTTTATGGTGAACACCAAGTGTTACAGTGGATCTAACAGAGAGCGGAGTTTTATATACAGACACACGAGGGTCGTGGGTCAGAGTCACACCAAACACCTCCTTCCCCAATCCGTTTATCTGTTTAACTTCAGTTTCCTGTCACCACTCAACATTTCAACAAAACTCCAAATCACAAATTCCAAAGATAGAAAACGTTTTTCACATTTTTTATGATGGAAAACAACGACACCGGAGCTCCGTCAGATGCCTTGCTCTTTGACCAGATTGTGGCGACGGAGCAACCACACAACTCCATACACTCCGACCCCTGCTACCCTCTCATCAACACCTTCGACGACCTTCTCAACGTCGATACCTTCGAAATGTTAAACTCTCCACTGCCTCCTCCACCGCCGCCAACCGCTCCTCTAGAGTCCGTTCACTCCGAAACCTCGGAGAAACCCAACGAGCAGACCTCGAAGCCTGCACCGGTAGGGTCCACAGACGGACTCGACCGTGGAAAGTCCGTGGTGTTGGCTGATCTCTGCATGGCAAGCGGCGGAGCTGACGGCGGTGCTAAGGATTCCGGAGAGAACAACCCGAAGCGACGTCGGGAGAACGTTTCCCTGGACGCGTCACTGACAGCTTTGATTCAGGCCGGGCCAGCGATTTCTCTGGCAAGGAGGCCCATGGGGCCGGAGGAGCTTGCTGAACTTGCTAGGGTTGATCCCAAGAAGGCTAAGAGGTCTTCAATTTTTTTTCCATTTAATTTATTCTTTAATTAAAACTTGGAAAATTTATTTCATTTTGAGTTATATATAACTATATACAAAAAGATTCTTTCTTCTTGCTTCACATTTTATAATTCTAACTTTATTTTTTACAATGTAATTATTTGTTTTAAATTTTTAAAAATTAATGGTTACTTTTGCATATTTTTATATAACTATTTATTTATGTCCTTCTTCTTTTTTCTATTATTCATCAATAGTTATTTTCTCATATTTTCTCAATATATTTAATTTTTTTTAATAAATATAATTTTATTCTTTTATTACCTTAATAACATTACAATATTGTCAACTACTAATATAATATCATACATATTCAAAATATGCGTACATAGACGCGATAGCACCTGTGTATACGCCAATATATATATATATATATATATATATATATATTTATATATATATATATATATATATATATATATATCTATATATATATAAAATTTATATATGTAGAGTTATGATTGAGTGAGGAAGGATACAAAAATTTGTAATTTATAACAATATATAAAGATGATCACTCTTTTGTGTCTACAATCCAAAATACCGATTTTACCCTTTAAAATATAATTATTTATTAAATTTTTAAAAATTGACAGTTACTTTTACAATTTTTTTCTCTATTTATCAACAATTATTCTCTCATCTTTTCTTATATATTTCACTTTATTTTTAATAAATATAATTTTATTTTATATTTTATATATTAACTTAATAACATTATATTATAATCACCTATTAATATAATATCACACATATTTAAAAAATGTATACACACATAGTGTCATCTTTTAAATGGTTTTGGAATATTATGAATGAAAAGTATAATATCACATCTGCATTTTTCTTTAAATTACTTGATCATAATAGAATGAAAAGATTTAAAAAAAAAAGTTATCAAAGTCAAAAAATTATTTTTCTTTAAATTACTTGATCATAATGGGACAAGTATAATATCACATCTGCATTTATTTTTACATATTAATATTTATTGTCAGTGAATTTTATTTTATTATTTTTTTAAAATTCAAATAAGTAAAATAAATTATTTAAAATTTAACTTTGTATATTTCAATTTTTTTTATTTTAAAAATATGAAATTAAAGTTATTTTCTGAAAATTCACTCTTAAAATTTATAACTTTTGACTCATTTAATTTTTTTTAAATAAAATTTATTTGTATTAATATTTTTTGAATGATTTGATTTGAATTATATTTAAATTTATTTAATTTTTTAAAAGAAATTAATATATAAAAATATTTGTAAGTATTCATAGAGATCATAAGTAAAAAATTACGGATTTGCAGTGAATACTAGATTATGTAACATGACTGATTTATTCAAACTAGACAGATAATTACTCATATCTGGCCTGAACTGACCTTGTCGTTCCTAAATTGGCTATAGATTTAAATATGTTTTACATAATTAAATTATTTTTAACATTGTTTATTTAAACTAAATTATATATTATTTTTTCCCTTCGTGAAAATAATATAAAATATCATTTTCAATAAATGATATATAGATTAACTGTTTTTTCATAAATGGAATTTTTGGATTGTAATATAATTTTCATGTCATTTGCTAAACAGTATATTTTAAAAACATTATATTTAATACAAAACTAAATTTGAAGTTTTAGAATATTATTTCTTGCGTTATTAATCAGTTATGTTATTTTTTTTTCTTTTTTAGAAAACATATTTAATCTTAAAATTACCTTTTTAAACATTTTTTGTAGATACTCATTTTTTAAGATCTTGTCATTAATAAAAAATCTTCATGAAACTTTAAACCTTTTGTAGTTAAAGTTATCAAATTAACCTTTTGCAGTTTTGATATGATCTAAATATTAAATTATTGGAATAAAATAGGTAAGCTTTTGAAAATTATCCAGATGAGTAAGTTGCCTTTAGAAGCACAGTGGCAAAAATAAATAAATCTTATTTCAAATATACGACTTTGTTTTTAAATTAATATTTTTTACAATTTAATGAAGAAGTTGTACTTATTTTCCTGAATTCATTTATTTTTTTTAACAACAATAAGAAGTTATATTTACATGAACCTTTTTTTAAATTTTTTTAACCGAAGTTGTACTTGTAAATACAATTTTCCTCTTTTTAATGGAAGTTGTGCTTTTATGTGTAATCTCATTTTTTTAGTGTATATATATATATATATATATATATATATATATATATATATATATATATATATATATATATATATATATATATATTTATTAATTATTTTATTATTTTTT
>Ga0214545_1001804_pt1 | contig 40766 bp, 17 predicted proteins | sample CNSS4metaG_FD_160064 | JGI IMG/M metagenome (GOLD analysis project Ga0214545, IMG submission 160064) | Root nodule microbial communities from cowpea collected in UCLA plant growth center, Los Angeles, California, USA - CNSS4 | ecosystem: Host-associated > Plants > Roots > Nodule | place: USA... | reverse complement strand
AATTGGATGATTTTAAAAAATTGGGGTACTAAATTGAACCAAAAATTTAAATTGGGGTACTAAATTGAAAACAAATATTACACTGCCACGTGTCATGATTGTAAGCTGCCACGTGGCACGATGATAATCTGACACGTGGCAGTTTTTAAATTTTTGGGAAAAAATTAATTTTTTTGAAAAAAAATTATTTTTTTTGAAAAAAAAATAAAAAAAAATAAAAATTTCATGGCTTGACACGTGTCCTGTACGGACACGGTGTTAACTTCAACTTAACGGAGAGGACCAAATTGAATTTTTTTAGAAAATTGGGGTACCAAATTGAACATTCGTAAAGTTCGGGTACCAAATTGAACTTTCCGAAAAAGTTTGGGTACCAAATATGTATTTATACCTTTATTGTTCCTCATTTATTTATTAGCAGCCTCTGAAGGTCATTCAATTCATCGAGAAAGACATCAAAGCATGAACATGGTGTCTTCACAAAGGAAGAGAGTGAAATTTCGATCGCGGATTTGATCGACATAGTGTGTCCTCCTTCGAACAGAATGTGCAACAACATTTGGAGCAGAGGTGCATGGTAGCATATCTATAGAAGAAGTCGCAGTTGTTGGATCTGTTGATTTAAGTTTTCTTTTTCTCTTTCTTCTTTGGGGAATCAAATGACAATGAAAGTGTGGTGTAGTAGACGGAGGCGACAACAAAGATTATAGAAGGTCACGCTGATCCGACACAAAAGCGTCGGTATTTTACCCTTAGAGAGGGTTTTTGTGGGACTCTTTTTTATGGTATTTTTGTAGTGAATAATGACTTATATGTATAATATTCACATATAAAAGTTTATATATCATTCTTGTTCAAAGTAAAATAATGTTTTCTAAATAAACACGATTTATCCAATTTTATCATTTTTTAACAATTCTAACATTTTATAATTTTTTCAAGAAATTACGATACAACTGCAATTTTGAAAATAAGATACTTCGAATGAACTTCAAAATTAACGTGTTGTCTATACGTGATTCATATTGTAATCAAACTCTAGGATTTTTTTTTTCTCCGCACCTACTCTCAACATCACAATTAATTGCATGTCTTTAATCCTAAATTTGAAGGAAATTTTCAAGTGTAAAATTGGATGTGGTAAATTTTTAGTAGTTTTATGTGTGTACATGTTACCCACTATCATTTACCATTACAATATGGAATTACAATTATTGATGTATTCACAGAGTAGAAGTTTGAGAAAGTTTCTTTAATATTAGGTTATATATATATATATATATATATATATATATATATATATATATATATATATATATATATATATATATATATATTAAAGAACCTTCGTAAAATTTAAATTTCAATTAATTTTTTTCATTTTTATTTTCTTTTGTAATGTTTAATGTTTTAGAAATACTCTTTTCTTTCTTTGCGTGGTCGTGTCTGAGAGGAGAAAATCGTTCTCCACTCTTCACCGTCCTCCACCACTGTTGAACATCTTTCTTCACTTTCCTTACTGTCTCATGAAAACTTTTACGTAACGAAGCTTAAGGTAACGAAGATTGCTCTCACTTGCTTCCAATTTCATTTTCCTATTTCATCTCCCTATTTCGTCTTTCGATTTTTCTCTTTCGATCTCCCGATTTCATCTCCCAACATTTCAATCTCGATTTCGTTTTCTTTTCATTTGCTACTGCGTTCAATTTTGTGCTTTCAATTTTGTTTCTCTTTTCGAGTTTGCCTTAATTTCGTTTCTCTTTTCGATTTTTTCACTGTGCGATTTTGCAATCACCAAGTAACCGTGCCATAGCCATTACAATTGGAGTGCGTTCGATTTTGCCACCGCCAAGTAACTGTGCCATTGCTACTTTTTTTTCGTGCTCCTCTTTTCATATCATGTTTTCTGCTCTGTTTGCTCTTTCAGTACTTTCTTTTTTTACTATTTGCATATTTCATTGTGCATGGCTATTTATCCCTTTAATGCACTTTGATGGTGCAAAGAATAGAAGTTTAGGAGTTTAGGATTTTTCGTGTTATCCTTCCATGTCATTAAAATATAAGAAAATTACCAAAAACGTAAGTGAAAACCTACACTCAATTTAAACTTAAATCACAAAGCATTTAAATTAAATATATGTACTAACAAAAAGTAGGCATGGCAAAGGGTGGGCGTGAAGGATGACCTTGAAGCGAAGAAAGTGGTGCTACAGATGAGCGTTAGTAGTATTAATAGTAATGGTAATGTTAATATTAATTGTAATAATGAGAATGATTCGAAGAAGAAGGAGAAGAATGAAGGGAAAAAGGGTTTTAAAATGATCAGTTTGACAGAGAGGTTTAATTGTAGGGTGAAGGATTTGTTTGAGATTTTGATGGATGAGAATAGGTGGAGGGGTTTTCGTAAGAATTTCACACATAGCAACGCGAAGATTAACAAGGAGGTTGGGGTGAATTTAGTATTTTCGATGGGTCTCTGACCAAAAGAAATTTAAATATGTTTCATTGTTGATGATTTTGATTTTGATTTAAGTTTGTATTGTTGTTAGGCATGTTGTAAAATGCAGGTAGTTTGACTAATTTGATTAGTTATGTTCTTAAATAGGTTTCTTCATTAACATCACAAGTCAATGAAATGAAGGCAATGATAACTTTCTTTGTACAAAACTATCAAGGAGATTGACTTTCATGTGTTTCATTCATCATCAATAATATTAAAATTTTATGTATATTAATATATATTTTATACTTTATGATTATTTTTAATGTTAGGTATCTGATCAGGGGAGTGTTCCTAATGGAGAAACAAATGAATCAGATCAAGATTGATAGTTGAAGAATCTTTTTAGACTTTCATTTTATTTAACTTTATAACAATTAGAACAAAAATATTGTAATATTTCATTAGTTTGAATGTTTAAACCTTCTTATTTACTTTGAACTTATAGACAATATTCCTTATTTTTATGAATGTTATATCAAGCTATAAACAAATATCTAAATGTTAGAATTTTTGCTTAGCATATGTTTTATGAATTAAATGCATTCAAAAAGTATAACAAATAAAATTAAGGGAATTTGAAAAGAAAAAACATCAACAAATAATAAATTGCATTATAGGGGTAAAAAAGGACTTTCAGACTATTATACATTATAAAGGATTTAAATCTGCATACAAGGAGTAGATACCAGGAGTTTCAAAACCGTAGATAGATACCAAGGGTTTCAAAATCGTAGATAAATATCAGGGGTTTCAAAACCGTTGATAATTAGCAGGGGTTTTAAAATCGCAGGTAAATACTAGGGGTTTCAAAATCGCAAGTAATTACAAGGGGTTTAAAAACCATCGATAATTACCAGGGGTAAAAACCTCCAGTAAATACCAGGAGTTTAAATCCATTGGTAAATACCAGGAATTTCAAAACCGCTCGTAAATACCAAAAATTTCGAAACTGCCAGTAAGTGCTGCTTTACTAGAGGTTAATCAAAACCGTCAGTAATCCATTAATGATACTGATTTTTCTAAGAAAAAAATAAATCGTTGGCAACTCCTTTAACGGGATTAAAACCCGGGATTAAAACCTTCGTCGTAAATTATTTCTTTAATAAAACTACAACAAATAGATAACATGTGTTATAATAAATTGTGGAAGTTTATGCATTTTCATGAGAAAAGTCAACACTGTAGCACTAAGATTTTATCATAATAAATCCAACAATACTTGTAATGATTAGGGTTAGTTCATATTCAACTTTTTCTCAAATACATGTTTTATTATACCAAAAAAGGGGGAGTAGAGTTTCTTTCTCTTTATCATGAAAAGCAAAGAATGATGCAAGTTCTTATTTTTAATTGTTAAGTAGATACTAGATCTTTTACTTTTCAAAGTGTGCATAACTTTATGACCATATTTGACGACTTGGATAAGTGGTGATATTCAAAAATATTTTCTTTTATCAATTATCGTTTATTAATATTTTTTTTCTCACTCATATACATTACATCATTTTTATTTTATACGTGAAAAAATATACGAAATGGAGTTATATAGATAGAAAAGTAAAATAATTTATTTATTTATTTATTTATTTTTTAAATTATATTAAATAGGCGGTACGACAAATTATTATTAAGGCGGTGACTTCAAGTCTTCAATGATGTTGAAATTATGCCTACCTTTTGTATTTAGCATGCAACAAAATTTTACTCTATCTTTACTAAAATACTACAAACAAAGATAACAAATTTCATATTAATAAAATACAAATTTCATATTAATTAAAAACGTAAGCTAAAATTATTTAATTTAACTAACCTCAATTTTTTTTTCTAAAATATCTCTTTCGAAACATGATACAACAAAAATAAAATGCATCTAGAATAACTTTTGTATTGCTTTTTTAATTTGGTCAATTTTGAAAAGTCTATGATGACAACTCAAACCATAATTTATATATTATCTGTAGTTTTTACGAAAAGATATGCACTCTAATTATACTACTTTACTTAACTCTCTTAATTAGTTTAATATCTATCGTTGGAAATTACTACAAAATAATAATTAGGGACAAATTTGTTCGTCATTAGAAATATTAAATTCGCAAAGATCTTTAATAACTGAAATAGCAACAAAAAATGTGTAGCGAAAATTCTAATCGTAAAACAATTAACAATCAATTTTAATTCGATCGCTAAATAATCATCAAGATTTTGATTGCTAACTGATTATTAAAAGTTTGATCACAGATCAATTTAGTGACCGAAACGTGTTGTTAATTATGGTCTTTAATTCAATTAATAAAATAAAAAAATATAACGACCATTTTTTTCACTAATTTAATCGTTAAAATAAAAATATATAGCGAACCATTTTTCGATTGCTAATGGAACAACTTTCTATTGAACTCAAAAAAAAAAATTGATCATAAATTCGATTGCAGATATGAATTGTATAGGGACACTAGTTTTTGTCGCTCTAGTGGGTGAAACTTTTAATATACTTTGAAATAGTTTTCAATAACTAAATTGGTAACAAAATATACAATCATTTTAGTGACCTACATATTACAGTCACTAATGAGTAATATTTTTAATTTAATTAAAATAATGTTCGATGATTAAGTCCATGATAAAACAAAAAAATATTTAACGACCAATTTATTTTCGTTAAATGTGTTTTTAATTTAATTAATATAGTTTTTAATAATATTTTAACATGTAAACAATTTTATAACTTACTTATAGAAGCTAAAAATTTAATGACGAAAATAAATGTCAACTCTAATATATAATATGTAAATAGTAATTAAAATTTTAAAAATATTCATATGATCAACATAAAACTATAATAAAATAGTTTTAAGTAAATATTTAAATTTTAAATTTATCATACAATTAAACATCAAAGTAATAATCATATAGTCGGTCACAAATATGATTTATTATATTATTTTCATCATTAAGAGAGTATGAGTGACAAAGTAAGTTGACTTGACGGGTTTGACTGTCAATTCATTCAAAATGGGATGAGTTAGGTTGAAAATTTCTACTAGTAGACCATTTTTCTCGAATCTTCTAGTCCATCAATTTGACAAGTCAAAATACATTTGGTCCTTTTTTAAATTAAAAATTAAAATTAAACAATTTAAAAAATTATCTTTTCTATATTACTTTTTAGAGGTTAAAATATATATAAGTATTGTAATTTAAATCATTAACACTTACAATTTAAGTTCTAATTGTGAATTATAATAGAGTAATTTAACATGTAAAATACAATAATTATTTTAATTTATCTAATTAAAAATATTAACTAATCAATTAAAAGTTTATAAAATAGTAGCTCTTTTTTATTTGACGGACTACCTGGTAGTACCTCATTTTTATTTGACGGGCTACTTGGTCCAACCCATTTTTAACATCCTACCCCATTTTACCACCAAAAGGGTTCATAAACGCATAAGATTCTTTGGGAGACTTTTCCCTACACCTCCAAATAGTTCTCCCGTACCTACAAATGTATGCATTGATTACATTTATGTCTCCACCAACCAAAGTATGTGAGGGTAATTAAAAAAGTTACTGTTCATCCAATGTTTTTAAATTGAAACCTTGTACTTCCAAATTTTTTAATGTTTTGATTGCACACGTTTTGTTTCCTCTACATGCATAACTATAGTTGTTGTGCTATTTGTTGAGATCACTTGTTCATTATCTTTTCCGTTCATTCTTTATATACGTAGCTTTAATAAATAAAAATTTTCAGTAAACACTAAATATGGACATTCGGTATAAAAATACATAATGAAAAACATACCTGATGTTGACATCAAGTACATGCAAAAATTGAATGTTAACATCCAATTATATGAATACTGGATGTTGACATTCGATATACAAGTAATATTTTTTTTAAAGATTATAACAAGTACCAGATGTGGACATTCGACGTGCACATAAACCAGATGTCGACGGTGTAATAAGAAAACGAATGTCATGTTGGTTGTGAACCGGATATCGACTTCAGGTTCATTTGCTTACCGGTTGTCGACATCTGGTATTTAGTGGTTGTAGATTTTGCATTTAGTGTCTTGATCCCACGCTACCAACACTTTGTTATCAAATTTTTCCCTATTGAAAAACAACCAATGCTTGATGTTATCATACCCATCAATTGAGCATGTGTAGAAAATGGATATGCTTGAATCATTATGACAGGTTGATGTTTATGGGGACTAACGGATGTGAAGATATGGTTCAAAGGCGAAAACAAAAAAATAGAGCATCGAATGTCAACATCCGTAGAACATAGCAACACACCGGATGTCGACATCCATAACACCAAAAAAAAAAATCTTTTTACCACATATTGACTGTCGACATCAGTAAGAGAGAAAACATTTTAAAATCGCTACTGGATGTCGACATTCGGTTCAACTGAAAAAAAAATCATCTATGACAGATTAATGGTAGAAGTAGTCCATAATAGCACGCAGATCAGTTCTAGGGTGCAGGTTATATCATTGACAGCTTTGATGCTATCGACAATAAGGTCCCTAGACTGCAAGCTATAGCACATACGTTTGGTGCCCATGGATATTGCGTCGTCGACGCCGATGATGTTGAAGTGGAAGGGAACCATGCCCACGGCGACCACGCCTTCGTGGATGGCTTCGAAGAGGAGGAGGAGGTGTATGTTGCAAGTGTTTCCCTCATACCTGACCGAGGAGACACCAACTTGTGGCTTTGCCATGTCCTCCTCAGATTAGTGGCGGTGTCCACCACGATGGAGGCTCGAACGGAGAGAGAACATTTACAAGAATGAGATTTGAGAGATTGTAGCGAAGTGGGGATAATGATGTAAGTGGAAGAGAAGAGTGTGGATTGCATGATAAAGTGAGAAAGGGGTGCAAGGCAAAACACTTGAAAAGGTTTAGGAAAAGAGATTATAGAGATTGTATTCCCCTAGTGGGCTTAGAAAGAGTGGGTTTAATAAGACCGAGTTTAATAACATGATACTTCAGCTTATTGTCTTTTCAGAACTTTAGTGGAGCTTTTATGAGTTTGAGTTTATGCAGTCTTATTTTTTTGAGATCATGTGTGCTTATTTTTTAACTTTTTGGATAAAGTATGTTTGCAATAAGATGTAAATATATCAAAAGAGAATAATATCAGAGGAGATGTGGGGAGAAGATTAGGGATGTCAAAGTGAGCCAACCCGACTCATATGGGTTGACTCACCATGGGTTGAGGTAAAAAATGGCCAGCTCAACCAGACTCACTTTTTTTGTAAGCCAGAATTTTGTAACCCGGCCCGACCCACCATGGGTTGACTCACTTACAATTTTTTTTTTGTAATTTATTTTATATATTTATTACACTACAATGAAAGTGAATTGACTTAATTTATTGTTTATAATGGTAGGATCAAAGTGTTCATCTATTTCTCGAAATATTATTATAAAGATAATAATTAAAAATTAAAATATCAACGTATATAACATGACAAACAAATTAATTAAACATTCAAATTATTCAAATATTATTGAGCAACATTCTAGTATTTAAAAATATGAAATTGTGAACCTATATAATTATAAGTACAAAATAATTATAATTAAAAATAAAAAAAATTTATAAAAAAAATGTTGGTGGGTTAAGTGGATCAACCCACCTTTAACTTGATTCGAACTCGTTTAACCCGTAGATTAAGTAAGTCGAGCTCAGTTCAGCCCATTTCTGAAAAAACTGAATTTTTCTTAACCTAACTCAGTTGAAACTCATGATAAGTCAAGTTAGCTCACGGGTTGAAATCCATTTTGACAAAAAATGCGGGTGTGGAAACAACACTTAGATTCAAAGTTTGGAAGTGGGACTCTTGACATTAAATAAAGGAGAGAATAAAATGATTTTACTTTTACTGCAGGGATAAAATGAGAATTCTAAAATATTTTGGGTACAGAAAAACTATTTGGAGGTGCAAGGAGAATACGCCATTCTTTATCATATACACCCCGCCCTATTCTAAACTACTCTCAATCTTGCACCCTACACTATCCGGATGCAATTGAATTCATGAGATTTTTCTATATTAGAAAATTTAATCATATAGTTTTGTTTAATTTTTTTATACAGATCACCAAGTGGTTTTAATATAAAGGATTGAGTTTTAAATTTTGATAAAAAATTCTACAAGACATAATGGTAGTGTCGGTGGTCACAAGAAGGTTATATGCTGTCAGACTTTTCAACTATTGTGATGTCGGATTTTAACCAGAGATGAACCATTTGATCATTCTAACACTATGTACTTTGATTACTTACGTAATTTGATTATTTAGTATGATAATTATCATTGTGTACAAGTAAATAACCACAATCAAAATAACTCACAAATAATTCACTATGAAACAGTGGCCCATCACATAATGGGTTTTTAGAATAGTACCATGCATAATTTAAATAGAAATCCCTGACACACGAATAAATAATGTATTTTACCTTATACTATTTCCCATTCAAATTGGATCACTAATTAACCAGTTCCCAAACTCAGAATGAATAATTTATTTTGCATTTGGAAATGAAGAATTTCAGATTAAACTTATAAATTATATCTTTATTAAAATGTTACTTTTATATTTTTATGTGTATATTTAAGACATTTATTTCACAAAAATTTTAACACAAACTTTAATATTTTAAAATTATCTACATTTTAAAACATCAACTGATAATATAATTATTTCTAAAATATTTAATAAATAAATATTTTTTATGGTCGTTAATTACTATAAATATAGTCTTTAATTATATTGTAAATTTTTATTAATAATAAAAACTATTTTATATATCAAAATGATACGCAAATTTTCAAACGTTGATGCAAAATTTAGAGAATGAACCTGGAGTTTAAGTGAAGTTTAAGTTTCAATCAGATTTAGAGAATGATAACTTATGCTCGAAAGTTTAATGTAAAGCACATTTTTTATTTTAAAATTTTGGGTTCAGTTTAAAAAATTCAAGACCAACTCACTTGTCTTTTTTTATAAAAACCTTTGAGTTTTTCTACTCTAATTCTTCCCCCAATTTTCTCTTCCTTTTAGAGTCACTGTCCTTTCCTTCTAACTTAGCTACTATCACTCCTTATAACAGAGGCAGAAACTGAGACCTTTACAGAGTTTTTGTCGAAATTAACCGAACATTCCTTCTTTTCTTGTAAGTGAACCTCAAAACCTCTATTTCTTTCTTTTGTTTCAGTTCGATTGTGATTGGTTCAATTTTGGGATCTTCATAAGAGCTTCATTTTCGTCCATGTGCTCATATCTTTTAGCTCTTTAGTTTATTTCTGAAGTTGTGCTGCTCCTTCTGTTAGGGCTCTCTTCTCGCAAGTTCGCTTTCAGTTTCGAGGTAAGGAAAGTTAGAGTTTTAAAGCTTTTTGAGTATCTTGCATGTTATTAATCTTGAATCTGTTAGAGGAAGAGGTGATAATTAGAAGAGAGAACTCAAATTTTCTTGACCAAGTATAATGAGGTATTTATAAGAGCTAATGGAGAGATATAGACTCATTTCTAGGAGCTTCTCTAATTAATGCTCTACTATGAAATTTTCTACAACCTTCACTAATTAAGACATTCTAGAATTTCTAAACCTTACTTAGGGAAACTAAGAAACTTCTAGATAATTCTTTATTTCAAATTACAATAACATTTCTCCCCCTTAATTTGAAATTTTCTTTTGCACACCAATCTTTGCTCTTAGCCTTTGAAAATCTTCAAACTTTAATGGCTTCGTGAAGATATCTGCAACTTGATCTTGAGTCTTGACATACTTTAGCTCCATTTCTTTTCTAGAAATACATTCTCTTATGAAATGATACCTTGTGTCTATATGCTTGCTTCGATCATGAAACACCGAATTCTTTGCTAGTGCTTGTGCAGACTTGTTATCTATGCATATCTTTGTAGCTTCCACTTGTGGCAAATGAAGTTCTTTCAATAATCTCCTAGCCAAATCGCATGAAGCATGAAGTTGCTGCCACATATTCTGACTCACATGTTGAAAGTGTGACAATGGGTTGTTTCTTTGAACTCCATGAGAAAAAAATTCTCCCATGAAGAATATAAAGCCACTAGTGCTCTTTCTCTCATCGATATCTCCGGCATAATCACTATCACAAAATCCATGGAGTTTGAAATCATTAGAAAATGATAAAATAACCCATAGTCAAGAGTACCTTTTAGATAACGAAGTATCCTCTTAGCAACTTTCATATGAGTAGAAGTGGGAGTTTCCATGAATCGACTCACTACTCCAACCGCATACAAAATATCGGGCCTTGTACATGTTAAGCATCTCAAACTTCCCACGAGGCTTTTGAATAGAGTGGGATTCTCCTTTTATCCATCTTCAAACTTGGATAGCTTCATCCCACTTTCCATAAGTGTATTCACTGGATTGCAATCAAACATTTTAAATTTCTTCAAGACCTCTTTTGCATAGCATCCTTGAGAAATGAAGATACTTTCCTCCAATTGCTTAACCTTTAGGCCCAAATAGTATGACATGAGCCCTAGATTTGTCATCTCAAACTCATATGACATCGCCTTCTTGAATTCTTCAAACAAGCTTGGATTGCTACCAATGAATATGAGATCATCCACATAGAGACAAACAATCAAAGTATCTTTATTATCAAAAGTTTTGATATAGAGAGCATACTCGTTAAGACATCGAACAAAGCCATTATCTTGGAAGTACTTGTCAATGTGGCTGTTCCATGCCCTTGGTGCTTGCTTTAATCCATACAAAGCTCTCTTCAATTTTAGAACCTTATCTTCATGTCCTTCAACCACAAAGCCTGAAGGTTGCTCAATATAGACTTCTTCTAGATAACCATTCAGGAATGCAGACTTCACATCAAGTTGATAAATCTTCCACTTCATTTGGGCCGCCAAAGAAATCAACAAACGGATCGTATCCATGCGAGCGACAGGTGCATAAACTTCATCATAGTCTACTCCATGCTTTTGCTTGTAGCCTTTCACAACTAGTTGTGCTTTGTATCTTTCCACCTCTCCACTAGCATTCTTCTTAGTCTTGTACACCCATTTCACTCCAATTGCTTCATGACCTTTGGGAAGAGTTGTTAATTCCCAAGTGTCATTTTTCTCGATTGACTTTACCTCCTCTTCCATGGCATGTCTCCACCTTTTATCATTCACAATTTCCTCAAAATTCAATGGCTCACAATCTATTTGAAGGCAATATAATTCTTCAAGATTGCACGTGACTTCATCAGACCTCTCATAAATGTCACGTATGTCTCCTGTCTTCTTTGGTCTTTCGCTCGTACTTTCTCCTTCTGCATGAGATGTAACAGATGAAGGGGGTAAATGAGGAGGAATGACATCTTGAATTGCAGTTTCTTGATTTTCTTCCTCTTCTTCAAGATATGGAGGGTAAATGAGGAGGAGTGACATCTTGAATTGCAGTTTCTTGATCTTCTTCCTTTTCTTCAATGGAAGAAAATCATACGTCTTCTCTTCTTGAGCCTCCCAATTCCACATAACTTCTTCATCAAATTCGACATCACGACTTACTACTACTTTGCCATTGCTTGGATTGTATAATTTGTAGCCTTTAGATTGAGTATCATAGCCAACATATACATATTTGGCACTCTGATCATCGAGCTTGGATCTTTCTTGTTTCGGTACATGGGTGTAAGCTATATTCCCAAAGACACGCAAATGATTAACACTAGGCTTCCTTCCACTCCACGCTTCTTGAGGTGTTTGATCTTTTAGATTGGACGTTGGGGCGCGATTAGATAAATAAACTGCACAAGAAACAACTTCAGCCCAAAACTCCTTGGGCATATTTCTAGCTTTCAACATGCTTCTGGCCATGTTGAGAATGGTTATGTTCTTCCTTTCGACTACTCCATTTTGCTGTGGCGATCTAGGAACAGTCAATGGATGACGAATTTCATGAGTTGCACAAAATTCTTTGAACTCCCTTGAAGTGAATTCTCCTCCACGATCAGATCTCAAAGCTTTGATTTCAAAGCCACTTTCTTTTTCAACAAGAGCTTTGAAATTCTTAAAAGAAGAAAATACTTTTGACTTTTGTCTGAGAAAATACACCCACATTTTTCTACTGAAATCATCAATGAAGAGTAAGAAATATTTATTCTTACTGAATGATGGCGGAACGATTGGACCACACACATCGGCATGTACAAGCTGAAGAGGCTTGGTTGCTTTTGAAGCAGCTACTTTTGAAAAGTTTTTCCTCGCATGTTTTCCAAAAATACACACTTCACATAATTGATTGGGACTGTTGATTGCAGGCATCCCTTTCACCATATCCTTCTCTCCCAAACTTTTAAGAGCTGCAAAGTTTAGGTGTCCAAACCTCATGTGCCAACACCATGCTTTATCTTGCACACTCACCTCAAACACTTTGCTTCAATGGTTTTTAGATTCAAGATAAACATTCTATTTCTTGACATAAACACCTTAGCAATCAAATTTTCATTTTGATCTTTAAGTCATAAACATTTATCTTTCATAAGGATCTCATATCCTTTTTCAAGAAGTTGGCCTAAACTCAAAATATTGCTTTTTAATTTAGGCACATAATAAACATCATTGATCATCTTATGACTGCCATCTTTGGAAGAGATTAGGATTGTACCTTTTCCTTCAATTCGAACTTTGGACGAGTCTCCAAAGGACACATTTCCACTCATATTCTCATTAATCTCCACAAAATTCTCCTTGTAGTCACACATGTGGTTGCTGGCACCATTGTCCAAGTACCACGAACAATTGACATCTTTATCTTCACCTTTTAGGGCTAGCAACTAGGTTGACTCTTCTTCTTCATTAATAAGATTAGCTCTTTCCTCCATTTCATTAAGACGACACTCCCAAGAGAAATGACCAAGCTTATGACAATTGTAACATTCAACATTAGATTTCTCATACCTTCTTTCATTTTGAGAATAGCCACGACCTCTTCCTCTTGCTCTTCCACGGGCTCTTGATGATGAGAAACTCTTTTCTTCATTGTTTGAAGCATTGTTACTATTTCCTCTTCTCCATATACATGAACATGTTCTCTTTCTCCACGACCATGACCTCTTCCTCGTCCATGCCCTCGTTAACTCCTAAATCCTCCATTATTCTTCAAAGAAGCTTGAGCTTTAAGGGCTTGCTCCAATGGCTCTTCTTGTCTCCTCTTCATTCTTTCTTAGAACCTTCCAACTCTTCAAGACTCATGGAGTCAAGATCTTTAGATTCCTCAATCACACATACCACATAGTCAAACTTTGGAGTCAAGGAACGAAGGATCTTTTCCATCACACGAACATCTTCTATTTTATCTCCATATCTCTTCAATTGATTGACAATTGTCTTTACTCTTGAGCAATAATCCGATATTGATTCGGATTCCTTCATCTTCAAAGCTTCAAAGTCACTCCTTAGTGATTGAAGTCTTATCTTCTTCACTTTGTCGACGCCTTGGAGGGATTTTTCCAAGATCTCCAAAGCTTCCTTCGACGTACTAACATAGGCAACTTTCTCGAACATGTGGTCATCCAAACATTGATGGATGAGAGTAAGGGCTTGTTGATTCTTCTTCCTTGTCTTCAACAAATTCTCCATCTCTTATTGAGATAAGCTTCCTTCGTCTTGAGGCTCTTCATAGTCTTTTTATACAATATCCCAAGCACCTTGAAAGCCTAATAACGCTTTCATGCAAACACACCATTTTTCATAATTCTCATTTGTAAGACGAGGAATTGGAAGGTAGTATACCCATTGCTTGTCATCTCTCCACTCTCTCTCTCTCTCTTGTTCTCTCTTAATTCTTTTATCTCTCTCTCTCTCTCTCTCTTTTCTCTCTTAACTCTCTAGATCAAATCTAGCTCTGATACCACTTTGTTAGAGGAAAAGGTGATAATTAGAAAAGAGAACTCAAATTTCCTTGATTGAAAATGCCAAGTACAACGAGGTATTTATAAAAGCTAATGGAGAGATCTAAACTCATTTCTAGGAGCTTATCTAATTAATGCTCAATTATGGAATTTTCTACAACCTTCATTAATTAAGCCATTCTAGAATTTCTAGACCTTACTTAGGAAAACTAAGAAACTTCTAGATAATTCTTTATTTCAAATTACAATAACAGAATCATACTTGAGCCAAGAGTAATCTCGCTCAAGCGAGAAGGTTTCGCTTAAGTGAGAACTCACAGAATCTCACAATGGCCATTGCTCAAGCTCTCACCCAAGCGAGAAAGCCTAGCTTAAGCGAGATAACTTCTGTTGCTTAAGTGAAGGCTTCTAGCTTTAGGGAGACTGGTGTAGGGAAGTGTTTCATTATGTGATTTCTTCTATGATTGGTTGTTTTACTACTCAAGAGTATGAGTATGATGTATGAGGTTTGCATGTATGTTGTGGTATTCTGAATTGTATTTCATATTATTGACATGAGATGATAGTGTTTTGAGATAACATGTGGAGTTGGTGTAAGAATTTCATGGACAAATCCCTTTTAGTGATAAAGTAGTGTGTGTAATTACTTAAGGATTCAAGCAAGGTTGCATCTTGACACTCTAATGAATTAGTCAGACTCATAGAGTAGACTGGTTCATGTGGTGAGAGTAGTAGAAGGTCCTAGTCTTTGACAAGATAATGGCCTTAGATGATCATGGGCTAACCTTGTGTGTGATAGGATGAAACTCATTGACAATGGCTCTGAGAGCAGTAGAGGTCACCACAAGTACAAGCAACCAGTGAATCTGATTTCATTATATGTATCCAAATGATCGAGTTAGAGCGTTTTTTATTGGTTGCTATCACATGTTGTGTGTGTGTATGTGTGTGTGTGTTTCTCTCGCTCTGCTCTCACTTGTCTTGTTAATGGATCTAAGAATCAAGTTGGAGACCATTATATGTTCTATTATGGTGAAAGACACGAAATTGGCAATCTCCCATATTTTTCTTGATATAAGGTATGTTGATTGGGCTGAGTTGCACAGAAATGAATTTAAGGGAGTTATCTTTGACAATGTGTTTCTCTCTCTCTGCTCTCACTTGTCTTGTTAATGGATCTAAGAATCAAGTTGGAGACCATTATATGTTCTATTATGGTGAAAGACACGAAATTGGCAATCTCCCATATTTCCTGTTCTTGATATAAGGTATGTTGATTGGGCTGAGTTGCACAAAAATGAATTTAAGGGAGTTGTCTTTGACAATATGTTTCTCTCGCTCTGCTCTCACTTGTCTTGTTAATGGATCTAAGAATCAAGTTGGAGACCATTATATGTTCTATTATGGTGAAAGACACGAAATTGGCAATCTCCCATATTTCTTGTTCTTGATATAATGTATGTTGATTGGGCTGAGTTGCACAGAAATAAATTTAATGGAGTCTTCATTGGAGTGTTGTAAATTAGTGTTTGGTCATGATATTGTTGTGTTTAGTAACAGTTGCTCAGTTGCTCCCTCTTCTACTTCTTTTCTATTCTCTTCTTCCCCTCTCCCTCTCGTAGACGTCTGGTAATGTTCTCAATCTTGTTCTCAGACGATGCCCAAGTGTATCCCTTTGGTTCCAATCCCAAGTGAACAGTTACATCGCCAAAATAACCACCACCCCACCAAAAATTACGAGATTTTGAATGATACCCGTGATTTATATTACCCTGTTGTCCTCAGCAGTGGCCAGGGAGTTTTTACTTTCGGTGACAAAGAAAAACCCATTAACAAGACAAGCAAGAGTAAGATAAGTTGAAAGGGGCGAGAGTAACACAAGTGAAGCTATGTTTTATGCTTTACCCATATTTCACATAAATCAACAAACAAAACCAAAATGCAAAATGAAGAGTCACACGCGAATTGCTAACCCAGTAGATTAAAATGGAGTATGAGAAAACGGTATTCAAAATATCATCTCTATTGAAGTAGTGCTTGAAAAAATAATTAGACCCGCCTGAGATTCCCGAAAAGAAAATAAATTCTTATATAGAAATATTGCTGCTCTAACTTAAATTCCTTATTCCTCTATTTCTTTTCTCTTTACCCAACATACCCCAAATCAAAAGAAATTTAAATATAGTTTAGTATTGAAGCACCAAAAGAGTTTTCGCTTACCACCTTTTTAACTTCCTTCTCAATTTCTATATTTTCTCTCATTTTCAAGCACTCGCTAGCGCAACATACCCTCGTGCCACTTTCTTCGTACCTAACCTAGACTAATGGTTTTGATTAATTCCTCTTCGATTAAGTCCACCTACAAAAGGGTCATGTGCTCCTAAGTGTTGACTTCACACCCAAAGGGTGATCTGTACCACAACCTTGGTTGAGACAAGAATGTTTAACCACCCACTCCAAGCAACATTTGGTCTCTCATGGCACATCCATTTACAAAGTATCTCATGAATGAAATAGATTTCATACTTCACTTTGGAGAAAATACAATTTTATTCAGTCCCAACCTAGACGGAAGGAACTACCACCAATGATGGTACTGCTTATGTGGATGTTACTATTGAACTTCCATTAACCATGTATTGGTGCGAGCTTTAGAGATTATGCATCAAAAAGGTTTTACTCGTGAACACATCCATCAATCAGAGAAACAATTGTAAAGTCAATCATATGAGCAGATAGATCCTTAAAGGAATTTACTTGAGCATTATCACACCACACGACATTTTTAAATTATGGTATAGACATAAAACATTCAATTACTTATTTTGATAAGATTTTTATTTTCAACTACATTTTAATGAGAATTTGTTTCGTAACCCCACGTGACCACATAATCTTCAGCCACTAATATGAACGGTTAAGAACTGAAGAAACAGGGAGCCTAGATGCAAAATAGATTTAATTTGAGCTATAATAGATGGCAAATTTACGCAACACATTGTTAACTATAATTATCTAAAGAAATCAGAAAATATGGTTTGCATCCATAACTATACAGGACCACAAATGGTTATTTAAGAAACAAATAATCCCAACCTGATATTTGGCTTAGATGAGAGGAAGCTAACGAGAAAAATAGCTTTACTTTCATTTGCTCACAGGAATTTTTCTATGCTAGAGGTCAATGTTGTCTTGGGGACAGCTCCAATAACTGTATCTTTCTTCTCACCATTCTTGAAAATAATGACAGTGGGAATACTTCGAATCCCATAACGGCTGGCAGTTGAAGGGCTCTCATCAGTATTGAGTTTGTAACACTTCAGCTTACCAACATATTCCTTCGCCAGTTCATCGATTATCGGGTGGATCATTCGGCAGGGACCGCACCATGGAGCCCAGAATTCAACCAGAACAGGAGTATCGGCTTCAAGCACAAGTGATTGCCAATTTCCATCAGTAATAGCAGTCACTGCAATATTCAATGATACAAAGTGTTTCACTTTAGCAAGTATTTTACTAGGACATGCAACAATACTCTGGAAATGTAAGGCAGCAGATAATTACGATCCACGTGCTTCTCATATACAATGACGAGTGGTGATGCTAAAATGTAAAACATGCCCATACCAGCCAAATGAAGTACAAGCAGGCAAAATGAAAAAATACTACTAAAAATTTGAAAACATATTTCTAGATTGTATGGCAAAGAAAAAGAAAAAAAAAACTGCAATTTTTTTTTTTCTTCTGATTGGAGCTTGTTTCAACACTACCAAAAAGTAAAGCTTCAAAGTAAGCTCCTACAAACAAAGCAAAAGCAAAAACACAAAAAAACGAAAGCAGTGAAGGAGTCTTGTTTCAACACTACCAAAAAGTAAATCTTCAAAGTAAGCTCCTCCAAACAAAGCAAAAGCAAAAACACAAAAAAGATAGCAGTCAAAGGCCTGTAAAATGTCACTTCAATGACATCGTACCAACAAAAAGACTAGTTGGTGTTCCATCAGGCCATCAACCCTTAATGCTAAAATCCTTATAACAGTAGAAAGCTTCAAACCCAATTTTGTCTGAAAAAAGCTAAACCACTTTCACGACAAAGTTTCGTTCTCTTACAATTATCTCAATGGTCGTAAAATCTAACACCATAACCATTGCCAAATCGAGCACAAGAACAAACCCAAAAGGGAACATAAGAGCTATAATCTCATCTTCTTACAAGACAAGAAATAAATCTTATCTGAAGATTGGAATTAGACCATATCTGATATTAAATTTCTCTATTACTGCGAATTGACTCTAATATTCTAAAACAGCTTCTTTGTTTCTCTCTTCCAAGGATTAACCATTATAGATCAAGAAGTTCCGTCTCATCAATTTGAACAAACTTCATAAATCCATGCAATTGCAGTCCATATAAACTTCACCAATGTTATGGACATCGAATGACATAAATTATCCAGGACCCCAAAAATCTTCTACGAAAATATATGGAAAGCTATAATGGATTATGGTGGAAGCATGGCAGAAAAAACAAAAGAGAAAGAAATACAATACATTATGACAAAAGAAATACGCAGAAATAAAATTGTAATTCAACAATAATGAAAGACAACCATAATTAATAATAATATCATGTCTAGAAATTCAAATAACAATAAATCAAATCAAAACACCACAAAAAGATGTGGGTGGAATTGAATAAAATAGAATTTGGAAAAAAAAAAGAACTTGGAGTCAGCAGCGTCAGCAGAACTACTAGGTCCTAAAATAATTGATACAAAGATGGCCTACTAGGTCCAAACAACATATCAAGGTGGGTCTGCCCTCATAAGACTAAAGATGAAACATTTGAAAACTTCAAAAGCTGGAAGTGCCCGGTGGAGATCCCAATTGGAGTTGCCAAGGTGTTTTAGACTTAAGTTGTTACTATTACCTATTGAGGAAATCTAATCAAAAGCATTCCCCCAACCTTGATAATCTGAGAATATTTGGCTTTGTTGCCTATGCTCACATAAGGCAAGCAAAGCTAGAAGCATGTGTTTTTAAAAGCATGTTTCTATGATATAGAGAATGTGTATAGACATAAATTTTAAAATGACTTCTAAGTAAAAAGTTTCAGAATGTGAGTCTTGGATTAATCATGATAATAAGAAGGAAAATGTTGGGGTAGAGATTGACATGGCGTCTGACTCTCTACAGAAGGATGAATTAGATGACCTCGTAGAAGAAGGTAGGTAGGACACAATGAAGACCAACAAGCTAATGATAATTATAGTATTGTCAGTCGTAGAACATGAAGAACCATCAAAGCTTCGAAAAAGGTATGAATATGCAAAGCTTATTGCATTCTTCTTGGTAGTTGTTAGTGATGTTCTACACGATGAACCCTTAAGTATATTGCCTACTCTAGCATGTAAGGAGGAGATGAATCCCCTCGTTTGAACAATGCCAAAAATTTGGTTCATAGATTTGTTGGCTCTGGGCTGGTCAGTTGTAAATGCATTTGCAAACAAAAAAAAATAAAAATCTAGAAATTGATTAGAAAAGATTCAAGGCAAGATTGGTGACTAGAGACTTCACCGAGAGGGAAGGAATTGATTATTTCATGCATATATTTAACCTTACATTACATGATGGATCGATGTGAAACATTACAGAAGAAAATGAAAAAGCCTGCGAGAGTGACTTCAAATATGTAGTTTCTGTTCTGATACTAAACTATGACTACAAGCATGATACGGTAACACCGTAAAATTAGTCCTTTTGCCAATAGAGATATAGTTAGGTAATAAAACACAGGTACATGTATAGACAAGGAGAAATTCTTCAAACAATTCCAGCTATTCCATTTTCTCACCACAAAACAGATAATTATGTAAGAAACGTTTCAAGCTATGCAAATCTGTAAGAAACAACCAAATCACTAGAAGTCCAGATCTACAACATATTAGGCGTCCAAGAAAAATCAGAATACAAAAAAAACGAAGATATCAAATGAAAATAAATAAATAAATAATACCAAACTGTTCTACTTTTTCTTAGCTTCACTCACCAAAATGCTCAAAGGCTAAACAATTAGCATAACCGTTGGAATAATTCAATCACTCTAATATTCCACATCCGCACAGCGCAAAGGAAATTTCACAAAAACATCTAACAAATCAAAACGACATCACAAAACTCGCACAGAACCTAAACAACAAATCTTCGCAACGAAATCGAAACCTAACCTTCGACGGTGGTATTCTGTGCCTCGCAAGCGATGCGTCCGCCGCGAGGAGCGGTTCTCGAGGCTGCGCGGGTGGAAAAAACAATTCCAACGGTGGCTCGGAGCCGGAGGCCAGAGTAGCTCGGCAGCGCAGCGGAGTTGCGGCGGGCGGTGACGGGAATCGGTGGAGAGGTGAGGGAAGGGAGTGTGGAGGAGCGAGTGAGGGTTAGGGATTGGAGTTGCACGGTGGCCATGATTGCGAGAATCGCAGGTCCAGAAGAAGAATTGTGGAATCAAAAGAGTGTTGCGTTGAACTATGTTACAATTCCCAATATTATTTCTACTTTTATTTTGGAAAGATATTGGTACTATTATTGTGTGGATGAGATGATACTGAAGCGACACTGGCACACTCCCATTGGTTTACATCTTACACCTAGTTTTGTTTTCGACACACCATCCACTTTTCTCAATTATACATAAAATTAAATAAGTTTTGAAATATCAACATTCATTATTAATTAGAATTAATTCAGTTATTTTATGCCGTTTAATATAATTTATAGTAATTTTTAAAATTTCCTATACAAAATTATCAATTAATTGATAATTATCTCTAAAGTAATTGTCATTAAAACTAATTAATGACATATTTGATGTTTTTTTTGCATTATTTAACACTTATTAATTTTTATTCATAAATACACGTTAAAGGATATTAATTTATATGATTAATGAATAAAATTATGTAAAAGGTAAAATATTGTAAGTGGATTAGAAAATTAATGATTGAGATAAATTGAAAACATTGACTATCGAAAGACATCAAATGTTTTTCATAAGTGTAATAAATTTATGAAGTATCATTATTTATAACCTCATCCGGTACAGCAAAAGTCGACGTTAAATATATCCGGTAATAAGGGATGTCAAAAAAATTCGTACTCATGGGTATTCGCGTATAAAACTCGCAACGGATAGAAAATGAATATTGGAAATGGATACCTACGGATAACTGTATATGTATTTTTAATATTCGCATATTAATGGGGGCGGATACGGGTATCATAGTATCCGTACCCATGAATACCCGTATTCGCTATACTCTAATTTAAATTAAAAAAAATAAAAAATGATTAAAATATTAACATATTGATTTTGAATGAGTTTTTTTTTTTATCAATTAGTTTTAAAAATAATTTATTTCTTTGTAAACTGTCATTCAACACAATTTAAATGGGTTATTTGGACTTTTTTAAAATTTATGAATGTTATATATTATATTTTATTTGAATTTACAATTAAAATATATTGTTAAATATTTATTTTTATTTTTTTGTAAATACGTACTGGATATTAAAAAATTATATGGGTACCCGCATAACGGATATCCGACGGATATGGGTACGAGTACGAGACAAATATTTATCCAGCGGGTAAGATACGAGGGAGCTCTACCTGTACCCTACCCGCCCCGTTGACATCCCTAGCGGTGCCAGTAACATTTTTGTAAATATTTTGTCAACATTGATGTGGGACATCTTCATAACAAACATCAAATTAGAATTTGACGTCAGACCTAGGATAGTCTAACGTCCTTTAACGTCTATTGGCCCTAGGTTCAACATCCTTTAATGTTTGTTTTGAGGGGTCCGACATCAATTTGTTTTTTAAAATTTCTAAAATAGTGTCCTTACCTTTCTTTTTCTGGTTTGCAGGAAACCTTCAAAGTGCAGTGATAGTGACAAACATGTAAGAGGAAGTTCTTTAACCTATTTCAATCTATCTTGTTGTTGTGGTGCTTCTTCGCACTTAAGCTTTCATTCAACCTGATTGCATTTCACATTAAGTTTGGTTTTTTCATTCATGTGTGTTCTAAAAGTTGTGTTTTTGCATTTTGACTCAAAAAAATTTGTATTCAAATGTAGATGGTTCAAGTTTGATATACTAGTCATAGATTCAGAGCTGTGAAGATTTGGGGTGAAAAACATCATGGTCAAAATTTCAAATTGGTCACAAATTCTAAGGTATGTTTTTTTTGTAGTATTTTTCACTCATTTTTCCATACTTTATAACTTCATTTGAGATACTCAAAGTACTTAGAAAACTCTAGAAATTTTTGTGGTGTTTTCTTGAATAGTATATTAATTTTGTATGGTTTCAATGAAGTAAAATATTGGCACAAAATTAAAAAAAAACAAAAAACACAAATGACGTATGTTGTCCCTACAATAGACATCAATTAATGTTTGTTACACATTAAGTAGACATTAATTGATGTTTGTTACAAATGTAATATACGTTAATTGATGTTTGTTTAGAGACAACATACATCAATTTAATGTCTCTCACTATGACGTCAGACCTTTAACAAACGTCAAAAGCCTTAAATAACATACATTAAAAGTCTTTTTTGTGTTATTATTGTAATCATCATAATTTAAACACTCTAAAACTAAGATATTTATGTTAATCATAAGTTCATTTATGTGATACAAACTAACAAATAAACTTCACATATAATAATAGATGTATAACTTGATACTTCACATGTAATCTTAGACATGTGACTTGAAATGAATCCATGATATTAAGAAGAGTTAAATATTTTGTAGTTCCTAAATTTAGACATGAAAATGGAATTTATTTATATCTAAAACTTTGATATATTTTGGTTTTTAATCTTTGAAAATCAAAGGATATAGTCATCTTAATCCAATGATGCCAAAATTATTTTGCATGTTAAACGACGTTTTAAGTTGTCAATTGAGTCAGAATGTGTCAAACGGTGTAAACAACCCATACGTCAACCTAAAATGTCATTTGACATATCAAAAAAATTTAACGCAATTGAACTAGGAGGACTATATCTATTTATTTTTAAATTTAAGGACCAACATGTATCAAAGGTAAGAACAATGTTGATTTCTAATTTTGCATCAAAGTTTAGAAACTAAAGAGACATTTAACCTATTAAGAGTTAGGCTAAAATACTCTTTTGGTCCTAATTTTTTTAAATTATTCAAGGAAAAGGTGACCTTATATTTTTTTTATTAAGTTCCAATTTTTGTTAAAAGATTTAATCGGGTCATTTCCACTAGATTTGTATAAACAACTTTAAAGACATAGTCAATTCATAGTATTTTTAATTGTTTTTTTAAAGTTTTTTGTCAAGGTGTCAAATTTGTGTCATGCCATGTGGCATTAACAATGTCATGTGACATTAACAATGTCATGTGACATTAACAATGTCATGTGACAGTGTCAACATCAGTATCACGTGTTAGTATCAGAGTCAATTGTCATTATCTTATATTCAATTCAACTCGTTCTATATTTATTGTTGGGTTAAATATGTTTTTAGTCCTTGAACTTTGACGCAAAATTTGAATTCATCTATATACAAAACTTTGATACATTTTGGTCTACAGTCCCAAACTTTAAAAATAAAATGATATAATCCTTTTAACCAAATTATGTTAAATTTTTTTTATATGTCAAACGTGTTTTTCATCTAACATTGAAACGAGAGAGTGATAAACAATATAATTAACTCAAATACTAGCATGAAACATATTTGGCACGTCAAAAAAGTTTAACATAATTGGGTTAAAATGACTATATCACTACAAGAAACTTATAAATAGTGACAAATGTAGTGACCAATAATTATTAGTAATTATAGTGACCAATTTAAATTCCAATTTACAAAACTAAAAATTATTGGTTACTAAAATAGTGACTATTATGAATAAAAAATTATAATTGGTCACTAATTGATTAGAGACTCATTTAGAAACTAATTTGTTTTGGTCTCTAAATTAGTTTCTAATTAATTAGTGATCAATTTAGTGACCAATTATAATTTTTCATTTATAATAGTGACTATTTTAGTTACCAATAATTTTTTATTTTGTAAATTAGTATCTAAATTTATCACTATAATTATTAACTATTTTTTGTTTGTAAAATTAGTTTCTAATTGAGGATTTTCTTGTAGTGTATTCATTCATTTTTAAAATTTGAGAACCAAAATGTATCACAGTTTCAAACATGAACAAATTCTAATTTCGTGTCAAAGTTCGAGGACTAAAAACATATTTAATCATTTATTTTTTGATTCAAATTAGACCTTTTTTTTTAAATATAACAATGTTGTACCTTTCCAAATTGGAGATTTTTTTTTTCATACAAATGTTATACTAATATAATATTTTTACTTGGTCATCAGAATGGAACCATTATCTATCATAGAAGGTTTTTCTAATTTTCTATTATTTTACTGTTTTTTCCATTATGTTATATCTTCTACATTATTTATATGCAATTATACTTAATATTGACATTATGTACTTATTAAATTTATTTATATTCAATATTTATTTAACAAATATATAAAGTATTTGTATATATTAATAAATTAATTAATAAATAAATAATATTTTTCTTTACTTTAATCTTTGGTATGTAAATTACAAATTTTACTACTATATTAATATAGAACTTTTGACTTTGGTTGAGAACTTATCAGTAATATTTGTGTTGATTTTTCTAATCTTTTATTATTTTATAATAAAAGTGCTTTATTAAATGTCACATAGTAAAAGTATTTTAATCAATTTTATAAATTGAACAATATTCATAATAATAGAACAAACTTTGTAGATTATTTATTTTTATTGATAATTTCACTCTCACATAATACTGACAGTGTCATGTGGCATAACACTGACATGACACATGAATAAAAAATATTTAGAAATAAAATCGAAAAGAAATTAAAAAGTAAAATAAAATAAAAAGTACGAACTTACGTATGACATATCTTTAACACCGTTGGTATAAGTCTAACAGAAAGGACCTAATTAAATCGTTTTAATAAAAATTAAAACTTAATTTAAGAAAGTAAAAAAATAAAGGGACCACATTGAATAATTTCAACAAAAAATGAAACCAAAAGAGTATTTGAGCCTAAAAATTTCATGCAATATATATTACTCACAATAATAACGCATCAGCTCATCCAAACATTTTGTTTTAACATATCATTGGAATGGACTATCAACTGTATATGAAATATTATAAGCCAGAACGTACGCCCTTTTAAATTAGGTTAAAAAATTATTTAGAGATCAGAGAATACTCCCTTGAGCAAGGTCAACTCACTAAAAAGATAAACTTAAAAGTAGAGCTTAATTTCACATTCCTTCTTGCTTGAACTACCTTTGGTTATTTGAGCAATAAGTTTCATCACTCAAGTATTATAACAACATTTAAGTGATACACATATCTATATCACTTATGAAAATAAACATAAAACGTAATTAAACCAACAAAAACTTCATTGCTTAAGTGATTAGTTGCCACTTGAGAGATAAATTTTCAAAAAATGGAGGATTGTTATTACTTCTCTCACTTGTGTTTTGACTTCTGATTTGAGAAAAGAGAATTATCATTTAAGCACTCATATGGTTGCTCAAGTGATAGTTCTTTGTACTCAAGGTTGAAACTTTCACTTAAATGTTGTTTGAGTGATAACTTAGTGCTTGAACGACAACTTAATGCTTAAGTGAAAACTTAGTTCTTAAGTTATATATGCAAAAAAATAATTAAATATGCTAAAACTTCAAAATCCTTATCAAGCTAAAATATACTCAAGCCAACTATCCCAGCAAGTTTAAAACATTTATTTGAACTTAATGAAGCCATAATTTACTCACTTTTAATATACCTCATTTCGATTATTCTAACCATTATAAATGTTCAAACGTTCATACACATATCAAGTTTCAATTTACAATTCACCAGTCAAACACAGATAAATAAATTAATTGTTTAATATTACTTCTTTTATTTGATGGTTATCTATAGATAGGTTGGAAATTAAAGATTGAGTAAAAATGAAAAAGTTGAGCATTTATAAGAAAGAAAACTCATAAACTCATTATCTTGCGATTTTTAGTTGAAGATGGTGTCAGTCCTTTATGTTGGTATGGCTCATGTCTCATTTGGTGTTGTATTTCCATGTAAATGCTTCTCGAAAGACCCACTAATGGTTTTCAATATGAAAAGACTCGTATTTGAGAAAGAAATTGTTGAGAGCATATGTTTAAGTCTAAGTCCCAATAGAATTAAACAATATAGAACTTTAGTCAAAAATTAAACTACTTGACATAAATCACTTTCTAAATTAATTGATTAAACTAACAATAGTTATACATATGCTAACTACTACACATTGTTGGGGACAAGACAGAAACACGCACACTAATAGGTTCTTGAAATCTAATTTTCATCACTTCATCAACCTCTTGAAACCCAAGAATGACATTTAACTTCATGCACCAAATCCTCGTAGCCTTTTCCATCGGAAATGGGAAGATTCCAAGGTATGGTACCCATAGTGGCCATAATTGCATACTCAAGGTGGTGCTTCTTCATTCAACAACTTTTTCTTCTCATAATGAACCTAGCTTTTGATACCAATTGTTGAAAACAGGAAAACAAATAGAAACAAAATTTAGAGGAACAAATTGAGAAACAAGATGATATTCTCATTAACATATATTGAATACAACTATACAAGTAGTATTTATAGATAGACATATTATAAATGAACTTTAAAAACAAAAATCTATAGAGTTTGGTTTCTCTACTGATTTTTTTTGTGTTGTCCTATGTTGAGCATTAAAAAACACTATGTTTTGATGTTTTAAAGATAATTTTAATATATTTTAAAATTTTAAAATTAATGACCATCACTATATTTTGAAAACACAGCAGTGGAACAACATAGAAAAACCAATAGAGAATTCAAACTCAAATCTATATTTTTGGATTACTTTACAAAACACAATAGACATTCTCTTAAATATTTTTGAAGTATTCTCTTAAATAATTATTTATTTAAAACGTATATAAATTTTACTAATTAAAAAAACTACTTAATTTTAAAATAAACATATAAAATAAAATAAAAATATTTATTTTATTAAAGTAAAACAATGTAAAAGTAAACACAAACAAACTAACACTTAAACTACACAGTATAATAAATAAATTAACTAAACATAGAACAACACACTAAAACAAATTTGTTTATTTGCGAGGAAAATTAGCGAGAAAAAATTTTGTTCGCTAATTAGTGAAGGATTAATGACAAACTAATATTGTAGCTAATTAGTTAGGGACTAGACACAACATAATATGGTAGCTAAGTGGTAACTAATTAGTTAGGGATTAGACACAATATAATATGGTAACTAAGTTGTAGCTAATTAGTTAGAGATTAAACACAATATAATATGGTAGCTACGTTGTAGTTAATTAGTTAGGATTTAGAAACAACATAATATGATAGTTAAATTGTTGCTAATTAGTTAGGGACTGGACACAACATAATATGGTAGCAAAATTTTAGCTAATTAATTAGGATTTATACACAAGATAATATGATAGCTAGGAAATGATTTTGTTGTTAATCCATAACTAAGAAATAAAATTTCTAATTAAAAAAATAATATATAAACTATTCTATAAAAAATAATTTATTAAACAAACTTTTAAAAACTATCAATGTATTAATAAATTATCAAAATATATTTTATTATTATATAAATTAATCTTTTATTTGTAAATTATATTATTATATATTTTTTTAAAATATAACTAACATTTAACTAATGCAATATTTTTTCCATTTAAATACTATTATAAAAATTATTTAAACAATTCTTATTAATTATCTTTAAAATGAAATAATTAATTATATCTTTAATTATTTATTATCTTTTCCGCTGTTTTTTTAATATTTTATATATTAATTTATTTGAAATAAAAAATTATTAATTAATTTATATTGTTACATATTATTATATTTATGGTACAATCTATTTTATATGTTTTTTTTTTACTTTTAAATATGAAATAAATTATATATGATACATTACAAATAAAAATAAATTATATGTATGTATTTTATTTATAAAATATGAATATTTAACTTAATTTAATTATGCAATTAAAATTAATTTAATATTTAAATAATTTTATTAGAAGAATTGAACTTTTAAAAACTAATTATTGATATTAGTACGTAATTCTTTTATATATTCATAAATACTGCAAATAAAAGTGTTTAACATGTAAACCATAATCATGTAACTGAATATATAAAATAAAAATCAACAAATTAAAACATAAAACTTAATCATGTAAACCTTAAAATTAAACCTTAAAAGTGTTTAACGCGTACGTGTTCGAGACAATTTGAAAACGAAAATGATATTCCAACATAATTTTTGAACTTATTTTTGATGTGACTGGCTTTTTTTATTTTTTAATTTTGTTTAAATGAAACTTAAGTGATGTGCACGTGCCTGGAAGTTACCCTGAGACTTCTTTTCTACAAAATGAAATGAGCAGGGAGAGAGAAAGGCGGAGGTGTGTCCTCTTACAGTGACGGTCTCCCACGTCGCTTCTCTAACACCAGAACTTTTCTGTCTCCACTTCCTCCGACTTTTTTACTCTATCTCCACTTCCTCCGACTTTCTCTATCCCTGTCTCACCAACACTCTACTTTGTCTCCATTTTCTCCGCCTTTCTTTCTCTCTATCTCATTTCATTTTGCCAAAAAGAAGTGAGGGTAACTTCCGCACACGTGTACATCACTTAATTTTCATTTAAAAATAAAAAAAGCCAGTCACGTCAGCCATGTAAAAAATGAGTTCAAAAGTTATGTTAAAATATCATTTTCGATTCTAAAACTATGTTCGACAATTTTCTAAGTTTGAACAAATCGTCTTTATCTTCGAACCTTGCCTTTATTTGAATGTTGGAGGTTTGCAGTATAGGCATTGGAAGTTCATTGTAATTTTTTTCGAGGGATCAGTAGGTGATTAGCCAAGAATTATTCCCTCGTTAATACATAAATATTTTGTAACGACAAAAAAATAATTACTAGAAAAATAATTTCATAAAATGATTTTGTTTCAAAATATGGATTGAAATCAATTTTTAAGGATATAAATTATTGAAATATATACCTGTTGAGTATAATTTGCTTTGTTATTTAATTTTACTCTAATTATTTTAGTCATATTTTTTAAGAAATAATATTATTTATACTTTTCAGAAGTTAAAATACAATAAAAGAGCATATTTAGAATGAGTATTTAATTAGCCTGCACCAAATTATAACTTCATATTTATTGTAATATTCAAGTTAAAAATGAATTATTCAATTTTTATGTATTTAAATCTTATTTTACTGTATATTATAGAAGTTTCATTTTATTAAGAAAATGAGTTAGATAGATGAAAAAATATGAAAAGCTCATTTGCGTGAAAAAATTGTGAGAAAAGTTATCTGTTAGTGTCTCATTTACTAAGTATTTACTCCAAAATAAGTTATTAATTAATAATATAAATATCTTTATACTAACAATGCATGAAATATTAAGTTTTTTAGAACAACTTTATATGTAATATAAGACATTTTTATATTAAGTGTAACAGTCATATTAAACAATTTAATACTATTAATCAATTAAAATTTCATTTAATATAAATTTTAAGTCTAAATAAATTTTTAATCCTATAAATTATTTTTTATTTTGTTTCTTAATTTTGTTCGTTTATTTATTAATTCCTTTAAAATTAAGGATTATTATTTTTATCCTAATTTTATGTGACACTAACAAACTAACGAAAAGCTTACATCATCCGCGTTATAATTTCCGCCTAATACCTGTTAAGTATATATTCTTTTAACTTTTAATCATCTTTTAGTTATGTTTATAAATTTCTTTTACTTCAACAAAATATTTTCAATTTTCAGTTTTAAAAAACATTGAATTATATTTATTTTACTATTGCTACACTTTTCAACTATGCAAATTACAGTCTGCTTTTTTAGCAGTGAGACATATCAAGGGAAAGAAAGAAACAGAGTTGCAGGTAAATGAGCTCAGTCACTCACCTAACCCTTCTTCCTTCTTTTTCTTCTTTCTTCTGCCACCATTCTAAACCTAAAACCCAACAAACCCAATTCTTCAACCTTTTCTCATTTAATTGATAAAAAGATGAAAACTTTAGAGAATAAGAAAAACATAGTTCAAAAGGGTCATGTGATTTTGAATGTCTTGGAACTGTGTGTGATCACTTTCTAATGGTACAAAAAATGCATGATATTCTCATTGTCATGTCCTACACATTTACCTAGTCAAAGTTGAAAGTTGAAAAAGCCTTACAGTACCATATGAATCAAACACAACCCACTTCTTCTCCACCTTGTCTTTGACTTGCCCTACCAACCCACTTCACATTAATGCAAAACCACTCTTCTTCTTCTTCTCTGATGCATTCCATCACCATGGAAGAACAACAACATCAACAACAACCAAAGCTCATCAAAGATCATGGCTTTAAGGAGAACCCTTCTCAAACCATCATGAGACTGGCTTCACTTGCCATCGGCTTCAACGTGAGGTTGAAATCATCTGATATGCCTGCCCACATGCAGGAACATGCTCTTCGTCACACCAGATCACTCCTTTCTCTTTCAACTCCTTCTCCAAAGCTCTCTAACACCCTCATAGCTAGAGCTCTCAAAAAGGTACACTGCAACCTTTTGGAAAACACTTACCGTGCACCCTTTTTAGGTGATTTCAACATACTCAGATATTAACGACGTCTTTGATTCTTTGTTTTGAAACGTGGTTTTCAGAAACTAATGGTTGTAATTAACTTCCATATATACTTCTTATTCTGAACATGTTTTCAGACATTTTCTACATTGCATGGAATTCCATTCTTGGTTTGAACCTTATTTCTCTCTTATATGTAACCTTCTTCGGTATAAATTTCTATAGGGTGTGTGAATAAACATTCATAATTGAATCTTTGTCTTACTGAATTAAGTTGTTTGCTCTTAATATTTTGCTTCAATTTCAGGAGTTTGATACAAAGTATGGACTAGCCTGGCATTGTGTGATAGGGAAGAGTTTCGGGTCCTTTGTGAGTCACACTGGTGGAGGGTTCATCTACTTCTCAATTGACACACTTTCTGTTCTTCTTTTCAAAACTGAGGTTCATTTGGTCAGACAACCTCCTCCTTAATTTTGTGTACTTTTGGTTAAAATTCCTTAAAAGTATTTCTTGTATCAATGACAACTCAGGTTGAGTCTTTAAGAGGTTAATGAATGAATAACTCTGACTAACGGCTGCATAACATGTTACCATGTTCTTCTAAAGGTTGACAAGTTCTTGTGAAACACCAGACACAGTGAAACTTCTGTGCATGCATGTGAAGAAGTTGTGTTAATGGACTGCTTAAGGAAGCTGAGATTGGTCATATTTGATGTGGTTTCCTTAATTGTTTATTCCTGTTTCTTTTTTAGAAGCCTGCAAATGAACAGTGTTTTTGGCATGCTGTCTAGTAGTCGTAGTAGCAGAACAATTTATCCTTGTTAATTAAAAGTTGGTGAACTTTTCCCACTATTGATTTCATTTATTTCACTTGTCCCCATTTCTACTTTCCCACTATTTTCACCCCCTATGAATTCAGAAGACTGTTTTGGTTCCGGGGTTCATGATTTCTGACTTATGTTTACCTTTTATTCTGCTTGTTTCCTGACAGAAGAATTCTTGTAATATACTGCTTGAATTCAGATTGCTATATACTTTTATTTCTTTTAAAAGAAATTAAATTGTATCTGTTCATGATAATAAGAGAAATAGTAAGAAGATTGTGCCGTTAATTAACAATTTTTTTAAAATAATCCACATGATTCAGACTTGCAATAAAAACGATTTTCATATTAAAACCAGATCCTCTGTATTTCCTATTAGCACAACTTTTTTGACTTGACTTGTCGTTTGCTCTTTGCAGCAAGCATTCACACTTTACTTTTGCATCATGACAAAACTATAAAAAAACTTCTTTCCTTAAGAAACTGGCATTAAATATGGGTAGACAGATGATGCGTCTTGCTTAATACTTTCTAACTTTATTATTAAAGTTATTCAACTAAAAGAAAATAAATCATAAAAATTTGTTGGCCACACTTTATATTTTTAAGAAGCCCCATTTCATACTGACTGAAAAAGAAAAAATTATGCAGTTTTATAACATAAAGACCACCTTTTTTTAATTGTTTAAAATTATGTGCAAGTAATTTTAAACTTTTAAAAGTATTTGGCATTTAACGACATATCATGCAGTAAAATATTGATTTTGATCGTACTGCGAAAGAGGCTCCAACAAGACAAATTAATTATGTAGATCATTATGAAATAGAATAGAATACAGCACGAAACTATAAAAACAAGCTAAATTATTGCATTCATTTTGAACAAAACCATATGGCATACTCTGCTCAAGTATTTCTTTCATTGTCAGATTGGTTACATAGCTTCTTTAACAAAAACTGGACAGACAACATAGGAATAAATCTAATAACATAAGATTAATACTGTTATTAATCCCTCCCAAAATTTTAAAGTTTATCCCCAGTTCCTAAAACAAGTTTCACACCTATATTTAAAAAAAAAAAAAAAAAAAAATTAAATTTAATCTCTAACACTAACGCTCCTCTCACAATTTAGGATAAATTTTTTGCTATTTCAAAAAATACAGACATTGAAACCAATGATCTAATGGGGGAAAATATTCAAAATTAAAAAATGATAATTGGCCGGGTGGAAGGAATAGAGCTCGCATCTTGGGTCCGTGACAACATTGGACTCAAATTTGCTTTAACTCTGATGATGCCTTTGTTCCTTCATTTTCAAACACTGATCATGTTACAATCCCCAACCATTTTGTAAGAAACCTCACAGCAACTTGGCCTCTGGCCTAAGAACCGTTGTCTCCTAGTTGAGATTTTCTCTTTCTTCTCTTTTTTTTATCCTTCTCTTTTCTAGATTCATTCTCCTCATTCCCTTTTATCTGAATACTATCATTTTCCTTTAGCTTCTTACTGGAATTCTTTGAACCAGATTTTCTCTTCTTTGTTGAACGTGAGCTAGGCTCTGCACTAGCGTCGCCTCCTCGTGGTAGTGGTTCTTCTTCATAATCTAACTGCCAATTGCATAACATATCCTGTTCTCCATACTGTTGTTGTAATGGCTCGCCAGCACCAGGAAGCAACTTATCAAAAGTCACATCCCCGTTCAAGCCACCTTTACGCCCCAGCAAAACAGGATCTGGTCTAATTATAGTCCCCAGAATGCTCCTGTTCGGTCCTAAGCCCATGATTATCTTGGGATTTGTCAAATTTTTAAATGCCATTGAAAAAGCTGACCTAATCTGAGGAAAAAGAATAAAAATTTAATTTTAGTCACTTACAGATAAACACCAAAAGTAACGAATAGATAACACATATTATTATTACTAGATTTAATTGTAACTTTTATCCATAATTATAGCCCATTAGCTATTAGCATCTCCCCATAACCTTTAACTTCAATTGTCCCCCAATTTAGTGTTTAAACACGTTCAAGTATTTGTTTAGCTTTTTTTTAAGAAAATAGTTGCTTGAGTTTAGAGGTTGTCAAAGGAAAGACATAAAAGGACTTTATTGGCTTAAATGGAAAATTTGGCAGACTTGTTTGGAGTAAAAATTATTACGGGACCAAAATTACAAAACACCATATGAAAAGAACAATCAAGCATCATCACCAAAACAAAAGGGGTGAATAATATGGTCTACCCTTCTAATCAAACCTTCAATGCAAACCAAACTTTAAGCAGTAAGTCAAATTTTCTACATAGCAGAGACAAGTATGCTTAAGTGCCTGAACATAGTTCCAGTAGATGACAAATTATTGACCATTGTATTTCAATTTAAACCAAGAATAAACATGTATACACCATGCACTTGCGTTGTTTCTCAACACTTTTAAGATGGAAGAACATCTTTCTAAAACTATTATCATAAATATAATTTACAATGAAAGAGTAAACAGACCTGGAAATAATTAAAGGAGTTCTTCCCAATGTCATTTTCTGGTGCCTGATTCAGCCAAAAAACACTATCAATCAACTAAAGGAATGATAATAGTTTGTCTAATATATACATAAAAAAGTAGTGTCAATATAATATATAAATGCATATGTAAAAATAATATGAAAGCGATTTAAAAAAGAAAACCAAAAAGACAGACTTCGATTTTCTAAGACAATATATTCAACTCCTGCATAGATATTTTATAGTTCACTACCTAATTATGATTAGGTCCTTTAGCATTTTAGATCGCAAATATCTCCAATTTCCACTTTTTATATACTCCATAAAATATTCAGCAGTTGTTCCAAAAAAGCAGGCAAGTAAGGACTCTGGAAATGGAAATAGTAACTCAAAATATTCTTTGTTTGAAATATTAGAAAGACCATATAAATAGAGACAAAATACTGTAAAAGAATGCAACGTAGAGAGCCTTATATGACTAAAGGAAGATTATCAAATATGCTCCCGTGTAGATAGAGAACCAAGAGATGGGAAGCTAGAGAATAAAACTCCACTAAATAACTGGCCAAAGCAACAAACAAACCCATTTCATTCCCACCCTTTAGTGAAAACTATCTTAGGTTCAGAAATTCAACTATAGTGTATTTAGATAACACAAGAATCGATTTTAATCCATAAAATCATGGTCATGGAAATGGAAATAGTAACTCAATATTCTATTTTGAAATATTAGAAAGACCATATAAATAGAGACAAAATACTATAAAAGAATGCAACCTAGAGAGCATTATATGACTAAAGGAAGATTATCAAATATACTCCCATGTAGATAGAGAACCAGAGATGGAAAGCTAGAGAATAAAACTCCACTAAATAACTGGCCAAAGCAACAAACAAACCCATTTCATCCCCACCCTTTAGTGAAAAAGATCCTAGGTCCAGAAATTCAACTATTGTGTATTTAGATAACACAAGAATCAATTTTAATCCACAAAATTATGGTCACACCATGAAAACAAAGAAGCAACTATTTGTTCCTGCATGAAAAATTGGTCGATCATCTCTCACTATAAAGCCAGTCTAAACACACTACTTATCTCATAACTGATAAATACAAACATAAGCAGTAAGGTCATGAAAAATCTATCATGTACAGTCTACATTCTTGCTTCATTTAATTGACTATAGAGACCCACACATTCATTGTACAAAATCAAAAGGGAGTTCAAATAAAACCTGAGGATCCTCAATGGAAATAAGACTTGGCCGTGATTTGTTTAAAAACCTGAGATGACAATGGGAAAAGTTCAATGACCTATAGGATAAATTATACAGCATAATTAAAAATAACGTTACTTCACAAATATACCCAAATTCTTTATTACCCTTTACTACTTTTCAAAAAAAAAGTGCCTGTCCCATTACAGGACACACCAACATCTGATGTGTTCAATTTGCGTCCATAGAAATCAAAAAACTGCACCTGATTTCAAAATGAAAAGAAAAATAACACTATCAGAATGGCAAATTGATATATTTCTTAATTCATCCTATAAAGGAAACATTTATAAAAAACAAAGGCACACAGCACACAATTATTGTGCATGTTTCTCTTCTTTAAACTGCTAAATTGCACAGAACACTCGCCAATAATGAATAAGAACCCATATAACAGCCCTGGAACCAGAAAAACAGATGCAAAACGATACTTCCGAATCAGAAGATACGCACCAAAAGGACTCCCAGGTTGTGCTCTGCAGAAGCTTGGCTCAGGCGAAGATTCTGAAGCAAACAAGTGTCACAAACTTAGACCATGATATTGGCAAAAAAGTTCCGGGTGTTTGCAAATATTAGAAAGAAAAGAGTGAATTTATTTCTTTATTATTTCTCATGATGCAGAGGTGGACTATATTCTGAGTAGGGAAAACCTCATCATGCTGCAAGCCAGTGCATAACTGTGAATTTTTAAAGCATATTCAAGAACCACTAACCCGCAACATTGCCATCAGCATGGCAAGAAGGGCATACGAGCCAATCCCACCAGAATATACCTGCAAACTTAGCAAGAATCTCAATAAGGCATACTGGAATCAGAACATTACAAGAAATATACATATTATAGAAAACTGTTACCTCGTTTAGCTCTCTTTGCTGCAGAAATACTTTCAAAATCAAACACAGGGGCCTTAGAGGTGGCCACTTAAGTACAGCTTCCTACAAAATGAACATTACAACCATGAACAAGAATACACATAATGTTCCACCCAATACAGCACACTTAGTTGTATATGTTATGTTTTGCATTCTTCTTTCTTGCATTAAAAAAGGTGCAACTAACAAAAAATAAATAAAAAACTTCATAGTGCAGCTGGCATTCTGTGATGTTTCTTTTGGTGACCTTTCACAAGCTCCTCCCTAGAATTTTACTTACCAAGGTAGTATGGATATTATATCAGTGAAATATGATATATTGAGAACAAGGGATCCCATTCCAAAATTTGAAACCAAAATAATACAATATTGAATCCAAAGACTTCCAAGCAGGAATGCTCTAGAAAAGCAAAGCAATTTCCTTTAGCAGAAGCATTGCAAATCAAGTAAGACTGACAAACTATTAATTTCATCCCAAACCACCATTCGATATTATTAACCTTTAGGCATAGAACTCACCAATTTCCATGAAATCCCTCCATAGACAGGAGAACGACCTTATAGTATAATACTATCATACCCGAATTCTTTCTGGGATTTCTATCAGACAGATAATTAACAACGACATTAATAACAAGGTCCAATATATAGCTTTAACCAATATCCATGTAAGAATCAAATACAATCATTTACTTTCTTGTTAAGTTGATTCGCAAAAGCCTAATTATATAAATTTATGTTCACATTTCCATTTATGTTCAATTTTTTAGATGGCACTGCCATGGAAGAATGGTGTAGTAAATTTTCACCATCTGCCATGAACAATTTGCGAACAGAAGCCCATATGTGGCACATTTGGCTACAACGACATGTTTATATGGCATGATTTTGGCATTCTACCATTAACAACACTGCTTATGTTCAACATTTGTAATGATTCCGTTTATGTAAAGGTCAAATAATATATTATGCAATTGGCATCAGGTATAAATTTAAAAACAAAACAGCATCACAAATCAAAATAAATAAAAAAATACATAGTGAATCAAGTGGTGGGAAATAATAAAACAAACCTGAATATACTCAGCCGCTTTGGGTCCATTGTCAATGTCAAAACTGAAATAAAGCATAATTCCTAGGTGGATAAATGAAATTCAAAAAAACATGATACTGAAATAGTTTTAGTTCTTTTACACACAATATCACAATATTAAACAACATGACAACTCTAGCTATGTGAGAACCATGGATCAATCTATAGTATAAACAAATTGACTATACTCAATATAATGTCGTCGTGACTACTTACAGTAGGTAGCAAGTGCTAATGATGTGGTTGGGTGCTAAACGTATAGATATTTAACAACTTATTAAGAAAAATGAATGCATGAAGGAAAAACTACAAGGGTCTTATCATGGAAATGCATGTACCACAGTAAATTAAACAGAATCTTCAAATATGAGAGTGATAGATAAATCTGCAGTAGTTTTGATCAGCTATTTGATTCAACTATAGAAAATCCATAATAAAGATTTAAAATATGCAAACATATTCAAGTCAAACAATTCATCCAATATCGTATAATAAAGTGGGACAAGCAAACTTAAGTACACATCATGCAGACACACGAATATCATAAAATCATATCTTGACAAAAAAGTCAAGAAGAAAAATGATGAGAAACCAAGTAGCTTAAAGTCGAACCTTATATCAAATGCAAGACCACTCTTCTTCTCAACAAATTTAATAATTGGTACCCGCGCCTTTCCAATGACCTGGCAGAAGATTCAAAAGCAAAATACTAAACACTCAAAAATTTTTACAACGTTGATTAATTTTTCCTGTCAAGAAAAGTACAGATATTTAAGCATCACAGGCAGACCTGAATCTTTTTAGCCATGTTCCTTTGGGATAAGGCTTTAGAAATTGCATTCAGTCCAATCTGTGGATTTGGCAAGCCTGATTTCAGAATCACAACCTGCATTCAAAGAATTTGGCCATAATGCATCAACTATTCAGATGCACCGATTCAGGAGAAAAATTTATTATCAGTACATCAACCTTACTTACGTCAATATCACTGGTGGGAAGATACAGCCCTGTCCTGAAAGACCCAAACACTTCCACCTGAGAATAACAGAAAAAGAAGACAAAAGAAACCTCGTTGAAACATAAAACTCAACAACAAAATGGTTCAATGCAATAAATAAAAATGTTTCTACCTGGCAATGAGGCCATATATGTTTTATAACTCCAAACACGGATTCTATTGCCATGTCCCGTGCAGCTTTCTCTTCAACAGTTGGTGACAAAAACTCACAAAAATCCACTATCTCTGCACAACAAGCACCGCAAAATAAAAAACAAATTCCAAAACCATATATAACAGTAAGAGTGGTGTCTGATTTCTTGCTGGAAATGATGGAAATTGATTTTGACAATAGTCTAAGTCGATTTTATAAATATATAGACATTGAAAAATTGATTTTACTAGACCGATCAAATTTAGCTTTCCCATTGGACTGCTTCATAGCAAACTTGCTCTCAAAATAAAGGAAAAAGACATAAACCACTTCACTTGAAAATCAATTCTGGAAACCAATTCTACAAAATCAGTTCTGCAGAGCACATCCAAACACCTTAAAACTCCACTCTATCTTTCCCTAACCGGTTCTACAAAGGACCAGATAAATATAGTTCCCTATGTGTCGTTTGAGCTGTTCTTCAATTAAAATTAAAGAATTACGTCTGAGTGAAAACGCAGAAATGAATGTTTTACCTTTATGCAGTTGAAGCATAGGACTTTTAAATTTGCCATTCCCGCCGAACCAGACGCTCTCGAGCTTCGCCTCGGGCACAGGAGTGGGCGTCTTCGGTTCGGGCACTGCAGCGAGCGGCTGTGGGAGGGAGACGCCGCCGTAGGCCTCCGAAGCAACGTCGAGGGAGAAGAAATCAACGGTGGTCGTCGAGGGAGAGGCGCGTTGGGGAGTGTCGACTGAAATCTCGTTGCGAAATACGGAATAGGATTCGCCGTTGTCGGGAAATGGGGAATCGGCGGCTGATAGAGCGAGGGGACTGAGAGTGTCGTACACGAAGGTTTTGGGAATATTCAGTGATTGCTCCTCCATTGAAAACCAAGAAGGTGGAACAGTGAAGAACAGGAAGATGAAAAGGGATAATATGAATTGAAATTAGGGTTCTGATTAGGGTTTATGTCTGACGCACACAGAGACAGAGATTTTACTTCTAATGGAAGAAAAAATTATAGTAAAAGATTAATTTTTATATATTTAAAATTTTTGTCTGATTCCTTTATTTTATTTTATTTTTTACGAAAAAACTGTTTGAATAATTTATATTGTAACACCTCAATTTATAAATAGAGATTAAAAAAGTGATAATCTATAGATATGAAAAAAACATTAATAGGCTCTTTATTAATTAATTAATATTAAATAATAGTCTTTTTTCCAACCATAGTAAAATTACAATTTTAACTTTTCTTAATAATTAATATAGGTCCTTCTTACAGGTATTTTTGCTTTTTTTTTTTTAGATTTTATAATTTTAAATAAAACAAAATTAATAAAATATTTTAATCTTTTAAAATATTTGACAGTTGAAAATTTTCAAAACTAAATTAAATATGAATACAAAGTTTCATTTGCTAGAATATAAAGTTTGTTTCACTCGTAAAAATATCTATTATGAATTACTAGTATATTATTAAGTTTACTATTTTATATGCACTTATGTTTATATATTATAACAATAATAATAAAGTTATATATATATATATATATATATATATATATATACTTATATTTGTTTCGATCACAATTTAATATTTAATTTAAAACTTAATATTTTATAAATTTATCATAATAGATTTTCAATTAATTTAACATAATATGTATAAATCAATTAACATTCATGTAAATACATACATATATATATATATATATATATATATATATATATATATATATATATTA